>Ga0302286_10001176_pt1 | contig 19789 bp, 9 predicted proteins | sample III_Fen_E2_3_FD_198765 | JGI IMG/M metagenome (GOLD analysis project Ga0302286, IMG submission 198765) | Peat permafrost microbial communities from Stordalen Mire near Abisko, Sweden - III_Fen_E2_3 | ecosystem: Environmental > Terrestrial > Soil > Wetlands > Permafrost | place: Sweden: Abisko...
AGACACCTTTATCGTCTTTAACCAGGTCGTATTTTACGGCGCTAATATCCAACTGAACTTTATGCGCTTCGGGTGCTGAAATTTGAGCACGCACCCGTCCTTCGGAATTAACCTTCGGAAATTCTTTGCCGGCCTGGTTTACTGAAGAAGATTTGAAGTCTTCAACTATCGGTTTTGCTGTCTGTGCATAACACAGTGAACCGGATATCGCAAGTAACAGAACTAAAATAAATAAATTCTTTTTCATAAATTTTTGTTTTTTAGTTTTTGAATACGATTTGTGCAAACTGATAAAGACTACGCCGCCAGCTTTGCCATTCGTGAGCTGTCTGTGGAGAAACATAAAAATGAGTATTCATTCCTGCCGCTTTCACAGCTTCAGTATTCGCTTTCGGATCGCCACCAAAACCCCCTCTTGGGTTTTCGAGTTCCCGACCACCATAGCTGATGAACAGAAGTTTCACATTCTTTTTAAAATCAGGGGTATTGGTAATATCATCCAAACTGATGCTACCACCGCTGAACATACCGACTTGCGAGAACTTATCGGGACTGGCTAAAGTGATCAGACGGGTTTGCATTCCACCCATTGAAAGACCGGCCATTGCGCGATGACTCGGATCACCAATAACCCGATAATTGGACTCAACATAAGGAATCAGATCGTTGAGTAGCACTTTTTTAAACTCACCCGCAAAATCAAAACCTCCCATCGGGCCGCCAGGTTTTTTTGTTGCGTCAGGTTTTGCATTAGTTTCAGGTTTTGGCTCACGAGGCCTTTCAAACTTGACGCTGCTGTTTTCCATCACAATGATAAAAGGAACAGCTTTCCCTTCAGCAATCAGGTTGTCCATAATTAGGTTGGCATGTCCCTGGTTGCCCCATCCGGTTTCATTTTCACCCATTCCATGTTGAAGATACAATACAGGGTAACGTTTCGAATTGTCTTTATCGTAGTCGGGAGGTGTATAAATAAATGCATGACGTACATTATTTGAACTTGCTGAGAAATACTGTACTTCGCGCAGTTCACCGTGTGGAACATTCTTCAGGGCATAAAAATCCTGATCTTTGGACGGAATTTCAATACCACTTCCCCAGCGTCCTGCGCCGAAAAAATACAGGCTACCCGGATCGGGAACTGCAGCGCCATCAACCCAAAGCTGATAGTAGTGAAATCCTTCATCCTGGGGAGCAGATTCACCTGTCCAAACGCCTTTTTCATCTTTTACCAGGTCGTATTTTACTGCGCTAATATCCAGCTGAACCTTATGTGCTTCGGGCGCTGAAATTTGAGCACGTACCCGTCCTTCGGAATTAACCTGAGGAAATTCTTTCCCGGGCTGATTGACTGACGAAGGTTTAAAGTCTTCAATAACTGCTGCCGACGGCTTTGTCTGTGCCATGCACCAGGGATTTGAGACTGCCAGAAACAGAATCCATCCGAATAAATACTTTTTCATAATTCGTTTATTTAAATTAATTAGGTTGTCCTTATTATTGACAGATGACTACTTTAAGCCACTGTTTACTATACGAAAATAATCGAAAGCAACATCAAAGGAAGTTGCAGGTTTCGTAGTATCCGGATTAAACCAGTAGGTACTTTTCATATACTGTGTGATTATTCCATCGCAAACAATTAATCCTGCCTTAATATCTTTTAAAAGCATATCGGCCATTCCGAGCTTTTCAAACTGGATACCGTCCGATGAATAAGACGCCGTGTAAAAGCTTCCTTTCTTTTCCAGTTTAAGAATCATAAAATTATTTCCTGTAATTTCATTTTTAAGGTTGAATGTAGCTACTGATTTTGCTATGCCATTTTCTTCCATCATTAGGTCGATTGTGCCGGGCTGAACACCCCTTTGCTGGGTTGTTTTAACAACAGCTCTGAACATCAGTTTGACGAAATTTCCATCATTCTCCCAGGCTACAATACCAGCATTCTCAGGCTGGGAAGGTGTTCTGGAGCAAACGAATCTGGTTACTATTGTCCAGTCGTTATTCGCACTTTGCAGCAACATATTCCTGGCATTGTTAGTCGCCTCTGATATATCGCCAATTTCACTGGTGATGGTGAGTGAACCTGCATTCTTTGATAGACTATGGGTGGCCTGATTTTCACGTACCCATTCCCATTGTTTACCTACGGAAGGATTATTAAATTCATCGCTGACTGAAGGGGCATCGAAATTAAGAACCCAGGTATTTTTTTCAAGCGTGATGTTATCGGTAAACATAACCACAGCCGTTCCGGGAATACCTCTGGCCTGTTCAATACCAACTGTTATTTCACTACCCGTTGCAGATGCTTTTACCACAGGGATTTTCGACCCACTTTTTAGAAGGTAACTGTAAGCTTTTATAGCTGCATTAAAGCCTGGAATGTTTTTGCCATTGACAGTAATTGATTTTGGACTGAGATCAGGCATCACTTTTACCGGATAACTGTTCGAAACAGTAGTGCCATAGATGGTCACACTGGCAAAGATTAAGGCAGCTCCAACTCCGGAAGCAGTTACTTTTCCGTTTGCATCGACCGGAGCAACTGAAGGATTGTTACTTTTATAGATAACTCCAGCTTTTTTAATATCATAAAAACTATCGTCGGACATCGCAGCTGTAACGCTGGTTTGAGCAGTATTGCCCGGCCTTAAAACGACCTGACCGCATTCGGCAACAACGGTCTTTAGTACCGGTTTGTAATTACCGCTCATATTGGCTTGCACCTGGCCTTTGATGTCTTTTGATGATGCCCCGATTTCAAAAATAGTTTTGCCCTGATCGAATATGATTCTTTTACTTTTGGCATCCCAGAACCAAAGGTCTGCACAATCAATTTCAATGGCTATTGATTTGGTCTGTCCGACAGGAATTGTAACTCTTTTGAATCCCTTCAGGCGTTTAATTGGTCTTTCAAGCGACGCAGGGCTATCCGGTGTCTTTACATAAACCTGCACCACTTCGTCGCCGTCAACGTCACCTGTATTTTTCACGTCTGCCAGAATGGTGATCCGATCATTTGGTGTGATGTTGTTTTTGCTGATGCTGAAATTATTGTATTCGAATGTCGTATACGAAAGTCCGTATCCGAATTCATACGAAACATCTTTGTTAAAATACATGTAGGTACGGCCATTCTTACCCGATTCACCCCTTAAGGTATAATCGTTGAAATCAGGTAAATCTTTCAGTGATTTATACCAGGTCAGACTTGTTTTTCCGCCAGGATTAACTTCACCAAATAATATTTTGGCTATTGCCGTTCCCTGCGCCTGACCATTGTACCCCGTAAAGATTATTCCTGCCACATTCGGATTGTTTTTTATTTGCTCCACTTCAACCATTCCCATTCCTTGTATAACGACAATGGTATTCGGATTAACTGCAGCAACTGATTTAATCAGGTCGTTCTGATTGCCAGGCAGGGTGATGGCAAACCGATCGGATTCTTCTCTGCCGGTATTTTGATCGGTACCAACAAAAACAACGGCAACATCGGCTGAGGCAGCCAGGTCAAGTGTTTCTTTATCTGTGGCCTTAGCTTCAGGTTCACGATAAACAAGCACAAGGGTTTGCGGCCCTGTTATACCCAATGTTTTAATTTTAACCCGAACAATTCTTGGCCTTGCAAAACCAGGAAAACCACCTGCTTGCTTTACCACTTCAATCCGTTCAGAAGCCAGGACATTGCCTGTTGCAGAACCAACTCTTACTTCCAATATTCCGCCTTCGCCTGATACACTCATATTAAACCGAATGGAATCAACTCCAGTGATGTCAACATTATTATACAAGGTCCAGTCGCCATCTTTAATTCCACGAACTGAAGCCTGACCAAATCGTGCAGAAGTAATTAAACCGCTTGCTGATGCATCGAATTTTGTTGCATCATATGCCTTGATGACTTCACCGTTACGAACTGTTGAAAAACCGATCATGTTAAAAAAGTCGGTTTTACGGTCTGTATTTCCACCTGACTTCGAAACGACTTCGGTATTCAGATTATTCTCTTTAATGTAAGCCTGAATTCCTGCAAGCGGTGAAATTCTTAACCTGGCTTCAACTTGTCCTGAATAATCGCCCAGTTCAACCTTATCTGCCTGAGGCCCCAATAAGGCAATCTTCTTAACTGTTTTCAGATGGATTGGCAATGCTTTTTTTCCTGTTTTTGCAACAGCATCATTTTTCAACAGAATAGGTGTTTTGGTCGCAATTTCAATGGCCAAATCGTTGTGTGAAGGATCGTTGATAATGCTCGGCCTGATCCCGGCATAAGGCACCATTTCCGGTGGATCGAATTCTCCTAACCGCATTCGTATTGCAAAAATATTCACCAGGGCATTATCTAGTTCTCCCTGGGTAATCAATCCCTGTTCCAGCGATTTTAAAGCAAAATTCTGGTAAACGCCGCCACAATCCGTATCGACACCCGTTTTCAGACCCAATGCAGTTGCTTCTTCATTGTTTTTTGCATAATGGTGCCCCCGGATGATGTCATCAATTGCACCGCAATCACCTGTTACATAACCATCCAACCCGTATGTTTTCCGGGCAATGGTATCCACAAGGAATTTACTGGCCGACATGGGCACATCGTTTACGGCGCTGTAGGCAGTCATGATGGCCGGAAGTTTATCCTCCTTTATAAGTGTCCGGTAGGGTAAAAGATAAAATTCACGCATGTCTTTTTCGTCCATATCGGCGCTTCCGGTGTGGCGGTTAAACTCAGTATTGTTGGCAAAAAAGTGTTTCCCGCAGGGCACAGCTTTCAGATAACGGGAGTCGTTTCCCATTAATCCACGGATAAAACCACTACCGATCCGCGAAACAAGAAACGGATCTTCTCCAAATGTTTCAGCTGTTCTTCCCCATCTTGGGTCGCGGGCAGGTTCGATAACCGGAGACCAGTATGTAAGTGTGAAAATCAGGTCATGGTTAAAACCACGGGCCTCATCGGCAATGACTGAAGTTTCACGCTTAATCAATTCCGGATCCCATGTAGACCCTACTGCAACACTGTTTGGAAAGGAGGTTGCGGTCATTCCGCTGTTGTTGTTTCTCCCCATAACTCCATGCAGTGCTTCGCCCCAAACATCATAGTGATTTACTCCCAATCGTGGAATTGGCGGCATGGTATTCCCCAACTGGCTTTGTTTTTCTTCGGGGGTCATCCTCGAAACCAAATCGGCAGCCCTTTCTTTAAAAGTGTAGGCAGTGTTTAGGTAAATTGGAACTACAGCACATTGTTCTTTATTATCGGCAGGTTTCAATGCCATTAAAAATGAAAGAACAAGAAAGCCTGATAATCCAATCAGCGTATTCCTTAGCGGTATTTTTTTCATTATTTATTTCTTTATATTTTTTTTCTAATCAATATCCGTCTATGCCTAAAGATTGCATTAAGAATCCTGAGCATTAAGGAATAAATCTTTTCCCAAGCACCAGTTTGTCGCCTGCATCATCTACTTCCCAAAACTGTGGTTTTCGTGGTCCGTCGCCTTCGGCATGATGGATGCATAGTAAAAGTTTACCTGAAAATGTACGGAATAACATACCATGACCGGTGTTATTGTCAACAAATGGCTTTTCCTCCTGTATCCATGGGCCATCTATAGTTCCCGATTGCGAATAGGCCACACATTCGAGGTAACGTTTTGCACCCCATGAGGCCCAGAGCATACCCAGCTTTCCGGTTTTGGTGCGGAACAATTCCGGTCCGTCGGTTACCCAACCCGGAAGTTTCAGTCCATAGGTCATTTCGCCATTTCCAACCATCTCAAGAGGACAGGGTGATTCGGTTGCACGAAAAAGCATCACCGGGTCACTGATCGTTTTGCTCAAATCAGGCGAAAGTTTCACGTATTCCATGGTGCCATCAACGGTTTGCATCCACTCGTTCACGAAAACCATATAGGACTGACCATTTTCATTATATATAGTACCATCTATAATATCCAGATTATGTGGAAGATAATCGTAATTCGGATCAGTATTTTTTAGTTTGAATGGACCTTCTGCCTTATCCGATTCCAGTATCATGGTTTGATGTCGGTAAATATTGTACCGGCGGGGAACCACATCGACTAATTCTTTCCTGTCGCCAAATGAAGCAGCATAATAATATTTGCCATTCACCTTGTGAATTTCAGCAGCAGCAACAAAGTTGATTCCTTCCATCCAGGTTCCACGGGTATCGTACGCTCCATAAGGTCCGGTCCAGTTTTTCAGGTCAGTACTTTTATATATACAGCCTCCGCTCCCGGTAAGGTAATAGGTTTTAGTTGCCTCGTCAGCCAGAATATACGGATCACTCATGCTGATCGAATCAAATAAGATAGTCTTGATTTCCCTTTGTTCGATTACACTTGCACTTATCCTGATCCTCCTTGGAGCAGGAGTTGTGCCAGGCTTGACGGTCTGCGGCATACCAAAACCTTTCGTTCCAGGAGGTGCCGGAATGGTTACTGTGGGCACCAATTGTTTCTTTTCTGAAGTCTGGGCATAGCCTGAAAATGCTACTAACGTAATAAGCCCAATAACAGCCAGAGAGATAGACAATGAATTCTTCATAAGTCAGGTTATATTTTGAATTACAAAATCACAATTTTCAATTTTTTCAAATCCAGGACATCAGAACTGCTTCCATAATACACTTCATATTCGCCTGATGAAACCTTAATTTTCAGTTGATTCCGATCATAGAATTCGAATGCCGATGGGGACAGATCAATCGAAACAGCGGTGGTTTTTCCGGCTGCAACTTCAATTTTCTTAAAGCCTCTTAAGGTTTTTATTGGGCCATCGGGTTCGTTTACCTTCTTTACATAGACCTGAACGACTTCAGTTCCGCTTCGTTTTCCGGTATTCGATACAGGAATCGTTAGTTCCAGGGTTTCGTCGTTCCTGATTTCGCTCTTACAAGGTTTGGCATCTCCAATTTTGAAAGTGGTGTAGCTCAATCCATAGCCGAATGGAAACAATGCATCATTCATATAACGATAAGTACGTCCTTTCATCGAGTAGTCCTCGAAATCGCTCAGCTGTTTGATGCTTTTATAGAAGGTGACAGGTAGTTTTCCGGAAGGATTATAATCGCCAAAAAGCACATCGGCTACAGCCTGACCCCCAGATTCACCAGGGTACCAGGCCTGAAGGATCGCATCACAGCTTTCTGTTTCAGGGACCATCGCAATGGCCGAACCGGAACAATTCACATAAATAACTTTCTTCCCGGCCTGTTTCAAAGCCTTCAGGCAATTCCGCTGTACTGCCGGAAGTTCAATATCCGTGCGGTCTCCGCCTTTGAACCCGGGAAACGAAACCGGCATTTCTTCACCCTCAAGCACCGTTGAAAGACCTCCGACAAAAATGACCACATCGGTTCCTTTCAGCTTACTGATGAGTCCGGTATAATCCAGATCTACTTCCTTGCCAAAATTGAATTCGATGTTTGCTTCCCAATTGTTCAGCTGGGCAAAGCGCATTTCCAGTTTGTACTTTTTGCCCGCCTCAACCTGGTATGGAATCCGGGAAATCAATGTTCTCCAGTTTTCGAATTTCTTTACCGACTCTCCATTTACGAGCAGTTCAAAGACCCCGGTAGCCCCGCATTTGAATACAATTTCTTCGGTTTTGGGTGCGGTGAACTCCGTTTCATAGCTGGAAGAAAAGCCTTCCAGTTTAACTCCTGAAGCAAACTCGTGTTGTCCTGCAGTGGTTAATTTAATCGGATCAGTTAACTGTTGGATAGCTGCCACTTTGCCTGAGCGGTCTGCAGTGTTCCAGTAAGTTGCTTTAAACCCTTTTTTCCCATCGGCTGAGCAAGACGTGAAATAACTTTCGGTGACTTTATCCTCTACCAGATCACACCCTTTGTCATAAATAACATGGTTTGCCGGAAGTTTTGAACTTATTCCTTCGAGAATCGAAATAGTACGGATTGGCGTTCCGTTGTAATTCCCCCACAGCATGGGTTTATCATTGGCATTTGGGCCAACGACGGCAATTTTGCCCGACTTCTTTAAAGGAAGGATATTGTTTTTATTCTGAAGCAGCGTCATCGTTTCGCGGGCCATATCTAAGGCAAGTTTTCGGTGCTCTTCGTTATTGACAACCGACATGGGGATTTTTGACCAGGATACGATCGCATCATCATCCATTTCGCCTAAATCGAAACGGCCAATCATCACCCGCATCACATGTTTGTTGATTTCCTCCTCGGTAATCAACCCTTTTGCGACAGCTTCAGGCAACTTTTTGTAATTGTGGTCATTCCACTGACATTCCACATCGGTACCTGCCCAAACACCCTTGGATGCCGCATGAACAGCATCCGAAGATACTTTATGGCTGGTATAAAAATCGCCAATCGCACCGCAATCGGATACCACCAGGTACTTAAAACCCCATTCATCACGAAGAATTCGCTGAAGAAGTTTTGAATTTCCACAGCAAGGCTCGTCATCCAAACGCTGATAGGCACACATGACTTCGCGGACATCAGCGTTCTGAACCAGCGATTTGAATGCAGGCAAATAGGTTTCATTCAAGTCACGGGGATCAATATTATTAAGGTTGAGCGAATGGCGGCTCCATTCAGGTCCGGAATGTACTGCATAATGTTTGGCACAGGCCAGCAATTTACGGTATTTGGCATCGGCTGGTCCCTGTAGACCTTTCACCACCTGAACACCCATGCGTGATGTCAGATAAGGATCTTCACCGTATGTCTCCTGACCCCGTCCCCAGCGCGGGTCGCGGAAAATATTGACATTGGGTGTCCAAACAGAGAGACTCAGAAAGCGCCTGTTTTCCTGTCCTTTCTGTGTGGCCTCATTATATTTGGCACGTGTTTCATCCGAAACAGCATCGAAAATGTGATAAATCAGTTCATCATCAAAGGAAGCGGCCATCCCAACAGGTTCAGGAAAAACAGTCACATTTCCATTGTTGGCAAGACCATGTAAAGCCTCACTCCACCAGTTGAATTTTTTGATTCCCAAACGCGAAATGGCATCAGATATATCGCACATCAGGATTGCCTTTTCTTCTAATGTCAAGCGTGAGATTAAATCTTTCGCCCGTTCTTCTGAAGTCAGTTTGGAGTTTTGATAAGGATATTGTTGTGCCCCCACCTGCACGGGCAGGCAAATGCTGATTGCAAATAAGAAACAAAAGGCTATAAGAACTGCTTTTTTCATACCGGTTCGGATTTTGACGATTTACAGGTTTTGACTGGTCATTGTACTGGCTTTAAACTGGCAACAAAACCACCTCTTCGAAGCATTTTAACATCGAGGGTAGAAGCATGATCGACCACGAAATATTGCGTTGAAAATTCTTTATCATGCTCTCCATCTGCTATCAGCGTGAGTTTATACTTTGTTCCCACAGGTAAAAAATCAAACTTTAGGGATTTTGTCTTTTCCCGCCTGATTTCAGCATTTAAACCACCAATATACCAGTCATTTCCTTTCTGGCGGGCAATAACAATATCTTTCCCGGGGTAGCCGCTGATTAACCTGGTGTTGTCCCATGCATTTGGCACTTCTTTCAGAAATGATTTAGCGGCATCGGGCAATTCATGATAACCTTCCGGACGATCAGCCATGTGCTGCAAACCGGATTCGAACACAACACTGAGCGCCAGCTCATGTCCATAGGAGGTTGTGTGCGGAAATTGTGAATTGGTGAATGTTACAGGAGTATAATCCATGGGACCAACCACGTTCCTTGTAAAAGGGAGTATAGTATTGTGCTCCGGTGCAATGTTGGTAAATTCAGGTCCGTTGTTGTACCATTCAGCGCCCCGTACCCCTTCAAAAGTCATCAGATGAGGATAAGTTCGCGACCATCCGCGTGGAACGATACAACCATGGAAATAAACCAAAATCTCAAATCGGGCGGCATCGTCCAATATATCAAGATAGTATTTGATTAAATCCTGCTTTTCGCTCAGAAAGAAATCGATTTTCACGCCCTTCACGCCAAGCTTTTGTAATTTGGTGAATTCCTGAATTCGGCTTTCATGAGTCGACATGCGGTCGTTTGGGGTAGCCGTTACCCATTTGAACGCACCCGAATTATACCAGATTAAAGGCTTTACACCTTTTGAATAGATATACTTTATAGCATCTTCAAGTTTTCCGCCGTTTTCCATAGCATCCCATTCCCAGTCGAGAAGGGTGTAGGGCCAATTCATTTCTGCAGCCAAATCAGCAAACTTGCAGACAATTTGATAATCTTTGGTCCCGTGATTGCTTGACCAGTAATTCCATGAGGCAATACCGGGCTTTATCCAATCGGTATTTGTCAGGACGGAAGGAGTGGAAACATCATCAATCAGCGTCGATTCCACCACATCAGCAAGGCTGCCTATAATGACGACACGCCAGGGCGATTGCCAAGGAAGTGTAATGGTAGGTTGCGATTCTCCTTTCCCGTCGCCCGGATCAGGGAAAGTAAGTTTATAAACCGACTGATCGGCCACATTGCTCAATTTCGTCCCGCAATAACTACGGCTCAGATCAGCTTCGTGTATAAGGAACCAGCAAATTGAATCCGAATTAAACAGCGCCGGAACCGACCAGGTTTGCTGGGCATTCCCGTCTTTGATCAATGCATAAGGTCCTTCGTTGGCAAGATCCCATTTTTCCATCCATCGTTTGGTCTTCGAAGGAATCGTATAAGAAGTGAATTCATCCTTAACCACAAATGAACCTTCCTTTTCAGGAAATTCATACCTGAAGGTAAGTCCATCGTTATAAGCCCTGATAATCAGGTTCAATTTGGCTTTCCCGGGGTTCTCGAATGAAACAGCGACCTCATTGGCCGAATTGCTGCAATTACTGCGTTTTCCGTGTAAAGCCGTGTATTGCTCGTTGATTAAGATGGGTTTGCCTGCTTTTATGAATTTGAGTTCATTTGAAAAATCCTGATCACTGCGCGAAAGCCCAAGTTTGATTTGAGGCAAAGCTTCAATGGTCTTGCCTGCATCGGTATAGGTGACTTTCAAAACCCACTCGCCAACATCCTTGTTTTGCTGATTATAAAGCTGAACATTGATCTTCTGGTTAGGAGATAATATTGATGCTATCTGGGAAAATGCTGCAAAAGTACACAGGAGAATAAGGCCTGACAGGATAGTATGCTTCATTTCTTTAGTTTAGTTCGATAATGTTTTTGCCTTTTACAATGCCATTTTCGTTAAATACATCGATGGTGAAATAATACTTCTGCAGTGCATTTAAACTCCGGATAGTTAACGAATTAGCACCAAGTACCTGGTAATTCTGATAGAGTTTATCTTTGCCGGTTCCGTAACGGATGTTATACCCCACAGCGCCCGGTATTTTTGTCCATTTTAAATCTACCACACAGCGATCGGTATCCAAACGTTTCAGGTTTAAATCTTTCACTTCAGATGGAGCTTTTCCACCGCCATTCCCAAAGACACGCAGACCGGCAAGGGCAAATGTGCCTGAAGGGACCTTGTAATTGGTCAGTTTGATGTAACGGGCTTTTACCGGTTTTGCCAACTCAATGTAATCGTGCGGAACATCCGTTTGATTCTGTGTTTTATCGGCCAGTGTCTTCCAGATTTTGCCGTCGCCTGAATATTCGAGAAGATATTGGTAATAAATGCCAGGTTGACGTCCCATGATCTTCGTTTCGTTCTCGGTATAGTTAATCTGAATGGCATTCACCGTGCTTTCCTTCTGCAAATCCATGCTGATCCATTCGCCCTTGTCTCCTGTTTTTGCACTCCAGAATGTGCGAATATCTTCATTGGCAGCATAGCTCTTTGGATGGCTATCCAATTCTGAAGAAACCTCTATGGGCTTGTTATACGAGAGCAACATCCAGTTAGGGAATAAGTCCGTAGGGTCTGAAATCTTTTTGGTAGGAGCCTTAAACGGGAAGTCGCCAAAACCTGTGTATGCATACATTTCACCATCCTTATCGAAAAAGGTTGGGAATAGACCTAAACGTCTCTCGAACATGTGTTTTTGCGAAATGGTCATGGTCGAAATATGCCAGTAGTTGCCGTAAATATCCTGAAAGGTGCTGCTATGTCCCGCTCCCGTTGCAAATCCTTCCGGTTTGAAGGAAAAGGGGTTATTCGCTGCCGGTTTAAACGGCCCCAACGGCTGATCGGCAACATATACGCCGTCGCCGTAACTTTTGTATTCTGTTCCGGGACCGGCATATTGCAGGTAATATTTGCCATCGTGTTTGGTCATCCACGACCCTTCGATCCAGGGATTGTTGCCTACCTCGTTGTAATTACCTGACCGTTCCCATCCGTAATTTTTCTTATCGCTTTTGATCACAGCAACCGATTTCCCAATTGGATTCAGCGTTTTGGCGTCCAGTTCAACAACCTGGATTGGATTGACGTTCGAACAGCCATAATAGAAGTACAATCTTCCGTCATCGTCGACAAACAAATCGGGGTCGGTCATGCCGATAGGGAATGCAGCATTGGCAACTTCCCATTTTCCTGATTTTGGGTTGGCAGTTTTATAGATCTTCAGCGGTGGATCATTTTTGGAAGCCATAAAATACAGCTCGCCTTTCATTTCAACTACAGTCGGGGCATAGTCTTCGATAGGAAGATCACCGGTTGTAATTAAATCCCAGTTAATTAAATCGGTCGAATGAAAATAACCTCCCGATTTGGAGGCAAAGAGGTAGTATTCACCTTTGAAAGTAACCATGGTAGGATCGGCCGCCTCACGACGTGAGGGGGCATCGAGACAAAACCGGTAACTCAGGTTCATCGGGTTACATATGGTGGTTTGAGTCTGCTTGTTTTGCGACCAAGCACCAAGTGCAGAAGTCAACAGGACAAGGATTAGCAGAGTTTTGGTTAGTTGTTTCATAGCATTAGTTTATTTAAATAGCAGTTGTGCAAAGTTGTATAAGTTATTTCGCCAGACTGGCCACGAATGTCCTCCCGGATATTCACTGTAGACGTATTTAATCTTCATCTCATCGAATTTCGACTTCATAGTTTGACAATTCTTCCAGGCAATATCCTCTTTTCCTCCCTGCGAAAGCCAGAACAGCTTTAGATGGCTGTTGATCTTGTCTTCATTATTTTTCATGAACTCATATTGTGAATCCGTAAGTTCTTTCTGCATAGGCTGGATCCATCCTGAACTAAATACTCCAAGATACGAAAACAGTTCAGTATTTTTAACCCCTGCGTAAAGTGTTTGAATGCCGCCCATCGACAAACCTGCCAGGGCCCGTGAATGTGCATCCGTTTTAGCACGGCAATTTTGCTCCACAAACGGGATGACGCTTTCTTTCAGCTCTTTTTCAAATGCGATGAGCGCCTGCTCTCCAAAACCATTGAAAGGAAGATTCCCGTCAACCATCACTACCATCATCGGTACCGCCTGTTTTGCGGCAATCAGGTTATCGATAATCAGATCCGTTTTGCCCTGGGTAGCCCAGCCCCGCTGATCTTCACCACCTCCATGCAGTATATAGAGGACAGGATATTTTGCGCTCGTATTTTGATCATAACCCGGAGGGGTGTACATATAAAAATCACGCCATCCATTCGTTACGTTCGAAAAATATCGTTTAATACGGATGTCGCCATGAGGCACATTTTTGATCTGGTAATAGCCGTCACCTTTGAAAGGCACTTCTATTCCACTGGCCATTCGTCCCATGCCATAGAAACTTTCACTGGCCGGATCGGCCACAGCAACACCATCGATGATTAAGGAGTAATAATGAAATCCTTCGCTCAGCGAATCGGTAGTAATTTCCCAAACACCATTGCTGTTTCTGATCATGTCGTACTTTTTACCCAAATCAAGCTGAAGTTTCTGAACTTCGGGAGCCTTAATTTTAAATACGGCCTGACTGCCTGAAGTGATTTGAGGATACTGAACTCCACGTATATTCGATGACGCAGGTTTTGAAATATTCTGGGCAATACAGATTGAAATCAATGCAACGAATAAAAAGGTCAGGTTTATTTTTTTCATGTTTTATATTTAGGACAAGGATAGTCTCGGGTACCCGGGATTATTTATACTGTTTCGCTAAATCGATCAGAAGCTGCACCACTGGTTTTGCCCGATTCTTCCGGTCAAACAAAAGGGGATAATCGGTTCTTCCTCTGACCGGGAAGTTATTTTTCCATGAAGTGCCATCGCTAAGTCCCCAAAGGGTGACCCTTGAAAATACATCCTTATGCTTCAGAAAGAGTTTGAAAAATTCAAGATAACGCTGTCCGAGTGCAACATTCACTGAATCAGGAATTCCTTCAGTATATGGATTCAGTTTCTTCTGGTATTCGATGGTTTTTGAAATCTCAGCCCCGGCTTTCCAGTCAGGATTTGGTAAAACAGAGATGTCCATCTCGGTAACCATGACTTTAACGCTCAAAGCGGCATAGGCTTCAATGGTATTTTCATATTCCCTGAGGTCTGGATCGGCAAGTCCGACATGGGTCTGCATGCCAATGGCGTCAACGCGGATTCCCTGTTCCTTTAGCTTTTTTACCATAGCTACAATACCATTTCTTTTCGAAGGAATGGCTTCCGAATAATCGTTGTAATAGAGTTCCGCATCGGGGTCAGCCTCATGGGCAAACTGAAAGGCAAGCTTAATGAAATCCTCACCTACAATCTGGTAAAACTTACTTTTCCGGAACGATCCATCATTCTCGATCGCCTCGTTTACCACATCCCAGCCTTTTACTCTTCCCTTGTAACGGCCAACCAATGTAGAGATATGTTTCTTCATCCTCTCAATTAAAACCTCGCGCGAAACATCCTTCCCCTCGCTGTCAGTAAAGAACCAACGCGGAGCCTGTGAATGCCAGATCAGGCAATGACCAGTAATCCACAGGTGGTTTTTCTCTCCAAATTCCACAAACTGATCGGCCTGTGTAAAATTAAACTCTCCTTCTTTGGGTTGTATCTGACCACTTTTCATGCAGTTCTCCGGAACAATGGCGCTGAATTGTTCCTTTATCACCCGACAACCTGCCGTGTCTTTTTCAGAAATCTGAAATCCGTTCAACGCAGCGCCAATATAAAACTTGCCTATATAGGCATCTTTCAACCCATACGGCTGTGCAGCTATTTTAACCGGCTTAAAAAGCAATTGTGCGAATTGATATAAACTTTCTTTCCATACCTTGAAATCATGAACACCACCTGGAATTACATCGTAGATATGAGGTACCTGTTGTGCAACCAGATAATCATGGGTGCGCTGGCTGAAACTCATCAACCCGTCTTTATCACCAACGGAAATCCAGAGCAGTTTGATTTGTTGTTTTGCTTTTGCAGGATCAGGGACCAGCTCTTCAGGTTTCTTTGTATTCGGCGCTGAAGAGAATCCACCTACCCAGGCAAACTTGTCGGGATTGCCTAAACCGAAGTTCAGCGATTGCCCGCCACCCATCGACAAACCTGCGATGGCACGGTGCTCCTGGTCTTTTAAAACAGGATATTTCTTTTCAACAAATGGTATCAGGTCGTTTAGCAGATCCTTTTCGAATGCAGCGAACGCCTGTACTTTATCCGGAGCCATGATATTGCCGGTTGCACGGTCGTCTTTCATGGCACGGCCGTTGGGCATCACCACAATCATCGGTTCTGCTTTCTCATCAGCATACAGGTTATCAAAAATGACCTCCGGATTTCCTCCCTTAAGCCACTCCTTCTCGTCACCACCGATCCCATGTAATAAATAGAGGACAGGATACTTCTTGTCCTTTGAATACCCCGGAGGTGTATAAATCAGTGCCTTTCGATTGGTTCCAATTGTTTTAGAGGTGTAAGTGACCGAATCTATTTTCCCATGTGCAATATTTTCACGAACAAGGTCAAAACCCAGGGGTGCAGACGTGATTGCATTTTGCGAATAACCGCCAAGGGCTAACAAACAAGAACAAATAATCAGAAATTGAAACAGATACTTCATCATTTTATAGAGGTTATAGGTTGTGCTAAAAGTAGTAATTAGTCAGATATAGTCATTCTGATTTCAGATATTCTGTTTCAGATTTCAGATATTTTCAACGTTACATTATCAATCCTCTGTTCCTGTCTATTCATCGTCATACCCAAAAAGATAAACTATGAATACCTTCAGGAAAACACTATTTCATTAATCTCATTTCTATCTGGATCCAGAGAACAGTACAACTGGCTGAACTGATTGTTCAGCAAAATCGTTTAGTGCAATCCATCGGCAAAAGCGATCGACGAGAAACCCAATCTCTTTGTTCTTTCCGAGTGTTAACTCTTGCGGTACATTTATTCTATAAATGTACATACTATAGTGCTGACTTTCAGAAAATCCGTGAATTTTGTGTTAATTGGATATGTTTTGTGTAGTAGAGACTATTGAGTAAGTGATTCAAAATCACTCGCACAGTTAGCCATTTCCGACAATTCCGACAATTCCGTTATTACGCAAGATCCGCATGTTCAGCACATTCTGCTCGTTCTGCTTTTTCAAATAGCAGGCTGGTATTTATGCGAATCCGGTTTCGAATGGTCTCTGTATCTTTTGATTACCAACCTTAGTAGTTCGTATTCTTTTCTTCATCAGTAAAAAAAAAACGCCACATAAAACTAGTGGCGTTTTTTAATCTAATCACAAACTAATAAAACCTATAAGTTAAGTATAATCTATATCCCTAGTACTCGGGGCTGTTCAATCCTGGTCTTCGTTATGTGATCTTATTTCCATTCATTATTTGTACGCATCGTTTTGATCGCATAATTTGTTTTTCAACAACTCATCAGTTGGAATTGGCATATCCATCCGGGCTGGAACGTAATCAAAATCACGGAAAGTATTCCATGTATTTTGTTGAGCAACTGGATCTGCTGAACTTACCCCTTTTGGATAATTAATGTTAATGTGATCTGCCATAAAACCGGAACGTATCAAATCCTGGGCAAGACACCATTCAGCATTGAATTCCTTACGACGTTCCTGACCCAGGGCTACCAACCATACCGGCGAAGCAAAACCTTTAGTGGCTTTTAATGAGGTATAATAAGCCTGAGCATCAGGAACAGATACCGTGGCGGTATTGAATGGAAGAGGATAAGTAGTCGGCTTTACGATATCTGTAGCTCCATTGCCAATAAAGAATTGAGCCATGTTTTGATAATAAGGAAGATAAGTCGCAGTTAAAGCAGCGTCCTTACCAACTTCCTGATTACCCCAGGCACGGTCACGAATTTGCTTAACATAGCCCCATGCGGTTGCATCATTTTCACCATTCAAATGGAACAGACATTCTGCTCGGTCTAATAAAACATTTGCAAAACGTTTGTAATAAATCTGTTGAGGGCCCCACGGTGCCTGATAGTTTGAACGGGTTGTACGCCAATACTTCAAAGTCCAGACAGAAGGAGCAGCTTCACCTCCCATTAAAAAGTGATAATGGGTATTTAATGAATCGCCAACTGTAAGGCTCTGTTGCAGATAAGGATTATACCCATAGTTGGTTGCGGATTTCCATAGTGGGTTGATATTTTTGACAGCGCCGGTAACTGCAGAAGCTTCACGACGTTTATCGCCCGGTTCATAACAATTCCACCATTCCCAGGAAAGGTACAAGGTACCCCATCCGCCGATAGACGGAGGAGCTACAAAATGGATCATCCAGTTGTGTGCCTGGGATAGATTGGACCATTGGTTCCATTGTGAACCTTCGTCAAGAACTTCTTCCCAAATACATTCTTTTGTCCAGACAGCACCCGGATCAAATAGAGTAGTGAATGAAGCATTTAACGCATATTTTCCACTATTGATTACTTGTAATAAAGCATCTGATGCTAATTGATAGTTGGCCTGAGCCTGATCAGGAACACGATATGCTTTCCACATATAAGCTTCGCCCAGGTATGAAAGCGCGAAACCTTTTGTACAACGACCATACTGGCCGGACAATGGATCCCACTGCAGTTCATCGGCAGCGACTTTTAAATCGGCAATAATGAAATCCCACATTTCTGTAAAGGTAGCCGCACGCGCTTTCTCCGGAGTGTTAATATACGTTTCGCCTGTTGCCAGCATAGGAACACGACCGAACGCTTTTGCAAGCCACATATAGTAATAAGCACGGATGCACCTGGCCTGCCCGTCGAGAGAAGTTTTTAAATCAGAAGTGATATTCTTGGCGGCTCCAAGACCGGCAAGGTAATCGTTGCAACGGGAAATAGCTGAATAAGCCTGTTTCCAGCCGCCCAATAGTTCGGGGCTGCCGGGAGTCCATTTTTGAGAGTTCCAGTCCTTGTCCCATCCTGTTGCCTGGGTATCCATTGTTGGGTGGCCACCGATAAACAAGTTTGGTTTGATCCCCCAGTCTCCGTCGATATCTGTGGGAAGCATCATGGTGTAGCAACCCACAAGGCCTGCCTTGGCATCATCGTCTGACTTAAACATTTGATCGGCAGCCAGGATGGAATAGTGATCAACTTTCAAGAAATCCTTGCTGCAGGAGTTTATTCCCAACAGGAAAAACACACTGGCAAGTGCTAATAATGTTTTTGATATATTTTTCATAATATGAATGTCTGTTTAAATGAAACAATTAGAATTGAATGTTCAAACCCAACGCGTAAGTACGTGGGACAGGGTAACGGCCTGTATCCAAACCGGTGTAAAGAACACTTCCTTGTCCTGCTTCAGGATCGCCATATTTGTTGTAACTGGAGATGCAGAATAAGTTTTGGATCGAAAAGTTAATACGTGCACTTTCAAGGCGCAAAACCTTCAACTGGTTCCTGTCAAAATTATAGCCCACCTGGACAGTACTTATTTTCAGGAAATCACCATTTTTAATCCATGCATCAGAACCACGCATGTTGTAATTCAAATCCAGCATCGACAATCTGGACATGGTGTTGCTTGGATTGGTCGGTGACCATGCACTTTTTGCCACCTCGTTTAAAATGTTGGGAGTAAAACCATTATCACTCGGGAACATGTTAGATAACATCATTGCAGAGTATGAATAGATTTTTGCTCCGGCAACGCCATAAGAGTAGATTGAAAGATCCCATTTCTTATACGAAGTGTTTATGGTCAAACCGTAGTTTAATTTAGGGAAACCATTGCCTAAGATAGTCATATCTTTATCGCTAAGGAATCCATCTCCATCAAGATCCTTATACTTAAAATCACCGGGAACAGTCTTTGATCCATTATTGTATCCACCTGGGTGACCTGCTGCGATAGCTTTTGCGTTGGCAGCATCAATTTCAGCCTGATTTTGGTACACCCCTTCTACCTGGTAACCCCAGAAAGAACCTACGGCATAACCTTCGCGACAAATGGAGTGACCATTCCAGTGCGTGCCTGATGGAGCTCCAATTGCACCCTGGTTAGAACCATCATTGGTAGTACTTGTGTTTTCACTGAATAAATCAGCGCCCATTTTAATTACTTTGTTTCTTAAGCTTGAACCTGTAAAGGATGCGCCTACAGCCCAATCCTGATTAATTTGCTTCTTATAGTTTACAGAGAATTCAATCCCCTTATTCTCAATGTCACCGTAGTTGGTATATACCTGGGTATAACCGGATGAAGGTCGAATGGACTGATACAACAACAGATCTTTTGATTTTCTGATGAAATAATCTAAAGTAACCGTTAGTTGATTTTTCAATAAACCCAGGTCCAGCCCGATGTTTGTTTGTTCATTAGTCTCCCATTTCAATCCGGGAACAGTTAATGTAGGAGCATAACCGGTAGCTAATTGTCTTGAAGTATTCATCCCTGC
>Ga0302286_10001178_pt1 | contig 19774 bp, 20 predicted proteins | sample III_Fen_E2_3_FD_198765 | JGI IMG/M metagenome (GOLD analysis project Ga0302286, IMG submission 198765) | Peat permafrost microbial communities from Stordalen Mire near Abisko, Sweden - III_Fen_E2_3 | ecosystem: Environmental > Terrestrial > Soil > Wetlands > Permafrost | place: Sweden: Abisko...
CTAAAAATTTTTATTATCCATATTAACGTGAGTTCGATATAAAAAATTCAAAATTTGTTCTACAACAGGTAAGTAGGTAATAAATAAGGTTTGGTTCGGTAGTATGCTATCGTTCTACTAAGGTTTAAACCTAATTTTACAAAATATTTACCTTAGTAGAAAGTCATTAAAAATATAATTCAACCTTATTTTCTTATTAAGCAATATATGCATTAAAAAAATTGATTCTTATATCGAACTCACGTCATATTAGTATATTTTTCAAAACTCAATACTCAGAACTCAATACTCAGAACTATAAACTATCCCCTTATCCTTATCACCCGTGTCGGATTTCCACCTACAATGGCATAATCGGGAATATCTTTAGTTACTACCGAACCTGCTCCGATAATAACTCCCTTTCCAATATGTTTACAGCCGGGTAAAACCATAGCCCTTGCTCCTATCCATACATCATCATCAATGGTTAGCGGTGTCTTTTCACTTCCTCCCTGATGTCCCATGGGAATATCAATCCTGTCGAAATGATGTTCACCACCAATAAACATGATATCTTCGGACATCATCACGTAATTTCCGATAGTTACAATTCGATTTATGGATTTAAAGTTTGTTCCCAACGCAGCTTCATCACCCACCGAGAAATCATTTCCATTTCCAAAATAAGCACCGTTCTCAACCACCAGTTTGTTGCCACACGATTTAAATATCCGCTTGCACAACCAACTCCGTAAACGCATACCCGGCATGCCAATTATCGGCGCAGTTGATTTCGGAAGAAACCGTGCAAAAGCATAATACAGAAAAAGGTATATTTTTTTCATGCGTTCATATTTATTTATTGTTTGACGATTGCTATATAAGTCTCCAGTCTCTATAACTTTCAACTTTACAAACTATCCACTGCTAACTACAATCCGGTTAACTACATATTATTTGGAAAAAGATCTCTCACTTCGTTCGAGATAACAGTCTGGATTTTATAAGTTCTTGGAGGGAGTTGATTCCGATAGCTATCGGAATAAATTACTCAATACTCAAAACTAATGACTCAGAACTGCTTACTTTTTACTGCTTACTGCCTACTTGTTACTGCTTACTGCCTACTTGTTTACTGATTACTGCTTTTTGCTCCTTTATACACATCCCTCACTCTTTCCGCCACACTTTCCAAATCCAACTTCATCTCCATCAACCGCTCTCTTCCTTTTGTTCGTTGACCAAATTCAAGAGCCATGCTTATTTTTTCAGCTACATCCTCTGCTGCATAAGTTGTCAGGTAACAACCTTCCACCTTTTCAATGACTTGAGGCACATCGCCTACGGATAGGGAAACAATCGGACAATTACAAGCCATGGCTTCTTTGATAAACTGCGGTGAACCTTCCGAGAAACTGGTCATCAATACACTATCCACTGCATTCATCAATTCCACCACCTGTTGACGCGAATACCCCTTTAATTCCAGTAAGACAATATTATTATCATTCAGAAGGGATACAGCCTGTATTGCCAATTCTGAATTCTTCACCCGGTTATCAAAAGCTCCTGCAAATAAAATATATTTTTTATTGCCATCCAAACCCAACGAAGTCCGGGCTTCCTCCTTATCCATTGGTTTAAACAAATCAATATTTACTCCACAAGGAATCACTATCTTCTTTAAGCCCCCTTTAGTCTTCGGCGTGAACTCAGTCGAACGGGGTTTGGGGGTTGTCCTATCAAATACAAATACATTTATCTTCGAAAGCATCATACACAATCTTGAAAAAGGATATACCTTCGGTTCATTAATATCGCTGCCATGATAAGTAGTAACTACCGGAATCCGGCGTTGAATGTTAGCCAGCAAACCCGACAAACCGTAATGAGCGTGAATAATATCCGGCTGAAAACTTTTTATAGCCTGTTGAAGTAATTTGTAATTTTGTAAATACCCCAATATGCCCTTGCCTACTATCGTAAAATAATCAATCTCTATCCCCAAACTACGCAACGATTCAGCCTGCTCTGTAATAAACGGAGCAATTTTTCCTGAATTCTTACTGCAAACAATTAATACCTTCATTCCACAAATTATCACGAATTCAATACGAATTTAGACAAACACATGTTCTATATATTATAAATAAGGTTCTCAATGGACTTCAATTTTATATTCTACTAAGGTGAAGAATTAAGAAAAAGGGCTAAACCTTAGTAGAATAAATGAAGAACACCACCAAGCAAAACCTTATTTTATTCAATAATTATTAGTACCTAATTGCATATCACCATTCGTCACTTATTCGTGTATTATTCTGAATATTTTCACCACTAAGACACAAAGAACACGAAGTTTCACAAAAAAATTCGTACAATTCGTTCCTAATTCGTTTTTATTCGTATAAACAAAATTCGCAAAATTAGTTCATAATTAGTGCCTTCATTTGTGGAAGTTTACGCCATCCCTCTTCCCGCCAGTTTAAACCAACTCCAGGCAATGATTGCCACAAATAAAAAGATCATCCACCAGTTATAATATTTTTTAGTTTTATTGGTTACCAAACTTATCCCCACGGCTGCCAGAATCAATTCAAAAGGTAAAGTAGGTTGATGGAAACGCTCCGAGTGCGCAAAAGCACTCAGCGCCAGAACCAACGCATATCCGATTGTGAACGAACCTATCAATAAATAATCCCGCCATTTATTTTCCTTTATAACGATAAAAATAGCAAAAATTACAAAAAATGCCAACACATTCTTTACATAATTACCTCCGTTGATAATTTTTTGATTTTCCTGCTTTGGGGTTTCAATAATGGTGGGAAACGGAATTACCAGAATTATGGGTGCAAAAATAGCTCCTCCCAGTTTCTTGGCATATTTATTTCCGTTGACTTCCGTCGCACGCATGGTCATGGATGTTGCTTGATTAATATCACGAGCTTTCCAGGTTGCTTCAATTTCATTGGCCACACCACTTCCTGCAAAATAAGCTACCGTACCCAACACCCAGACAGCAAGTATCATTCGTTTACCCATATTCAATACATGTTCCGTGGAAAACATCAAAGCCGTAAACAAGGCAAAAAGAGCGGTAGCCCCCAATACGGTTCGGAAAAAGAATAAGGATGAAGCCAGTAATAAAGTAGGAGCTAATGTTACAAAATTAAGTTTTTTACTCCGGAGTAAAAAATCGGCACGTTCCATAAAGGCAACAGTTAGCAGTACCATTTCCACTTCTTTGGTATGAATCCCCGTATATAATATCAGGTTAGGCATAATCATACAAAAGATAGCTGCCATGCGAGCTATACTTTCGCCAAAATTTCGTTTGGCTAATTTGTAAATCAACACACAGGTAAAAGCACCATACAACGCCTTTAATAGTCTTTCAATAAGTATCGACTTATCCGTTAGGGCATATTGGAAACCTAAATAAAAAGTGTATCCCATATCGGAAAACCGCCCCTGTAAATAATTAAAATAAGGTTGGATATTGCCGTTGAGAATCATATCAGCGAACCAAACTCCTTCTTTATGATAGCCCATTGCATCACCTGCATCAAATTCAAACGGTTGCCCGGTCATGGTGGAATAAAACAAATAACTTACCAGTACCCATACTATCCGAAGGATCAATGCTGTTTGAAATAATTTCCGGTTAAATTTTTTCTCCGAATAAGTTGACCATTTACGAGTCAGTTTGTTGGCAAAATAAAAGAAACTCACCACTTCCAGAATCCCAAAAAACCACCACATTGGACTTAATATCCGATTAAGAAATATCAGATTAGTAACCAATAACACAATTAGATAAAGTGATATGGCTTTGGAAGTAAAGAATTTGGGGAAATAGTTTAACACAGTGTAGTATTGAGTATTGAGTATTGAGTATTGAGTATTGAGTATTGAGTATTGAGTATTGAGTTATTGGGCACACTAAGCGTCAGAGCTGAGCGGACAGTTGATAGTTATGAGTTCTGTATAATAAGATCGTAAACACCAACAATTTTTTCAGTAACTAGCTTCCAATTATATTGATTTGATTGAATATGATTTAACTCTGACATTTTCACTCTCACACTTTCATCATTCATTAATTTAATAATATTATTCGCAAAAGTATCAATATCTCCGAAATCCGACAACAATCCATTAATATTATTTTGAACTACCCACGGAATTCCTCCTACGTTAGTCGCCACAATCGGCATACGGGCAGCCATAGCTTCGCAAAAAACAATCCCCTGGGATTCTTCCTGACTGTGTAAAACAAAAATTTCAGCAGACCTGTATAAGGCTAAAACTTCTTCAAAAGAAGCATTGGTTTTAAACTGTATATTTTCATTTAAATCGTAATTTGTTACTGCTGCTATTAATTCCCCATAATAAATTTCATCAGATAATACACCGGCAATTGTAAGCTTAAAGTCAGGAACAGATTCCTTTACCTTCTGCATCGATTTTAATAGCAATAAATGACCTTTACGCCTGTTTATTGAACCAACTGACAGCAAATGATTTCTTTTAGGTTCACTCGTCAAATTAAAAAAAACAGGATTTATGCCTTGTGGAACGACATTAAACACAGGCAAATGAAAGATTTTATGTTGAAGTTTATACAACTCAATAGCTGATTTTACATAGTCAGTATCAACAATCAAATCATGCGAAATACCTATATAAAAGAATTCGGTCACGCTCTGGCTGAGGTATTTTATTAAATTCTTAATATTCCGTTGTTTTTTCCATATATTTCTTTTCTCAATATGAGCCAATCCATGCACGGTGGTAATTACCGGTATTCTATAAATCTTAAGCAATAAATAAACCGATAACGAAAAAAGACTGGTTGAATGAATATGACAAATATCGGGGGCTAATTTTTTGATAGTAGAGATAATAGCCTTCAACCGTTGTAATGCCGATGTATTAGATTTTCCTTTGTTCCAGAAACGAAAAACTTCAATACCCTCCATAATCTCCACTTTATCTGCTTTCAGATGCTGGCGGGGAATATCAATAACACATACTCTATTGTTTTTAATTAATTCAGACGAAAGTCCATATACAGATGATTCAACCCCACCCTGAATACAGGATAAATCAAGTGGGAAAGAACCTATCTGGACAATTTTCATGCGTTCATATTTATTTTATAGTTAGTTGTCGCATGGAACTCGCATCCCGATAGTTATCGGGACATGTTCTTTCTTGGCAAGCCAAGCGGCAAAGCCGAGCGGGTTTAAACGCCTGTTTTAATGCTCGTTTCATTTTTTTTCTCATTTCAAACTACCCGACCTCCCCCTAGCCCCCTCACAAGGAGGGGGAACATCGGTAAAAGAAGTTTTTTGCAATTAATATTATTTGTAATATCCTAAATCTCGTTCACATTTTCCCTTTTTCTCTGAACTCAACACTGTCAACTATCAACTGTCAACTGTTTTTTCATCCTCACTCCTACTTTCAACAATCCCAGCCAAAACCGGACAATCCATTTAGGCAGCATTTTATAATACAGTCTGTATTTAAAGTTATGGTTTTCCCATCGAATGGTTTTCAGAATGGCCTGAACTTCCTTCCTATTTTTATTGGCTAAATAATAGGACAACAATCCATATACTGTCAGCGTTTCAAACATCCTGACAAATTCTTGATTCGTTTGGTAAGCCGAATAATCAGAAAAAAGCATATGTTGTTCCGGTTCATAGAGTTTTTCTCCAATAGCCCGGTTAGCCAACTCTACATTTTGATTATAATAGGCTAATGGTTTATTCAATAAAGCCACAGGATATTTCATAGCCACCCGTAACCATAAATCAAAGTCCTCTCCCATTTTCAGGCTAGGTTTAAAGCCTTTCTCCAAATCGAAAACAGATTTCTTAATAATAGCAGCACCTGTCCAAACAGGTTGATACAGGCTTCTAGAATAAGCTTTATAATAATTAATAATTCCACGCTCAAAACCCTTATCTATCCCTATCGCAGCAGGAATAAATTGATTTCCTTTTACTTTATAATAACTGCTCCCGTACAATCCGGCTTGTGGGTATGCTTCAATCAATTGCTTCATCTCTTCCAGATAAGTTGGTTCCCACCAATCATCCGCATCCAAAAAAGCAATATAATCATACTTTGCCAACTTTACTCCGTTATTCCGGGCCGTCGATACGCCCTGATTCTCTTGCTGTACAATCTTGATCTTCTTAAACAGATCCGGGTCTTCAATTGATAACTGCTGACTGATAACTGATAACTGAGCGAAGCTATCGTCTGTAGAGCCATCATTCACAACAATCAACTCAAACTCTTGATAAGTCTGACTCATGACCGAATGTATTGCTTTTTGAATATATGCGGCTTTGTTGTAAAGGGGAATAATTATGCTAAACAAAGTTTCTATTTTTTTATATTTTAGTTAATTAACTTTTGTTCTTTTCAATAATGCAAACACATAAAACATTAAAATATTTGTTGCACATTTCACCTTTAAGCTAGAATGTCCGAGTCTTAAAATCTCTTTCGAATAATTTTTTGCTATTGCAAAATCAAATTTTTTATAGGCAAGATTAAGCAAAATTAAACTTACATATGAATCATAAACATTTTCATCGAAGGGCAAATCCTTAGGAAAGAGATTGCACAAATATTTATACATTACTTTTTCCCTTTTGTACTTTGCTATTATTTTATCATAGCCATTCAAATTACTAAGCGATTCGTGTCCTTTACGATAAGTGACTGTTGAAATAGGTAAGTAATTTACTTGTGAATATTTTGACAAAATAATTAATATTGGCCAATCTTCAACAGGAAAATCTAGTTCCAGAAATTTATCAAAATCAACATATTTATCAATTAAATCCTTACGAAAACATATTGTTGGAGCTGTTATTGATAATTTACCATTAAAAATTTCTTGTTGGCAATACCCTTCAACTATTTCTTTATTCATTCGGGATTTGCATGAATTTATAGTTTTTAGTGTAAATGTATTCAGTTCATCATAATCGGTGTGCAGAACACCACAATCCGGATGTGTTTCCATATATTCAACTTGTAAACTAAGTTTATAAGTATTATGCCAAAAGTCATCGCCGGCACATGCTGTTAGGTACTTTCCGCTACATTCCTTTACACAATCAACATAATTTTTAACAACACCGCCGTTTTTCTCATGGAGTAACAACTTTATTTTTTCCGGAAAACGTTGTTGATAATCTATACAAATTTGCCGGGTGTTATCAATACTACAATCTTCACCAATAATGATTTCATATTGGAAATTGCATTGCTGGGACAAAATACTATCTATGGTCTGTCCAATAGTGTTCTCCTGATTATAAGTAATAATAATTACCGATACTAATGGCAAACTTATAAAGTCAGTTCTTTTATCAATCATATTTATTTATTCACCTATAATTATAACACGAGGATGTCTGCTTTTCCAAACATATTCAATGGGATCATTTCTTAAAATTAATATTTTCTCCGAATACGCATTTAACAAAGAACCAAATTTACCAAATGAACCTATACTTGCAATTTGATGATTACATTTAGAAATACATAATAAATCAAAAAAACCTTTATCTGAATCATTTATGCAAGAATTATAACATGTATAATCATTCAAATGGATCAATAGATTATCATTTACCCATTGAGGTTCATCGGAAAAGAAGAAAAATTCAACTTCATTAATTATCGAAGCGAGATATCTAACCGCCTCAATAAAATAGGCTTCATTAGGAGGAGAACCATAATAGGGATTATAAAATTTTAAGTCTCCACGACGGACATGGACTGCACAAGTTATTTTATCATTAAAACAAATCTTATCTAATATTTTATTTGATTCAATATTCACTGAATTTGTAACAAAGCAAAAATAATTTGCAAAATTTTCCAACCAAAATTTATCTGGCAACTCATAAAACCCACCTAAATATACTGGAGGTTTTTTAATCATAAATGTGAAATCTGTCGGAGTCAAATGATTACCATGAAACATAAAAGCCTTCTTATACAACCAATTAGTCAATTTATTTGAGTAATGTATTTTAATATTAAATGCTTCAATCAAGTCGAATGTGCGAACAAATTGCCTATCGTTATCATACCCATTGGTTTGAAACCATTCAATATCATATTCAATCCTATAACCTTTTTCTGCAAATATCTGACCAACAACATATTGTTTCATTTGCGAACAAATTCCACCCTCCATATAAACAATTATTTTTGGAGTAAGAATTTTTAAAGTGTGTAATATTTTTACACATTCACGTATAATACATTTTACAGTATTTTTTAATAATACATTTTTCATTCCTTTAATTCGAATTATCAATAATAATATTCTGATTTTATTGATTATCTAATGAATTCTTTTTTATGTGGTTCAACCCCCACCATACCATGCCAATCACAATCCGTAATAAACATATTCCATGAACATAAAAAATCTTTTCCAATCGTAATTCTTTTATATACCATGAGTTAGGGAATTAGATGTTATTCCGGATGTTGGTTCACTATCACAGCCTCCTATAATCAGTTCCGCATTTGCATTAATAAAAATTTTTATTCCATCACCCTGAACAAAGTCACCAATAACAATTAAACGAGAATTTTTTCCCAAAATGATGCTAGTTCTAGCATTACCTCCAAAATGAGGAAGAAAAATCAATTTTCCATTTAATTTGATTTTACTAGTTTTTTCTTTATTTATTTTAACCTTTACAAAAACATTTGCTAATTTAATACGCCCTGTGCCATTATCAACGAATATTTTTGTCATGAATTTGGATCTCAAAAATGACAATACACTCTCTATAAATTTCATAATCATGAATAAAATAAAAATCTTATTTGAACAGTAATAGTTACTTTTTCATCTTGAATTTTATAACTAAGTTCAAATAAAACTAACACATTTTCCTTAAGAATTAAAACTATTAATTATTTCCACCACTCGCTCCAACTCTTCCATTTCTACCACCCCACTTATTGGCAAACTCAATACTTCATTATGTATTTTCTCGGTAACAAGTAATGATAGATTGTTGAATTGTTTATAGGCACCTTGTTTGTGTGGTGGGATTGGGTAATGAATTAAAGTCTGGATTCCATTATCAGTAAGATATTGCTGTAAACGGTCTCGTTCCAAACAACGGATAATAAAAAGATGCCAAACGTGGCTTTGAGTATTGAGTATTGAGTATTGAGTATTGAGTAATGGAAGAATGATTTTGTCATTTTTAATATTACGACAGTAAAATTGAGCAATTTCTCTTCGGCGTTGGTTTTCGGCATCTAAGTATTTTAGTTTTACATCCAATATGGCTGCCTGAATTTCATCCATTCGACTATTGAGTCCCTGATATTCGTGTATATATTTTTGTTTGCTGCCGTAGTTGCCTAAAGCTCGCACCATCGTAGCCAATTCATCATCATTAGTTGTTACTGCTCCAGCATCACCTAAAGCTCCCAGGTTTTTACCCGGATAAAAACTAAATCCAGCTGCATCACCGAGAGAACCTGTTTTTTTAGCTCCTAGTTCTGAGTTCCAAGTTCCAAGTTCTATGTGTTGGAAACTGTCAACTTCCAAAAGCTTACTGCTTGCTGCTTGCTGGTTACCGTTGACAGTCGACTGATAACTATATTCTGCTCCTATTGCCTGTGCATTATCTTCAATCACTTTTAAGTTATACTTCTTAGCTATGGTTTCCAATTCTTCACTCCAACAAACCCTCCCATACAAATGAACAACCAGTATAGCTTTAGTACGTTTTGTTATATGTTTTTCTACATGTGAAATATTCAGATTATAGGTATTTATATCGGGTTCAACAAAAAAAGGAATCAGCTTGTTATCGCTTATTGCCAATACAGAAGCTATATAAGTATTAGCAGGTACAATCACTTCATCGCCTTCTTGCATAATGCCCATTTCAATATAGGCTTTCAATATAAGACGCAATGCATCCAACCCATTGGCAACTCCAATGGCATGTTTCACACCTACAAATTCAGCTAAATGAGTTTCGAAAGCATTTACTTCGTTACCCAGCAAATACCAACCGCTATCAATAACCCTGGCAACAGCATTTTTGAGCTCTTCTGCATATTGAGTATTTATCTTTTGAAGATCTAGAAATTTTATCATATTTAAATTTTTCTAACAAACTTTGCTGGATTTCCAACCCACAATTCATTTGCAGGAACATTTTTAGTTACTACACTTCCTGCACCAATCATAGCATTTTCTCCAATAGATATACCACCCAAAATAACTGAGGCAGCACCAATAGAGGCATTCTTCTTTACTATTGTTCTTTGTAATTCAAATGGTTGTTTTGCTCTTGGATATTTATCATTTGTGAAAGTGACATTTGGTCCAATTTGAACATCATCTTCAATTGTTATTCCATCCCATAAATAAACCCCGCATTTTAATGTTACATTATTTCCAATCTTTACATCATTTTCAACAAACGAATGACTACAAATATTGCAATTACTTCCAATTTGTGCATTCGGTAAAACTACTACAAATTGCCAGATGCGAGTATTTTCCCCTATATTATTACTCTGAACATCTGCTAAAGAATGTATCATAAAATTATATTATTTTTTAATTCAATAAAATCGTCATATTCTCTTAAGTAATCATCTTCGCTATAATTGTTCGATGCTAAAACCAAGCAAACAGATCCTGAAGAGAAATCATCTAATTCTCTCCATATTCCCGGAACCACTAACAATCCCTGATATGGCCTGTTCAACATAAATGTACGTTTCACCTTCCCATCATTTAAGGTGACAGAAAAGCTACCGCTTGCTGCAATAATCAATTGTCGAAGTTCTTTGTGTGCATGTCCACCACGGGCTTCACCTCCGGGCACATCATATAAATAATAAACCCGTTGAACTTCAAATGGAATATCCTGATTATTTTCCACAACCGATATATTTCCTTTTTCGTTATGGTGTTTGTCTAATTCGATGATAGAGCAATCGTAAACAGATGATAATATTGCTTGGTCCATATTACTTTTTGATATTACAAAATTGTTCGTAATCAAAGATATAATCTTCCTTATTAAATAGGGTTGACGCCAAAACTAATGCTAAAGAATTTGTTGAAAAGTTTTCCATATGCCGCCATATTCCATTCGGTATATACAGTCCATTGTAAGAACGATTCAAATGAAAAACAGTTTTTTCAATACCGGTATCAACGACTACATCAAAACTACCGGAAAGAGCCACAATAAACTCATGTTGTTCATAAAATGCATGACCACCACGGGTATCACCGCCCGGTACATCATAGATCCAATAGGAACGTTTTATTTCAAAGGGAATGTGCTGATTGCCTTCAATAAAGGTAAGATTTCCACGTGTGTCAAGTATTTTAGGAAGTTTTATTATCTCCGGCTGCTTTTTCATAAAATAAATATATTGGAAACGTTTAAACCATCAAACTCAACTTAATCATTAATTGATAAAAAAATAGCGAATTTGAAGAGTCGGTATTTGACTTGAATGCAGTTTTGCTCCTGCAAATATACCACTTCCCATGAAATTCACCATACATTCAGATTGGTTTCTTAAGTTTATGAGGATAAATTGACCATATTTGTTATTATTCGTAAAAGCCAAGTGGGAGTGCGACTCCAAGTTGCTCACCCACTATAGATGATAAAGGTAAGACAACAAAAAAATCCCCTGCACGAATTTGAATCATACAGAGGAAGTTTTCAAAAAAATCAACCCGGGTTACTAATTTTAAACAATTAAAGTGGTTTGTAGCGCTGTCCACGGACCGGCAAGTTCGGGATGCTTAACAATATACCATCGATAGTAGATATACAGATATTTACCTGTATTTCCGGAACCAAGAGGCAGTGTAAAAGTGGCCTTGGTGTAAACATCTCTTCGAAGTCCCATATCATCGGCTGATTCAGGCGGAGTGGTTCCAATCATAAAAGCAACTTGCAGACTGTCTGCAACATCAATTATAGCAGGACGCGTGTAACCCGGAGCATTACATTTAATAGTTACCGAGCCACCACCCAATAATTGAATAGCCGAAATAACAACATCCTGAATAGGTTGTACTCCTACTGAATGTTTTGATTGTCCGTTTTTAATATTAAAAATTTGCAAGTCCACCACGGTTACGTTTGACGAAGCCGCAATGCGATCCAATAAATGTTTCGTTTGATTAAATACATAAAACTCATCAATTAAATCCTGTAACTGCGCTGTTACAGCTTGTGTGCGTGCATTTGCTTTATCAGTGTATAAAGCAAACAATGGGATCCAACGGGTATTTATCCCGCTCCATGAAGCAAGTTCTTCATCTGTCAAGCCTAAACGTACGGAGTTTTTGGGTGTTCCCTCGTTCAGAAAGTTCGTCGTGTTATTCAGATACACGTTAAACGAAATAATAGATGTAGGAATTCTTGAATTTGACATATCCTATTATTTTTAGGAGTTGATTTTTTTGTAAGGCAAATTTAGAAGTCCCATTTTTATGATGCAATAGGCAACGTTCGCTTTGTTACAAATGGTAATGCATTTGTTATATTCGGTAATTTGACTGGGATATGTGGGAAGAAGAATGGGATAGACTGGAAGAAGTGGGCAGTAGGCAGTAAGGAGTAGGCAGTGGGCAGTAAGGAGTAAGGAGTTCTGATTCGAGGATAGTTATGAGTCATTAGTTTTGATCTGACTTTATTATATCCCAATATTATTGTTTGATAAAAAATATTTGTTCCGATAACTATCGGAATCGCTTCGCTCAGAATGACAAATTATTTTAAAGTTTTTTAAGTGGCGGGAGTTGATTGGCGGCTTCGCCGCCAATCAACTCCCGCCAGAAAACATAAAATGCAGACTGTCATCTCGAACGAAGTGAGAGATCTTACCCCATTAACTGGACTATAGTTCGCAGTTCTGAGACCATACTCTATACATTTCTTTACTCAATACTCAATACTCTGTACTCAATACTTGTTTGCTAACAACTACCCTGTTTCCTTGGAATGTTTTTCAATAAAGGCATAATCTTCTTCTGGAAAGTTCGCCCAACTGAAATAGGCTGTTCTGTCATTTTAATTTTCAATTTCATCGAATTACCATCTTTCAAATACGATTCAATGGCTTTAAAATTAGCAATATAAGATTCATGAATTCTTTTAAATTCCGGGTAAGCAGATAATTTCCCCTGGCACTCTATGAGACTACAACGCAATGCATCTTTCTTTTCCGGTTTGCCTCCGACCAAATAATAAACAATTACATAATTTTTCTCGGATTTTATATACAATATATCCTCAACAATAAATTTACATTTGTCAATTTCGATAATATGCTTTTTATTTTGCCGACGAAAGACCGAAGGATATGGATTCGTACGGTAATGCAGATGAAGAATATAGAATAAAAAAGAGAATAGACAATACGAAGCAGTATGTTTGACGTTATGAATAAATGAGTAACTTTTTACAACAAAATCATCAAATACAAACAGCATATATATCCAGTTAATCTGACAAGTAATTAAGATCTGAACGATTAACAGGCCAATCAATATTTTCAGGTTTTGACCAGTAAGTCTGGGTGGTTGCAGGTAACCGGAGGGAGTAAACCGAATAATACATCCCACCACACCCGAGTAAATAAATCCAAAACCTGAAAGCTTTACTAATTTATAGGAAGCATTCCAGCAGGATAAGCTAAAAGGCTCGGTTTCATAAAGAAACAACGTGATTATCACAGTAATTAAAGTCAGAGGTATATACACTAAGTATCTGCTCCTTAATACCCTGACGACTGATGAAAATCTTTTCCTGAAAAAAACGAATAAATCGCTCCTGAAAATCATAAACTACCCTTGGAATGGTTTAAACAAATAATATTAGAAGTTGGTGGTTAAAAACCGGGGCAAATATAACTTAAATTTTAAAAACATCAAAGAAATTAGTTGATTTTTTTAAATTAATTCATTTAATTCATCTTGACTTATCAAAAGTGAACTTTATTTTGGGTCCATCTAGATCCAACTCGCGGTATTTATGAATAATCACGAGTTGAAACGAGCAAAACCCGATTCAAATTAACGTGAGTTCGATATAAGAATCAATTCGTTTAATACATATATTGCTTATTAATAAGGTAATAAGGTTGAATTATGTTTCTTATAATTTTCTACTAAGGTAAATATTTTGTAAAATTAGGTTTAAACCTTAGTAAAATGATAGAATACTACCGAACCAAACCTTATTTATTACCTACTTACACCCGTAGTGCATTTGATAGTTTCTTTCGATAAAACACAAAAGGTATTGAATGATAAACGCTTTGCCAAGGATTGACCTTGTCCGGTGAGCCGAAAAACAAGTGAAGTTGGCGTAAGAAACAGTCCTGTTTGAGTGACGAAGGAGCGAGTTTGGACGGTTTCAGCCAACTGAGCGTAAGTTTTTCGAGGGAAACGGGCGCAGTCTTGACTTTTTTGCTTACTTTTTGTGTTAAGACAAAAAGTAAGTCAGGGTTTGGGGCGGAAGCCCTAATAAATCAAAACAACTTTTTCTAAATGCACTACGCGTTACTTACCTATTTTAGAACAAATTTTGTGTTTTCTTATATCGAACTCACGTTAAATTAGCAATAAATCCCAAAAAAAATCAGTTTTTTCCAGAAAAGCCGCGTGGCTTTCAGCTTTGGCCGTGTGGCCTTCGTGGTTGGCCGTATGGCCTTCGGCTCCGGCTATGTGGCCTTCAGGGTTGGCTATGTGGCCTTTGAGGTTGGCCGTATGGTTTTCGGCTCCGGCTACGTGGCCTTCGGCTCTGGCTATGTGGCCTTCGGCTCTGGCCGTATGGTTTTCGGCTCTGGCCATGTGGCCTTCGGGGTTGGCCGTATGGTATTTGAGATAAGCCATGCGGTTTTCCGGTTCTGCAGTATGGTCTGCAAAGTGTGACACGTAGCTGGCATAATCGACCTTACAGCCTGTGGGATTAGTATTGTGACAAGCGAAAAGGAAAGAAATTATAAAGAGGATAAATATAAATACTCAGAACTCAATACTCAATACTCAGAACTACTAACAACTTACTGCTTACTCCTTACTCCTTACTGCTCACTGCTTACTGCTTACTGCTTACTGCTTACTGCTTACTGCCTACTTCTTCCATCCCCAATACTTCGCATTCCATTTGTCGAATTTGAAATATACCCGTTCGGCAAACCAAAAGATACGGTACAGCCAGGGATGTTTTTTAATGCGTTCCATTTGATCCATATCAAAAGCATACCGGTCATAATCGGCAAGTATCGAAGCCGGAATCATTTCTTCCAATACGGTACGCCGTTCGGCTTTATCTAAATCCAACTGGGTACTGCTAATGCCCGTACGGTCAAAACAAGTTACAAATAAATCCGCAAATTGAACTTTAGCTCCGTTTAGCACAACCACATTCAGATACCATTTCCAGTCGGAAACTATTTTCAATGTCTCATCATAAAGCCCGTATTTATCAAATAACGACCGACGAATATAAGCCGATGTATGCTGAATAGTCCCCCTATAGAAAGTATATAGACTAACTGATTTCGAGTTTTTATCGTAGCGTTTTTTCCCATCCTCCCGAATACTGATTACATCACCCACAAGAATATCACAAACCCCCTCTTTTCCCCTCTCCTTGTGAGAGGGGTTAGGGGTGAGGTCTAACATTTTCTCCACTACATGCTCATCCACCAACCAATCGCCCGAATTCAAGAAATGAATATAGTCTCCCTTTGCCATTCCGATTCCTTTATTCATGGCGTTATAAATACCGGAATCGGGTTCTGAAACAGAGTTGAAAGTTTGAAAGTTTGAAAGTTTAAAAGTTTGAATTACCTCCAAACTTCCATCCGATGAAGCTCCGTCAATAATAATATATTCAAAGTCTTTCGAAGTTTGATTCAACACGCTTTCCATGGTTTTGCGTAAACCTTCAGCATTGTTGTAATTGATGGTGATAATGGAGAGTTTCATTTATTTTCAACAATTTAATAATTAACTCATATAAACCTGTTTTAATATCTCATTTTAATTCTTAATTCTTTTGTAAATTTCATTAGCCACTAACTTATGTCCAACGGGAGTCCAGTGTGTGTCATTTACTTTATACAAATCATAAGGATATTCATTGACAATCGGATTAAAAATATTATAGGTATTCACAAAAAAATCAGTTTTATCAAGTGTCGAAAATGTTTGTAAAATTGGATTTGTTTTATACCTTTTATCCACAAAATAGTTTTTATAAACATCATACTTAATAGCAGCCATCAAATAGATAAGCTTGATACCATTTTCTTTACAAAGACTATCCAACTTAAATAGATTTCCATGGCAAAGCTCCAATTCAGATGTTGTTATATTTTCAAAATTTAGATCTTCATAATAAAAGAATAAATCTGAACTATATTTATCATGATGAAAGAAATTCTTAGTTAACCGGGCGTGTTTTACAGGATTTTGATAATTTACTATTAATCGAATCCAGGCTGTGGTTCTGTTAAGCAATGGACGATTGTCATCCTTTGTTTTTGTATTTACTTCAAAACTATCTTTTGAATAATCTCTTATTGAAAAGTCAAGATCTTTTAATCTCCTAAAGAAAGCTCTTTCAGCTGTTTCAACAATTAATATTTTAGCTCCCTTTCTTTTTAAAAAACCTGAATTGAGGAGGTCAATAGCATTTTGTTCAGGTGATTTGATTAGGTATCTGATATTTAATACATCACAATCTAATTTATGAGCTAAATAGTTTTGATACCCTTCAATCTCTCTCTGGCTAAACGAATCACCAACAGAAACAACTTCATATACTTTAGACGGCAACTTACGATTATATTCTACTACTCGATTATCCTTCAGAACATCATTGTTCAGATATTGAACATATTTATTTCCAAACGGAATTTCACCTAATGCACCTAAATCTCCCGTAATCTCTGGTTTTACTGCAAATGCAAAGTAAAATATTACAATCCAAATTGGTATAACAACCAAAAACAACTTAATACAAAATTTTCTCATACTTAAAATTGGAAGTAAATAAATGTTTCATTTTTCCCTGTAAACATAACTATCATCCCTATTATCAAGAAATATATTAATCTACGTACAACAGGGCTTTTGATTAAGCTAAGGTCAAGTCCATATTTTTTTTCTCGCTGAAACCATTCAACAAATAGTAATATTAAAATGAACCAAAATTCTTTATAATCAAGCAATCGATACGATGCCCGGAATGTGCCCCATTGTATCATTCCATGAAAATAATTAAATGCATCGCTAATTGTATTGGCTCGGAAAAAAATCCATCCTAATACTACTAATTGAAATGTCATAAACATCTGAAACATTTCTTTTGATGAAGGCAGCCATCTTCCATCAGCAATTAAGTCTGTATTCTTACGGTTTTTTTGAAGTAGCAATAATGGCAAGAATAATAAAGCATGAAAGAAACCCCAGACAATAAATGTCCAATTGGCACCATGCCAGAAACCACTTACTAAAAATATAATAAAAGTATTACGGATGGCTTTCCATTTACCCCCTCTACTCCCACCCAGCGGAATATACAAATAATCCCTAAACCAGGTGGTTAATGATATATGCCAGCGACGCCAGAATTCAGCAATATCGCGTGAAAAATAGGGATAAGCAAAATTACGCAATAATTCGATACCAAATAAACGTGCAGTTCCGATGGCTATATCAGAATATCCTGAAAAATCACCATAAATTTGAAATGCAAAGAAAATAGCACCAATTAGTAGGGTACTTCCAGTCTGAGTATGGTAGTTATTGAAAATATCATTAACATATGATGCACAATTATCGGCAATAACTATCTTTTTAAATAACCCCCAAAGTATTTGCCGGCATCCATCAACTGCTTTATGATAATCAAATTTACGTTTGCGCGTTATCTGAGGAAGCAAATGAGTAGCTCTTTCAATTGGTCCGGCAACCAATAAAGGGAAAAAACAAACAAAAACCGAATAATTTATAAAATTACGTTCGGGCTTAATTCGGTCGTTATAGATATCAATAACATACGATAAACCATGAAAAGTATAAAACGAAATTCCTACGGGTAAAATAACCTTTAATGTAGAATAATGAGCATGAATTCCCGCATGAGTTAAACCCTCTGCAAAAGAGCTAATAAAGAAATTGTAGTATTTAAATACTCCTAAAAAACCCAGATTTATACAAACGCTTAACCAAAACCAGAATTTCTTCCACTTGTTGTCCCTAGCATCCGCCATTTTCAGACCCGTAAAATAATCAAGCCCAGTGGAAAAGATCAACAAAAACAAAAAACGCCAATCCCAGCAACCATAAAAATAATAACTTGCTACCAATAGTAGGATATTTTGCAGCTTGTATTTGCCTCCGGTCGCAAACCAGTATAGAAGAAAAACAATTGGAAGAAATATAGCGAAACTAAAGGAATTAAAAAGCATATGAATTTATTTTATTCTTTTTTGAGATTGGAGAGTATAAAACAGTTTCATAAACAGCACTTCTAGTATAGAGATTAAAACTACAACAACAATTAATTTATAAGGTGCAAATAAATGAAACCAAACAATAAGCCCTGAAAATGATAACAATAAAACAACTGATGAAAATTCGATTAACAACTTTGACCTTCTATTCCTGTATATAAATTTGTCAGTAATAAAAAAAATAAATATACTTAAAAACAAATATAAAAGAAGGTTCGCAATTCTCATTAGTATTGAGAAATTAGTGGTTTGTATCATTCCTTGTAAATGAAAGACTTTATAAAGTAAATTACTTTCCAAATTGGCATTTATTCTGTTTTTGTCTATTTTCTCTTTATTTTCAAGCAGACCTCTGAATGAAGAACATTTTACGTATTTCAATTGATTCACTAATTTAAGAATTTTATCCAAATCCTGTAAATTAAAATCATTTTTAAAAGTATAGTGATGAAACATTACTACCACAATACCATTTCTGTATTTATTTTTATTTAAAATAGAAAGAAGATTTCCAAAGTCTTCTATTGTTTCCGGAGCAAAAAGTATGTCCTGATCAGATATAGGCTGGCCAACGCATAATGCGGATGAAATAGCTTTTATCCCGTTATTCTTTAATGCTTTTAGAGTATTAACATCGTAAGCATTATAAGGAGGTATAAACGTAACAACATTTGTTTGTAAAATTGAATCTAAAAATAACTTACCTTTATATATTCGCCTGTTTTGTTCAACAGGAGTTAGATTAGCAAATTCCCCTTGCAATATCTGCTGATGAGTTAAACCATGTAATGCTATCTCAATTGATTGTTTTTTTATACCTGATTTAAGAACTGGAAAAAAGTAATAGTTTTTTTGAAGTATAAAATTTTCAGAGGAATCACAAGGAATAACACCTAATACTAACGGAATGTGATTGCGGTTAAATGTAGTAACCACTTGTTCATTGATAGAATCTTTCCTTAAAGTAAAATCATCATAACGAAAAACGACCTGCAATTTATTTCCAAAGCTATATGCTGAGAAACACAACAAGAGCAAAAATATAGTTTTTATTTTCATGAAATAATAATTAAAATTTTCTTGTATTGAATAAAGCTCAATATATTCTTAATCAACTAACTCCTGAAATATATTTTCCAAACGGTAATTTATTAATCAAATAAATCATTATAGTAGAAATACATAAGCACAAAAC
>Ga0302286_10001180_pt1 | contig 19768 bp, 17 predicted proteins | sample III_Fen_E2_3_FD_198765 | JGI IMG/M metagenome (GOLD analysis project Ga0302286, IMG submission 198765) | Peat permafrost microbial communities from Stordalen Mire near Abisko, Sweden - III_Fen_E2_3 | ecosystem: Environmental > Terrestrial > Soil > Wetlands > Permafrost | place: Sweden: Abisko...
TTCAAGTTCGAGTTTTTGAAACCTATCTTCCGGCAAAAATGTCGGATGCTGAGTTGACTGAAAACATACAGTCGATTATAGCTGAAGTTGAAGCCGCCGGAATGAAGGATATGGGAAAGGTGATGGGAATCGCTTCGAAGAAGCTGGCTGGTCTGGCCGAAGGGAAGGATATCTCGGATAAAGTGAAAGCGCTGTTAAGCTAATGATAGAATGTCGGGACTTGAATACTCAAGTTTTTGTGCGATGGGGATATAAATAAAGAAAGCGGGTTTCCACCCGCTTTCTTTATTTAATGTGTTTAAGATTTGTATTAACTGGATTAATATTTCCAGAAGCCGGTATAAGTCATGCCTAATATTAAAGCCAGATTATTGCCATACATCGATCCCCGATCTCCTGAAATCCCCAAACTTATCTGTGTGTTCTTTATGAAATTAACAGGAGTAGATGTTTCAAACTGCCATGATAGCTGCTTTTTACATTCATTATGGACCGCGGCTGTCATCCCGAAATTTTCTGAATAGGCCAGAGTCAATCTGTAATTGAATGTTTTGATCATCCCTTTTCCTGAGAAATAATAAAGTCGAATGGTATTATTGATTGTTGAAGTCGAACCATTTTCGTTGTATTTAGGAGAGGTGATCCAGGGGTTTCCGATAGTCATACCTTTATAGCTCCATCCGTTAGGAATTAAGCCGTTTGTATAATAACTATCAAGTCCTCCATAAATTACTCCATCCAGATCGTGCCATGGGCCATTTTGGTCAGTAGTCGATACATATTCAATGGTAAAATGGTTTAAAAGATTAAATTTTGGAAGCTTTACCGACATTCCCCATAACCCATCTTCAATATCTGGTGATTTTGTTATGAATTTCACCGGTGGATCTTCAGTAAGATTTTGCCAATAGAATGAAATGCTTGCAAATCTCAGTTTCAAATCCAATCCAAGATTTTGTGAAATAATGTGATTGCCCAATGTATTAATCTGATCAGACATATTGGCTGAGGAGTTTCCACTTTTTCCCAGAAATATCCGGAGGTAATTGTCCAAAGTGGCAGGCATTGTTCCGTATATGGTTGATTTGCCACCCCATTGTGCAACATGTTGAATCCCGTAATGAATGTTTACAGGTAATGACCCACCTACACGGATATAACCATATTTATGATGTAATAACAGATTCTGAATTGCTGATGGTTCGTTAAACCAGCCATGTGAGAGTCCACCTTTGACTTCTGCAAATCCTTTGGTGTAAGGTACCGCAATATATCCATTCGATTCAATTGCCAATTTTGGCATAGGTCTGCTGTTTTGCGACCATAGCATTCCCCCACTCGATAGTTCTTCGTCCTGATCACCAAAAACTTCTCTCTTGCTCCCAGCATAAGCGTTCAGAAAATATATTTTACCCTGCGCATAGAATTCTCCGGGGAAAAACCTGCTTTCGGTTTTGGAAATATTACCATCCAGTTCTAATCCAAAGCCGTAATCAAATTTGTTTTGGCTTTTTACTTCTTTATGCAAAGTTCCCCAAAGTGATAAGGAGTTGGGCGAAAAGCTAAACCGATCGTATTGGTTTGCGGTGGATAAAAAAGGAGCATGCGATCCGGTTCCACCGTTAATGCGGGTATTAATAGAATATGTGATTGAATCCGGGCGAGATTGAGCCTGAAGCAAAAATGTTCCAAGGGCAAAAATCAGCGTTTGATAATATTTTAGTTTCATTTTACTTCGTTTAGGGTTGGAACATCCAAACATCCGATTTTCGTTCAACGTCATCTTCGCCGCCCACCACATAGCCTTTCCCATTAATTGTAAATCCAACAACATTCTGGCGGGCTCCACCCGGAAAATCTCCACAATTGCTCCATTTGTTGGTCAATGGGTCATATTTCACTACATCTGACAATAGTTTACCCCCATTTAATGATCCATGCCAGTATCGCCCCAACATGATGTATCCTTGCCCGTTAATGGATATCCCTTTCGATAGAACACGAACTTTAGGTAAGTCAGCGACACGGCTCCAGACATCAGTTACTGTATTGTAGGAATAAAAGTCTTTATATCTTTCAATGTCATAACCGGTACCAACATACAAATTCTTGTCGATAGCAAATCCCGCTGTTCCTGTCCTTTTCACCGGACAGTCTTTTAATCTGGTCCATAGGTTGGTTTTGGGATCGTATTTATAGGTATCCGGTTTAAATTGGGTATCTGTATAGCCTTCTGTAGTATAGATACAATCATCAATTACCGTGCAGAATAAATCGTTCGAAGCTTTGCCCGGAAAAGAAGCAACCTGTTTCCATGTGTCATTGGTGATGTCATATTCCCAAAAATCGTAAAACTGGTTTCCTGTATATGGAGCAATTGCACCTAATCCAACATATGCTTTATTGCCGATTGTAGCTCCAATGGCCTTTACTCTTGCTGCTCCAGGAAAATCAGCTTTCCTAGTCCATACATCGGTTTGGCTGTTATATTCCCAAAGATCCTTCAGAAAATTATATTTTGAACCTGATCGCCCCAGGCAGATAAAGGCTTTGTCCTGATAGGTAAATGAGGTGGCTGATGCACGTGCCTGTCCGGGGAAGTTATTCAATTGCTCCCAATCGGCTATTGGAGTTGATTCAAATTTTTGACATGCTCCCAACAGAAGAAAGGCCAAGAGTAAGAAATACTGCCAGATTCTAAAATCCTTATTTTTGTTTTTCATCTTTCAATTCATCTTAAAAATTACTCTTTCTACAGAGAGTTTGGAAGATTTCTCTGTCCTTTGGGACGTTTCTACCTTCTGATCCTGATTTGGATAGCATTGGGAACCGGTTTGTCGGAAACCAAAACCAAATATCCACCACCACCGGCTCCACTCAATTTCCAACCCAAGCCCAGTGTTTTGTATTCTTCAATCTGTTCCTTAATAGCCGGATTAACCATGTGAGGAAACATGGCGATTTGAGCTTCAAAACTTCTCCGGAATGCCTGTCCAAAGGAATTGATATCCTTGTTCTGAATAGAATTCCAACAGTCATCAGCGGCATCGGCCAAAGCTTTTGCATTCGACGCATTAATTTGTGTTCCTGAAAGTACATTGTAATCACTTACCCTTGGTGAGAGTGTAATAAACCAAAGATGCTTTTCAATGAATTCCAGAGTCGACTTGTCGGTTACTTTAGTGATTTTTGAGGGCCAGTACTGACCGCTTTCGTAATCCAATTTATTCACACCCGGCATCACAATCCCAATAGAATCCTGAGATCCTGAAATGTATTGAGTTCCGGGTGGGTTTTCGAAGCTAAACAATGTTTTAGCCAACAATTCAGTATCTCCTTCCGGAATATCGGTTTGCCAAAGTTGAATGGCTTTTTTCCGGGTACTGCTCGACATACCGCTTCGGTCGTTAAAATCGTAATCGGGTTCGATGGAAATTGTAATTACAGAACCTGTATGAAATTTAGAAACATAAGGTTGATCGAGCCAGCCACCTGCCAAATCGAGGCGAAAAGGAATACGGCATTCATTGCGTAAAGAAGTGGTCGACCGTGCAGGTAATCCATGAATTGGTATTCGGTGACTAACGATTAGTTCAATGCCTAATTCTTTACAAAGTGCTTGCTTGTCGGGAGTAAACCCGTCTTCGTTCACGAAGAAAATATCGGGTTTCAGTTCCATAATTTCTTTCTCAAAGTCGAGTAAGCCCGAACCTGAATTAATCCATGCGTCTTTTACAAAACGAATGGATTTGACCATGTAAAGTCTTTCTGTTTTGGTATTGATCGTCTTTCTTCCTTTCAGGTCATACACTGTTTCGTCTGATCCTAAGCCAACATAAAGGTCACCATGAGATGCTGCTTCCTGAAAGAAAGCTACGTGTCCGGAATGAAGCATATCGTAAACTCCGGATACAAATATTTTTTTTGTCATTTCTTTAATCTGTGAAATGAATTACTGACTTAGATACCACTGATACAAGCGACTTATTCCATCCTCGATTTCGATTTTGTGATGCCATCCTAAAGCATGTAGTTTATCCGGATTAGTGAGTTTACGCATGGTGCCATCTGGCTTGGAAGTATTAAACTCCAACTCTCCTTTAAAATCTATCTTTTCCCTGATCAGGAAGGCAAGGTCGCGTATTGATATTTCCTTGCCAGTACCAATATTTATATGGGTGTTTCGTACTTCGTGTGACGCGGATTGCACGGATTTTGACTGATTACGCGGATTGACATCTTTAAAATCGATGTTTTCCATAAGGAAAATACATGCATCAGCCATTTCTTCGCTCCAAAGGAATTCGCGCATGGGTGAACCTGTTCCCCAGATTTCGACGGATACGTTTTGCGATTGGGCGAGACGGATTCCGTATTTTGAAAGGATTGCTAAAATTTCATCTTTATTATTGCTTCCGGAGATTCCTTCGATCGGGCGTTTGTTTAAATCTTCGCGAATGGCTTCCCAGTTTTTTTCTTCGAGACACTTGCCTAAGTGCATCTTCCGAACCATGGCAGGTAGAACGTGCGACTTTTCGAGATCAAAATTATCATTCGGACCGTAAAGGTTTGTTGGCATCACCGAAATGAAATTGGTGCCGTATTGCAGGTTGTAGCTTTCGCAAAGTTTAATTCCTGCAATTTTTGCAATCGCATAGGGTTCGTTGGTGTATTCGAGCGGACCTGTTAACAGGCAATCTTCCGACATTGGTTGTGGCGCTTCAGCCGGATAGATGCATGTTGAACCCAGAAACAATAACTTCTTTACCTGATTAATGTAAGCCGCATGAATTACATTATTCTGAATCATGAGATTTTCATAGATGAATTGTCCTCGATAAGTGTTGTTCGCTACGATGCCTCCAACCTTAGCCGCTGCCAGAATTACATATTCAGGCTTCTCTTCAGCAAAGAAAGTATTCACTTCACGAGCATCCATCAGATCTAATTCATCGATGGTTTTTCCAATAAGGTTGGCATATCCTTTCGATTGGAGGTTTTTCCAGAGCGCTGAGCCTACGAGTCCACGATGGCCAGCTACATAAATTTTGCTTGTATGTTTCATAGTTATGATTTTCCACAAATTAAATTACTAAACGACTGTGCGATGGGGAGAAAGGGCGATGGGGTGACTGGGCGACTTGGCGATGGGGCGGATAAGCGATTTGGCGAATTAAAGGCACCATTTTTCAGGAGAATTGATCATGATCACTAATTGGGAGAGGATATGATCATATTTATCGAAGATCAAAGTGTGCTTTTCACTGTCGATGTAATTAAACTCCAACGCAAAATCCAACCAAACCTGTGTTTCGGCGGCTTCAGCTTCCGAATCAGAAAGTTTGGCGACAAAAGATTTAGGATATCTTCTTTTTCGGAATGCCTCACCCAAGTTTGCACAGACAGATCTCGACCTTCGCCTGATTTGATCGGTTAATGAATATTTTTCTTCAGGAGGAAACAACATGGTAATCTGATAAATTAATACTGCTGCCTGAAAAGCCAATTGATATACTTGAAGATCCTTATGAGTTCTAATATTTCCCATGTTTCCTGAAATCAATGGTTGTTTAATTTATTACCATTCACCTTGTCGCCCCTTCTCCTCGTCTCCATTTCTCCCAGTCGCCCCTTCTCCATGTCGCCTCGTCGCCCTTTCGTGTTTATTGGTGGATAGCTGATTATTCGAAATAATTTAACGTACGGTAGCCACCTTCTCTTAGCCAGGCATCTTTTTGCATGAGTTTAATGTCCGACTGCATCATATCTTCAACCAGTCCATTCAGGTCGTATTGAGGTTCCCAGCCAAGTTTCGATTTTGATTTTGTAGGATCGCCTATTAACAGTTCGACTTCGGTTGGACGGAAATATTTAGGATCGACAGCAACAATTATATGGGGTGCAACCCGCGATTTAATACCACCCAGATAGCGTTCTCCAACTTTATCTATAAATCGTTTTTCATCAATGGAGGTAATAAAACCTTTTTCTTCTGCACCTTCTCCTGAAAAGCTCATTTCAAGTCCAATCTCAGCGCACGACAGTTTGATGAAGTCGCGAATGGAAGTGGTAATGCCTGTAGCAATTACATAGTCATCGGGTTGATCCTGCTGAAGGATTAAATACATGGCACGGATATAATCTTTGGCATGTCCCCAGTCACGTTTCGAAGAAAGATTACCCAGAAAGAGCTGATCCTGCATCCCCAATGCAATACGGCTAATGGCACGCGTAATTTTACGGGTTACAAACGTTTCACCGCGAATGGGCGACTCGTGATTAAATAAAATACCATTGCTGGCATGCATCTGGTAGGCTTCGCGGTAGTTTACCGTGATCCAGTAGGCGTAAAGTTTGGCCACAGCATAAGGCGAACGCGGATAAAACGGGGTTTTCTCAGTTTGCGGAACCTGTTGCACCATTCCATACAATTCGGAAGTGGACGCCTGGTAGATTCGGGTTTTCTGAATCAGCCCAAGCAAACGTACAGCTTCTAAAATGCGCAACGTTCCCAGTCCATCGGCATTACCTGTATATTCAGGAGTTTCGAAACTTACCGCTACATGGCTCATTGCAGCCAGATTATAGATTTCATCCGGTTGTATCTCCTGAATAATACGAGTCAGATTCATACTGTCGGTTAAGTCGCCGTAATGAAGTTTGAAATGACGGTTCTCCACGTGCGGATCTTCGTAAATGTGGTCAATCCGTTCGGTGTTAAACATGGAAGAACGTCGTTTAATTCCATGTACCATATATCCTTTCTTAAGGAGGAATTCACTTAAGTATGCACCGTCCTGACCGGTAACTCCGGTGATTAAAGCAGTTTTTTGTGTCATTTTTATAGAGTTGCGAATTAGATTAAATATCCGGGTGGCTTATATTGTGCCTATTTATAAAGGAAATTATCCCCAGATTGTTCATTTTGTTATTGTGCATTTTCATATGTTTTTTTTCCAAAAACTGTCAGGAACAAAATTTTGATGTCCCACATAAAGGTCCAGTTTTCGATGTATTCCTTATCAAAATCAACACGTTTTTGCATTTTCCACAATTCGTCCGTTTCACCACGTAAGCCATTTATCTGTGCCCAACCGGTAATGCCAGGTTTGACATAGTGTCGGGTAAGGTAATGTTCAATTAATTCCGAATATTGGGTGGTATGTTTAAGCATATGTGGGCGTGGTCCAACGACCGACATCTGACCCCATAGCACATTGAAGAACTGTGGTAATTCATCGATGTTTGTTTTACGGATAAATTGTCCGATCCAGGTAATCCGATGGTCGTTAGCTGTTGCCTGAATGATGTCTGCCTGCCCGTTTACCTGCATACTCCTGAACTTAATACAATTAAAAGCTTCATTGTAATATCCGGTTCGTTTTTGTACAAAAAAGACGGGGCCTTTTGAACATATTTTAATCAATATAGCAATGATAGGGAAAAGCCAGGAGAGAATAAACACTATAATTGCCAATGAGAACACAAAATCAAATATTCGTTTCCAAAAGCGTGAGACCAGGTCGTCGAGAGGTATTTCCTGCGGATTAATCAAAACCAAACTTCCAACTGATTCCATATTATGTCTCGTTTTAAACCACCTTTGATTTTCAGGAACATATCGTAATCGTATTCCTTTCTGATTACATATCTTCAGATATTCATGGTGTTGACTTCCTTCCATATATTGCGAAAGTGTTACAAATACCATCTGGATCTGATGCTTATCAATCAGTGATTCCAGATCATCCGGATGTCCGATGACCTCCATGTTATCTGAAGGGTTCGAATTTAGAAAGCCGACAAATTTATACCCCAGTAAATAGTTGCTTGTAATAATGTTACGAAGTAATTTTGAAGTAGGGTTATAACCTGCAATAACCGCGCGGGTTGTATGTTTTCCTTTTTTACGGTTGTTTTTCAGATAGCCGTACAGGACATAGTAGAATATGAGTTCTGTAAAATAAAATAAGGCTGAATATTCAACTATAAAAACTCTGGAATAATATTTTGGCAGCAGCGAGAAGTAAATTACTGCAGAAATAACCAGGAATATCATTGTTCGTTGCGAAATGCGCACGACACGGTTAATAAACCCATCGCGAAGGTATAGATTCTTCTTGATGTAGATAAAATAGGTAATTAACCATGAAAGATTACCAAAAAGCACATATATGGTAAATTCACGGTGATTTTCCAGGGTGAGATTCAAATTGAATACAGCTGTGATGGCCATCGCCACATTTAAGATGATCAGATCGAATGTCAGGTATATGGATGCAAGTTCAGTCTCGCGTATTTTCATAAATCAATAATTTGGTTTTTAGCTGCCGGATATCCTGTACCTGCCCGTCCCGATGTAAATCGGGAATGTAAATCGGGAGAGATCGCCATTATAATCATTCTCGTGTAGGAGAAAAACTTTCTAACGGCTCGCTTCATTAGGTATAATTTCCGGGTTGAATATAAGTTGTCAGTATATCTTAAACGCACCAATTTCCTGTTTTATGATTTACTCATAAAACTAAGTAATAAGAAAAATATAATGCCGTAATTAATTTTTTAGTCACCCCTAAATCCCCTAAAGGGGACTTTGCTCACTACTAGTCAGTTGCCTTATTCACAACTAAAGCCCCTTCAGGGGTTTGGGGTAAAATAATACGACAATAGATAGTTTATAGTACTTAAAAGATGATGAATAACCAACATTGGTTGCTTAAAATCTTTAAGATTGTTGATATCTATTTGCATTTGATTTATGATAAAACCAGAAATGTAACCGGAACAACTTGTTTTTTATTTGAGTATTTCAACAGATAACTTCTTTTTGTTGAGATTGCTTCGCTCGTACCTTCCCGATCTTCATTCCCGATTATTATTCCCGATTATTATTCCCGATTATTATCGGGACAGGCAGGGACAGGCAGGGACAGGCAAGGAAAAGCTGCAGTCGCAATGACGACTCGATTAACGTTAACTCGAATACGACAAAAAAAGAAGACAATCTTTGGTCTTTCCGGTTGTGATGGCGGGGATGTTTTTTATCTGAATGAGTTTACTAATTACTGAGCATTTTTATAAGCACTTTCTCCAAAAACTGTTCGGAAAATAATTGAAATATCCCACCAAAAATTCCATTTATACAGATAAATCATATCATAGTCTACTCGTTTGGCCATTTTCCAAAGTTGATCAGTCTCGCCTCTGAATCCGTTTATCTGTGCCCATCCTGTAATTCCCGGTTTGATATAATGACGTGTTTTGTAATGTTCTCAACCTTGAATATTCATCGGTGTGTTTAAGCATATGCGGACGTGGCCCGACGATAGACATTTGCCCCATAAAAACATTTAAAAACTGGGGCCATTCATCCAGATTTGTTTTGCGCAGGAATCTGCCAATTTGCGTAATACGCGGATCGTTAGTACAGGCTTGCATACAATCTGCAACATCATTGACTTGCATACTTCTGAACTTAATGCAATTGAAAGGCTTATTATTGAATCCAGTTCGTTTCTGAATAAAAAAGACCGGGCCTTTTGAACTTAGTTTAATGAATAAAGCAATAAGTGGAACAGCCCAGCTCAATAGAAAAATAATAACCATCAGAGAGAAAAACAGGTCGAATATTCGTTTAAGAGTGCGGGCACCAAGATCATCCAGAGGGACTGCCTGAGGATTATAAAGTGAAATTTCGCCTATAGAATATGAAGGTGATGATTCCGAATTCCACAGATAATTTTCCTGTACAAACATTAACCGGATTCCTAACCATTTGCATACTTTCAGGTAATTGTTCGGATCTTCCCGGCTTTTGAACAAAGATGATGAAACGAATAACACCTCAACATTGTTATTTTGAATCATGGCTGCAAGATTTTCTGTTTGTCCTGATATCTCGGATATCTCGAAGTTCGCAGTTTCAGCAATGAACCCCATAAATTTATAGCCTAAAATAGGGTTGTTCTCCATAATTGTCTTCAACATCTTTGTGGTGTCTGTGACTCCTACGATAAAAGCCCTTTTTATATGAATTCCTTTTTCTCTCCGATAAAGCAGTATTCTGTAAAAAGCCCAGTAAAAAAATAGCTCAACCAAAAAAAACACAATCGAGAACCGGATAAAAAATAATCGGGAGTAACTTTTAGGCATTAAAAAAAATGTAACTACCGAACCTACTACGATAAACCAGACAAAGCGCCTGATGACATTAAAAGCTTTATCTCTGAACTGATCGCGTAGATATAGACTTTGTCGGGGCGATATGAGCAATGTTGCCAGCCATGATAGGTTGGCATGAAACAAGTAGAGGCTGAGATCAAGCGAATTTTTCACCAAATGATAAGGAGATAATTCTGCCCAAAGTAGTAATGAGACATTCAACAAGATCAAATCAGCGAATAAAAAGTTCAATTGTAACTCAGTTTCCCTTGTTCTCATTAGTCATGAATTTTCTAACATCTTTAAACTCATGGATTGTAACTTTTCAGTAGCTTTCCTAAGAATTTGTTTATTTTCTCTCTGTAATTAATTGGTTACCATTGACTAACCTATGTTAAAATGCAAGGAGTCGTTTACCAAATAAAATTAAGCAAAATATGGATAGAAAATCAACGTTGGAAATATGAGTTTTGTCAATATTTTCTACTATTCGTGAGCCGTCATTGCGAATGGATTGAAGCAATCTATTATTCATCGTGAGATTGCTTTGTCGTCTCCGTTTTACTACGACTCCTCGCAATGACGTGTTTATGATTGCACACCGTCATTGCGAACGCAGTGAAGCAATCTGTCATTCAATGGAGATTGCTTCGTCGTTCGTTCCTCACTCCTCGCAATGACGCTCTGATGATCGCACCCCGTCATTGCGAACGTAGTGAAGCAATCTAATTCCAGTAATCTGCAGATTGCTCGGTCGTCATCTTCCCAATGACGTTCTTTAATCTTCGTTATCGTATGTTGATAGGATGAGGAATCGTTCTGAGGGACGAACATTCGCAGCGGATGTTCCCATTAACGGGATTTCAAAAAGTTTTTAGTTTCAAAAATTATTTTTGATCGTATTGTATTCCAATCTACTTTTTTCAGCATTACGGGAAGCTGTTCCTTTTCAGCATCCTCAAAATAGGTTAGGCTTTTTAAAACCATGAATTCAGAACCATACGGAAATTTCTGGCGATAGTAATTAATCATCTTTTCCAGAGAAAACTCATCCAATAAAAAAACAATATCGATAAAATCTTTTTTACTGCCGCGACCGGTTATCGCTGCCAGCTTCATTGCCGCGATATCGCTTCTTGCTGCCAGCCGAATTCCATCAATGATTGAGCAGGGTTTGAGCCAGGAATATGGATAGTTTACAAAATCAACTTTGATCTGGTTGATAAGAAATGTTTTGATGTTGGTAGTCTGGTTTATGAGCTGCACCGAATTGAAAGGTTTCAGTGCGTTTACAAATTCATAGTCGTCTAATTCAAGATGCCCAAATAAATCCAGATTAATTGATTTCCGGTGTCCGATTTGCAGGGCAAGAGATGTCCCTCCAACCAAGTTCAGTCCACTGAACTCTGGTATTTGCATTAACTGGTTTAAAAGTGCCAGTGTTGGGGAGTCGATTGTTTCCAGGTATAACATTTGAATTCCTCTAATTTTGAATCCGACAGTTCCGCAATAAAATGAGCTGACCGGTCATCCAAATCCCTTATTTGTTTAGCTACAGCAGTAATTTTTTCTAAGCCAAAATGCTTATAAAGCAAAATCCAGTCATTAATCAGACCAAATTGTAATACTCTGCCCAGCAGAAATTGAAAGTCCCTTTGCAAATCAAGTTCATGAGGGTCTATATCCCAAAACAGATGAGGTGACAGATCAAGTACGGATATAGTATTTTGTTTCAATTGCATCGTATCGGTTAAACAAATTTATGAATTTCCGGCTATATCTGATGGGTTATATCGAAAATGATAGTGAAGGCCCCTTACTTATTCCCCCAACACGGGGAAGGACAGATTTCTTTGTCATTAGTTCCTCACTCCTCACAATGACGCTCTGATGATCGCACACCGTCATTGCGAACGTAGTGAAGCAATCTATTATTCAACCTGAGATTGCCCTTCGATAAACTCAGGGTAACGCATTTTCGGTCCGTTTCCGTTTTACTTCGCTCGCAATGACGAGGTATAGGTTCAAAACAGATGCTTCGCTCCATTTCATTCCGCTCACAATGACGGAGAACTTATTGTATAAGTATTTTTTAGGAGTGAATGTGCAATACGCGTAAAATAAAAAGGATTATGAGTGATTAAATGTCGTTTGTTGTTTGATTAAAATGATTATGATGTGAATTATTGTCAGATATGATGAATTAAAAATGGTTATAACCTGAAATAATGTCACTTATATGCAGACTATAGTCACTTTGTTGTTAATTATGGATTTGTTATTGCTGTAAATAGTCAATTCATACCCGATTTTGATGATCAGAATACTTCGATTCATGTATTTTAAAGAAATGATAAAATATATGTAAATGTGTATTGCGTTTTTGTTTTAATTATTGTAAATTAGTTTGTGTTCTAATTTTACATTTAATCTGTTTGTTACGCTTGCTTCATCCCGATGTATTTATGTCACAGGGTAATGGTTTTCACCCTTTCCATATTTACCGGATACCGAAATGCTTTGGGTTTGCTCAGCCAGTTGCAGAGGATTGAATGCCTTTTATTAATTTTTAAAAACAAATGCTATGAACATGATTCAAATTAACAAGTCGCGGATGTACGGAGCGACGAACCTGGTTCTAATGAACCATTCTGAATTGTTTGCCCAATTGGGCGATTTGGTTCTGGCCCATCAACGATTGAAGGACGGGCTGGATGTGATTGACCAAAACCGGCAGGTGCAGGAAGCTGATACTTCCGGTTTGACCAAAAGTAAGACAGCTAAACGGGATGCATTGGTCCGAAGGATTTCTCAATTCTCTGCGGCATTGGGTGCTCATGCCACATCGACCAAAATGGTTGAATTAAAAACGAAGGCCACGTATACGGCCTCTGAATTAAAGACCTCTCCCGACCCTGTGTTGTACGACATTGGAGTATTGTTACTCAGACTGGCTAATGATTATAGAGCGGAACTGACTAAATATTTTGTTGGCGATGCTGAATTCGCTGACCTTGAAAATATGCTGGCCGATTTTAAACTGGCAATCCCGCAGCGCCGGGTGGCTACTTCCATCTCGAAAGTTTCGACCGGTAACATTGGCGAAACGTTTAACGAAATTGACAGGCTGCTGAAAGAGGAAATCGATGTGTTGATGGCTCCTTTCCAGTTTATTCATGCCGATTTTTACAAGGAGTTTAAAAACGCCCGGAAGATTGTGAATTACTCCGGACGGGGTGGCGGCAGCACTGAACCCGCTGAAAAATCCACGTCTGAGGCCTAATGTTGTGCCATTCCGAACGTTCGACTGAGAACACGTCGAAGCCTTGGTTCGGAATCTGATCACAGAGAAACACTTTTATTTATTAACACCGCTTGGGTATTTTCATTACCGGAGCGGTGTTTTTTTTGTGTCATTGCGAAGGAAGCCCCCTTCTTATTCCCCCAGACGGGGGAAGGATTGGAGCAGTGGTTTGCCATGGAATTGCTTTGTCGTTTCTGTTTCACTCCAACTCCTCGCAATGACGCATTAATAATCGTATACCGTTATTGCGATCGCAAGTCAGTCTTTGGCCAATAAGTACTAATTGTAAATTTGATGATTAGTTAATCCCATTCGCAAATTGATTCAATATATTCTTTGGACCCATCCCTTGACCAGCCGTCTAATTGTGCAACTTCTTTAAGTTGCTGACCACGCATGCGTGGAACATTGATATAGGCACATGGGAGTTCTGGAATAGCGGTCATATCACCCCAAAGTTTTTCAAATTGAGTTACAGGGTATATATCTTCCTGGCCTTTTCCCCAGCGTTTCTTAACATCTTTTAATGTCACATAGGTAGGCATCCTTGAAGCCATCTTAAAGACAGAAGTTTTAACTTTTTCGCTATTGGATAGATCATTCCGGCTAAGACCAAACGCTAAAAGTAATTTGTCGATGTCAATCCAAAAGGTATTTGTATTGTAATAGCTCAGGCCGAATTCAATTTTTTCATCGGGGAGCGCCAATCCTTCTATTAACCGGATCTGACCATTTATTTTAGCTAAACCACCTCCGCGATCATCCAATTTGCGGGTGATAACTTCAACCGTCATCGCTTTTTGCTGTTGAATGTGGAATCCAAGCAAGCCTGGATCTGCATTTGCTCCTAAAGTGTCGATATTATGAAGCAACAGGTGTTTTAAATTTGGGTTATCCTGAATTAACAGTTTGAGGGTGCCGTTAAGTATTAAATTCGGCATTTCGTACCAATGGCCAACAGGGTGAATACATTGCGAGGGAATGTTCTCCCGGTAATCTTCGGCCTCTCCAGTCGTTTTTGCCCAATTGATCAATGCAGAATGCAAACTTTGCTGAACTTTCTGCGATTGTTCATCAAGCATTTGCTGTGATGTTTCTTCCCAAAGAAAGCGAAGATCGCGTTCAGTTGGAATCAATCGAAGGCCAATGACTTTCCCCGCTGAAAGGTAAACTTTGTTGTTTATTTTATTTGTTTCATCATTAGCAATGAATGCTGATATAGCCGGTTGAGTAAGATAACTTGTTGTAAAAACATGTTGCAGATTAATGGAGCATAATGAATTTATCTTTTGGGCTTTTGCCTGATGTGTTTCTAAAAAATTTCGGTGTTTCCCAGTAAATTTGGCAAAGGGAACAAGTGATTTTACAACACCTGCACCACTAGTCCAGCGGCTGCCACCCCACCTGCCAAAGTAATAATTGCCAGTTCATTGTTTTGAAGTGCCTGCATTCCGATATCAATCAGACTTTGTTCATTTAAGCGGGAATGATGGTCTATTTCTGTCTGACTGACATCTTCAATGGTGGTATTTATGGGAATTCTGTTTTTTGACAAACCAATGCGACCCGATTTTAAATCTTTTTTGATTTGTTTGTGTTGTTCCAAATCAAATCCAAGTTCGGCCAATAATGTATTTAGTGGTTTCTGTTGAGTTGATGCCTCCTGATTCTGGGGAATCATCCGATCAAATAAATTGGTTACGAAGCCTGTGAATTTGTGGTTTGATTTATAGAAATAACCCAAAATTGCCAATTCATTTCGCTGGCAATCGCATAATGAATGCAAGTCTTTTTTCAATAGCTGTGGTAAAAGCAATGTGTAATAAGCCTCGGGCATTAATGCATCCTGGCCTTCATGGAGTTGGGCACAAGTTCCTTTTTCGTTGATACTGAATTCATAAACAACAGGTTCCATGGCAAATGCAATAGCATGTTCGAATTTCTTTTTTGTTTCCGACATGAGCTGTTGCAGGCGATCCTGAGCCTTTTGTTTGACGGAAGGATCGAAAATAAAACCCATACCTCCACCCGACATTCCTCCCATCATCCAAAATCCCCAAAACTGGTCTTTAAATTCGTCCTTAATTTGATGTATTAGCGTTTCCGTATAAAGATTTGTTGCCCATGGAATGATTTCCTGAATGGGCCCTTCGAAGTTTTTTTGTGTAAAGGCTCCAATGCCTTTAATATCTCCCTCTTTTAACTTTTGAACTACTTCTCCGAAATAAGCTATCGCATTTTGTCGTCCAATCCATTCTTTTTCTGAGCGGAGTAAATATTTTTCAGTGACCATTTCCAAAATTGGACCAACATCCTGAGCCATGCCACCGTGAACCATAACTAAACTTTCCTGAAGCTTTATTCTAACTTCTTGACTTACCTGATCTGATCCCAGAATAGAATGTTGAGGTAATAAACTGCCTTTGCTGATTCCAAATTCAGGATCACCTTCTTTCGCCGTAACGCCTTCAATTAGTTTCATTCCAGGCCATACACCGCCCGAATCCTGCCAGCCTCCACCTGAACCACCAATCCATTCGCCCAGTATTGCTTTTGCAGCAACCAATCTGCGTTCTTCTTCATTTAAGATACCAGTTAATTGTTGTGTTTGCCCAGTTGCTCTCATGCATAATGCAATCATGGAAGCCAATAAGTTGGTCGAAACAGCAAGGCGCGAACCTTTGGGTATGTTGTTCACTTTACTTACCAGTTCAATGCCTTTTCCTTTACCAGCCATGTTTTCGAGTAGATGACTCAAAGGTAAGCCTGCACCTTCCATTCCGGGGGGAACAATACCTGAAGCAATGACTGCCGCTTTTAACAATCCCAGGTAATCTTTTGCAAAATCAAAAATTTCAGATAAATCTGAAATTGATGCAGACGATGCCAGATCGATGCTGGTTAATTTCAGAATTGGTTCGTCAATAATACGGATCCAGCTTTCGATTGGAGGCAATGGTTTAGAGTCGCCTGAAATATTTCGGATACAAAGATCGACCGATATATTGAGCACCTTTGCACCTTCGGGATAATCCATTCCTAAAAAGAAAATATCACTCCATCCGCTATGGCTGAGATCCATGCGAACAGGAGTTGATTCATGCAGGCAGGGGTACATCCCGGATTGTTCGTCTTTTAGCAATAATGAGGGTTGAATTTTTAAAGGTTGGTCGGATGGATGACCGATTCTAAACATCCATTTATTCCCGGATGTAGAACGAACGCTAATTCTTACCTGATCGGCCAGCGTTTGAAAGGCCAGTTTATGATAGGCCTCAGCAAGACCACTGGATATTCCTTCATTAATTCCATGATTCTCCTGAACTGTAATGAAGAGATTAATGGCTTCTTCAAACCGACGGTTGATTACATGTTCGAAAGCTGCATAAGGAATAATCCCTTTTGATCCAATTTCTTTTTGCAATGGGATATAAAAGCGATGAATTGCATAAAGGAAAAATAAGGCCCGTACGCGGTTGTATAGATTGTGTTCTTCCTTCCGGTATTGCTCCAATGCCTTAGCTTCATTTAATAATACTTCTGCAGAAGCACTCTTACAGAATTCGTCGAGCGATTTATTTTTAATTTCCGGGTCGGAGGCAACAATGATTTTGATTAACTCGCTCATTCTATTTTCCAATTGATTTCATGTTTTTTTGAACGAAGAATTCCAGTAACTCGGCCATTATCTGATCGCGGTCGTTCCCGTTTAAAGCCAAAGCCAGCTGTGCCTTCAGCAATCCGTAACGGGTTCCCATATCAAAGCGCCAATCATTCGTTTCCAGGGCAAGGTATTGTTCTTTTTGAGCCAGTTCGTTTAAAGCATCAGTTAAACCTATTTTGTTACCATTTGCGGCTTGTAAATTTTTATCTAAAATGCCCATAATGGATGGAGATAAGACATGCATGCCGAAAAAACAGAGGTAATGACCTGCCCTTAATCCCGGAATAATGAGTTTCTGTTCGGCAAGGGTGGGGGTGGGTTTCTCAATAACTTTGTCAATGAGATACAGATCGTTGGTCGGATGAATCCGTTTGCCCCCAATCGTGCCATAATTGGGGATCAAATTCTCGCGAGTCGGCGTTACCGACGAAACAGAGCAGTTGTTTTGCGCGGCAATCTCTGTTAGGCGCTTGGCGCAAGGCTCATTGGTACGGTTTACATGCAGATGGTCGCCAACCAGATGTAAAAAATAATCAATCCCGATGAACGACGAACCACATAATACGGCATAACCATATCCCAAAGGTTTATCCTGCTCGATAAAATGAATTTGCTGATCTCCGGGAACCAAGTCAGAATAAGCTTCCAGATCACCCGGATGAATAACGACCCCGATTTCTTCAATGCCTGCCTGGCGGGCTTCTTCAATCAGTATTTCGAGTACTGTTTTACGATTTCCATCCCGATCAACTAAGGTTTGCATGGCCAGCTTTCGTTGATCGGCGCCAGCCGCCGTGATTAAAGCTTTTTTAATTTGCATGGGTAGGGTTTAAACTTTGAAATGTTTTTTGGTGCTTAACTATCAATGACGCTTCAAGTGGCCGTCATCACGAGCATAGCGAAGTGATCTGTGGAGTTTGCTTGCAATCTCTATTTGTAGCGTATTATCCTTGGCAATAAATACTGCGGAACCTTCCTTGCAATCTTACATCCTAAAGTAAACCATCCCCAAAGTTGATAACGACGTATCACATCCAAGTCTTCGGTTGATTTAATCATTTGCAGTTTAGCAGTAGTGCTTTTCCCTCCCAAACGCATTTTAACCACCCACTCGTTTAAATAAACTTTTTTGATTTGATTGTTTTTGAACCAACGCAACGAAATCTCGTAATCGCTGGCAATGGTATAATTTTGTTCGTACAATCCGTGTTGCTGAAATACTTCCTTTCTAACATAGATGGTTGTATGCAAAGGTATCCAACCAAAGGGCAAATAACGCCTGTGAAACGGCTTTGACCTGTAAATCCGTTTTACCTTTTCAATATTTTCCTGATCTACATACTGGCCTTTGGCGTAAATCAAATCTGCATTGGTATTTTCAAACGTTTCAACAATCCTTTGTATGCTGTTGGGTTCGTAAAACAAATCATCTGAATGTAAAATGCCAATCACATCTCCTGTAGCTTGCCTGATTCCTTTATTAAGGGCATCATAAAGTCCTTTGTCTTTCTCCGACAGGTAAAAAGCCAGATTATTTTGAAATGCTTCTATTTGTTTTTGGGTGCCATCGGTTGAACCACCATCAATTACAATGTGTTCAATGTTGGGATAGGTTTGGCTGTGTACAGACTGAATACAGTCAGCAATACAGGCTTTGTTGTTGTAAACGATGGTGATGATTGAAACTTTCATGAATATGGATTACACGGATTAACGTGTCGTTGCGAATATATTGAAGCAATCTGCTAAAACTTGTTGATGCTTCAGATTTATTCTCTAAATACTCTTTTGCGAATTTCTTTTGCTGGATTTCCCTGATATATTGTATATTCTTCCATATCTTTTGTCGCAACAGAACCTGCTGTTAAAATAGAATGTGATTTACACCTTACTCCAGAACAAACAACAGATTTAGCTCCTATCCAAACTCCATCTTCCAAAATAATTGGTGCATTCCGATAATCAAATGAAGAAATTGTATAGTCATGATTACCTGTTAGCAACATAGCACCTTGTGAAATACAAACATTATCACCAATAGTTACATGATCAAGATTATCAAAACCTTTTCACCCAACCAGACATGATCGCCAATAATTAGTTTCCAGGGGTACTTAATATGGACTGAAGGTTTTATTATTAAGCCATTTCCGATTTTAGCTCCAAACATACGCAAAAGAATAACCTTGATGTGCATCAATGGCATCCAAGAGGATTCAATAAATAAAACATGCAGAAAAAACCAAGCTGTTTTTTTCGCTGCCCCCGCTTTTTTGTCAAAGTTTCTTGGATCGAAAGTATCGAGTTTTGTTTGCATAAAAGGCCAATTCTATTTTTGTTTAACAGTTTCAATAATTTTTATAATCTTAGAGCTAAAAGACTGTTCTGTAAATCGTTTTTTCGCATAAGAAGCATTATAATACGAAAATTGCTTTATTTGATTATTTAGATCTTTCGAAATGAGTTCTAAGCTTTTGGTAATTGATTCTGGATTTTTAGATTCTACAAAATAGCCATTATGTGTTGTTATGATATCCGGAATTCCAGCATGGACTGTTGTAACAATAATATTGCCTGTTCCTAATGCCTCCAATATCGAAATGGGCTGTCCTTCCATTTGATAATAAGTTGGTAAAACA
>Ga0302286_10001183_pt1 | contig 19755 bp, 10 predicted proteins | sample III_Fen_E2_3_FD_198765 | JGI IMG/M metagenome (GOLD analysis project Ga0302286, IMG submission 198765) | Peat permafrost microbial communities from Stordalen Mire near Abisko, Sweden - III_Fen_E2_3 | ecosystem: Environmental > Terrestrial > Soil > Wetlands > Permafrost | place: Sweden: Abisko...
AGTCGTTCCGACGCGAGTTTTCCCAATAGAATTCGTATCCGCGTTCGTTCAGAATTTTTTCCAATGTCAGTTCTCCGGAAGCATACGTAGCCACCCCACGTTTTGCACGAATCGTATTAATATCGGTAAGAGCACCAGCGGCATCACCTTTACGGAATTTTGCTTCGGCACGCATCAGATAGGCATCGGTTAAACGGTAATACTGATAATCGTTTTCGCTGGCTCCGGGATAGGCTGTTGCAGGATTTGGCGCATATTTTACCACACGAATTCCTTGTTCTTCCAACGAGTTGTTATTACTAAATTCAGGAGTAAAAATCAGCGGACGACCACCATCTTTGGTACCCAGAGCAACACTCGACTTGCTATACTGCTGACCAACCAGAAAACCCAAATTAAATCCGGTCTGGCTTTTCAAACGGTTATCGCTGAAGCGCGGATCGGTTTTGTCCCAGGTGTTGTAGAACGTTGGAGTAGTACAGCAACCATTCCAGAAACTTGAAGTTGAATACGTTCCGAAAGCCTGATTGTAATCCAGGGTCATGTTAAGCCATGGGATTCCACCAATACCAATCGAAGAATCGTAAATAATCGGGAGAATAGTTTCTGTTTGATTGGAATAGGCTGCATTATCGGCCAGATAAAGTTTCCAGAAATCGTCGGCCAGAATATATTTACCCGAATTAATCATGGCATCACAAAGGTCGATTGTTTCCTGCCATTTTGCAGTTCCATCGGTAAAAGCAGGAGCAGTCCCGGTGTAAACCTGATAGTTCAGATAAATTTTAGCCAGCAACATTTGAGCCGCAGCCTTGGTAATACGACCATAAGGTACACTACCCTTTTCTTTCAGCACCGGAATAATCTCATTCAGTTCCGAAATCATTTTTGCAACAATCTGCGAACGGGTGTAATAGTGTGGATCTGCAGCATAATCGTATTCTGAAGATTCCCGATAAGGCATCTGTCCGAAACAATCGTTAAGCTGATACATGGACAATGCCCGGATAAAACGAACTTCTGCTTTATAGTTGGTAACGATTTCAGACTCGGGTAATTTATCCATGTACTGCAAAGCCACATTACAACGGGCAAACCCAATAAGGTAGCTATTCCATGTGTTTTTGATATAACTATTCGACGCGACATAATCGTGAGTAAAAATAGTACGGTAATCAGCACTGTTCCAGTTCGCTCCACGGGTTGGGAAAACAACTTCATCGGTACAGGTTTCCTGACTTAACCAACCGGCACCACGACTTTGCAAATCGCGAAGAAAGGCATAAGCCGGAGCAACCAACATTTCCACATTGGCCGGATCTTCCACAATAGCTGATCCGTTTTGTTCGTCCAAAACTTCTTCCTGAAGATCAGAGCAAGCTGCAAATCCCATTATTAAAAGAAATGCCAGAGACAGGTTATATATTTTTTTCATGTTCGTGACTCTTTAGTGGTTAAAACTCTACGTTAATTCCAAAAGTGATGGTCCGGGCCTTAGGATAAGTTGTCCAGCCAATACCCATTGCCGGAACTCCATTGGATACGCGTGTGGTATTTACTTCAGGGTCGTAACCTGAATAATCGGTAACTACAAACAAGTTGTTTCCGGAAACATAAGCCCGTAATTTACTGATGTATTTCTGGTTGGGTAATTTAACGTTGTATCCAAAAGTTGCATTCGACAAGCGAAGGTACGAGCCATCTTCAATGAAACGGCTTGAATAGTTTAGCACATTACCTGTCGATTCTCCGGTTTTTAATGCCGATGGAGTGGTGTTCCATCCACTTCCGAATAAACTCATCTGATCGATAATGTTTGCAAGGTTGTTGTAAACATCGTTTCCATATACTCCGTTGAAGTTCAGGGTAAGATCAAAACGTTTCCAAACCAGAGTCGTACTTAAGTTGTACGTGAAATCAGGCAGTGCATTTCCAATCACTCCTTCGGTTTCTACCCCGTTAGCATCTTTGGCAAAAATACTTTTCCCGGTTGAATCAAACCCAAGGAATGTTTTTCCCCAGAACGTTCCCAGAGGTTCGTTGTTGATGATGTATTGCGATGGTGTTCCTGTAATGCCCGGACCACTTGGATAACCGGTAGGTATTTTGGAAACATCCATATTCTTAACCTTATTATTAATCGTCGAGAAGTTTAGGTTTGCCGACCAGTTTAAGTCTTTTTTATTGATGATAATTCCCGACAACGAAACTTCAAGTCCTTTATTGATAATATTCAGATCTTTATTGGTCCAGAATGTTGCTGTTGGCGAAGGCATTTTTGTAGCTACGTTCATCTGAACATCGGTCGTATTCTTATAGAACAGATCAACCGTTCCACTTAAACGACCTTTCAATACGCCAAAATCAAGACCCCAGTTGTATTGGGTTGTTTTTTCCCATTTCAAATCAGGATCCGGAGTTCGGGTTAAGGTATATCCCGGAATTAAAGTTGTTCCACCATTTAAAACAGCTCCGGTTACCGAACCCAGTGTGGCCTGCGATATTTTGGAAGTAATCTCCTGATTACCGGTGATACCCCAGCCTAAACGCATTTTCAGGTTGCTGAAAACATCCAGTTTTTTGATGAATCCTTCTTCATTCATTCTCCATGCCAGAGCAGTTGAAGGGAAGTAACCGTATTTATTGTTTTTACCGAACTTGGTTGAACCATCAGCTCTGAAATTTACCGTAAGCAAATATTTATCCTGAAGCGTATAATTCACACGGCCAAAGAATGATTGCAACTCATTGACAGTAATATCAGAAGCAATAGTTGCCTGAGTATATTTACCTAAACTCAAATCATTTAGGTTATCAACATCACCCGAAGCAAACCCGGTTGCTGACATGTTATAGGTATAGATTCTGAATTTCTGGTAAGATTGACCAGCCAGAAAATTGAATTTATTGTTATCGTTCAGATTCAGATCATAAGTCAGGTAATTCTCAATCATGCTGCTTCCCAATTCAACATTATTAATGGTTGCAGTTCCTTTGTCGGTCATGTATGAAAGCTGGGCATCCTGAGTTACTTTACGGGTTGCCCGGGTCTGATCTGTTGATACGTTTAATTTGTAATTCAATCCTTTATAGAGATTTAACCCGGCCGAAACATTAGCCAGAACGCGGTTGGTCTGAGTATTGTCGTTTGTCAGATTGATCATGGCAAGTGGATTACGAACCTGATCGGACAACTGGAAATAAGTTCCGTTATCATTAAACACGGGATAAGTAGGATTCAGTTTGAGTGCCGAAAGCAAAAGGTCACCTTCTACACCACCGCTTTCGCCCAGAGGAGCACGCTGATCGTTGGTACGGGCTGCGGTCAGTCCAAATTCCAGAGCTAACTTATCATTCAGGGTTTTTGTAGTCATATTTACCCTTCCTGAATATTTTTCCATTCCGGTTTTCTTGATGATACCTTCCTGATCAAGGTAGTTCAATGAAGCACGATACGATGAATTTTTAGAGCCACCTCCGATGGATAAACTGTGACTGTTCGTCTTTGCCGTCCGGAAGATTTCATCCTGCCAGTCGGTATTGGCTCCCTTGTCGGCTGCAGGTAATCCCAGCGACGATCGGGCAGCATTGTATTCGGATGCTGTTAAAACATCATATTTGGAGGGCAGGCTCGAAAAGCCGGTATAACCTGAATACGAAACCGCAGCTTTTCCTTCTTTCCCTTTTTTGGTCGTAACAATAATAACTCCATTTGCACCTCGCGAACCATAAATAGCTGTTGATGAGGCATCCTTAAGAATATCCATCGATTCGATATCGTCCGGATTAATGAAATTCAAAGGGTTTTTGTTGGCAGCCGATCCAACTCCGGTAGTTGATGCACCGCCTGGTTGTACATCGGTAATGTCCAACGGAATACCATCAATCACATACAATGGTTCCTGTCCTGAACGAATAGAGTTTGCACCGCGAACACGTACCGAAACTCCGGCTCCGGGTTCACCGCCATTATTCACAATATTCACACCAGCCACTCGGCCCTGAATAAGGTCGGTTGGCGAAGTGCTTACTCCCACATTAAAATCTTCGGTACTTAATGTCGTAACTGCTCCGGTAACATCTTTTTTCCTGACGACTCCGTATCCAACAGCAACCACTTCTTCAATGCCAAAAGTTTCTTCCTGAAGCTTAACATCAACAACTGACTGTTCGCCAACAGTTATTTCCAGCGATTTCATTCCAATAAATGAATACTGTACAGTAGAACCCTCTGACACATTGGAAAGAGCATAACTACCCCTGGAATCAGTAATCACTCCATTGGTTGTCCCTTTTACAACTACAGAAACTCCGGGAAGCATATTCCCGGCCTGATCGGTAACCTTTCCGCTTACCTTTTTGGTTTTACTCTGATCGTTGTTGCTGGTCTTGCGCGTAATTACAATATTACGGTCGATGACTTTATAGGAATACAAACTTTTATCCAGAAGTTCTGACATCATCTTTTCAATATCAACATCTTTTAGATCAAGTGTATATTGTTTTTTCAGATCCAGCTGGTCTGTTTTAAACAAAAAACCGAATTCGGTAACTCGCTCAATCTCGTCAAAAACCTGAATGATATTTGCATTTTTCACATTCAGGCTAAAATGAGCTTCCTGCGAATAAGAACGGGTGGCCATAGCCATTACCGAAAAGAATAACAAAATAGTCGTTAGTTTCATAACTAAAAATAACTTCTTAAAGCCAGGCCGAATCCGGCTTGGTAATTGTTGTTTTTTATTCATAGTTTTGTTTGTTGTTTGTTTAACGATGGGTCTTGTACAGCTGCAAACTTTCAAGACCTTTTTAACTCAAAAAACGCTAACCGGGTGAGTGTCCAGCTTCCCGGTTTTTTATTTTATCGGATCTGTTATTCTGTCATAGGCAATTTAATTTCAATGTTAGGCACTCCTGCTACGCGGGGGATTTGTTAGTAAATAACAATTACATCGGAATCTGTCGATTTCTCGATAATCCGGTAATTAAAGTTAGTCGTCTGTTTTAGCATTTTCAGCACATGTTGCGGAGTCGTTGATTTTCGAATATTACCGGTATACCGGTAATCGCGCAACGCATTGTTTTCAAATTTAAATTCAACATCATACCAACGGCTAAGTTCCTTGAAAATGTCTTCAAGCCGTTGATCGCGAATGACGAACTTTCCATCTTTCCATGCTGAAATAATATTTTGTGAAAATGTGAGCAGTTTCATTTTTTTAGCGGACGAATCATAGATTGCACTTTGACCTGGCCTCAGCTCAATTCCAGTTTTTTCTTCAGTAGTTAAAACGCTGGCCGCACCCTCAAATAGGGAAGTCTCAATCTGTGGGTCTTCCGGATAGGCCTTAATATTAAAAGTGGTCCCCAGATCACGTACGGTAATTGATCCGGCTTTTACCAATAACGGAAAATCAGCACGGTGTTTTACCTCAAAAAAAGCTTCTCCTCGCAGTTCAGCCTCACGTTGATGGCTCTGGTGGTTCTCGCGATAACTAAGCTCCGAACCGGAATTCAACCAGATCTTTGTTCCGTCCTGCATTTCGATAATACTAACACTGCCCTTTAATGCTGTATATTTTTGTGCGCCGGAATCAGCAAATTGAGGTTTCCGATCAGGAAGAAGATAACCAATAACACCACCAAGACTAAAAACCACCAATACAACAGCTGCAATCTTTAGAAACTGAGTCCCTATTGTAAATCCCGGTCTGCGAACTTCTGGTTTTATGGTATTCCAAATCCGTTCGAACTCGGCTTCCTGATTCGCAGAATCTGTCGGAATAGATGATTTCACCCAGAGACTTTTTACCTGGTAGAATAAATCTTCGTCTTCTTTATTATCTCCCAGATGGCGATAAAACGCTTCTTTCTCTTCAGAAGTCGCCTCCCCGGTTATGATTCGTGATAATAAATGATTCTCCATAGTTTCAATCTTTATTAATTAACAAACCAATAGGTCAATACCCTAACGAAGCTGAAAAAAAAATTAAATTGAGACCCTGAAACAAGTTCAGGGAGACATGCACACGACGGAAAAAGCTTAACACAACACTGGAAGCAAATAGCCATCTCCCTTTGTGAAACTTTGTGAAAACTTTGCGGTAATAAATGTCAAACACAAAGAAACACCAGGTTAACTTTGCCAAATTCAATTGCAGTAAAAGCAGAAAATCACTTTAGCACATTAGTAAAAAGGGCAATTAATGGCAGGTAATCTTTTAAATCATTTCGAAGTATTTTCAGAGCTTTTGTCAAATGAGCCTCCACAGTTTTCTGTGTTACACCAAGCTTCTCCGCAATTTCCCGGTTTTTCAATTCTTCAAACCGACTCATTTCAAATACGACCCGACAATGCTCAGGCAGGTTTCTGATAGCTGTATCAATTCGCACCTTCAATTCATCAAATTCCAGATAATCACTCCCCATTCGATCCAGACTCTCATACTGATAGTGCATCTCAATCCATTTTATTTTTTCGTGATGCTTCGACTGAATTTGCCGTCGTTTCAAGGCATTTAAGCAGTTATTCTTTACAATTGTAAACAGGAAATTCCGAAGATTCGAATCCGAATTAATATCATTTCTGATTTCCCATAGTTTCAGGAAAGCATCCTGAACGACACTCTTTGATTCATCTTCATCGTCGAGATAACTACGACTCAAATGGCAAAGCGGCTGATAATAAAGCTGGAAAATGTTTCTAAAATCATCCTTTCCCTGAAGAGCTATGTTATTCCGTTCTGACATATCGTGATTATCGGTTTCCAAATATAAGAAAAACAACTACGCAGATATCTTCCTGCAAAACATACCAGATGAAATGCAAAGATTCTTCCTCCCCGAAGAATACTTTTCATGCTTCGGGAGTTCAATAATCCCTCCTGTTTTTTTATTTTTGCGCTGGCTCTCACAAAGAGAGTTCTGGTATATGTATCTGAATTTAAGCCCTGCTGACGCTGAAAAAGTGAAGGGGCTGCTGGAAATACGACAACAGAACAACGACATCTGTTGGATGCTTTGCGATTATCTAAACAACCATCCGCGCTTTATCACCAAAGATTTGATGACCCAGGTTAATCGTGACTTTACCCTTGCTGATGAAACGGCCTATTTTGCATTATTAACCGGTATTTTAGATATTGAACCCGAGACCAATGAACGGGATATGCAGTTGGCCAATACTTATCTTCGTCCGGCAATTAAAAAGCTGAACCCCAAAACGTATCGGGAAAACCCCTACTACCGGAAGATTCAGATTCCTGAAGTAAAACTGGGAGACTGGGAATTGAAGTACGAAAGCTACCAGGCTTACGAAGCGTTTATTTACAACGACCTTATTCTGAAACCCGACTTCCGGGAGATCCCCCGTGTCGGATTTTTTGATGAAGAATTCTGGTTCCCAGCCGTCAAGCAAAACGATCGCGAATGGATGTCCATCAAACCTAATGAAATAGAAACCATGCAGCCTGCTCTCAATGAGATAAAAGGAAGGGTAATTACATTCGGACTTGGGCTTGGATATTTTACCTACATGGCTTCCATTAAAGAGAACATTCAACAGATCACAGTGGTCGAACGCGATTCGGAAGTCATTCAATTGTTCGAAAAGTATATTCTTCCTCAGTTCCAGTACAAAGAAAAAGTGAAAATCATATCCGTTGATGCGTTTGAATTTGCGGAACAACAGATGCCCTACAGAAAATACGACTATGCGTTTGTCGATTTGTGGCACGACGAGTCGGATGGACTTGATCTATACCTAAAAATGAAAAAGATGGAACCGCTCAATCCATGCACCCATTTTTTATACTGGATTGAAGATTCGTTGATTTCCGGATTCCGATGGCGATTAATTGACTGGGTAATCAGGAATGCACGAAGCTACCATGAAATTGAAAAATGGTTGAGCAAATCCTTTCTGCAAAGACTTGCCGCCACAAAAACAAGGTCTGCCGTCGAAGCATAATTTGATTCACCAGCACCACTCCTAGATATTACCAGGCTGCTGTATGGACGATATTGCTTTTTTCCTACTTTTACAACAAAAAAACAAATGAAAATCCGGATACAGCTATTCAGCCTGTTTTTAATTTTTACCGCAGGCATTTCTACTGGCTTCGCTTGTACTAACCTGATTGTTTCCAAAGGAGCAAGTAGCGACCATTCAGTCATGATTACCTATGCAGCCGATTCGCATACCCGCTATGGAGCCATCAACTATTATCCGGCAGCCGACCACAAACCTGGCGATTTATGCGAAGTTTATCACTACGAAAACGGTAAACTTTTAGGAACAATCCCCGAAGTACCTCATACTTATTCGGTAATTCAGTTTATGAATGAACATCAGGTGGCTATTGGCGAAACAACCTATGGAACACTCAGTTCATTGTATGGTCAGCCCGATGCTATTTTAGATTACGGATCGCTGATGCGGATTGGCCTTCAACGTTCGAAAACGGCTCGCGAAATGATTAAAGTAATGACTGAGCTGATCGCTCAGTATGGATATGCCTCCGGAGGTGAATCATTCTCTATTTCTGATGCCAACGAAGCATGGATCATGGATCTGGTCGGAAAAGGAAAATTCGAAAAAGGCGCTATATGGGTTGCCCGTATGATCCCTGACGGATATGTAAGCGGACATGCCAACCAGGCACGTATTACCACCTTCCCGTTTCAAAAAAGCAATAACTGGGACGATCCCAAACAAACAGTATATCATGCTGCTGATGTAATCAGTTTTGCCAAACAACACGATTTCTATAAAGGTGCCGATAAAGACTTTAGTTTTTCGGATGTTTACAATCCGGTAACCTTCAGTGGCGCCCGTGCCTGCGATGCCCGCGTTTGGTCGTTCTTCCGTAAAGTGAACAAAGAAATACGCGACAATCAGAATTATACCGATTATGCAATGGGGAAAGTGGTAAAAGGAGCAAACGGCTTCGCTACAAACCGCCTGCCTTTATGGGTAAAACCCGATTCACCCGTCACCCTTCAGATCGTGATGAATGCCATGCGCGACCATTACGAAGATACTCCGATGGATATGCGCAACGATCCGGGAGCCGGGCCTTTCAAATCGCCCTACCGCTGGCGTCCGATGGATTTTGAGGTTGACAGTGTTACCTACCTTTGCGAACGTGCTATTGCGACCCAGCAAACCGGATACAGTTTTGTGGCACAATCGCGCAACTGGCTTCCCAACCACATTGGCGGCATCTTTTGGTTTGGTGTTGACGATACCGATGGATGCGTATATGCCCCTATGTACTGCGGAATCAACAAAATTCCGGAGAGCTACGCCTTGGGCAATGGTTCCATGATCAGCTGGTCAGAAACTTCTGCATTCTGGACATTCAATCAGGTGAATAATTGGGCGTATTCGCGTTATAACCTTATTCATCCTGAAATTGAAACTTATCAGGCTCAGCTCGAAAACCAGTTTATCAGCGAAGTACAGCTTGTCGACGAAAAAGCAGCCAAACTATTAAAGCAAAATCCGGCAGCATCGATCTCCTATCTGACCGACTATTCGGTTTCCACCGGGAACAAACTGGTTAGTGACTGGAAAGTATTCTACCAATACCTTTTCATGAAGTACATGGATGGAAATGTAAAAGTAACTGAAGGCCATAAACTTTTGGATAACGGAAATGGAAAGAATGTTCCCCAAAAACCAACACAACCTGGTTACGGAAAAGAATGGGAACGAATGATGATCCAGGGTACCGGAGACCGGTTGGTTGTTCCCAAAACCAAGTAAACGGAATTTGAAATCCACAGACTTTCCCTGATGGTAATGAAAAATGAGTAGTTTTAAACCAAAATCTGATCATTTTGGATAAGGAGATTACAACAGAAGAATTGTTCATCGTGAAGAGGATGATTGAAGGTGATATTCACTCCTTCAAATACTTCTTTGATAAATACTATGACGACTTGTGTAATTTCGTTCATATTTATCTGCACGACCAATCCTTATCCGAAGAAATTGTTCAGGATATTTTTGTTCATTTTTGGGAGAACAAAGACCGGCTCTCAATAAATGCCTCTGTAAAATCCTACTTATTCTCAGCCTCTAAATTTAAAAGTCTGAATTTTCTTCGGGATACCCGGAATCGTACCCGAATAGCCATGGAAATCGGTCGGGATGAACCAACTCAGGTCTCCTCCGATTGCGACAATTTGTTTTCAGATCCGGGAGAGTTTAAAAATATACTTGATGAAGCTTTTAATCAGCTACCTCCCAAATGCCGCGAGATATTTCTCCTCAGCAAACAGGAAGAACTAAGTAATAAAGAAATAGCTGAACGATTAGGTATCTCCGCAAAAACAGTCGAAAACCAAATGACCATTGCACTCAAAAAACTTCGGGAATACTTAATCCCATTCAGGGAGAAAATATTCATCCTTTTTCTCATTCACCTACTATCATAGGATTTCCGGACATAAGCCGGAACCAAGCCCCTTCACAATTCGTTTCAACTACTAATCTGGATAATTCGCTGATTCGCTGACGATTTTAAATATTTCTCATCGAAAAAATAAAAAATTAGCTCCTCCTCTTGGGGGTAATCCCTTCATCAAGTTACTTAATAAACACAAAGCAAGACAATGAACACACCATGGCCACAAATACAGACTGCTCTTCGTAATCCGGACTTGCCGGAAGATGATGAATTAAGCTCCTGGCTGGAAGAAGATGCTTCTAACAGAAAGATGCTGAATGACCTGAAAGATTTATATGCCATCACAGGAAATGTTCCGGAGCCTTTTGTTCCTGAAAAAAACAAAGCCTGGGAAAAAATAGGGCAACGGATCTCAAAACCTAAACGCTCCCGGCTAATCCCCCAAACACTGATTCAAATTGCAGCTTCTGTTTTATTAGTTGCCCTGGGACTTGGCGGAGGAATGTTTCTACGCAAAAATGATCTTCCTCAAACAATTACCGAGGTCTTTTCACCATACGGACACAAAACATTTGTATTGCTCCCCGACAGTTCTCAGGTTTGGCTAAACGGAAACTCCCGGATTAAATACTATTCCAATTTTGCAAACGGACGAACGGTTCAACTTTCCGGAGAAGCTTTATTTAAAGTCGCTAAAGATCCTCAACGAATATTCACGGTTAATTCCCAAAGCCTACGCGTAGAAGTTCATGGAACTACGTTTGATGTTAAAACATATCCCGACGATGCATTTGCCGAAGTGGCTTTGTCAGAAGGATGTGTGAAGCTTTTTCACGATGAACAACTACTAAAAGAACTGTCTCCCGGAGAAGTTGCTTCTTTCGATGCCGTTCACAACATATTTAGCTGCACCCAGGGAAACATTAACCAAATTACATCCTGGCGGGCTGATGAATTAGTCATTGAAAACCAGACGTTCGAAACGATTGCCAAGTATCTGGAAAGATGGTATGGAGTCGAGATTAATCTGGATCAATCGTTAAATATAAATTCGAAATTAAGCTTTAAAGTAAAGACCGAAAGCTTAATCGAATTGTTATCCATTATCAATCATATTACACCAATAAGCTATGAAATAAATGGGAAAAAAGTAAAAATAGCTAAACGATAAGTTTTAATAACGTAGTAAAACAAGGAGGTTTTCCCATACAGAAAAACCTCCTTTAAGTAAATCAATTTATTAACCGCAACTTTCACAACGCTAAAGCGCCAACTCCATGCAACTGTGAAAATTGCAAAAAATGTAGCCAAATTTATGAAAAAAAAATCAATCGCAGGCAGAGAGCCTTCTTGGCATTCTACCTGGAAAAAGCGACTATTGATTATGAAGATGATTGCGATTTTGCTCTTGGTAGTAGGACTGGCTTCCAGCTATGCCGAATCAACAGCTCAGACTACAAAACTAAACCTCAAACTGAAAGATCGTTCGATTAAGGACGTGATGGAGGAAATCGAACGTCAGACTAACCTTTCGTTCATGTACGACAACAATGTTTTCAAAGTCGATCGGTTAATTTCGATTGATGTAGAAAATGAATCGATTAAATCGGTCGTAGAGAAATTAATTTCGGGAGAAGATCTCAAGTACGAAATGGTGAACAGGTACATCGTTATCACTGCTCAAAGCAAGCCTGGAGTCAATCAACAGCAAAAATCGGTCTCCGGAAAAGTAAACGATTCTGCGGGGGTTCCACTTCCAGGCGTTTCGATAGTTATTAAAGGCACTACCAGTGGAACCATTACCGACTCAAATGGGAAGTATTCTATCCCTAACGTTGCTGAAAACACTGTTCTTCAGTTTTCGTTTATCGGAATGCGCGCTCAGGAAATTTCGGTAGGAAATAAAACAAACATCAATATCACCATGCAGGATGAATCGTTTGGTGTTGATGAAGTTGTTGTGGTTGGATACGGAACTCAAAAGAGAGCTAGTGTAACTGGAGCTATTTCTCAGATCTCAGGAAAAGAATTACTAAAAAGCCCTGTAGGGAACATTAATAACATGCTTGGAGGTCTCGTATCCGGTGTTATTTCTTTGCAGCAGTCAGGTCAGCCGGGAGCTGATGGAGCCAGTCTAATGATCCGTGGGACAACAGCTAAATATATTGTTGACGGCGTTGAACGATCTATTTCAGAAATTGATCCTAATGAGATTGCATCGATCTCCCTGCTTAAAGATGCGTCATCAGCATCAGTATATGGTCTGGATGCAAACTCGGTAGTAATTGTAACAACAAAACGAGGAACTGTTGCTCCGTCAAGAATTACATTTACTGGAGGATATGGAATCAGCGACAACGCTCAAATGCTCAATATGCTTGATGGTCCCGGATATGCATATTGGTATAATAAAGCCCGTGAAATGGACGGTGACCCCATCGTTTTCTCGTCAACCCATGTAGACAAAATGCTGAATAATGATCCCTCTGATGGATGGGGCAACACCAATTGGTACAAAAAAACATTTGGAGTAGGAAGTACCGCGAACTACAACGTTAATGCGAACGGAGGAACTGACAAACTTAAATATTTCGTTTCTCTGGGGAATTACAATCAGAAGGGAAATGTTGAAGGTTTTAACTACGACCGGATCAACCTACGCTCGAACATCGATGCGGTGGTCGCAAAAAACTTAGACCTTACCTTTGATATCTCCGGAAGAGTTGAAGACCGGAAACGTCCGGGATACACTGCATCTCCTGACGATTGGAATAACATTCCTCAGCAGGCCATCAGGGCTCTTCCTTTTGTTCCTGAAGAAATGAACGGCGAACCTATTTCTACCAGAACAGCCAGTTCATATGTCAATCCATTGGCTGCATCCAGCTTAACAGGCTATAGTCGGGTAAAAACAAGCATCATTCAAACAGACTTTGCCTTAAATTATCAGGTTCCTTTTGTAAAAGGATTAAGTGTAAAATTTTCAACAGCATACGATATTTCTTATCAGACATCTAAGGCATTCTCAACGCCATATTACACTTATGTAGCTACTGCACCTACTTCAACAACTGGAGATATTAGCTACGCACGAACATACGATGCCCGCGGAACGAATACCAGTTTGGTCGAAGGCTTATCTCATTACAATCGTCTTACAACCAATACCAGTATAAAATATGACACCAAAATTGGGCTTCATAATATATCGGCTATGGCTTTGATGGAAAATGTCCGTCAAGAAGGAAATAGCTTTGGTGCTTACGGATATGGTTTTGATATACTTCAACTAGACGAATTAGATTATGCAAGTCTACCTGCAAAGACAAAAGTTTCAGGGAGTAGCTATCAACAGAAAAAGGCAGGATTCTTAGGTCGGTTAACCTACGATTATAACCAGAAATACATGGCTGAAGTTTCGTTGCGCTATGATGGAAGTTATATTTTTGGAGGTATGGAAAAAGGAAAACGCTGGAGTCCATTCCCCGCAGGTTCTTTAGGCTGGAGAATCTCGGAAGAGGATTGGTTTAAAAACAAAATAAGCTTTGTAAATAATCTGAAACTGAGAACAAGCTTTGGGTTAACCGGAACAACCGAAATTCCTGCATACTATTATCTAAATACCTTGTCGTTCCTTAATAATCCGGCCGTTGTTCTGGGCGGAACTGCACAAAATGGCTTATTTACGTCTAAACCAGCAAATGTGAACCTGACCTGGGCTAAGGCTCTTCAGTACAATGCCGGGGTCGATGCTACTTTGTGGAATGGCTTACTGGCTGTTGAGTTTGATGTTTTTTATAAATACATATACGATATGCTTAGTACAGTAACTGCAACATATCCTGATTCTTATGGTGGATATGTATACGGATACGAAAACAGCAACAAACAAGATCATCGTGGTTTTGAATTCACAATTAGCCACAGTAAAAAAATTGGAGATTTCTCTTATAAAATTGGATTTAACGGAACTTATACCAAACGCAGATGGTTGCGTTATGCCGACTCTCCCAATACTCCAGACTGGTTGAAACTTACTGGGAAAGATGTTGGTGCTCAGGTTGGATTTATTGATCAGGGCTTATTCCAGAGTCAGGATGACATTGACAACTCAGCTCTAATCGTAGGGAAAGCCGTTCGCGTTGGTGATATTAAATACCTCGACCGTAACGGTGATGGCGTTATTTCTTATGAACAAGACCGTGGCTATATTGGCAAATCAGCATATCCTAAATTTGAAGGAGGTATAACTGTAAATGCAGCATGGAAAAACATCGATCTGGCAATTCTTGTTCAAGGAGCTGTTGGCCGGGATGTAGCTTTAACCGGTGTGTATAGCAGTGGTGTAATGGACAATACGTCAATGACTCGTCCATTCTATCATGGAGGAAACTCGCCAACCTATCTGCTTGAAAATTCTTGGAGAGAAGATAATTCTAATGGAGAATTTCCTCGTTTGTCTTTAGTTCCTGCCAGTTCCAACAATGCATATTCTTCTACATTCTGGTATCGCAATGGCGATTATATGCGCCTGAAGAGTCTACAGATTGGATACTCATTTCCACAGCGTTGGATCAAACCAACCGGAATGGATAATCTGAGAATCTATGCTGAAGGACAAAATTTACTGACGCTAAGCAAATTATCCAAATACAACATCGATCCTGAACAACCAGGGGTGTCAAATGGATACTATCCGCAACAGCGTGTTATTTCAATGGGTGTTAAGCTGGTATTCTAAAAATAAACAATTGTTATCATGAAATATAAACTATTTAAAATAGCCCTGTTGTTTGGAGTTGCCAGTATGATTGGCTGTGACGATATGCTCGAAACTACACCAACCGACCGAATCTCAGATAAGTTGGTTTGGACAAGCGAATCGAATGTGACCCTTTATATCAATGGCTTTTATCCGTATATCGACCGTTACGGAAACTTTGGGACTGCCCCCGGACAGTTCAATGGAAACCTTACCGAAGGGCTTACTGAAACATTAAAATATGGGTCATATGTACCCGGAAGCAAAGCTGGTGATGCCAACAACTACGTATTCACCCCGGAAACAATGTCATCTACCGGAAACTTACTAAATACATGGGGTGATACTTACGAACGAATCCGTCGTGTTAATGAGTTCTTGGTTGGCTTAAGTCAGTATTCTGTCTTAGATGAAGCTACCAATAAATTATTCGAAGGACAGGCTCGCTTTTTCCGTGCATTCCTTTATTTCCAGCTTGCCAAACGTCATGGCGGTGTTATCTTATATACCGACATGAATCTGCAAAAGAATAAAGCCCGCTCGAGTGCTGCTGAAACATGGAATTTAATTGCTTCGGATCTGGACTATGCTGCTTCGATACTTCCAAAAAAATGGACAGGTACAAATGTTGGCAGAGTCACCAAAGGTGCAGTGTTTGCTTTAAAATCAAGAGCTATGTTGTATGCAGAACGTTGGCAGGATGCAAAAAATGCAGCAGATTCAGTTCTTAATCTAAATACCTATGCGTTAACTGCCAAATACGAAGATGCGATTAAAGGCAAAAATTCTGAATCTATTTTGGAGTACAACTATCTGGTAACCGGACCAAACCATACGTTCGATAAAGACTATGCAACCTTTGGTGAAATTGAAAACCAGGGTGGAAGTGGAACTCCTACACAGGAGATGATTGAATCATACGAGAAAAAAGATGGAACAAAGGTTAACTGGACCGCATGGCATACTGCTGCCGGAACAACAACAAGACCTCCTTATGAAGATTTGGAACCTCGTTTTCAGGCTACTGTTATTTACAATGGCTCCAAATGGATGGGAAAAACGATGGAGAATTGTGTGGACGGAATCAACGGTAAATACATGGGATACCGGGATGATACCTACACCAAAGGAAGAACTGTTACAGGCTACTACCTGAAGAAATATCGGGATGAAACTCATACCGATCTAATTACATATTATAGCACTCAAACCTGGGTCGAATTAAGATTAGCAGAAGTATACCTTAATCGAGCTGAAGCAAATTACCGCTTAGGCAATGCTGGTGGTGCTTTAGCCGATATCAATGCCGTTCGAACCCGTACAGGAGTTGGATTACCATCGGTAAGCGGAATTACAGGTGATGCTCTTTTCTCTGCAATCCGTCAGGAACGTAAAGTAGAACTCGCTTATGAAGGACACCTTTATTGGGACATGCGCCGTTGGAAGCTTGCTCACAAAGAGTATAACGGATACCGGGTACATGGAATGAAAATTTCAAAAAATGCAGCCGGATACTTGTACCAATATGTTGACTGTGATTTGCAGGATCGAAAATTCCTGGAAAAAACTTACGTATTCCCCGTTCCATACAGCGAACTTGCGAATAACTCCGCCATTGAACAATATGATGAATGGAAATAAAAATCTGAACTATGAAGAACATATATATATCAACAATTCTTGTACTGCTTACATTCCTGACTGGCTGTCATGAACCAGATGAGTTAATGCCATCTGTTTCCAGAGCCGGGGTTAACAGTATAACTGCCACTTTTGCTGATGGTACCGGTAAGTTTACTGGCTATATAACAGAAGGTAGCAATCAAATCCTCATTCCTATCCCATACTATTACCCAGAGAGTAGCGACAATCAAGTTACTGACAGCCAACTAACTAAAATGAGAGTAGTTGCAAATCTGGATGATAATGTTGTTGTCAGTCCGTCTCTTTTGTACCTCGATTTAACGAAAGAGAATTCAATAACAGTAACCGATCAGGTAAAATCACAAAAACAGTATACCGTTAAAGGAGTTATCACCAAGAGTTCAGCTTGTAAAATTGATGAATTCAAGCTGCCATCATTGGGTCTGATTGGAGTTATCAACGAGGCAGCAAAAACTATTTCGTTGATTGCATTAGGTGATCTGGCTCCTGCTACAGCTGAAATCATGATGTCATATCATGCAACCATTTCTCCTGATCCCAGAACTACAGCTTTGGATTACGACAATAACATAAAACTGACAGTTACGGCTCATGATGGAAAGACTCAAAGTGTCTATACCGTAAAAAAAGAAGTACCTAAAAAACTGGCTTATGGTATCCGTACCGGAAGTGCCAAATTGTTGTTCTCCAAAAAGCTAAAAGCAGACTTAGGAATTTCAGTTGATAATCTAACAGGTGGACTTGCTGCTGCAGGCGATTATGTCATCTTGAATACCAGAGGAGCAAACAGCGTTTACATCAATGCAAAAACAGGTGAAAAAGTTGGGGAAATTGATTTGGGCGCATTAAAAGGATCGACTACGAATTTCTATAATACTGCAGATGACGATGGAAACGTATTGATTTGTAATCTGACACCAAATGCTGGAAATGTATTTAAAATCATGAAGCTTACCTCATTCGCGGGAACTACTGAAACATTCATTTCCTGGGATGCTGCCGGTGCTGCTCTTGGCCGTAAATTCTCGATTGTTGGAAGCATCAATAAAAATGCAATTATTACAGCTCCTCTTTATACAGGAACCGCTCAGAAATTTGCACGTTGGACTGTCGTAAATGGTGCATTAACCTCGCAGACTCCTGATATCATTACCATGAGTGGCCTTGCCAAAGGTTGGACAACCAATGCGGATGTAATTTACACTTCCGCAACCGATGCAACCAGTGATTATTTTGTTGCCTCATACTCCGACAATACATTTGCATGGGTTAAAGGAACCACCAATGTTGTAAGTAAGAGTCTGGATGCGATCAGTGGAAACTACATCCCTAATGCAGTTGATTTTACTGACTTTAATAATACCAAATACACAACATTGAACTGGGTTAATAGTTTTAACTGGGGAGCTGCTGATGGAATATGGTTATTAGATGTAAGTAATAACAACAACTTCTCTGGAAATCTTGAAACAAAGACAAGCAAAGCGGTTGTCTGGGAATGTGATCGCGATAGGTTTGGTGCGAAGGCAGTTACACCAACGGTTGCTAATGCTAACGGAACCGGCGATGTTGCACTAAGAGTTTCGGATGATGGATACTACATGTATCTGTATTTTGTATTCACTAATGGATATGTTGTCGGTTATCAATTCGATTGTATTGATATGTAATTATTTAAACAATATTGGGGTCTCCGGAAAAGAGACCCCAATATTAATCCTTCATAAAAACAGAACATGAACCGTAGATTAAATCAATTTTTATTTCTGGCATTAATAGGTATATCTATTTTTTTGATGAGTTTTTGTCATAGCGATAACAAAGATAGCTATGAATGGGAATGGGGAGATACCACAAAAAATGTAGATAAATCAAAATACATTTGGGTAGATGCTGCTGCCAATTTCCCGGATTTTGCCAATAGCAAAGAGAATATTCTGAGAGATTTGACTTTGGCTAAAAATGCAGGTTTTACAGATATTGTAGTGGATGTACGCCCAACCAATGGAGATGTACTGTTCAAAACAAGTTCGGGTGATCAGGTTAAATGGCTGGGAGCATGGCTATCTGGCGGTTACACCAAAGTTGAGCGGACTGCTACCTGGGATTATCTTCAGGCTTTTATCGACGCTGGTCATAGTCTTGGATTAAAGATTCATGCCGGATTTAACACCATGGTGGGCGGAAATGTAACCAGTTTAGGTTCCGAAGGTGTTTTATTCAGAGATCCTGCAAAAAAAGATTGGGCCTCACAAATGCTAACAACATCTGGAGTTGTAAGTACTCTTGATCAGGGAGGTACCGGCTCCAAATTTTTTAATCCGGCAAACGAAAATGTACAAACCTATCTGATTAACCTACTAAAAGACTTAGCAGCTTACAAGGATTTGGATGGGATCATCCTGGATCGTTGCCGTTTCGACGAACTGGACAGCGACTTTTCCAGTTATACCAAAAAGAAATTTGAAGACTACCTTGGGTATTCTGTAGCAAATTTTCCGAAAGATGTAATGACTGCAGGAACTGTGACTGGAAGCCTTCCGGCTACTCTTCCTACCTATTTTAAACAATGGCTCGAATTCCGGGTTAAAACGATTCACGACTTTGTGGAAAAAGCCCGTACTCAGGTAAAAGCTGTCAATACCAAGATTCAATTTGGAGTTTATGTAGGAGGATGGTATACCAGTTACTATGGCGTAGGAGTAAACTGGGCAAGTCCCAAATACAATACCTCCGCAGCTTATCCTGCATGGGCTACGGCTAAATATCAAAACTACGGGTATGCCGATCATATGGACGTTATCCTGATTGGGGCTTATGCCGGACCAACAAAGGTATATGGAGCCAATGAATGGACTATTCAGGGATTTTGCCTGAAAGCAATGGAAAAAATTTTTCCATTGCTTTCAGGCA
>Ga0302286_10001184_pt1 | contig 19743 bp, 17 predicted proteins | sample III_Fen_E2_3_FD_198765 | JGI IMG/M metagenome (GOLD analysis project Ga0302286, IMG submission 198765) | Peat permafrost microbial communities from Stordalen Mire near Abisko, Sweden - III_Fen_E2_3 | ecosystem: Environmental > Terrestrial > Soil > Wetlands > Permafrost | place: Sweden: Abisko...
CCAGAGAGTTTTTTTACCGGATGATATTGTAAACATGCTAAAATAAACGTTGAAAAATGATACCCCTCCGATAAAGAATGTTTATGAAAAACTTGACTATAATACGCGTCCAACCGTAAAAGAAACGTTTGGACGCTGTGGTCAATTAGTAGATTTTCAGTTTAGAGATTTATACCTTTTCTTCTGCATTAGATTTTCTATCTGTTTGGTATCAATTTCAACAGTCGTATGTATTTTTGCAGCATCAAACATTTCATACACGAATTATTATGAAAGTATTAGCTGAAATAAATACAGATAGTCCAACCGGCAAACGTATTGTGCGTGTGTTGGAGAAACATTATAAGGTTGTAAAATTAAATTATCCTTCTCCAACAAATCCTGAAGAAGATGGTGAAAAAACATACAGTTTTGAAGAATTTAAAACAAATGTAAAAGAAAAATTTAAAAATCGTTACGGAGTGGATTTTGATAGTTTAACCCACAATGAAGCAACATTCTATGATCCTTAATTTGTTGCAAAAATAAAACGCAGCGAGAAGCAAGCTGCGGAAGGGAAAGTACAAAGATTAGATATGAACGAACTATGGTTAATAGAGGAATTATAAACAAACTAATCAATAACAAATTGCTCATATCAAAGCATTTCGACATTGATGAGTTAGTGCTTTATGGATCTTATGCAAAAGGCACTCAAAATGCCGACAGCGATATTGATGTTGCTATTGTAGTTAATTCTATTGATCAGGACTTTTTTACGTATGCACCACTACTTTGGAAACTAAAACGAGAAATTGATGATCGGATTGAGCCGATATTAATTGAGAAAATCAGTGATGAAAGTGGCTTTTTAAAAGAGGTATTAAAGACAGGACTAATTATAAAATAACATATCCGAATTAAATAGTATCACTTCAAAGATTGCAGGTTATGGATAAAATTGATGCTTTAAAAATCAGTAAACGTTATTTGAACCGTGTCATGAAATCAGATATCGATTTTACGGAAGCATGATTGTTTGGTTCGTATGCTAAAGGAAATCAACATGAAAACAGCAATATCGATATAGCAATTGTTTTAAAAGACAATGTAGCTCATACTTTTGAAACAGAAGTAAAATTAATGGTCATCCGTAAAAGCGGTGACGAAACATACATAGAACCTCATGCATTCACAAAAGATGAATTTGATAGAAACGTGCCTATTGTGGATCAAATTACCCGTTACGGCGAAAGAATCTCCCTTTAGAGATATAAATTGAATATTAATCGGCTAAATCTCCTATTATGGGTTTAGCCGATTTTCGTTACCCAACAAGAACAGCATTGAAAGAAGCCAACAGTTATATTATGCAGTCAGGTAAAACTATCACTCCGATCGTTTAGAGGCCGTTTATAGAGAGATTATCCAAACAATAACACGTAATACTGAAAATAGAAAAAAAACGCATTAAACCGAAAAAGAAACGTTGGACACATAGTGTAATTCACTACGATTGAGAATAAAATATCCTGTTATTATGCTTAACAAGTGTTTGTTTCTAACCATTAATTGAATACTTAAAGATCATTGATACCCGGAAAGAAGAAGAACTTATTGGAGGCATTCCAACATTTCAATCAAAAAATGCGTATTTTTGCAGTTCGAATTTATCAAACAAAAAAACATGCAAGTATATTTAGCTCCTTTACAGGGGCTCACCGACTGGATTTTCAGGGAATCGTTCTATCAACATATCGGACAGTTTGACAAAACGTTTGCTCCCTTTATAAGGGTGCAAAACAGTGATTTTTATCATCCGAGCCAGTGCAATGATATATTGCCTGTCCACAATACGTTTCAAAAACCGGTACCACAGTTTCTTGGAAATGATGGGGCCTCTTTTCAACGATTTGAGGAATTGTGCCTTGAACAGGGTTACACGGAGGTAAATATCAATATGGGTTGCCCTTTTGTAAAGGTGGTCAATAAGGGAATGGGTGCCGGAATATTAGCTAAGCCGGATAAAGTGAGCGAATTATTGAAAAATATTTTTGCGGTTACCAAACTTTCTGTTTCCGTAAAATGCAGGTTGGGACAAAATAATGTGACAGAATTTGAAGCGTTGATACCCGTTTTTAATGATTATCCGATACTGGAAATGATCGTACATCCACGGATTGCAAAGCAAATGTATAAAGGTGAGGTGTATTACGATGATTTTGCAAGGTATGCTTCGATGTTGAAACATCCCATATGTTACAACGGGGATATATTAAAAACAGCCGATATTGACAGAATTAAAGCATTGACTCCTCAGATAGACCGGATTATGGTTGGGAGGGGCATTCTTCAGAATCCGTTTTTATTGGCAGAAATAAAAGGTCAGGACATTTCACGGGATGAAAAAGTAAACATGCTGAGAGCCTTCCATCTTTCCATGATCGAACTGGCGAAACAAAAATACTCGGGCGATATGAATTTAATGCGACGTTTCGAAGAACTGTGGTCGTATCATGCCGAAGGATTTGAAGACGGACGTAAAATACTGAAACAAGTAAAGAAATGCAATACGCTGGTTAAATATGAAGCGGTGTTGTTCAAAGCTATTAATGAGCTGATATAAGAGCAAAGACAAGAGATGAGAGATGAGAGATGAGAGATGAGGAATAAAAAAACTCTTATCTTCTAATCTGTCCCGAACATTAATGATTAGTAACAGAGCAATTTTCAACAAACAGACTCCATTCTTTGTTTGATTAAGATAGTAGTTAATCAGAGTTTTCTACGATTTAATCAAACGAACAGTATGCTGGAAGATAAAAAATTAAAGGCTTTTATTCCTACAGTTGACCCAGAGAAAGCAAAGAATTTCTATTCCAAAGTGTTGGGTTTAAAATTAATATCGGAAGATCATTATGGAATGGAATTTAATTCAAACGGTGCCTTATTAAGAATAACAAAAGTAAATAAGTTGTCTCCCCACCCTTTCACCGTATTGGGATGGGAAGTTGATAATTTGCCCCTGATGATTATTTCGTTATTAAAAGCAGGCGTTGAATTTGAAAGATATAATTTCCTTGAACAGGATGATTTAGGTATCTGGACAGCTCCCGGGGGTGTAAAAGTAGCCTGGTTCAAAGATCCCGATGGAAATTTATTGTCTTTAACGGAGTATGTGAGTTCATTAAACGAATCTATTAACCAGAACTAAACGGATTTAGAATAATTCTACTAAAATAAAATTCTAATAAATTCAAACACATTAAGAACAAATCGTATGAATGAAAAGACATTGATCACTACAAGTACCTCACTGGAAGGGTACCGTATAACAAAGCAATTAGGTCTGGTCCGTGGAATAACCGTTCGGTCAAGAAGTATTGTAGGAAATCTGGCAGGTGGTTTTATGGCAATATTTGGAGGTAAAAGCACAATTTATACCGAATTATGCGAAAACGCACGTGAAGAAGCCTATCAATTAATGATCAGGCATGGTCAGGACCTGGGATGTAATGCCATTATCAACATGCGTTATGATGCGAACGATGTCATGCAGGGTCTTACCGAAGTGCTGGCATACGGAACCGCTGTTGTGGTAGAGAAGATAAACTGACACTGAAATATTACAATTTTATAAACAATCAGCCGGCTGAATTTCATAACAGAAATTCAGCCGGCTGATTGTTTATAAGTAACTGCATTTTCATTTACAACGACATTAGATTTGTATTTAATCCTCCGTCTACCAATCAGAATACATTTTTTAATGATACAATACGATTTTAACCCAAAAAAAGATCGTAATTTTACAAACACTATATTTTTTAGTAACTATTGCCGGAGGCTCATTCGTTGTTTACGTATCTATCCACTCCTGAAATTGCAATAGAAAAAAAGAATGAGATTATTAATAAATTAAAATCAGAATGGATACATCCAAAGATGAAACAAAGCAATTAGGGATCTTAAGTTTAGCGGCACTTGGCATTGTATTCGGAGATATCGGAACCAGCCCGTTGTATGCAGTCAGGGAATGTTTTTACGGTGATTTTAGTGTTGTACCTACGGTATTGAATATTTTTGGTGCTATTTCACTGATATTTTGGGCATTGATACTTGTTATCAGTGTTAAGTACTTAATTCTCGTATTACGGGCAGACAATGAAGGTGAAGGAGGTATCCTGGCTTTAATGTTTCTGGTACTTCCAAAACAAAAGAACAGTAAAAGATACAAAGTTATCCTGGTCATGGGATTGTTTGGAGCAGCATTGCTGTATGGCGATGGAATGATCACTCCGGCTATTTCTGTTTTAAGTGCCATTGAAGGATTAAAAATTGCAACCCCCTTATTCAGTCCATTCGTTATTCCAATCACCTTAGGCATCCTTTTTGGACTTTTTTATTTCCAGAAAATTGGGACAAAAAAAGTAGGATTTATATTTGGACCTATGCTGTTATTCTGGTTTTTTGCGCTTGCAGCATTGGGTATAAATTCAATTATTAAGCATCCGGAGATATTAAAAGCTATTAATCCTTATTATGCAATTCAGTTTTTCATGGTCAATCGCTGGCACGGCATCATTATCCTGGGAGCTGTATTTTTGGTAGTCACCGGTGGTGAGGCGTTGTATGCAGACATTGGTCATTTTGGAAAGAAACCAATCCGTTTAGCCTGGTTTATCGTAGTTTTACCTTCTTTATTAATCAATTATTTTGGACAGGGGGCCTTGTTACTTCATGATAGCAGTTTAGCAGTCAATCCATTTTATCATATGGCACCCGAATGGGCTATTTACCCACTGGTGGTTATGGCGGCTATGGCTACGGTAATAGCTTCACAGGCTGTGATATCCGGAGCATTTAGTCTTACTTTCCAGGCATTACAACTTGGATATCTGCCTAGAGTTACTGTAATACATACCTCGGATAACAAGCGTGGGCAGATTTATATTCCGCAAATTAACTGGATATTATTTCTGGGAACGATAACACTGGTTTTGACATTTAAGACTTCTGCAAATCTGGCAGCTGCCTATGGTGTTGCCATTACTACCACGATGGTTATTACCACCTTACTGGCCTTTTTTGCCATGCACAATTTATGGAAATGGAGAATATCCATTTCACTGGCAGTTACTACATTTCTGTTATGCATTGATTTATCATTTTTCCTGGCAAATATAGGGAAGATACCCGATGGAGGGTGGTTCCCGTTGGCTATTGCTTCGGGAATCTATCTCATCATGATTACCTGGCACAAAGGACGAAAAATTGTAAATCTGCAATACCGCAAATTCACCGGATTACTGAGTGATTTTATCCTGTCCTATAAACAACATCCGGCACAAAGAGTAACCGGGACAGCTATTTATTTCAACAGCAATCCGACTCATTTGCCACCGGCATTGATTCTTAATCTGAAACATAATAGAGTACTCCATAAACAAGTCATATTTTTATCTGTTGTATTCAAATCGGAAGCACATATCACAAAAGCCGAACGACTCAAATTTGTTGATCTGGGTGATGGTTTATATAAGGCAACTGTTTATTATGGGTTTATGGATATCAACAGTATTCCTGAAGCACTTGATTTAATCAGGGAAAAAGGAATTACAATTGACGAATCACAGGTTTCGTATGTACTTGGACGGGAAACATTCATTGCCGTTCAAAAGAAAGGAATGATTTTGTGGCGAAAATCTCTTTTTGTCTTTCTATCCCGCAATTCGATGAGTGCTACACGTTATTTTGACTTACCTACCGAACAAGTGCTCGAGGTAGGTTCGCAAATGGAGATTTAAAATGCTTCTTTAATAAAACAGATTAGGATTTAAATAAAATAATTAGACCGGTTCAGGAAACTGATTGTACATCAACTTCTATTTTGAGATATTCATTGACAGACTTTTAATTACAAAAAACTAATTATGACGTAATATGGAAAAACAAACAAACTGGCATGCCAAACATACTGCTTCGTTAACTTTAGGGGGGCGAATTGCCGATATTGTTGCGAAAGGAATGGGGTCATGGAAATTTATCATCATTCAGACCATCATAGTTATAGTCTGGATGGCATTGAACCTGGTAGGTTTTTTCTACCACTGGGATGTCTATCCGTTTATCCTGTTGAATCTTTTATTTTCAACGCAGGCAGCCTATGCCGCCCCCATCATCATGATGTCACAAAACAGACAAAATGAGCGGGACCGCATGCATGCTGAAGAAGATTACAAAACGAATGTGGATGCAAAAAAAGAAATTGAAGCCTTGCAAATCATATTGAAAACCATTGAAGTCGAGAAGTTGGATAAAATCATCCAAATGCTTGAAAAACTGGACAAGGTACCAACCAAATAAAACCAGGCAAGTGCCTGTAACTAATTTTAAGTTCGTTGCAAAGTGGGTATACCTGAGTTGATTAAATATGTTATTGCACCCTCACTGGATACCAAAGCATAAACATTTAATAGAATTGGAATAAAAAATAATTATAATAAAATAAACCGGTTGAATTTCAGGATTGACGTTCTACCGGTTTTCTTTTATATGAGGTCAGTATAACTATTATGAGGAACCGGAACAAAAATTATTAAGGCATAATTTATCCAATATGATAGTTTTTTAGTTGAAAATACTTGAATATTAAAAAAAGGATGTAATTTTACATCAATATTTAACATCACAGAATCTACATATAACAAACACAAGTTCTATAAACAATTAACATCCAAACCAGTATGAGTAAAGTTAAAAATCTCGTCTTAGTAATTCTTGCCGGATTTATTCTCGTGTATTTTTACATGCCTGTAGTCAGTTTTGGCTTTATAGGTTTTCCTGTCTTGTTGTTGGTATTAATTGGTTTGTGGATTACCCTGAACAGTCCACTGAACCTGGCCACGCTGGGCGATCAAAAGGATCTTCAAAATCTAAAAATCCGAAAACCGGGCAAGGTATCTTTTATCCTGTTGGCAGTTTTATTTCTTTATATCACGGTTGTACCGGTAGTCACGACCTGGGCTTTATTCCGCACCAACGATTACCGCGATTTAATTGGTAAAATAGATACAGAATCAAATTTATCAACTCACATGTTGCCCATTTCCATTGAAAAAATCAGGGTGGTCGATCAATCCCTGGCTCAATTGCTGGGTGATAAAGTGCTGGGTTCGCAACCTGCACTGGGTAGCCAGGTAACACTTGGTGCCTTTAATATCCAGAAGGTGAATAATGATTTGTATTGGGTGGCTCCCCTACTCCATTCAGGCTTTTTCAAATGGCAAAAGAACATACAGGGAACGAACGGTTATGTGATGGTGAATGCCTGTAATGAACGGGATGTAAAACTTGTTCAGGAGATCAATGGTAAAAAAGTATTTATAAAATATCAGTCGGAAGCATTCTTTTTCGATAACCTGGAACGTTACATCTATTTCCACGGATACTTTCATGTCGGGTTGACGGATTATTCATTCGAAATTGATGATGCCGGGACTCCGTATTGGGTGGTTACAAAATTCCAAAAGACAATCGGGTTCAGCGGTGATGAAGCCAATGGAGTGTTGATCGTAAATGCACAGACAGGCGAGATAAAAGAATATTCCATTGCCGATACCCCGAAGTGGGTAGACCGCATTCAACCGGGAGAATTTATTGAAACCCAGTTAAACGACTGGGGAAATTATATAAAAGGTTTCTGGAACTTCTCGAATGAAAACAAACTCAGAATTACTGAACCTGTATCGATGGTGTATGGCGAAGACAACAATGCTTATTGGTACACCGGCCTGACTTCGGTTGGATCGGATGAATCGACGGTTGGATTTGCCCTGATAAATACCCGCTCTAAAAAAGCAGTATGGTACAAACAAAGTGGTGCTACCGAAAATGCCGCCCAGAACTCGGCTAAAGGTAAAGTTCAGGAAAAAGGGTATTATGCTTCTTTACCGATTCCCTATAACATAAATAATATCCCAACCTATGTCATGACCTTAAAAGATAACGGAGGCCTTGTGAAAATGTATGCCATGGTAGCCATTGAAGATTATACCATTGTTGGAGTCGGCAATACCCTGCGGGAAGCATTAATGGCATACAAAAATGCGTTTAACCAGTCGGGCAATAAACTTACTACGAAAAGTAAAACGGAAAAGAATATTATCAAATCGGTGATAACCCGCATCAACGGGGATGTAAAAAATGGCAATACCTATTATTATTTTACCTTAAGAAACCTGCCGAAGGTTTTTATCGGTTCTTCCCAAATCTCCAATGACTTCCCGTTGACGACACTTGGTGACAGTGTGTACGTCACCTTCGATAATGACAATCAGGATGTCATTGATATATCTTCGTTTAAAAACAGGAATATCAGTAAATAAACAATTAGGTATAGGCGTTTAGACCACACTAATTAATAGCCTCCAACTTTAGTTGGAAGGTCCAAAATAAGAATCATTTTATTGGCTTTAGCCAAAATATAAATGACTAATATTCAGCATTAAAGTTGTGATTATTTTGGCTAAAGCCGTAATAAATTATCAATTTTAGCTCCAGCTAAAGCTGGAGTCAATTGAAAGAACATAATAAAAAGATGGATCATTTAATTACTTCACCCTAATATTAGAAGTCAGAATTGCTTTATGTATTAGCATTCATATGATTAACCTGGGTGGTCAAAGCGCCTATACCAATAAACAATTTCTTCAAAAATAAAAAAACGCTATAAACGTGTAAATTCAGGACTTTCCTGAGTTTATACGTTTTTATTTTAGGGGTCTTAAATAAATAATTAATAAATTCTCGTTTATATTAATACAAGTATGTATATTTGTGACGAAAAACAAAAAGAAAATAGTTATTTGCGTTCACTGCAATTTGTTTATACCCCCTTGTTTCAGAACAAACAGCAGGGTTTTAACTTACTTATAAAGATCAGAAAACTTAGAAAACAGTCAGAATAAATTCGTTAAAACCTCTAATATAATTTCGTATGAAAAAAATCTTACTTCTTTCGCTTGCCCTAATTGCTTCTTTTTATGCCATGGCTTACGATTTCAGTGCCGTATGCAGCTCCGGACAGACCTTGTATTACACGATCACATCTGTTGAGAATAAGACAGTGGAAATAGTGCCGCAGTATAACGATATTAATTATTCTAATTATACAAACTTTTTTAATTACACCTATTATTATACCCAACCCACCGGAGATTTTATATTTCCGGCTAATGTTACGTACAATGCTGTTAATTACACCATCACAAGCATCGGAGAACATGTTTTTCATTGTTGTTCCGGCTTAAGAGGCAATTTAACTTTACCTGGTTCTGTAATATCTGTTGGAGCTGATGCTTTTTGTAGTTCGGGATTCTATGGAAATTTGACTTTACCGGGTTCAGTTATTTCAATTGGAGATGAAGCTTTTTATGGTTGCAATAAATTAGTTGGAAATCTGACTATACCGGCTTCTGTTACTTCGTTAGGGAATGGGGCATTTTCCGGTTGTAATGAGCTGTTTTCTTTTAATGTTGACCCGGGGAATAAAAGATATTCAAGTTCTGATGGCATAATTTACAGCATTCATCAAGATACTGTTGTTGCATATCCGAATGGAAAAACAGGGAGTTTGATTATACCCGCATCAGTTACTTCAATAGGAAATTCTGCTTTTAGTAATTGTGAAGGTTTCACAGGGAGTTTGACCATACCTGGTTCAGTAAAATCCATTGGAAGAGCGGCTTTTAGTAATTGTAAAGGATTAACAGGGAGTCTGATTATACCAAATTCAGTAATTTCAATTGGTGATGGTGCATTTAATAATTGTGAAAGTTTTACCGGAAGTTTAACTTTACCCGGTACTGTTACTACTATTGGTGAATCTGCTTTTTGGGGCTGTACAGGATTTACCGGCACCTTAACTATACCCGGTTCGGTCACTTCAATTGGTGTATTTGCTTTTTATGGTTGTTCGGGCTTGACAGGAAGTATAACTATACCGGCATCTGTTACTTCATTTGGAAGAGGAGTTTTTTTAAGTTGTCCGGAATTAACTGCATTTATTGTTGAACCCGGGAATAAAAGATATTCAAGTTCTAATGGCATAATTTACAGCCTGGATCAAGATACTATTGTGGCGTGCCCTATTGGAAAAACCGGAAACCTGATTATCCCTTCTTCTGTGACTACAATTGGGGAGGATGCATTTTTTAGTTGTACGGGGTTAACCGGAAGTCTTACTATTCCTCAATCAGTGACTACCATTGGAGGATCTGCTTTTCAAGACTGTTCAGGATTTTCCGGCAAGTTGACTATTCCTAATTCAGTTACTGCTATTGAAGGAGCTGCATTTTTTAATTGCACCGGGTTCGCAGGAAGCTTAACTATTCCGAATACAGTTACTTCAATTGGAGAAGCTGCTTTTCAAAATTGCCCGGGGATATCATCAGTATATGTCTATTCATTTTTGCCTTTAGAAATAAATGGAAATGTATTCGCCGGTATTAATTATACAAATTGTCCACTTTATGTTCCTGCCGGAAGTAAAAGTGCTTACAGTAGTGCAAATTCATGGAAATACTTTTTAAATATTGTTGAAATGACAACTGCAGCACCAGGTATTAATAACACAGCGATCAAAATATACCCGAATCCTGTAACAGCCTATTTTCAAATTGAGGGCATTGAAGGAACAACAATGCTTCTACTGTCGGATTCAAACGGGAAGGTGTTGTTGCAAAAATACATTGTAAACAATGAAAAAATAGCAACAAAAAATATTGGCAGTGGTTCTTACATTGTGAAAGTAAATACTGATCAAGGGATAATTACTACGAAAATGATAAAGAAATAATATACATTTTATTCTTTTATCCCTTTCATTCCAGATCAAATGTGTGGAAACGTCTAAAACAATTAGAAATTCAAATAATCATCTGATATTAAATTTTATCATTAAAAAAATAGTTACTTTTGCCATTATACATTGACAATAACTTTTATTTAAAAATTGCCACACTTAAATAGACAAATGAAATAAATTATATTTCTTTTGTCTATTTAAGTATGGCATGGCCAATACAACAGCATGGCACAGGAATCAATCAAAAATAAAATAATCAATCTTTTAGGACTAAAAAACATTGTACGTTCGCTACGTTACCGGAATTACCGCCTGTTCTTTTACGGCCAGAGCATTTCGTTAATTGGAACGTGGATACAGCGGATTACAGTGCCCTGGCTGGTCTACCGGCTCACAGGTTCTGTTTTTCTATTGGGGTTGGTTGGATTTGCAGGTCAGATACCGACCTTTTTAATGTCTCCATTTGCCGGGGTAATGATCGACCGGTGGAATCGTCATAAGATCCTGGTGATTACTCAAATACTGGCGTTGATACAAGCGCTGATACTGGCACTGCTTTTTTATTCAAAATCCATCAGTGTGTGGCACATTGCCATTTTAAGTGTGGTGCTGGGAGTCATCAATGCATTTGATATGCCGGCACGACAGTCGTTTGTAGTGGATATGATTGAAAAGAAAGAAGACCTGGGGAATGCCATTGCACTGAACTCCTCCATGGTAAACAGTGCCCGGCTGATCGGACCTTCCATTGCCGGGGTATTGATCTCACTGACCGGAGAAGGAATGTGTTTTCTGATCAATGCAGTCAGTTATATCTTTGTCATTGCCTTCCTGCTCATGATGAAGATTAAACCCCGTAAAATAGAGGTTCAGAACACCAATGCCTACCAGAAATTCAAAGAAGGCTTTTCGTATACTTTCGGATTTATTCCAATACGATATATCATTCTCTTACTGGCATTGGTGAGTCTGATGGGCATGCCTTACACGGTGCTGATGCCTGTTTTTGCAAAGAGTATCCTTCACGGGGGCTCGCACACTTTCGGATTTCTAATGGGGGCTACCGGCATCGGGGCATTGATAGGGGCTGTATACATGGCTTCACGCAAGAATGCTGCAGGCCTGGAGAATTTTATACCGTGGTTTGCCGGTATATTTGGGTTGGGGCTTATCCTGTTTTCATTATCCACGAATTTCATACTGTCCATGTTTTTATTGCTGATCACCGGTTTCGGGATGTTGATGCAAATGACTTCCAGCAATACCATCCTTCAAACCATAGTAGATGACGATAAGCGTGGACGCGTAATGAGCTTTTATACCATGGCATTTATGGGAACAGCACCATTCGGTAGTCTGCTGGCGGGAACACTTGCCAGCAAAGTGGGTGCTCCGAATACATTGTTAATCGGGGGGGTGGCCTGTATCCTGGGAGCGTTGGTTTTCATGCGTAAACTTCCTGCAATAAAGAAAAGCATCAACCCGATTTATATCCGGTTGGGGATAGTGCCTGTGATTGCTACCGGAATTGAGGTGACGTCGGAACTAACCAATCCTCCCGTTGAATAGCCAAAGAATGCTGGGACTTCAACTTTACAGATTCAATCTCAGACAGAAGAATACAGACTCGTAAGCTTGTTAAATCAATTCAGGTTAAAGAATAGATTTCAAACTTTTGAAACAGGTATAATGATTAAAAAACATACTTAAATCCGAAATAATATGGATACTATCATTACAGAAATCCGCAAGGAACTGCTCAACAACAGCGACACAAAGACGCAGGAATCGAGCCTTCATTTTTTTAAAGAAGAAACTGTCAGTTATGGCGTAAAGTCAGCCACAGTAGGCAAAATAAGCAAAGAATACTTCAAATCAATTCAAAACAAATCTAAGGAGGAAGTATTTACATACTGTAATGAACTGTGGCAGTCACATATACTGGAAGAGTCATTTATTGCCTGTAACTGGTCGTATATGGTACATAAAGAATACCAACCCGACGATTTTGAAGTATTTGAAAACTGGATTCGCAGTTATGTAAGCAATTGGGCGTCGTGCGATACTTTTTGCAATCACACGATGGGGGAATTTATTGAAATGTATCCGGAATATCTATCCCGGTTAAAAGAGATGACCAAATCCGATAACAGATGGATGCGAAGAGCTTCATCGGTTTCATTGATAATACCTGCTAAAAAAGGAAAGTTTCTAAAGGATGTATTTGAAATTGCCGATCTATTATTGACCGACACCGATGATTTAGTTCAAAAAGGTTATGGTTGGATGTTGAAAGTAGCCTGCCAAAAGCATCAACAGGAAGTTTTCGAATACATCATGCGCAATAAATCCATCATGCCCCGTACAGCACTGCGCTATGCCATTGAAAAAATGCCTCCGGAGTTGAAAAAAGCAGCCATGGAAAAATAAAATCAATATGACTGTATAAACCCTGAGTACTGTTCGGGAAACTATCGGGTAATCTGAGTTTACAATTTACAGTATAAGTATATTTCAGGCTTTATTTTGTTGGATTGATCCTGAAATTTACTAAAAAGCAGGCACTGACATTAGGAATTGTTACTTTCTGTATCATCCAGACCGGCTTCGTTTATAATCTTCACTCCTCGTACACAGATAATCCGGCTTTTCTGTTGCATTATTTTTTGTGACAGTTGCTTTTCGTTGGAACAGAAAACATCTGTCAGAAATAATTTTAACATTATCGATGGAATTGCTTCAAGAGAGGGTATCTAAAAAAAGGTACTCTCTTTTCATTTTTGTGGTATTTACAACCGGAATTTTTCCCTACAAAACAGAAAATATTTGTAAAAATCATCAGCTATAAATTTCGATCAATATTCATTTATTATAAAATATTAGTATTAAATCTAAAATAAGACTTACCTTTGCTTTTTAAATCAATTCATGAATATATGCAGCTTTTAAATAAACTTTCAAAAAGAGTCCAGCAAATTCCTCAAGTTATCCGTCAATTTTTTAAGGTCTATCTTATTACCCTACTTATTTTTTCAATTTTCCGCCTGATATTATTTCTTTCCGAACTTGAAAGAATAAATCCCGGAGTCTCGACAACTGATATTCTGCTTTCGTTCATCATGGGTCTGCGTTTTGACATTGTCATTTCGGGTTATATTCTCTTTATACCTTATTTGATACTGGCATTTCTTTCGTTTTTCAAAGAAAAATTTCCAAAAGTAGACAAGATACTGTATTCACTTATCTATCTTCTTTTTACTCTTGCATTTCTGGTTTGTGCCGTTGATATTCCTTATTTTAAACAGTTCTTCTCACGTTTCACCATTACCGGTTTCGAATGGCTGGATCATCCGTCATTTGTTTTTAAAATGATTGTAGAAGAACCTCGTTACTGGATTATTATGGTTCCATTCATTTTTATAACCTACATTTTCTTAAAAGCATTTAAAAGCATTTTTTCAGATTCAAACGAAACTTCTACCCTGACCTGGGTTCCAAAAGCAGGAATCTACATACTCTGTTTTGGTCTTATTTTTTTAGGAATCCGGGGACGCATAGAAAAAAAATCACCCATACGGGTAGGTACTGCCTATTTTTCAAACAATCCTTTTTTGAACCAGTTGGGCTTAAACCCAAATTTTACACTGATCAGAAGTTACCTGGACAGTAAAGAAACCAGGAATAAGACCGTAAATTTAATGAACGACAGTCTCGCAGTAGCCAATGTTCAACAGTATTTGAATATTCAACACCCTGACAAGAATTTACCTTTACTCAGGAATATGAACGTAAACAGCGCGACACCCAACAAGTATAATGTGGTAGTGGTCATTATGGAAAGCATGAGTGCTGCCAAAATGGAACGCAACGGGAATACCGGACACCTGACTCCTTTTCTGGACAGCATTTCCAATCAGGGTTACTACTTCTCAAATACTTATACTGCCGGGATTCATACATTCAACGGTATTTTCAGTACCATTTTTTCAATGCCCGGTCTCTTTCGACAACACCCGATGAAAGAAAGTTCTATTCTGAAATACCACGGACTATTCAGCACTCTGAAAAGTAATGGGTATTCAACGGCCTACTTTACTACTCATGATGGTCAATTCGACAACGTGGAAGGTTTTCTACGGGCTAATGACTGTGAGCATGTCATATCACAATCAAATTATCCGGCCGGTGAAGTAAAAACCACCCTGGGCGTTCCGGATGCGTATATGTTTGAATATTCCATGCCCGTACTAAATAGTCTGAGTGACAAGAAAAAGCCATTCGTTGCTGCCTTTATGACTGCCAGTGACCATGGTCCGTATTATGTACCCGATTATTTCAAGCCACATAGTAAGGAACTTAAAAAACAAATCACAGAATATGCCGATTATTCGCTTCAGAAACTGATAAAACTTTGTTCTAAACAAAAGTGGTTTAAAAACACCCTGTTTGTTTTTGTTGCCGACCACGGAGCACCTATGGACAATACCTACGACATTTCATTGGATTACAATCATACGCCACTGTTGTTCTATGCTCCCGACATAATCAAAAAACCCAAAAATCTGGAATGTATGGCAGGACAGATTGACGTTTTTCCTACAATTATGGGCCTTTTAAAGTTGCCTTATGCCAACAACACCCTGGGAATTGATCTGTTGAGTGAAAGCCGCCCCTATATTTTCTTTAATGCTGATGACAAGTACGGAGTAATTGACCACAACTGGCTACTGGTGGTAAAAAACGACAACACAAAGGGTCTCTACAAATATCAAAGCAAGGATACGCAGAATTATGCCACCAAAAACATCAAACAGGTGGAACTAATGAACAGATATGCCCAATCGAATCTGCAGACTTTCCAATATATGATCCTGAATAAGAAACAATAAACAGGTGTTGAATCATTTTATAAAGCGCAATTTCAGTTTTACTGAGATTGCGCTTTTTGTTTTGAAACCGATTTATTTATACCGGAATAAAAAAAAGAATGTAAAATTGGGTATGTTAATTATAGTATGTATATTTGAAGCAAAAATATCAGATAAGAGGAAAGAATGTGGGGATTAGCTGTTGTAATTAAATAGAACAGATCGCAGTATCATTTAGCATCTGTTTCTTTACTTCATATTCTGAATCGGTTTTATAATGGTTCTAAGAATGGTTTTACATTGGTTTTGCATTGGTTTTGCATCCGAGGCTAACGTGCTTTCATTCCGATAGCGGATTGACATAAATGCCATATATCTTTATAGATATATGGTTGTATTATGGCAAATAAGTGAATGTTAAATGGCTAATAAGTGGCAGTACCTACCGATCCAAAACCGAAGTATGACCGATTCAAAACGATGGACAGAACGTAAAGTAAGGAGAAGGTATTGGTAAGTAGTAGCAGTCGGTTAGAATCCGGAAACAAATGAATTGAAAAAACGACAAGAAGAGTTCAGTTTTAAGAGATTATTAAACTGTTGTTTTTTTTACTTGTTCTTATTTTACAAAAATAGTTGATTGTATTTAAATATCAAAGCCTATTAACAAAAAAATACTATTAAGAACTTACACAAATGACAAATAACAAACAATTCAACCGGTTTATACTATGAAGCACTTCCAATTTTTCCATTCACAGAAAGGAATCATCTTCCTTTTTCTTTTGATACAACTGTCCTTTCGGAATATTTCAGGACAAACACCGGTGAAAATATCCGACAGTTTCCGCTTTCTGGAAATGGATATAACCCAAATCCGGCAGGGGTATACAGATGGCACATTTACCATCAGTGAAGTCGTACAGGCTTACCTGGACAGGATTGATGAGATTGATAAAAACGGTCCGGCATTACACTCAATCATCCGGGTCAATCCGGATGCCATGCTTATTGCGACTGAGCTGGATAAACAGTTGAAGGATTCGAAGAAAGTGTACGGACCTTTATTTGGAATTCCGGTAGTGATCAAAGACAATATTGACACGCACGACAAAATGCCGTGTACTGCAGGATCAAGGGCATTGATGAATTCATTTCCACTGAAAGACAGTTATGTGGTCAGGCGGTTACGGGCGGCAGGGGCTGTCATCATTGCCAAAACCAACTTAAGCGAGTGGGCCAATTTCCGGGGTCAGCTATCCACCAGTGGATGGAGCGGCTTGGGTGGACAGACAAAAAATCCCTATGTACTCAGCCGGAATCCATGCGGTTCAAGTTCCGGTTCAGCGGTAGCAGTATCAGCCAACCTGGCCGTCGTAGCCATTGGCACCGAGACCGACGGCTCCATTGTCTGCCCATCGCAGGCAAATGGCGTAGCGGGCATTAAACCGACCGTAGGACTTATCAGCCGGGGAGGCATTATCCCCATTTCTTTCACACAGGATACACCGGGACCCATGGGACGAACGGTACGGGATGTAGCGATTTGCCTGGGAGCATTGACAGGTATTGATTCTGCCGACATAAAAACAGTAGCCGGTGCCGGACATTCTTATACGGATTACACACCGTTTTTAAAGAAAGACGGAATAAGAGGCAAACGGATCGGGCTCTTCAAAGCACCTTATGGTATCAATTACAAGGTGGATTCGTTGATGAACCGTGCAGTAGCTTATTTAAAAAGCTGGGGAGCGGTGATTATTGAAATCCCGGAAATCACCAATTCAAGAGTGGACAAATACGAGAATGAAATCATGTTGTATGAATACAAAGAAGGATTAAACAACTACTTCCGTTCGCTTGGTCCAACTGCTTCAATTAAAAGCATTGACGATCTGATTACTTTCAACAAAGCAGATACCATCGAGTTGCAGTATTTCAACCAGCATTATCTTGATCAGGCAAGTGTAAAGGGCGATCTCAACACCAAAGAATATAAGCAGGCTCTCGACAGTTTACAGAAAGGAAGCCGTGAAGAAGGCATAGATAAGGTGATGGATAGAAACAAGCTGGATGCCATCATGGCACCCACGGGTAGTCCGGCATGGAAAACGGACCTGACCAACGGCGACAGTTTTCAGATTGGCACCTCCTCCCCTGCTGCTCAGGCAGGATATCCTGACATAACCGTACCCATGGGATGGATTGATGAATTACCGGTTGGGATATCTTTCTTTGGAAGAGCCTGGAGTGAACCGGTATTGCTTGAAATAGCCTATGGGTATGAACAGGGAACAAAGTACAGGAGGGCACCGGGGTTTCTGAAAGAAGAGTAAAATGCTCTTTTTGAAAAATATTTTACTAAATGTGTGATTTTTTATCCTTTTCTGCGAATAATATAGAAACATTAAATACTCAAAGTGGAAAAGGATCAATTTATTTCAGTCATTAAAGAAAATCAAAATCTGATTTATAAGATTTGTTATTCTTACTGTTCAAATTCCGAAAACAGAAAGGACTTGCAGCAGGAAATTCTATTGCAATTATGGAATTCATTTTCGAAATTTGACGGACGCGCTAAATTATCTACATGGATTTACCGGATTGCGCTGAATACGGCAATATCCTATTACCGGAATGATAGCAAGCACCGTGACAAAAAAATAAATATTGATACTTCCATAATTTCATTCTCAAGTTTTGAGTATGTTCCTGAACAGGACGAGAATATTACCTTGCTTTATCAATTTATTGAGAATTTAAACGAGTTGGACAAAGCGTTGATATTGCTTTATCTCGACGACAATAAATACAAAGACATCGCAGAAATTCTTGGAATTTCAGAAACAAATGTAGCTACAAAAATCAGCAGGATTAAAAAAATTCTGAAAGAACAATTTAGTAACAAATAAAAACCTGAAATCATGGAATTAGAAGAATTAAAAAGTGCCTGGGCGCAATATGACAAAAAACTGTCTCAAAACCTCAAGCTTAATGAAGAACTATTGAGGAAAATGGATTTGGAAAAAACAAAAAAAGAGATGAATGCTCCTCTCAACTACGAGATTATTTCTATCACTATTGGTGTTATTTTTCTTTTGTTTATTTTATCTGCTACCATCAGATATTATTATGAGCTTAAATTCTTATTGCCGGGGATAATAACAAGTATTATAGTTGCAATTTGGGTTTATAATTCATTTTCAAAAATAAGGCTTCTATTGGATATTGACTACTATGATTCTCCAATTGTTGAACTTCAAAAATCTATTCAAACATTTAACCGGAAATATCAGAGATCTAAGAAGTTTGAGTTGTATTCGATTCCGGTATTTGCCATATCAGCAATTCCAATTTTAGGAATTGCTCTGCGTAACTTCGATATATATGAACATCCAATCCGGTTTATAGTCGCAATTGTAATATTATTGATTTTAGGAATTCCCGGACAAATTTGGATCTATAAGAATTTGTATGATAAGAAAATTAGAAATACAATAAAATTTTTAGACGAATTAAGCAGATTTGAAAAGGAATAAATCTTTGTAAGCGCTAATCTTTATAGGGCTTCACTTAACTATCTGATTCAGGGTAGTCGGTTAAGCCTTCATTTTAGAATGAAGGTAGCTGTAAATTATTATTAAGCAGACATTTTTACTGATACACGCAGGAATAAAATTAAAAGATATTGTTGAATTTAATATATAAGTTATTGGACCAATATATTGTCCTACAATATTTCTTGAAAAATTAAACTTTTCAAATATTAAAAATAAAGGAATAAGGTTTTTATAAGGGGTATTTGGTTTTCAACTAAGGTTTAACACCCTATATATAAGTAATATAAATACTAAATCCTGTTTTTTATTTTAACCCTTAGTTGAATATTAAGTAAAATAAATTAACCCTTATTCCCTTCTATGTTGTAATCCAAATTATAAGAGTATTATTATGTTTCTTTATATTTTCACAAAACAATAAAGTATCTTTGTTCTCAGGAAGTTAAAGAGGAAATAGGCTCTGCTGAGG
>Ga0302286_10001185_pt1 | contig 19729 bp, 11 predicted proteins | sample III_Fen_E2_3_FD_198765 | JGI IMG/M metagenome (GOLD analysis project Ga0302286, IMG submission 198765) | Peat permafrost microbial communities from Stordalen Mire near Abisko, Sweden - III_Fen_E2_3 | ecosystem: Environmental > Terrestrial > Soil > Wetlands > Permafrost | place: Sweden: Abisko...
CTCACGATGTTACAAATACGAAAATACTTGAACAAAAGGTATTGAATAGTGTAATAGAAACAGAAGAAAAAGAAAGATTATATTTTTCTCAAGAACTACACGATGGTATAAGTCCGATACTATCTGCTGTAAAAATGTATGTTCAATGGTTATTTAAACATGAAATTGCGGAAGAAAAACAAAAGGTTATTATTGATATTGAAAAGTTACTTGAGGAGTCGATTTTAACTATTAGAGAATTGTCGTTTAATTTGAGTCCGCATATTTTGCAAAATTATGGTTTAATAGAAGCACTTAATTCATTTGCAAATAAAATTCAAAAAAAAGCATCTATTCTTATTGAAATTGACAACGATGGTATTACACGATTTGATGATAAGATTGAAATAGTTTTATATAGAGTATTATGTGAATGTGTTAATAATTCAATAAAACACTCAAATGCATCGGAAGTTAGGATTAATTTAAGTAAAAGTAAATCGATACTAAAAGTTGAATATGTCGATAATGGAATTGGATTTGATGTTAAATCATTAACTTCAGATATTAAAGGAATTGGATTACTTAATATGCAAAGCCGAATTAAATCGATAAATGGGGAATTTAAAATTTATAGTGAAGAGGGGATTGGTACAAATATAAAAATTAGGGTTAAAGTTTAATTTACATTTAAAAACAAGTAATATCTTTGATAAAAATAGAATAAATGGTAAGTATTATAATAGCTGATGATCATCGCATGTTTCGTGAAAGTTTGAGGAAAATTTTAACGATGGAAAATGTTGCAGAAGTTATAGCAGAAGCATCAACAGGAAAAGAGCTTCTTACATTACTTGAAACGAACGAACCAACAATGGTTTTGATGGATATTGCAATGCCTATTATGGATGGTATTGAGGCAACTCGAAAGGCATTAGAAAAACAACCCGATCTTAAAGTTTTAGCATTGTCGTCGTTTAGCGACGATAAATATTATTTTAGCATGCTCGAGGCGGGTGCTAAAGGTTTTGTTTTGAAAAATGCAGGAATTAATGAACTTCAAAATGCAATAGTCGAAGTATCAAAAGGAGGAAATTGGTTTTCGGCAGATTTGGTTCAAAAAGTAATTGCAAATTTTAATGCAAAACCCAAAAAGACAGATGCAATATTGTTGTCGGAACGAGAACTTGAAGTTTTAAAATTTATTAGTTTAGGTTTAACAAACGACCAAATTGCTGAAAAAATGAACATAAGTTTTGATACCGTTAAATGGCATAGAGCAAATATTTTCTCAAAAACGAAATGTACTAATACCGCCACACTTGTTATGTATGCAATAAGAAATAAACTAATTGAATTATAGATAGATAGATGTTATTTAATGTTAAAAACCGCAATTAATTTTAGTTGCGGTTTTTGTTTGTTACCATCCTTTAGGGTAGTGAGGCCTATCCAAAAGGCTAAGAGAACCCATTCTTTTTATAGTTTCTTTCCGTTATTTAGTCTATAAACATCCTTTTTTGTTTTCAAGTTTAACTAGGTATAAATTAGTTAATAAAATGGAACATTTAAATGTCATATTGGTCGATAATAATTTAGCATTTCGTGATGCTTTAAAATTATTGCTTACAAAGGAACATAATGTTTCAATCGTTAATGTATTGTCAAACATATCAGAATTGTACAACGAACAACAATTATTTCTAACTGATATGATAATTATTAATTTTTCAATGTTAGATAAAGAAGATAGTAAAATAGCAAATCAATTTTTGATTGATTATCCTTATATCACTATTTTGGCAATTTCTAATTATACTGAATTGAACCTTGTAAAATGTTTGTATGATTGGGGTTTTGCAGCTTGCATTGATGTTGATAATTGTTTTGCTGAAATAGCAATTGCATTAGAAAATGTAAAAAAAGGAAAAATATATTATTCAAAAGATTTTATTCGATAAAAAGGAGGGGTTATGAACGAGTCGTTAAATGCATTGACATCGTATTTGTCATTCGAATTGGGCGATGAAACGTATGCAGCTAATGTTAGCAAGGTTTTGAACATTTTGGAAATGACAAAAATTACGAAAGTACCTAAAGCACCCGACTATATGAAAGGTGTTATAAACCTTCGTGGAACTGTGTTGCCACTTATTGATACTCGCATAAAATTTGGATTAGAAGCATCCGAATATACAGCAAACACCTGTATTCTAGTTCTTGATATTACAATTGGGGAAGAAACCTTGCAGGTTGGGGGACTTGTAGATGGAGTTTCGGAAGTGTTAGAAATAGAACCACATGAGATAATGCCTCCTCCAAATATTGGTTCTAAATTTCATTCCCAATTTATATCGGGAATGTATAAAACAAGCGATGATCAGTTTATAATGATTCTCGATATGGATAAAGTCTTCTCTGCCGATGAACTTTTAGAGGTGCATGAAACAGCAAAATCATTATTGTAAAACTTAAATATAGTTGAATGTGGATTTGTATTTTTTGCTAAAGTTAAATCAAATTATGTACAGACTAAAAGATCAATAAATTATTAAAGAAAATAAATAGATTGATATTAAATATTATAATAATTAAAACGTATCGTTATGTTTAGTAAAATGAAAATCAGATTGAAATTGCTAATAGGTTTTATATCTATAGCAATTATTGCTGGTATAATAGGTTTTTATGGTTATATAGCAACAAAAGATATAGCAAATGCAGAAGCCCACATTGCTGTTGTAAATTTACCTAGCATTTATGGCATTCAAAAGATACAAGAAAATCAAGTTGTTTTTAAAGCGTTAGAACGTACTTTGTTAATTCCTGGTTTAGATAAAGAACGAATTGAAAAACAATTTAAGCAAATTGAAAAAGCAAAAAAAGAAATAGAAATAGCATGGAAAAATTATGAACCATTGGAAAAATATCCCGATGAAGCAATTGCATGGAAAAATTTTGTGCCAGCATGGAACGATTATTTGGCTTCATATAATAGCGATTTGGAGTTAATAAAAAAATTCAATAGCACAGGAAGTCCTACCGATTTTCAAGAAGCATATAATCAGGTAATGGGTAAAACAGCAGAACTTTTTCATACATCGGATTCTTTTTTGGATACAATTTTAGATTTTAATATAAAAAGTGCTAAAGAATTTGATGAAATTGCAGATAAAGAAGTTAATCAAAGTATCATTTTATTGATTATTTTAATCAGTATTGGTGTAGTATTAGCAATTTCTTTAGGACTAATAATAGCTGCAAATATTCAAACAATTATAAAATCAATAATCGGTGAATCTAAAAAATTAACAGAAGCAACACTTGCAGGTAAATTAGATACAAGAGGAGATCCAGAACAAATTAATTTTGAATTCCGTGAAATAGTGGTTGGAATAAATAACACATTAGATGCTGTAATAGGACCACTTAATGTTTCGGCCGAATATGTTGATAGAATTTCGAAAGGAGATATTCCAGCAAAAATAACGGAACAATATCATGGTGATTTTAATGAGATAAAAACCAACTTAAATCAACTTATTGATACCTTAAATAATATTACAGATAGTGCGGTTAAAATTTCGCAAGGCAATACTAATGTGAGCTTACAAGTACGCTCACAAAACGATGAATTGATAAAAGCATTCAAAAGCATGGTAGTCTCGGTTACTTTATTGATAGATGATGCAACAATGCTATCGGATGCTGCAATAGCTGGGAAACTAGCTGTTCGTGCCGATATTACAAAACATCAAGGCGATTTTAGAGCTATTGTTGAAGGGGTAAATAATACATTGGATGCCGTAATAGGACCATTAAATGTTTCGGCCGAATATGTCGACAGAATTTCGAAAGGCGATATTCCTCCACTTATTACCGATAATTATAATGGCGATTTTAGTGAGATAAAAAATAATTTAAATGTATGTATTACAGCTATAAATTTATTGGTTGATGATGCAACAATGCTTGCACAAGCAGCAGTTGATGGAAAGTTATCAAAACGAGCAGATGCTTCGAAACATCAAGGTGATTTTAGGGCAATAGTAACTGGTGTTAATAATACGCTTGATGCTGTAATTAATCCATTAAACGTTGCGGCTGAATATATTGATAAAATTTCGAAAGGCGATATTCCAGCAAAAATAACACAAACATTTACTGGCGATTTTAATGAAATAAAAGTTAATTTAAATCAATGTATAGATGCTATCAATGGATTAATAAATGATGCGAATTTGTTAGCCAAATCGGCAATTGAAGGAAAACTATCAAATAGAGCCGATGAATCGGAACATCACGGTGATTTTAGAACAATAATACGAGGTGTAAATAATACCTTAGATGCAGTAATAACACCATTAAATGTTGCTGCGTCTTATGTCGATATGCTTTCGAAAGGCGAAATTCCTGCAAAAATTACAGAGCATTACAATGGCGATTTTAATGCAATTAAAAACAATTTAAATGTATTGATTGACGCAACGAATTTAATAACAGAAAATGCAAAATTAATTGCCGGTGGCGACATGACAGTTTCTCTAAAACCACGTTCGGAAGACGATGAGTTAATAAAATCGTTAGCCGAAATGATAAAAGCAATTGGTGAGATCGTAACGCAAGTTCAACAATCGAGCGATAATATTGCAGATGCTAGTCAACAAATGAGCAGTAACTCGCAATCGGTTTCACAAGGAGCTTCGGAACAAGCATCGGCAGCCGAACAAGTATCATCGAGCATGGAGGAAATGGCATCGAACATTCAACAAAATACCGACAATGCTCAGCAAACCGAAAAAATTGCAGCCAAAGCCGCCGAAGATATTTTGGAAGGAAGTAAAAATGTAAATATGACGGTAATTGTAATGAAAAAAATTGCCGAAAAGGTTTCAATCATTGGTGATATTGCATTCCAAACAAATATTCTAGCCTTGAATGCAGCGGTTGAAGCAGCACGTGCAGGAGAACATGGAAAAGGATTTGCCGTAGTAGCTGCCGAAGTTCGCAAACTTGCTGAACGTAGTCATATTGCTGCAGGTGAAATTAATGAATTAACCAAATCGAGTGTTGATGTTGCCGATAAAGCAGGTAAACAATTAGAAGCTATTGTACCAAACATTCAAAAAACAGCAAAATTGGTACAAGAAATAACTGCAGCAAGTATCGAGCAAAATAGTGGTGCAAATCAAATTAACAATGCAATTAACCAGTTAAATAAAGTAACCCAACAAAACGCAGCAAGTGCCGAAGAAATGGCCACAAGTAGCGAAGAGTTATCGAGCCAAGCTGATAGCTTGAAAGATTTGATTGGTTTCTTTAAAGTAAATAATTCGGGAGTTAGTCGTGGAATGAAAAGTTTAGCAGCACCTAAAGTAGCAAAGAAAGTGCTTTCAACTAAACAAAATCTCAAGTCAAAATCATTAGAATCGAAAGGAACTTTCATTGATATGCATAGCGATTTTACTGATAATGATTTCGAAAGATTTTAGATAAATAAAGTATTCATTAAAAACGAGAAATTATGGAATGTGCATCATTAAGTGGTTGTGGCTTTTTTAGAAAGTATCAATTGTCACAAAGTTCATCTTGCAAAAGTTTTATATCAAACTATTGTACTGGCGAAAAGATGAGTGAATGTAAAAGAAAAGAGTATAAACTAAAAAATGGTGTTGCACCATCAGATGATATGATGCCTTCGGGAGAAATACTAAAAGTATGATTGTAGCTATTGTCTTAAACTATGTGACTAGTGCTGACTTGTAGTCCGTGCTTCGAATGTGGTATATCGAACGGACAGCAAGTCCGTTCGAGCCATGTATTAAATACGACAATAATTCATTTTCAGAACTTAATCGTATTAAAAAAAAGAATATTATAACTTTTATATTTAAAATCAGTATTACTAATTGTCATAATATAAAAACTTGATAATAATATACTTTAAATATATAATTGTATGAAACTAAGAGCTTCAAAACTGAAAATGGGCACAAGCATGATGATAAACATGACTGTGGCCTTGGTTGTATCGATTCTCATTTTTACGGGAGTATTATATTGGAATTCTTACAGCAGTTCTACAAAATCAGGAAAAGAACATGTTGTTCAATTGTTAGATGCAATGTATAGTAATTTGGAATTGACTTATAGGCAAAATATTCAGCTTGTAAAGACAAATTTAAATACTGCTACATTAATGATGGGAACATCTGTCGAAAAAGATGAAAAAGAAAGACACTCAATAACAATTACCAATCAAGTAACAAAAGAAACACAATTGGTAGATATTGGTTCAATTAAAATTAATGGAATTGATGTTTATAATAATTTTACATTAGTCGACAATATTGTTAATCAACAAGGAGGAACAGCTACCGTTTTCTATTTTCTCCCCGAAGGTATTTTACGACTTTCAACTACCGTTAAAAAAGCAAATGGCGACAGAGCCATAAATACCTATATTCCCAATACATCTCCTGTTTATAAAGCCATAAGTTCGGGTAGCGATTTTGTAGGTCGTGCAAATGTTATGGGAAAATGGTATGTAACCGCATATCGTCCAATATTAGATAATCAAAAGAATATAATTGGAGTTTTATATGTTGGACTTCCCGATAATACAAATGATGTTTTAAAAGAAGAATTAGCAAAACATAAAGTTGGTAAGGACGGCTATTTTTATGTTATTGATACTTCAGCAACTTTTATTATTCATCCAACCTTAGAAGGTAAAAATGTAAAAGATACTACCGATGCAAATGGCGATTTTATATTTAAAACCATGTGTCAACAAAAAAATGGAGAATTGGCATATAAATGGAAAAATGTAGGCGAAACTTCGCCACGAGATAAAATAGCTTATTTAAAATATTTTGAACCAATGCAATGGATAATTGTTTTGGGGGTTTATGAAGACGATTTTCTAGCCGATGCAAAAAATCAAGCTGTAATAGTTATCATTTTTGGTGTAATTCTTCTATTGGTTTTACTAGTTATAACATTTGGTGTATCAAAAAAAATCACAAAAAATATTTCAGCTCTTAATACGGAAGTACAATCTCTAATATCGAGTGCACTTAATGGAGAATTAAAAAAACGGGCAAAAAAAGATAATTTGAATGTTGAATTTGTTCCTATTGTTGAAGGATTAAACAATGTTCTCGATGCATTAATTTCACCTTTGCAAATGACTGCTCAATATGTAGAACGAATTGCAAAAGGCGATATTCCAATGCCAATATCGGATAAATATAATGGAGATTTTAATGAAATTAAAAATAGTATTAATCAATGTATTGAAACTATAAATAATTTAACCGGCGAAATGTCGAAAACAACACAATTACAGTCCGAGGGAGAAACAGAAGCATTTGCCGATGAACAAAAGTTTAAAGGCGTTTATTACGATTTAGTCGTGGCTTATAATTCGGTTTTACGCTTTCAAGTAAATAATATTATAACAGTTTCTGATATTTTAAAGAATTATTCTTTAGGAAATTTGAATCAAGAAATGAAATTGTTACCAGGTAAATTATCCGTTATTACAACTAGTGTTAATCAACTGAAAGGTAATGTTCAAAAGTTAATTTTCGATGCTAATGAATTGTCGGAATTAGCATCATCTGGAAATTTATATGCAAGAGCTAATTCTTCAAATCATTTTGGTGATTTTAGAGCTATTATTGAAGGAGTAAATAATACTTTAGATACAATAGTCGGGTTGATAGATTCAATTCCAGCACCAATCATGATTGTAAATAAACAATTTGAAGTCTTATATATGAATCCAGCAGGAGCTGGTTTAGATAATACTACTGGAAATGCTTTAGCACAAAGTCGTAAGAACTGTTATAATCATTTTAAAACAGGCGATTGTAATACACAAAAATGTGCTGTGGCAAGAGCAATGGCCGATGGTGTGCCATCAAAAAGTGAAACCATTGCTCGTCCAGGAAATTATGTTGTAGATATTAATTATTCTGCTGTTCCTCTAAAAAATAAAGCGGGCGAAATTATTGGTTCAATGGAAATTGTGTTTGATCAAACACAAATTAAAAAAGCAGTTTCAAGAGCCGAAAAAATTATTGGATTTCAATATCAAGAATCAAGTAATTTAACACGAGCTCTTAATCAACTTTCGTTAGGCGATATGAATTTTAGCCTTCAAACCGACAATGCTGATGAAGATACACAAATGGTAAAAGATTCATTCGATACTATTTATTCTGCAATTAATAATATCAAAAATTCATTAATTCAAATAACAGAAAATGCAAAACAGATTGCAATAGGTGATTTAGATGTCGATATTCATTTACGATCGGATAAAGATGAACTTTTGAAATCGTTTATCACAATGGTTAAAGCAACTAAAGAAATAACCGAAAAAACAAAAATAATTGCAGCTGGTGATATGACAGTTGAGCTTAAACCTCGATCGGATAAGGATGAGCTTATGATTGCTTTATCCGAAATGATTAAAGCAATTGGAGAAATAGTAACACAAGTTCAACAATCGAGCGATAATATTGCTGATGCTAGTCAACAAATGAGTGCTAATTCACAATCGGTTTCTGATGGAGCATCTCAACAAGCATCTGCAGCCGAACAAGTGTCATCGAGTATGCAACAAATGGCTGCTAATATTCAACAAAATACCGATAATTCGCAACAAACCGAAAAAATAGCAGCCAAAGCAGCCGAAGATATTTTGGAAGGAAGTAAAAATGTAAATATGACGGTAATTGTAATGAAAAAAATTGCCGAAAAAGTTTCGATAATAGGCGACATTGCATTCCAAACTAATATTCTTGCCCTAAATGCAGCTGTTGAAGCGGCACGAGCAGGTGAACATGGAAAAGGATTTGCTGTAGTAGCTGCCGAAGTTCGTAAACTTGCCGAGCGTAGTCATGCAGCAGCGGGTGAAATCAACGAACTCACAAAATCGAGTGTTGATGTTGCTGATAAAGCAGGAAAACAATTAGAACAAATTGTACCTAATATTCAAAAAACTGCAAAATTAGTTCAAGAAATTACTGCTGCAAGTCTTGAACAAAATAGTGGAGCAAATCAAATTAATAATGCCATTAATCAATTAAATAAAGTAACTCAGCAAAACGCTGCAAGTGCTGAGGAAATGGCTACAAGTAGCGAAGAACTATCAACTCAAGCCGATAGTTTAAAAGATTTGATTGGATTCTTTAAACTTGATGGAATTGCAATTTCAAATACGAAACCACAAACGAGTTCAAATAATACTTTTAAAAAGGCAGTATTACGAAAATCTAAAAGACCAACTGAAACATCATTACCTACAATAAAAAACAGTGGTATTGCATTGAATATGGATAATATGGATTCAGAATATGAAAACTTTTAGATAAAGAGATTTGATTTGAAATGTAAAATACTTTAATAAATGGAAAGGAGTTTGTAAAATGTATGCAAAATTGAAACAACGTTTTATAGCAATGTCAATAAAAAATCGATTGATTTTGTCTGTATTGACGGTGAGTTTTATAACCACCTCTTTATTGCTATTATTTGTATTAAGTGAAGCCAAAAGTCTTCAACTTGAAACAGCAGCACAACTAGGACGTTCCATTGCAAAGGAAAATGCAAATTTTGTAAAAAGTGAGTTGGATGTTTCAATAAATGCAACTCGATCATTAGCACAACTATTCCAAAATTTCGAAATTGTTCCTTTAAAAATGCGTCGCCCCATTTTCGATGCTCAAATAAAAGAAATGTTATTGCAAAATCCTTCTTTTAAATCGGTTTGGAGTGTTTGGGAACCCAATAAATTAGATGGATTAGATGCAGAATGTATTAATAAAAACAGTGGTGATGATGAAGGTAGATTTGATGTTACATATTTTAGAGAAAACGGTAAAATACTTCCAAGTTATGTAAGTGCACAAGAATTATTAACTTCCGATTATTATCAATTACCTAAAAAAAGAAATCAAGAAACGATTCTTGAACCATATAAATATCGATATGTAGAAAATGGTAAAGAATATTTAATGACATCTGTTATGGTTCCTATTAAAGATAAACAAGGAAAGTTTATTGGTGTGGCTGGAATCGATATCTCACTTGATGATTTATGCAATGTTGTTAAAAAAATAAAACCTTTTGAAAAAGGATATGGATTTATTCTTTCAAATGATGGAGCTTTTGTTGCTCATCCAATTGATTCGTTTGTAACAAAAGTATTTTCTCAATTTCGTCCTGAAACAGATAAAAAATATAATGTTACTAAAAAAATTAAGGCTGGAAAGTCATTTGGCTATAGTAATTATAGTTATGTAAATAATGAGCGATCGTTTGTTGAATATGGCTCATTTTCGATAGGAAATACCAATACTCCATGGGTTGTAGGTGTTTCGATTCCCGAAAGTAAAATATTATCTTCAGTAAATGTAATGCAACGATATGCTTTAATTATTGGTTTATTGGCAATTTCATTATTAACTTTTATTGTTGTTTTTATTGCAAAAAATATAAATAAAAACATCAAACAATTAAATGATGAGATTGACATTGCAAGTCATAATATTGTTAATGGTCAGTTATCGTTTCGTGTAACCGAAGATAATGTTGTAGGAGATTTTAAACCCCTTATTGGAAGTTTAAATAATGTAATTGAAGCTTTTGTAAAACCTATTTCTGTTACTTCTGAATATATTGAAAGAATATCAAAAGGTGATATTCCTTTTCCAATAATGGAACAATACAATGGTGATTTTAATACAACAAAAGATCATTTGAATCAATGTATTGAAACATTACGTTCGTTGATAATGGAAGTGAATAAAGCAACCGAATATCAAGCTGAAGGAGAAACAGAAGTATTTGCTGATTCCGCTAAGTTTCAAGGTGTTTATCAAGATTTATTACATTCGTATAATGTTGGAATGCAGTTTCAAGTAAGAAATCTTTTAAGTATTGCCGAAATCTTACGATCGTATGCTAAAGGCGATATGTCAACTGAAATGCATAAGTTGCCAGGGAAGCAAGAAATTATTTCTATAAGTGTAAATACACTAAGAAATAATGTGCAAAATTTGATTGAAGATGCAAAAAAATTATCGGAGGCTGCTGTTGCAGGAAATTTAGCTGTACGTGCCGATAGTTCTCGTCACGAAGGAGATTTTAAAGTTGTAATTGATGGTGTAAATGCTACGCTTGATGCAATTGTCGATCCATTACATATAGCTGCAAATTACATCGAAAGAATTTCGAAAGGCGATATTCCACAACCATTAACCCAAGATTTAAATGGCGATTTTAATGAAATTAAAATCAATTTGAATCAATGTGTTGAAGCAATTAATCGATTAATTTTTGATGCTAAAAATATGGCTAATGCAGCTGTCGAAGGACAATTGTCGATAAGAGCTACAGAACAAAATCATCAAGGAGATTTTAAGAAAATTATTGAAGGATTTAATGCCACACTTGATTCAATTGTTGGTCCAATTAGTTTCACTGCCGAATATATCGATAGAATTTCGAAAGGAGATATCCCTGAAAAAATTACTATTGAATTTAAAGGTGATATAAATATTATAAAAAACAATCTGAATAAATGTATTGATGGTTTGCAAGGATTAGTAGAAGCTAATAAAGTGCTCAATCGATTAGCTGTAAATGATTTTACTGTTTTAGTCGAAGGTCAATATCAAGGAATATTTGCTGAAGTTGCAATAGCAACCAATGATGTGATTGAACGATTGCGTCAAATTCAAAATACATTTATGAATATTGCCGATGGCGACTTTTCCGATTTGCAGGTTTACAAAGCCGCTGGAGCAAGTTCACAACAAGACAAAATAGTTCCAACAATAATTCGAACTATCGAAACCGTTCAAGATTTAAGTACCTCGCTCGATGATTATATTTCGAAATGTAAACAAGGTGAATTTGATAAAATTGCAATTAATGAATCAAATTATAAAGGGGCATTTAAAGCAATTGCACAGGGATTAAATAAATCGGCACGAGTTATTCAAGAACCACTTGATGAAACAACTACCGTAATGAGCAGCTTAGCTGTTGGAGATTTAACTCATCAAGTAATTGGAAGTTATGAAGGAGTTTTTGCAACTTTAAAAAAATCAACCAATAATATTATTGCAACCAATATTAAAATTGCAGAATATGCAAAAATGGTTGCAATTGGCGATTTAGAACTCAATTTAATTGCTCGATCAGATAAAGATGAATTAATGGTAGCAATGTCTCAAATGATTAAAGCAACTCGCGAAATAATTGAGAAAGCAAAGAAAATTGCTGACGGAGATATGACCGTTGAGTTACATCCTCGTTCCGACAAAGATGAACTTATAATTGCATTGTCTGAAATGATTAAGTCAATTAGTGATATTGTTCTACAAGTTCAAAATGCAAGTGATAGTATCGCAGATGCAAGTCAACACATGAGTACCGATTCTCAAAGTGTATCGCAAGGTGCATCAAAACAAGCTTCTGCTGCCGAATTAGTTTCGTCAAATATGGAACAAATGACATCAAATATTCAACAAAATACCGATAATGCACAACAAACTGAAAAAATTGCAAATAAGGCTGCTCAAGATATTTTAATAGGTAGTATAGATGTAAATACTACAATCGAATCGATGAAGAGAATTGCTGAAAAAATATCGATAATTGGTGATATTGCATTTCAAACTAATATTTTGGCACTTAATGCAGCTGTAGAAGCTGCTCGAGCAGGTGAGCATGGAAAAGGCTTTGCCGTTGTTGCATCTGAAGTTCGAAAACTTGCTGAACGTAGTCATAAAGCTGCTGGCGAAATTACAGAATTGACTAAAACTAGTGTTGAATTTGCTAACAAGTCGGGTCAAATGTTGGAATCTATAATTCCATATATTCAAAAAACAGCCAAATTAGTTCAAGAAATTTCTGCAGCAAGTATTGAACAAAGTTCTGGTGCAAATCAAATTAATAATGCAATAAATCAATTGAATAAAGTAACTCAGCAAAATGCTGCAAGTGCTGAAGAAATGGCAACAAGTAGCGAGGAATTAGCAAGTCAAGCTGATAGTTTGAAAGATTTGATTGGTTTCTTTACTGTATCGGATATTGCAATTTCAAATTCAAAACCCCAGGCAAGTATAAATTATGCATCTAAAAAGGCAGTTTTACGAAAATCAAAAAGTCAGCCAGTTTCATTATCTAAAAAGAGTGGGGGAATTGCTTTAAATGTCAAAAATATAGATAACTATTACGAAGATTTTAGTTAAGAAATAATGATTCATATGCAGTGTTGTGATTAAAAATGTATACAATTTTGTTGTCTTAAAACGGCACTACAAATTATCAATAACATAAAAATGTATTTTAAAAAAGAGTTGCAAGATTAATCTTGCAACTCTTTTTTTTGCAATATGCCGAAATATTCTTGCTCTATTTTAATAGATAATAACATCAGTTGCTATAATAAAATGATCATAGAAAAGTAATTCCAATAATGGTTAACATCCTTTATTTATTACAATTTAAGAGCAAATATGTTTTAATTATAAATATGTTTTTTTTGATACCCCCCCCCTAATTATAAGTGTACTACTTAAAATAAATATAAAAATTTAAGAAATACACCTAATTATATTGCTGTTTATTTAAATATGTTATAAATTTGCATTGTTATATTTTGTAAGCATATTTTAGTTTTGGTCTTACAATTAAAAACAAATTAGTTGTCTAATAAGGTTTTTGAAAGCCATTTAAAGTTTTTTAAGTTCCGAATATTTACATTTATTAATATATATAAATATGAAAAAAGTAGAAGCCGTTATTCGCAAGTCGCAGTTTGAAGAAGTTAAAGACGCTTTACATGAAGTAAACATTGATTTTATCACGTATTGGGATGTAACTGGAATTGGAAATGAGAAGTCAGGGTCAATTTTTAGAGCAAAAGTGTATGAAACCCGTTTTATTCAACGTCGAGTTATTTCATTTGTTTGTAGAGATCAATTTGTTGATCCTGCTATTGATGCAATTGTTAAGTCGGCATCAACAGGCGAACTTGGAGATGGTAAAATTTTTATCTCTGAAATAATCGATTCGGTACGAATTAGAAATGGTGAACGTGGTCCAGAATCATTATACATTAAAGACTAAATAAAATTAAATGTTGATTTGAAAATAAATTTGAAGATAAAATGAAGACAATAAAATACCTATTAACAACATTAGCTCTACTTATAGTAAGCATTTCATCAGTATTAGCTGATACTATTACACCATCATTGACTCAAAGTACAATTGCTCCTGTTATAAATGCAGGAAATACTGCTTGGATAATTGTTGCAAGTGGTTTAGTTTTATTAATGACAATTCCTGGTCTAGCACTTTTTTATGGTGGATTGGTTCGCCAAAAAAATATATTAAACATTTTTATGATGTGCTTTTTTACTATGGCAATTATAACTGTTCAATGGGTTGTATTTGGTTATAGTATAACATTTGGTTCATCAACAGGTGTTTTGAAATCGTTTATTGGTGGATTTGATTGGGCTTTTTTACGAAACATTAAAATGAGTGATGTAAGTCCTTATTTTGTTTCACAAGAACACGATCGCATTCCTCATATCTTATTTGTGATATACCAAGGAATGTTTGCTGTAATCACTCCAGCTCTTATTATTGGAGCATTTGCTGAAAGAATCAAATTTTCTGGCTATGTTTTATTTATCGTTTTGTGGGCTACATTCGTTTACGATCCTGTTGCTCATTGGATTTGGTCAACAGATGGTTGGTTATTTAAAATGGGAGGACTTGATTTTGCTGGTGGTACCGTAGTTCATATCAATGCCGGTATCGCATCACTTGTTGTAGCATTAATGATAGGCAAACGTCGTCACTATATGAATGTTCCACTTCCACCACATAATATTCCTTTTGTTGCAATTGGAACTGGCTTACTTTGGTTTGGTTGGATTGGATTTAACGCTGGAAGTGGTTTAGCTGCCGATGGTCTTGCTGCAAATGCATTCTTAGTTACTCATGTAGCTGCTGCAACTGCTGCTTTAACATGGGCTATATTAGATTGGTCAATGAATAAAAAACCTACTATCGTAGGTATTGCAACTGGTGCTGTTGCTGGATTAGCAACAATAACACAAGCAGCTGGTTTTGTTGGAATTGGTGGAGCACTTATTATTGGAATCATGTCTTCACTTGTTTGTTTCTTCATGGTTGGTTTTATTAAAGTAAAATTTGGTTACGACGATACTCTTGATGCATTTGGAGTGCATGGAGTAGGTGGAATTATTGGTTGTATATTAACAGGAGTATTAGCGACTCCTGCGGTTCAAAATTATACAGGTTTAATATATGGAAATACACATCAATTCACGGTACAAGTTATAATGTTTGTAGCAACAACTCTTTATTCGGGAGTTGTAACGTATATTATTTTTAAAATTGTAGATAAAGTAGTTGGAATGCGTGTTACAGATAAAGAAGAAGCAATGGGACTTGATGTAACGTTACATCATGAAGTTGCTTATACTTCAATTGACTAATATTCTAAAAAAATATTTTAAAGGAGGCTGTCTTAAAAATGAAAAGACAGCCTCTTTTTTTTATAAATAAGTATTGAATATAACTGTGAAATAATATGACAGCAAAAACATTTGGTTTGCACATTTTAATAAATATTCTATATTTGCGACTCAAAATAAAAGCAACATGCAATTTAAAAAACAAACACTTAGTGCCATATTTTTGCTAGCCATTGGGCTAACTGGACTAAAGGCACAACAAGCTACCACCACCTCAGGAGGTAATGCATCGGGAAGCGGAGGCTCGGCGACTTACAGCGTTGGGCAAGTTGTTTACAATACTAATACTGGAGCAGGAGGTACTGTAACGCAAGGAGTTCAACAACCCTTCGAAATTTCAGTCGTTTCTGGCATAGAAGAATTAGGGATAAATATCAGCTATACCGCATATCCCAATCCAACAACTTCGAATATTGTTTTGGAAATTGATGCGTCATCGGTAGAGACGCAAAATATTGCGTCTCAATCTAACGGAAAAATATCGAATGAGACGCAAAATATTGCGTCTCTACATTACACCCTTTCCGACATCAATGGTAAACAATTAACCCATCAAACCATAACCGACAATAAAACGATTATTCCAATGGAACAATTATCTGTTGGAACCTATTTTATTACTATTGTAGTAGAGACGCAAAATATTACGTCTCTACAATCGAAATCAACTCACCTAAAAACCTTTAAAATCATTAAACAATAAACCAACATGAAAACACATTTAACTAAAATCAAAAACATCCTAATTAGCACACTAGCATTTTTACTAATTAGCACATTTGCCTTTGGGCAAACACCTCAAAAAATGAGTTATCAAGCCGTTGTGCGAGATGCTGAGAACAAGCTTGTCATTAATCAATCGATAGGAATGAGGATAAGCATTGTGCAAGGATCAATAAATGGAACAGAAGTATATAAAGAAATATACAATCCAAATCCTTCAACAAATTCGAATGGATTAGTAACAATTGAAATAGGTGCTGGAATTCCAATTGTAGGAAGTTTTGCAACAATTGATTGGTCAACTGGAATTTATTTTATTAAAACAGAAACTGACCCAACAGGTGGCACAAACTACAGTATTACTGGAACAAGCCAATTGCTAAGCGTTCCATATGCATTATATGCAAAAACAGCTGGAAGTAGTATTGCTGGACCAAAAGGAGAAAAGGGCGATCAAGGAAAACAAGGTGAACAAGGTTTAAAAGGAGATACAGGATTGCAAGGTCCAACAGGCAAAGACGGTGCTGATGGAAAAACAGCTTATCAACTTTGGTTGGATGCTGGAAATACTGGCGACATGACCACTTTTATTGCAGGTAATAAAGGTGCAATTGGCGATAAAGGATTAGTTGGAGACAAAGGCTTAACAGGCGACCAAGGTCCTCAAGGTATACAAGGAGATAAAGGTCTTGTAGGTGACAAAGGAGCAACTGGCGACAAAGGTTTAGTTGGAGACAAAGGCTTAATAGGTGACCAAGGTCCTCAAGGTTTACAAGGAGATAAAGGACTTGTAGGTGACAAAGGAGCAACTGGCGACAAAGGTTTAGTTGGAGATAAAGGCTTAACAGGCGACCAAGGTTCTCAAGGCATACAAGGTGATAAAGGTCTTGCAGGAGATAAAGGAGCAACTGGCGATAAAGGTTTAATTGGTGACAAAGGCTTAATAGGCGACCAAGGTCCTCAAGGATTACAAGGAGATAAAGGTCTTGTAGGCGACAAAGGTGCAACTGGCGATAATGGAGCTCCAGGTATTTCAATTGTTTGGAAAGGAACATTAACTACTGCTCCAGCAACTCCAGTAACTAATTGGGCATATTATAACAGTATCGATAAAATATCATATATCTATAATGGTACAACTTGGGCTATCCTTGCACAAGATGGAACAAATGGTATAGATGGTAAAGATGGTAAAGATGGTCTTACAACCTCAGTAAATGGTGTTAATCAAGTTGGAGGAGCTATTACTTTAACTAAAGGCGATTTAGGATTGGGTGATGTTGATAATACTACCGATGCAAATAAACCAGTAAGTGCAGCAACTCAAACTGCTTTAGAAACAAAAGTTGACAAAGTAACAGACAAAGGCTTATCAACAAACGATTATACCACAGCGGAGCAATCTAAACTAACAGCAATTACTGGTACTAATACAGGCGATGAAACTGCTTCAAGCATTAAAACAAAACTTGGCGTAACAACCCTTTCGGGAAGTAATACAGGCGACCAAGATTTAAGCGGACTTATAACAACAACTACATTAACAAGTTCATTAGCATCAAAAGTAGATAAAGTAACCGGTAAAGGTTTATCAACAAACGATTATACCACAGCAGAGCAAACTAAACTATCTGCAATTACAGGCACTAATACAGGCGATGAAACAACTGCAAGCATCAAAACAAAACTTGGTGTAACAACCCTTTCGGGAAGTAATACTGGCGACCAAGATTTAAGCGGACTTGCAACAACCGCAACAGTAACAAGCTCATTAGCATCAAAAGTAGATAAAGTAACCGGCAAAGGTTTATCAACAAACGATTATACCACAGCAGAGCAAACGAAACTAGCTACAATTACAGGCACTAATACCGGCGATGAAACAACTGCAAGCATTAAAACAAAACTTGGTGTAACAACCCTTTCGGGAAGTAATACTGGCGACCAAGATTTAAGTGGTTTAGCTACAACAGCAACAGTAAATACAGCATTAGCTACAAAAGCACCAATTACAACAACCGTTACTCTTGATGGAATCCAAACAGTAACAAACAAAACTCTAGTTTCATCTATTTTAACAGGATCAACAAGTGTTGCTAATTTATCTGTAACTGGAAATACTGTTTTTACTGGTACAACAACCGTTGCTACACCAGTAAATGCAACCGATGCTGCAACGAAAGCTTATGTTGATGCATTAAAAACTCAAATTAAAAGTTTGCAAGATGTAATGATTGCAGCTGGAACTTTTAAAGTTTCCGATAATGATGGAAATCTTTATGGTGTCGTGAAAATTGGTAATCAAGTATGGATGGCAGCGAATTTAAAAACAACAACATATAATGATGGTTCAACAATACCAAATGTAACTGATGCAACTGCTTGGGCTGCATTAACCTCAGGAGCTCAGTGTGATTATAATAATGTAGCTGCAAATACTACAACCTATGGTAAACTATACAATTGGTACACAGTAAAAACAGGTATACTTTGCCCTATGGGATGGCATGTCCCCAGTAATGTGGAATGGGCAACCTTATCAACAACCTTAGGAGGCGATGCTATTTCGGGTGGAGCATTAAAAGAAGTAGGTACGACTCATTGGACTTCTCCAAATACTGGAGCTACTAATAGTAGTGGTTTTACAGCCCTTCCGGGGGGTATACATAACAACGATGGATCTTTCTCTAGTTTGGGTAGTGAAGGTCTGTTCTGGAGTTCTACAATGACTTTTACACCTAATGCATATGCTAGATATTTGGAAAATTATAACTCTGCCCTTCCTAATGGCTACGGACCTGAATTAGCTAATGGGTTATCTATTCGATGCTTAAGAGATTAAAAAAATCCCGCATTCTGATAAATTTCTACCTCATCAAAATAATCTAAGTCAACAAAAAAGAAGAGACGCCCTCCAACGGACGTCTCTTCTTTTTTATTTTCACTAAGCAAGCTTATTCTTCACGTTGCATTCCAAAATACAACAACATCAATCAATTTAAACATTGCCCGTACCATCATTCTCTGATGTTGGATCAAGTGGTTTTTTCCTGTTATGACGACCTTTTATTTTTCTGGCATCAAACCACACATCTACAAAATGCTTATCATCAATCATACCTTCAATAGCATCATCAAGTTGGTCGAGAATGATGCGTGCCTCTGCCATTACTTGTTTAAACGATTTGGTTGCCGTTTTATGCTCGCTCGTTAGTACCGTAATTTCCGATGGAATTTGCTTTATTGTTGCAATATCTTCTTCTAAGTTGTTAAGCTCGTTCTCGGTTACGCCATAAGCTTCGGTGTTCACTAAATATTCGCGACCACGTTTTAGCATCAAGTTACAGCATAATAATAAATCAGTTTCACTCTTGTTCAGCATGTTCGATTCACTTACATCAACATCTTTCAATAGAATTTGATTATTT
>Ga0302286_10001189_pt1 | contig 19687 bp, 13 predicted proteins | sample III_Fen_E2_3_FD_198765 | JGI IMG/M metagenome (GOLD analysis project Ga0302286, IMG submission 198765) | Peat permafrost microbial communities from Stordalen Mire near Abisko, Sweden - III_Fen_E2_3 | ecosystem: Environmental > Terrestrial > Soil > Wetlands > Permafrost | place: Sweden: Abisko...
CTAATTCAATAATTTTACCATCGACAGTTACTTTTCCTGCACCACCAACATTAAATGTACCAAATTCACGACGTGAAAGGAAATAATCCGATTTAAGCGGATCAATTGTTTCAAGTGTCAGTACCTCGCCAACAGGCATAATTCCACCAACAACCAACCGGTCATAGAGGGAATAAACCATATTAACTTCATTATTCGTGAAGATATTTTCAATTAAATGTTCTTTCCGTAAACGGGCAGTATCATACTTTTTTGCATCTTCCGGATGTGACGCATAGCGAATCTGATAATTTGTTTTCATTCTTTTGTTTATATTAAATTGAATTATATTTATGTTGAAAGAGTCAACTACACTGTAATTGGTCAACCAAAAATAGTGTTTATTTTACGTATACAAAATACTATTGTAAATGTTTTATAACACTTTATTAAAAATTAACCTAAAAAGAAAGGGGCAATAATCATATATTATACATTTACAGAATGTGGTATATACTATAAAGCAAAGATAGGATATTTAAATTCGGATAACTGTGAACTTTTGTTCTAAAATAGTGCACTTTTTGACAATTTACACCGAATAATTGACTGAAGGAAGGAGAAATTCATTTTACCTTGAATAACCAGGCTAAATTGACGGATAAATTAAAATTATTGGAGGTGCTAAAAACATCACGTTTTGTATTTGCAAAGACATCACTCAAACTGTAATATGCCCTCGTATCGAGTTGAATGATTTTACCTTTAATATTGAAAAGCATTCCAAGACCGGTACAAAGACCATAATCAAATGGATGTTGAACTGAAGTGATATGCTGGGCATCCAACGATCCGCCGGTGGTATTCAAAAGGACTCTTTCAGAAATTAAATAGCTGATTTTAGGTCCCAGATTAAAGAAGACCCTATTTTTACGACCAACAAATATATGAGTCATAAAAGGTAGTTCGATATAATTTAATTGACGGGAATACAGCCCTGATGATTCTGTCCAGCCACGTTGCGAGAAATTCAACTCAGCCTGCACACCGACATTCTTTTCGGCAATGTACCTGAATACGATACCACCATTATAACCCATTAGAAAACCCTGGGGAATTGCAGGATTAAAGAGTACCATCGACTCAGTAACTCCTAAATTCACGCCTACATACATTTCAGGTTTATCTAATCGTACCTGAGCATAAAGAGACGCTGAAACAAATATCAGGATTGAAATTAAAAGTTTTCGCATAGTATGGTTTTTTCACAAAATTATTGAGCTTTGTCTTCGCCTAAATAAACACGTTGGTTTATAAATCCTGAACCAGTAGTACTGCGTTCAAACAATGGTTCTGATTGAATGCCTTTTTCCTGATTGTTAGAATTAATTTTAGTACCAAATTTACCTCCGTTATGGCGAATTAAAGTAATAAAGTATTTTGACAAGTCATATCCAAGCAAATCAAATCGCGGAGAATCAGTTGCTGCATCTTTTCCAAAATATTGATCATACTCAAGATTAAATTCGTTGACCAGCGAAGGATTAAATTTAGTGATAAAAGGAGAAATAAATATACTTTGCGGTGTCTTTTCGGGTTGACTTCTCCAGTTATACTGTTTAAATAAGATTATATCATAAGTCGTCGATGCTAAAGTCAATGAATTAAGAAAAGGGCTTACAGTTGAAAATTTATCTGAATTAAAAATGATTAGATTCTTTTCTCCCTTTTTTAATACCTTCGTAAAGTCAGCATTCTCTTCGCTTGTTACATCAATATTTGAAAAACTCTTATGTACTTTGGTTAATTTCTTTTGCAGTGTTTCAGCCCGTATTCTACCATCATCCAGCGGACTAATATCCTGTAATTCGGCAAAAACAATATGTGCATTTTTATATTTCCCGGTAATTAATTCAGTGATAAGATCCAATTCAGAATCTTGTCCAGGATTAAATTGAAACAAATACGGGTTAGTATCAATATCCGGCACTTTTGAGGTAAATGGAATTAAGGTATTAATCTTATTTGCCTTTGAGAAATCGTCAACAATAGGTACCTGATTGCTAAAAGCGGGTCCGATTATCAGATCTACAGTTTTTATTTCAGGGTTATTCAGTATTTCAGTGACTCTTTCCTCTGATTTTTCGGTATCATATGTGTAAATTTCGAAAGATATCCCTCGTTGTTTGGCTTCATTGATAGCCAGAAGTGCACCTTCATAAAAGTTCACAAACCTTTCTACACTCGGGTCGCTTTTGGGTTGGTCGAGCATGAATGGCAAAAGGAAAGCTATCTTAATAATCTTTTTTTCAGCGTTTTTAATTGATATTGGTTTCTCAACGATTTTAGCTTCTACTTTAGTTGTTTTAGATTCCAATACCATTTTGTCCTTTTGCCCTTTAGATTTTACAACTACAGGCACTGGAATTTTCAACTCCGATCCTACAACCAATCTGGTGTCACATCCCGGATTTAATTTTATTATATCCAGGATATCTACTTTATATCGTTTGCTGATCGAGAATAAAGTTTCCTCCACTTTGACTTTATGTGTAACAAACTTTGGCTTGGTGTCGCTATTATCCGAATGAGTTGATTGAGAATTTGTTTTTAATAGCTTCTCATTTTCTTTTTTATTGTTTTCACTTAAAAATACGGGTATTTGTAATACTGTTCCTTCCTGCAATCCATCTTTAATAGCCGGATTATATTTCAGGACGTCTTCTTCACTTACTTTGAATTTACGGCAGATGCTGAAGAGCGTCTGTTTTCTTCCTACTTTGTATTGAATAAAGTCAGGGGCAGGTTTAGACTTACCGAATAAACTTTTTCCTGTTTTTTTAGGAACAGGAATAAGAATCTGTTGTCCTACTTTCAATCCATCCTTTACTTCGGGAGTTGCTTTCGTTATTTCCTCAACAGATATATCAAATTTTCTTCCAATAGAAAGTAAGCCTTCGCTCGGTTGAACCGTATATTGGTAATATTCTTTGCCATTAACAATTATGATGGGACTGTTATTGTTCTGTGCAAGAGTTATAAAAGATGACAGAAAGAAAGCTGCAAATATAAACCTGAATAATTGCTTTTTCATGTAGTTGTTGGTTACTAATTGATTTTTAGTAACAATTGCAAAAGTACTAAAAATATATTTTATCAGGCAAGACAGGGTAATAAATCAGAGTTTTTTTTGTTATTGATAAGAAAGATGTACATTTGCATACGATATATAATATAGCAATTATTACCTGCCCATGAGAAGATTGATTTTGTCTGCCTGCCTTTGTGTTCTAGCTATACTTGCATCGGCTCAAATTACCATTAACGGTAACAAGTATTTACAATTTCAACGGATAATAGGTAGTGATACAATTGCCGTATTGCTTATTAATGATGTTTCTAAAACCGACATTACTTATTCCGGCAATGGAACAACCATAAACTGGTATAAATACTCGAAAGGGGTAAACACCTTTTTCAGTTCTTTTAAAACAATTTATCCGGAAGATGCTACCGGATATTCTCTGATTGTCGATGGACATGAAACCCATATCTGGGTTATAGATTATAAAAATTATCTTCCTGTTTTCAATTCTTTTGAACCGGAGAATAATCCCAATGCACAATGCGTTAATATGAACCTGCTTATTGATGCAACCATTCCGGCTCTTAGTTATCAGGCATTTGTTGGTTCTCAGTTTTCTCTTCCACGTAATTTCAGCATTACGTATCAAACCCTTAAGTGGGATGACGCCACCAGTTCATGGATTCCTGATCCCGTTACTATTCCTGTGGAATTACCGGCAAATCAGATCAATGTTCCTACTCCGTATGGCAATACAACTTTTACAATTTCCGGCGACCAGTATGCTGCTGATCTGGGATTAGACCCTGTAAGCAAAAAAAGTTCGGAATATCTGACCAGTGCAGTAATCAGTCATTTAAAAACCAATGTTGCTTCCCGTGATCAGGGAACAGGAAATAATAATGAAGGTGACTTCCCGTCTTCAAAAACACCTATTAATTTTTCGGCACCCATAGATGTTCAGTTCTTAAGCAATGCCAACGAACCAACGACACTGTTTTACAATTGGAGCATTTATAAAGACTCCAAGTTAGTGATTACCCGCTCTGATAAGGACACCCGCAATTCTTTTACAGAAGCAGGCACGTATAAAGTAAAGTTAACAGTAAGCAATGCAACCTGTTCATTTACTGACTCCCTGACTGTCATTGTATCCGAATCGGCCCTGTATGTTCCAAATGTATTTACACCAAATGGTGATAATCTGAATGATGAATTCAGGGTAGCATACAAATCATTACTCACCTTTCAATGTTGGGTGTACAACCGTTGGGGAAGACAAGTGTATTACTGGACGGATCCTACTAAGGGATGGGATGGGAATATAAACGGGAAGAAAGCTACACCGGGTCCGTACTTCTATGTCATCAAAGCCACAGGTTCTGATAAAAAAGTATACAAACTTAAAGGAGATATCAATTTACTAAGGGGATCAGGAAACTAAGAACCATTATTAATAAATAAAAAGGCAGTAGGTATTTTCGGATACTTACTGCCTTTTTTATTACTATACCGGACTCATATATTATTTTTCAACCAGATACATGCTGCAAACCCCAAACGTAAATTTGCGGTAGATATTTAATTTAAACCCATTGGCAATGAGAATATCAATCAATCTCTGTCTGTTTGGAAAAGCATGCATGGAAGCTGTCAGGTAATCATATGCTACTTTATCACTCGACAGATATTTAGCTGTCATACGAACAAAAATCTTAGTATAAAGCTGATATCCTTTGAATAACAATCCTTTCTGTGGTTCATTCATTTCCAGAATCAACAAGTGACCACCTGGTTTCAGCACCCTGTGTATTTGCTTTAAACTTTCATCCAACTTCTCAAAATTACGTATTCCAAAAGCAATGGTGGCAGCATCAAAACTCTCATTCGCAAAACTCAGGTCAGAGCAGTCCTGAACCTGTAGGTCAATTTTAGTGCTTAAATTCGCATTCGCAACTTTAATTCTACCCATTTCAAGCATCTGGGCTGATATATCAACCCCGGTAACATGATCCGGATCTAAGTACTGATATGATTTAATACACATATCAGCTGTACCTGCAGCAATGTCAAGAATTTGCTTGGGATTATATTTTTTGAGTGCCAGCAACGATTGCTTGCGCCATACACGTGCCATTCCCCAGGACATGATATCGTTGAATTTATCATACTTATCGGAAATCGTATTAAACATGCGGGCAAGTTGTACCGTTTTTTCTTCTTCCTGATTATAGGGCTTTACTTTTGTAAAATCTTCTGTTGGCTTTATTTTATTCATATTTTCAGTTTACAGTTTGAATACGGAAATTATAAGTCATTCTTGATGCGTGTGTCCTGATAATTTCAGAATCCTGTGAGATTAAAGTTTATAACAAAGATAGATTCCTGTTTGTTGTGGATTAATAAGTGGAGAAATTGTAAGTTTCTTCGGGAATAGCGACATTACGCCATCGTATGCCCAGTAGGTTGCATTGGTCATCAGTATTCCTACAGCAGCTCCCATCAATACATCACTTGTCCAGTGGTAGTTATTTGCAATCCGTGCGATACCAACCCATGTGGCTGCTGCATAACCTCCTACTGATATCCAGGGACTGACAGAACCCAATTCATGGTCAAGAAATGTAGCTGCAACAAAAGCCATAGCTGTATGTTGCGAAGGCAGGGAATAAATATCCTGTATGGAAGTATAGTTCCGCCCCGGAGGCCGCAGTGATTTAGTCAGCATTTTACCGTTATAAACGACAAAATCACTTGCAATATACGATACTGCCAGGATAATTGATTTGTCGATAAACCTGTGTTTGGAGGGTACTCCGCAAAAACTGATTGCATAAGCAGCAATTGATGGAAGATAGCGTATCTGGTCCTCATAAAGATTTACATAGATGCCTGTTGTTGAAGGATTGTAATTCCATTTCAAGGGTTTTTGCAGGCTTTCTTTCAATCCCGGTATGCTGATAATAGCCACACTTCCCAGAGCAAAGCTCACCGGTATGATGCTTTCATGAACATAGCGCGAATCGTACCATTTCTTATGAAATTCATGAGAATTTACAGTCGTTGAATCAGGTGCTTTCAACGTATCGGATTGTGCTGCAGTTTTATTGCTGAAAAATAATATTAATATTATAATCGGCAGAAGTTTCATTTTCTAAGTAGCTTTAACTTCAGAAGTTTTCAGGCTTCTGAATATCAACCAGATTCCCCAGATAATAAATGGTAAACTGAGTATCTGCCCCATATTCAACGATAAGTTGGATTCAAATACTTCCTGGTTGTTCTTTATAAATTCCAATGCAAAACGGGAACCAAATATACCAATCAGAAAAACTCCGAATATCAGTCCGTTCTTTTTATAGGCTTCTTTTTTCCAGTACAACCACCACACTATGGCAAAAGTAATCAGGCAATAGATCATTTCATAAATTTGCGTTGGATGCATGGGTTGTGTTTCCCCGCTGCGAACGAAAATAAATCCCCAGGGCAATGAAGTAGCACTACCATAAATTTCCGAGTTCATTAAATTTCCCAATCGTATGCTGGCACCACAAATAGCAACACCAATAACCAGGCGGTCGAATATCCAGACATATCCTTTTTTGGACACATTCTTATTGAAAAAATACATGGCAATAAGGATTCCAATAGCTCCACCATGGCTGGCTAATCCTCCGCGCCATATATATAGTAATTCCCAGGGGTGCGAAAGATAATGATTTCCGTATTCAAATGTAATTCCGAGTATAGTTACCGGCTCTTTCAACAACTGCCATTCGTAGAAGAAGCAATGTCCGAGACGCGCACCCAGGATAGCCCCGACTACAGTATACAGAAACAGTTGATCCAACCAGGCTTCCGGTAGTTTCTCATGTTTGAATAGTCGTTGAACAATTAATAATGTGAACCAGATTCCTGCTGCCCAAAGTAATCCGTACCAACGGATGGCAAGTGGTCCTAAGTGCACTAATACAGGATCAACATTCCATGTAATAAAGTCTAACATCATACAATTGTGCGTGTTTAAGGAGTTGAATTATATTGGAAAATCAAGTATCTGAAATTTAAATTGTCAATTATAAGCAATCGTAGATAATTAAAGATATATTTGATAATCTACAAAAAACTTATAGTTCAGTATCAGGGTAATTATTAATTTTTAATTATTAATTTTTAATTGATAAGTCTGTCTTCAATTAAGCATTAACAGCTGCACCATGGCAATTTTTATATTTTTTGCCACTTCCGCAAGGGCAAGGATCGTTGCGTCCTACTTTCTTTTCTACACGTATTGGTTCATGATGTTGTAACTCGCGGGTATCCTGTTTGGTTGGATCTTCGGTTCTGCCACCCACTTCATCTTTCTGTGTCTTATATTTGCTTAAATCCATGCGTTGACTGGGTCTTGCTTCACGAACCTGTTCAGGCTCACGCATTGGAATCTGTCCACGCATCAATATAGCAAGCACTTTGCGGTTAATCGAATCGATCATTTCTTTAAATAAGCCGAACGATTCCAGTTTGTATATCAATAACGGATCCTTTTGTTCGTAGCTGGCATTCTGAACCGAATTACGCAATTCGTCCAACTGACGAAGATGTTCTTTCCATTCATCGTCGATTACAAACAGTAACGTTTGCTTTTCAAATGCTTTTACCACTTCACGGGCTTCCGATTTATAGGCTGTTTCCAAATGGGCTGTAATATTGAATACTCTTTTCCCATCAGATACCGGGATTAAAATACTTTCATACTGTTGTCCTTTTTGCTCATAAACCTGTTTAATGACCGGATATGCTATTACTGCCAGTTTATCCATCTTACGTTTAAACGTTTCCATAGCAGCATCAGCTACCATGTCGCCTAACGTACTGATTTTTGTTGAATGAAATTCTTCTTCCTTGAATGGAACATCCATTGAAAATACTTTCAACAAATCAACCTCCAATTCTTCAAAATCACCTGAATTTCTTGCATTCTCTACAATACTATCGGCAGTATCGTAAATCATATTGGTTATATCAACCCCGATACGTTCACCCATTAAGGCATGGCGACGTTTAGAATACACAACTTCACGCTGGGAGTTCATAACATCATCATATTCAAGTAAACGTTTACGTATACCGAAGTTATTTTCCTCGACCTTCTTCTGTGCGCGTTCTATGGATTTGGAGATCATGGAATGTTCAATCATTTCACCTTCTTCGAATCCGAGTCTGTCCATGATACCTGCAATACGTTCGGAACCAAACAAACGCATTAAATCATCCTCAAGTGATACGTAGAATATAGAAGATCCCGGATCACCCTGACGACCTGCACGCCCACGTAACTGACGGTCAACACGTCTACTTTCATGACGTTCTGTACCGATAATTGCCAAACCACCTGCTGTTTTTACTTCGGGTGTCAGCTTAATATCCGTACCACGACCGGCCATGTTGGTCGCAATTGTTACCGTTCCCGATTGTCCGGCAGCAGCTACAATTTCAGCTTCACGCTGATGTAACTTGGCATTCAACACATTGTGCTTGATCTTGCGGCCATTTAGCATTCGGCTTAGTAATTCGGAGATTTCTACCGAAGTTGTACCTACCAGAACAGGGCGTCCGGCAACCACCAACCGATCGATTTCTTCGATAACAGCTGTATATTTTTCGCGTTTTGTTTTATAAACGCGGTCTTCCATATCATTACGCGCAATCGGACGATTGGTTGGTATTACCACAACATCCAGTTTATAGATATCCCATAACTCACCGGCTTCTGTTTCTGCCGTACCGGTCATCCCCGAGAGCTTGTGGTACATGCGGAAATAATTCTGCAGGGTTATGGTGGCAAATGTTTGTGTTGCTGCTTCGATGGTTACATTTTCCTTTGCTTCAATAGCCTGGTGTAATCCATCTGAATAACGACGACCGTCCATGATACGTCCGGTTTGTTCGTCAACAATCATTACTTTATTTTCCATTACCACATATTCCACGTCTTTTTCAAACAAGGTGTATGCTTTCAGTAATTGGTTAATCGTATGAACACGTTCCGATTTTATGGAATAAGCTTGAAGGATATCGTCCTTTTTTGACTGCTTTTCTTCAATAGTCAGCGTTTTTTCTTTCTCCAGATCTGCAATTTCACTACCCACATCAGGCAATACGAAGAATTGAGCATCATCCGTATTATCCGTTATTAAATCAATCCCTTTATCGGTCAGTTCAATCGTGTTGTTTTTTTCATCAATGATAAAGTACAGCGGATCGGTAGCAATATACATATTTCTATTGTTTTCCTGCATATAGAACTCTTCTGTTTTAAGCAAAAGCGCCTTAATTCCCTGTTCGCTTAAGTACTTAATCAAAGGCTTATTTTTAGGCATCCCTTTGAAAGACCTGAATAAAGCCAAAGCTCCTTCTTCCTGTACTTTTTTATCTTCCGATTTCAATAAAATACGCGCATCGGCGAGATATTTTGTTGCCAGGACTTTTTGAGTATTTACCAATCGATCTACTTTTGGTTTCAGTTCATCAAACAACTGATCTTCTCCTTTTGGTACCGGACCAGAAATGATTAATGGCGTACGGGCATCATCAATTAACACGGAGTCAACTTCATCCACAATCGCATAATTATGTTTCCGTTGTACCAGATCAAGTGGCGCTGTAGCCATATTGTCACGCAGGTAATCGAAACCAAACTCGTTGTTTGTACCAAAAGTAATGTCGGCTAAATAAGCCTGACGTCGTTCTTCTGAATTCGGACGGTGACGGTCGATACAATCAACAGTCAATCCGTGGAACATATAAAGAGGCCCCATCCATTCGGAGTCACGTTTTGATAAATAATCATTTACTGTAACCAGATGCACACCATTGCGAGTCAGGGCATTCAGGAAAACCGGCAGGGTAGCTACCAGTGTCTTACCTTCACCTGTCCCCATTTCCGATATTTTACCCTTATGAAGTACAACACCACCAAACAGCTGCACATCATAATGGACCATTTCCCATTTAATAAGTGCACCGCCGGCAAGCCATTCATTTTTGTAATGGGCTTTATCACCCTGAATGGTTACAAAGTCATGTTTTGTTGCCAGTTCCCTGTCAAAATCATTGGCTGTCACTATCACTTCCGAATTCTCAGTCAGACGACGGGCAGTATCTTTCATTATGCTGAAAGCTTCCGGCAATACCTCATCCAATACTTCTTCATATTTTGATGTGATTTCCTTTTCCAGCTTATCAATTTCATTGTAAATCTTCTCACGCTGATCAATTTCAGTTTCCTCGATACATGCCTTGAGTTCTGCAATAAGGGTAACTTCCGGAGCAACATAATCCTGAATCCTTGTCTTAAGAATTTCAGTATGAGCCCTTAATTCATCATTTGAGAGAGTTTTAATTTCCTCATAAACAGCTTTTATTTTATCAACAAAAGGGGTTATTTCTTTCAGGTCTCGTTGTCCTTTATTCCCCAATATTTTTCCTAGAAAATCATTAAATCCCATATATTTCAATGTTTTATATTATTGTTTCGATTATTTTTGTTTGTTTTGTCAGTTTTCCTGAAAAAGACTGACAAAGATAGTATTTTTTCGTGTTAAAAACGAGTAGTAAGCTAATTTATTAGGCAACGTTATTAAAACAAAAAACGCTCCAAAATTAATTATTTCAGGATTTGTTCGGGTAAAATTAATTCATGGATTTACTTTCAGCTTATAAAATGACTTCATACACTGATCTTGCTTTAGTTCTTTTTTAGTCAGTTTTTTAACCATTTATTAAATATCACTCTACCGAATATGTTGTTAATACAAGCCTAAATAACTTTGAATGTATTGGTTAGCATCAATGACTTATTTTTCCGGATTTAGATTAAATGAGCTCTTTGTGTCTTTTTATTGATGGATAATTATTTACTGACTTTAATAATTTATTTTTTCTTTTTGACAGTAACCGGAACATCCCTGGCAGTTCGAGACTCATTGTCACAATCCGTCACCATCTGACATAAAGCAATTTCAGGCCTAAACAAATTTAAATCATGAACCCAAGATAAATTTCCGGATAAGAACGAGGGCATTATGATCACATAATCGTTGTTTTTGCTTTTCATATTCAATCCCAATCCATTAAATTTTAGATACTTCAAATTCAGGTAAAAAGTAAAAAAAAAAGATATAACAAAGGGGATTCTGAGTGGGTTAGGAGGGCCTTACCTCTCTAAATCCTCAACTAATCCTCAACCAATCCTCAATCAATCCTCAACTAACATCAGTAATGAATAAAAGTGGAGTTGTGACCAACGAATCGTTTACAGCGTATCTGCTAAGATACATTAAAAAACCCGATTTGATGGAATTAATTTAGTTAGTAGCTTACTCTGGAATAACATAAACGATACAGGACTAATACAAACCACATAAATTTACTTTTAATTTTGGCGTTGAGTTACTAAACAAAAAAAGGATTTAAGATGTTTTATTTAAAATACTTAACATATAAGTATTCGCAGATATTTAATGATCTATTTGTCGACCTACAAAAATCTACTTACCAGCACCTTGTTAACTTTGAATTATGAATTATGAATTATGAATTATGAATTATGAATTATGAATTATGAATTATAAAGATATGAGTACGCTACAACTTGTTCAGGAAAAAATCGGCAAAGTATACCACGACCTCGAATATCTCCTCGTTTGCCTGAAAGAAGTAATGATCGAGTCAGGTGAAACTGAACTGGCCGGTGATATACCCTGGATATCCGGTAATACTGACTTCGGAGATAAAAAATTCAGTGAGAAACATCTTCAGCTTTATTCCACATGCTTTCAGTTGCTCAATATAGTTGAAGTTAATGGAGCTGTTCAAAACCGCCGGAAAACAGAAGGCGGTATATCACCGGATAAAATCAACGGATTGTGGTTGTACAACCTGGAATTACTCAAAGAAAATGGATTTAGGGCAGAGGAGATAGCTGCCCAACTATCAAAAATACATGTGGAGCCTGTACTAACCGCTCATCCCACAGAAGCTAAACGTACTGTGATGCTGGAGCATTTGCGGAATCTCTATTTACTGGTAGTGAAACGTGAAAATACAATGTACAACGCATTGGAGCAAGAGCAGATCCGGAAAGATATTAAAATCGACCTGCATCGCATTTGGCGCACTTCGGATGTGTATACAGAGAAACCTGATGTCAGTTTCGAACTCGATAATATTATCCATTACCTCACTCAGGTTTTTCCTGAAGTGATCAAACTCCATGATCAGCGGTTGATACAGGCCTGGCAAAAAGCAGGTTTCGACCAGCAACTGATTCGTAAAGCAGACTGTTTCCCTAAAATCAGTTTTGGCAACTGGGTAGGTGGCGACAGGGACGGACACCCAATGGTTACTGCCGAAGTAACCGAAAAGACATTGTTGAAACTACGTGAGAAGGCTTTCGAAGTGATCAGGAAAGAAATAAGCGTATTGCAGAAAAACCTGAGTTTCAATGTGAATATAAATCAACTATCGCAGCCATTTCAGAAGAAGTATGCACATTTATACAAGGAGATCAGGCTGAAGAGTGACAGCTCTAGGATTATATATAAAACAGAGGCATTTAAACAGTTCCTGGAATTCGTACTTGCCAAAATCCCCGTATCAACTGAAAGAAGTTATTTAAATGAATATAAACCGGAATACAGGTTACCGGCCGAATTGACCGAGGATCTTTACCTGATTAAAAAAGAACTCATTCATTACGGTGCTTCTGAGATTGCCTACACTGACATGAACGATGCAATACGCATAGTTAACACTTTTGGTTTTCACCTTGCAAAACTGGATATTCGTCAAAACAGTCAATACAATGAACTGGCATTGGCACAATTGATGAAAATTGCACAAGTGGATGGGGATTCTTTTTTACAATTGGAATTAGATAAACGACTCGATTTTATAAATACTGAGCTTTTATTGAGCCGCCCTTTTACATTGCCTGGCATGCTACTTGAAAATGAAGCAAAAGCAACGATAGACACATATCTTCTCCTGAGTGAACACATTAAAAGATACAGCGATCAGGGCTTAGGGTCGCTTATTGTGAGCATGACACGCCATGTTTCCGATTTATTCTTAGTTTATCTGTTACAACGTGAAGCCGGTTTAATGCTGAATACTTCCGAAGGATTGGTATCGCAGTTGCCTGTTGTTCCACTGTTTGAAACCATTGATGATCTGGTGCGTAGTCCACATGTGTTGGATGAATTTCTGTCTCATCCCTTAACGAAACGAAGTCTTCTGTGGCAGCAGAAGCAACATAACGCTGAGACGATGGTACAGCAGGTAATGATAGGTTATAGTGACAGCAACAAAGACGGAGGTATTTTTGCCAGTCAATGGTATTTATATCAGGCACAAGCCAATATGATTGAAATAGGAAGAAAGCACCATGTAAGGCTTCGGTTTTTTCATGGTAAAGGAGGTTCTATCAGCCGTGGTGCCGGACCTACGCATTGGTTTCTGAGATCACTTCCTTCCGGTTCGATTAATGGTGATATCCGTTTGACAGAACAGGGTGAAACTATTGAACGCAAGTATGCCAATAATTTCAACGCGGTTTACAATATCGAGCTGCTCACTGCAGGTACACTCGCTGCAACATTGATTCAGAAGAATGACAATAGAAAGAAACATGAACTATCTTCTGAATTAAATTATCTGGCCAATAAAAGCATGATGTTTTATAAAGAGTTGACGCAACACCCCGGTTTTATTCCATTTTATGAAAAAGCGACACCCATTGATGCCATAGAACAGAGTAAAATTGGCAGTCGTCCCACACGAAGAACCGGAACACGGAGTCTTTCTGATTTGAGGGCTATACCGTGGGTATTCAGCTGGAGTCAATGCAGGTTTAATATCACCAGTTGGTATGGAGTTGGCAGCACATTGGAAGAATTATACAACAATGAACCGGAGAAATTTGAAAAGCTGCAATTATTTGTAAAAACTGACCCGTTTATCAGGTATGTATTTACAAATATTGATTCGAGTCTTGTATCTTCCAATGAAGTCATTTTTAAAAAGTATGCAAAACTGGCTTCAGAAATACCCGAATGCGATTTATTTATCACCGGGATGACTGATGAACTGACACTGACAAGACGAATGATTGATGTTCTGCTGAATGTGCCATTTGCGGTAAGACGTGAAAACCACTACTATTCAACACTTCTGCGATCGGAAGCTATGGATCCTATTCATCTGCATCAAATCGGCCTGTTGGATAAATGGCGAAGATATACTGCTGAAGGAATGACAATTGAAGCAGACAAGGTATTGACTGAGCTTCTGAGATGCATCAATGCTATAGCAGGGGCCCTTGGTTTTACCGGTTAATTGAAAACTATTGAATGAAATTCAAAACAAATAAAACTCTGTCTGTTTAATTCTACTAAAAAACGCTCCAAATTTCTTTGGAGCGTTTTTATTGTAAATATATTGAATCTAAATTAAGTAAGTAATCGTAGATATTTAATAATCTGTTTGTTAACCTATAAATACTTACTTGTCAGATCTCTGTCAATTATTAATTATTAATTCTTAATTCTTAATTAATTAAGTGTTCATTCCACCGCAAACATTGATTACCTGTCCGCTTACATAGCTCGATAAGTCGGAAGCAAGGAACAAAGTTACTTTTGCTACTTCATCAGGACTACCACCACGACGTAACGGAATTGCTTCATTCCATTTTGCACGTTGTTCATCACTCAGGGCATGAGTCATTTCAGTTTCTATAAAACCCGGTGCAATAGCGTTGGCACGGATTCCTCTGGAACCTAATTCCTTGGCAACAGATTTAGCCAAACCAATCATTCCTGCTTTTGAAGCTGAATAATTTGCTTGTCCTGCATTTCCAGAAACACCTACCACAGAGCTCATGTTAATGATGCTACCGTTTTTTTGTTTCATCATGATAGGAGTAACGGCATGGATAAAATTGAAGGCCGATTTAAGGTTTACATTGATTACAGCATCCCATTGTCCTTCGCTCATACGCATCATTAAACCATCTTTCGTGATACCTGCATTGTTTACCAATATGTCGATATGACCGAATTCTTTATGGATTTCATTAACAACGGTATGAGTCTCGTCAAAATTGGCTGCATTCGAAGCATATCCTTTGGCTTTTACCCCGAAGGCTTCAATTTCTTGTTGTGTTGCCAGGGCATTTTCGTCGATGTTTAAATCGGTAAATGCGATATCAGCTCCTTCGCTAGCCAGCTTAAGGGCAATTGCTTTTCCAATACCACGTGCAGCTCCTGTTACGATAGCTACTTTTCCTTCTAATAATTTCATGTTTACGATTTTAATTGTTTACACCCAAATAATAGAACCTTGTTCAAAACCTTCTATAAGTAAAAAAACACTTTGAACAGTGACCTCAATAAATATGTGTTTCTAAAATGAATTATAAAAATTTCGGAGGCAAAGATAGTGCTTTTTTCCTAAACCAGTAAAAAACCTGCATAAAATGCTCACTTTTGTGCATAAAAAAGAGCATCCTACCTGAAGAATGCTCTTTTTATTTTCTAAATTTCCTTATTGAAAAGAATTACCTTCTCTTAAATTTCATCGATTTGTTTACCGCACTTTTTGATTTAAGCTTCAAAAGGTTTTTGACAGCAGATTGCGGCACCTGGGTTAACTCATTCACATAACTGAATGTACCCTTGTAAGTTCCATATATCTTCACTCCATAATCATCAAAAAGTTCGTAATTGATGGTATAAATATTTCCTACTCTGGTTACAACCAAATTACCATTTGCAATCGGATCGGATATATTTCCAAAATACCAGCAACCCCAGGGTGTGTTACTACTATCTACCCAAGCCGGAACAAGTGAAAAAGGAGATAAATCAGTATTCATATCATACGTTCCTACAGGTATGCTATCCTTGACTTTTAACGAGGTATTCAATTCAACAACTAACAATTCACCTGTTCCGCTTAAATTATCCAGATTAATTCCTGAACTTGCCATGATCAGTACAAAATTATTTGAACCAGTTCCTTTAATCGTATCTGTTGTTCCATAAGCATCGCCGTAGAACAATAATTCACCCTGAGTCAGGGTAGGTTGTATTTTATCATCAACAGTTACAACGCATGTAGCTATTATTCCACCGGCCTTTAAGGTAATATTGACAGTGCCGTTTCTCATCGCTGTAATTACTCCGTCTTTTACAGTAACTACCGTCGGATTACTTGATGTCCATGTTTGAGGAATGTTTTTTATGTCCCCTGTTGCAGTCAGGGTAGCCTTTAATGAATCGGTCTGACCAATAATTAAGTAGGATGTCGTTTTATCCAACGTTACATTTGTTACATCATTCTTTGCACATGATGCAAAAAGAACAACTGCAACTATCAAAATAAGTGAACTCAATTTCATTATTTTTATCATGTCTGATCTATTTTAATTAGTAGAATAGGTTACAAATGTAGAATAAATTATTTAATTAACAATTAATCTAATTCCTTTGCACTACTTATTTAAGATTATAGTTTTATTCAGCCGGTTTAAAACAAAAAATCGCCTGATTTCTCAGACGATTTTTAATCTATATAAAAGTTTTTATTGTTAACCTGTTATGCATTCATAGATACCAGGAACTCATCATTATTATCGGTTCGTTCCATCCTGTCTCTCAGGAATTCCATAGCTTCCATTGAATTCATATCAGCCAGGTGACGACGTAGTATCCACATACGGTTCAGGGTATCCTGATCAAGCAACAGATCATCACGACGGGTACTCGAAGCCATAATATCCACAGCAGGGAAAACACGTTTATTCGACAGTTTGCGGTCAAGTTGAAGTTCCATATTACCGGTTCCTTTGAATTCTTCAAAGATTACTTCGTCCATCTTCGATCCTGTTTCAGTTAATGCGGTTGCGATAATGGTAAGACTACCACCGTTTTCGATATTACGTGCTGCACCAAAGAACCGTTTAGGTTTGTGCAATGCATTGGCATCCACACCACCTGAAAGGATTTTACCCGATGCTGGCGAAACAGTATTATATGCACGTGCAAGCCGGGTAATTGAGTCAAGTAGAATAACCACATCCTGACCACATTCCACCATACGTTTTGCTTTTTCATGCACCATACTGGCTACTTTTACATGACGTTCAGCCGGTTCGTCGAACGTTGATGAAACCACTTCGGCACGCACGCTGCGAGCCATATCGGTAACTTCTTCCGGACGTTCATCAATCAGCAGTACAATCATATATACTTCAGGATGATTCTCTGCAATGGCATTGGCAATATCTTTCAGCAAAACAGTTTTACCCGTTTTAGGCTGAGCAACAATCAATCCGCGTTGGCCTTTACCAATCGGACAAAACAAATCAACAATACGGGTTGATAAAGTATCATTCTTACCGCTGCAAAGATTAAACTTTACATCAGGGAAAAGAGGAGTGAGGTGTTCAAAAGGAACCCTGTCACGAACATATTCCGGCGAACGGCCGTTTATCTGAGCTACCTTGATCAGCGGGAAGTATTTTTCACCTTCTTTCGGTGGACGGATTGCTCCTTTAACGGTATCTCCGGTTTTAAGACCGAAAAGTTTTATCTGTGATTGGGAAACATAAATATCATCGGGGGAAGCAAGGTAATTATAATCTGCAGAACGGAGAAAACCATAACCATCGGCCATCATTTCCAATGTACCTGTTCCTTCAAGTATACCGTCAAAATCAAATTGTTTTTCAACTTTTTCAGGACGTTGGTTAAATTTGTTTCGGTTTATATTCGCATTACTTGCATTATTAGCGTTATTCCCGTTATTGATGTTGGTATTAATTTTAGCAGGTCTGATCTCTGGTGTATCCTGAATTACTCTTACTTGCTCATTATCAATCTCTACCGATTCAGTTTCTACAAATAGTGTTTCTTCATTGGAATCATTTTCTTCCGATCTATCCTCCAGTACAAACACTTTTGTTGGTGTTGGTTTCGTGATTATAATAGCTTCGGGTTCAATTGTTTCAACTTTTTCAACTTCCGCTTTACTGATAGCCGGTTTATTGGGTTTTGGCTGTTTTGGTTTATTCGGTTTTTTGTTTGCAGGTTTTGGTGCAGCAGCAACAGCAGCTATTTCAACCGGCTTAACTTCTGCCTGAACTGATTCTGTCTGTTTTACAACAGTCGGAGCTTGTTCGGGTACTACTTTCGGGGTTACTTTCTGAACCTGAATACCTACTTGTTTAGCTGCACTTTGTTGATTTGCTAACAATTTTTGTTCAGGAGTTTTTTTAATAGGAACACGTAACCGTTTTTTGCGGTCAATTTCCTGGATTTCGTTGGAGATAGTTTTGCGTTGTGCATTGACAACGGCTTGCTGGTCCAGTATATCGTAAACTAAAGTTTCTTTTTTAGCTGAATTAGAAACTTTAAGACCTAATTCAGTTGCGACGTCCTTCAATTCGGACAGTTCTTTCGCATTCAATTGCAAAATGGTGTAATTACTCATAAAGTGATGAATAGACGTTTTGGGGAGATTTTCCTCTTGGAAAAAAACGTTGTTGTTGTGAATGTTATTTTTTGATTGTGATTCAAATGCAGGACAGCATTTGTGATTCGAAAACATTGCAAATTTACGACTATATTTTGATCCGCCAAATTATTGTCGTATTTTTATTTAATTTTTTATCAATCAGGAACAAATACTTTTTCATCCCGGATTGGTAAAACTGCATTTCCACGAACTTTATTTTCAGGAATTCATTTCTTTGCTTCTGTCGAAAGGTAGCTTAGAATCATTGCCTTTTCCTGATCGGTTATCTTGGCTCTTTTCTGCATTTTCTTAACCAGACCCGGCCATTGAACCATGGTGTATTTTGCAGGATCTTTCAGCTTGTGGCATCGGGCACAACTTTTCAGATACAGTGCCTTACCGGTTTTAACCGAATCTACTGGCATTTTATTATTTAAAGTATCATCCTGTGTTGTTGCGAAAATGGTTCCCGCAGTACTTAGCAGGATTACAACAGCCATCGAAAATAATCGTTTTGCATTCATAAAAAATGATTTGTGGTTTATTAATCCTTAGTTACTTATTATCCAACGTTTCTGTTATCTGAAATTCCTAATTGTTACAACCTGATTTAATTGAACTCACTTCTTGTCATTTTCTCAAAGCTCAAAGCTTGATGCTATTTCAGTCCTTCGTTTCCCGTATCAAGCAATGCTTTCCATTCTCCATGAGAATTCTTATGCCAAATGGTTGTATATGTCCCTACCTGCAAAACGGGTTTAGGGGCTTTAATCGTCAATTTATAGGTTCCATAAGTATAACCTAATTCACCTGAAACGGCAACTTTGGCAAACATGGGCTCCCACGTCAATGTATACGTACTGTCACTTCTGCTTAATATTAATTTTTTGATCTCTTTATATCCTTCAATCGGAGGCTTATGAGGTGATAACGTTACACCTGCAGAATCAAACATTGCCAAAAAGGCTGCATTCCTGCCTTTTTCTAAAGAAAGAGCTGAATAATACCGATCGGCATCTGCCATGTTCCTGGCTTGATCAACCG
>Ga0302286_10001190_pt1 | contig 19683 bp, 23 predicted proteins | sample III_Fen_E2_3_FD_198765 | JGI IMG/M metagenome (GOLD analysis project Ga0302286, IMG submission 198765) | Peat permafrost microbial communities from Stordalen Mire near Abisko, Sweden - III_Fen_E2_3 | ecosystem: Environmental > Terrestrial > Soil > Wetlands > Permafrost | place: Sweden: Abisko...
GTTTGCCTGAGCATATTGCAGCAGATCTTTTTTTCTCACATCAAGCAGTGGCCGCTTTACCAACTCGCGTGATCGGAGTGAATGCAGTCCTCGTCCACCAGTGCCGCGAAGTAAATTAAGGAGCGCCGTCTCGATAACATCATCCTGGTGATGTGCAGTTATAACGGCCCGCGCGCCACTTGCCCGCCGTACGCTATGCAAAAACTTGTACCTGGCAGCGCGAGCCGTTGCTTCACTCGCACCAGAGCCTAAAGCTGCCTGCTCATAGACAAATGGAAACCCATAATGCTGGGCGAGGCGCTGCGCATGCCGTCGATCTTCATCAGAGTCAGTGCGGATGCCATGGTCAAAGTGCGCCACGATAAAATGGTGCCCAGGGGCCACTCGTCGCTTCATCTCGTGGAGCAAATGCAGCAGCGCCACACTATCAACCCCACCGCTTACCGCCACAACATAGGTGCCCACCGGCAGATCAACTGCAATCATACAGTCTAGTATACTGTAGTCATGCCCTACAAAGCACTAGCGTCAACCACAAATCACCAAAAGTTCGATTCCACCCATACTAGCTTATGAAACGCCTCTACTACACTCGCCATGGTGAAAGCCTCATTAACACCAACAATGTTTGGGCTGATAGTCCTGGTACGTCAGATGACCTCGGACTTACAGCGGCTGGTCGCAGCCAGGCACGTGCCGGCGCAGAAAAGGCAAAAGCAACTGGTCTAAAACCCACCCGCATCATTTGCTCACCGCTCGCCCGCGCCCGTGAAACGGCACAGATTATTGCAGGCGCACTTGAGTACCCGACAGATGCCATAGAGTACAACGACCTATTTATAGAGGTGCAGGTAGGTGAGCTTGAGGGCACGTCGTTTGCTGAGTACGTAAAGCAGTACAGCTATGCTGATCTTGGTAGTTTCAAGGGCGCCGAGAGCATCGAGGTATTACAGCAACGCGCTGCCCGAGCACTCACATATGTCAAGTCCTTATCTGATGATTCAATCCTCATCGTCAGCCACAGCTGTTTTGGCCGTGCTTTTTACCGCGAAGTCGAGAGTCGCCCCTACACCGATGAGTTCCTGCCAGGGACTGCGCCGCTTCCTTATGGCGAAATTGTACAGCTGCTCCCACAGGATGATTTGGCGTAGTATTCCGATTACGTCTGTAATACAATAGCTACATGGAACCAACTACACCCACGACTCAAAAAATCGTCATTGTCGAAGATAATAGCGCCCTCGCCGAGATATACAAAACCCGCCTAGAGCTCCTCGGTTACACTTGTTTTATCGCCTATAACGGCATTACCGGCTTGTACTTTATACAAAAGGAAATCCCCGACCTCGTTTTGCTCGATCTTATGGTACCTGATATCGCTGGAGACCAAATCCTGGCCCGCATACGCGGCAGCATCTGGGGCAAAGATATCCCTGTAATTATCATTTCGAACCTCAACGAAGCCGATGCGCCGGCAGGACTTCGTGCCCTCGGCATAACTGATTACGTCGTCAAAGCCAACATGACGGACGACAGCATCGACCAGATCGTCAACCGCGCCCTACACCCCTCTGCAGTGTCGGCTCAAACAGCCGCACCGACACCAGTTACTAGCTATCAACCGCTTGACGTGCAATTACCACCGCAGTAATAACGCAAATATTCCTTGTCTAATTATTCAGATTGTTTTCATACGTATCGAAATCAGGTGTAGCTGCACGAATTTCTGCGTCTGGGTTGCAACGTAATTGAGCCCACTTATCATATTCATTTACGGGGTATTTTGTAACGACGAGTACAAGATCTTCATAAAATACAGGGTCCGCATATGTGCCCGCAGATCGTACATTTAGGTTGGTAATAGTAACCATCCGCAGACGTTTTTGCAGCGCAGGCTTGCCCCGCTCATCGCCCCTTGCCGCCAGCCCATCGATGGCTTCATCGCGTGCTTCGAGGCATGCGTCATTAAGCCGGCGCACGAGCGCTTCGCAGATTGCCGGATCCTCATGTGATACATCATCACCACTCATGTATGAAGCTCCGAGCGCAAACGTAGCCCAATTACGGATCTCAGACTCTGCATCACTACTCAACTTGATCAATCTCTGGGACACATCCTCATCGTACACATCATCAAGCTGGGCAAAATCGAGCTCTTGAGTTGCAGCCAGTCGCACACTAAAAAGATCACTGCTCGACACTTCTAAAAGCCGAGGGATAACGAAACTAAACTGTGTCGTGCCATTTCCGATAGCACTCACATACTGCGTCAATACTCGCTCGTCCCCTTCGTGTGCAACTCGACCACAGATCGCACGGAGCATACTCTCGGCCTGTTTTATTTTATCTGCCTCAATCGGATTGCATAGAAAGTCCGCTAAGCGACCACCAAAATATCTATTCGTGGCGTGTGTACTATCTATATTCCGCAGTACGCTCGAGACAGCCATGACATGATCGCTCGCAAGAGTCTCAATATATGCGTCGACCAGTTTCATATCACGAGGCCAGCCATCTTTGCTCCGGTACATACGCGTACCAAGCATCCTAATCGCTCTCGCTTCAACTGCCTCAAATGAACTCATACTCGCAGTATAAGAGAGTTTTAGCCAGACCGCCAGTGATTAGTGATTCCATCCGCACGGCTCGGAACGGAGGCAAACTGCTTGTGCCTGTACCTTATAAATGGTATTTTATGAGCATACTATTTATGATCCCGTGAAAGGGCTGAACATGAAAAAACATCAACAAAACCAGCAGGGCTTTAGCCACCACTTTATCCTACCTGTTCTGGCATTTATCGCAGTCGGTGCCATCGGCGCATATCTAATATCGATAAGCCATGCCGCAACAGCCGGTCCAAGCGACGTCGTGTATAGGCAGTTATCATCTAATGCTACTACCAATGGCTTCTACCGCTATAGTGCAGCAGGAACAACAAAATACGACACCACGAGTTGGAACTCGAATGACATTCTTGACGTCTCACAAGATCAGAATTGGGTATTAACCATTGGTGCTGGTGATAAACTGACAGCCCTCTCAAAGGACGGCCAAACGGTGGTCTACCCATACGCCTACACTACTCAAGCAGTACCCGCTAGATATATAACCTCAAGAAGTTATGCCTGTACTTCTGCGGTAGAGACGGCTAGAAGCGCCCTATTTTCGAAAGCAAGTGGAGCAACTACTCCTAAGTTGTACGTTGCCCTCGAAAGCATTCCTTGCGAGAACTTGGCATTGAACTTTAGCAAAATTACCCATAGATTCTTTGGTGTCGATACGAGCAGTACAAAAACCGCACTCACAGAAAACCTCACTTCTGACTCAGATTTTTCGTGGGTCAAATCAACGGCAACTAACGGCTATGCGCTGCTAGATATCAACCACCAATTCCGTGTGGTTTCGCCAGCTGGAAAGACAGTTTTCAAAGCCGCATCCAGTGTCTACGGGATGTATATGTCAGAAAACGGCAAAAAACTGGTTTACGAAAAAAACGGCAAAAACTACTTCTACTTGGCAAACTCAAATGGCAAGAGTGCCAAGTCAATACTGAGCAACAATTACAAAACTACCCACCGTTTCCTTGCCGGCATAAGCCCGAATGGCGCATACGTTATCTTTAATAGCCAAATAGCCAAAGGAACGACATGGACACTAAACTCATACACTGTCAGTAGCAAGAAGGTTAAGACACTCGATACTGGTTATAGTGAAGGCGGCACGGCGATTAACGGCGCAGTATATGGAGAAAAATGGCTGCCAGCGTCAAATACAATCGTCTATGCAAAACAGGATGTAAAGGGGAAAACCTCTCAGATACTACAAGTTGCTGCAACTGGATCTGCCAAGAAGGTTCTGGTGTCCGCATCGTACGACACATCTACTTCGTTTAACATATACTAGCTCATTACTAACGATCTTCCGGTAATGATAGATTGTTTTGTTTAGCGCAAGATTGCTTGTGCCTCTACCATCTCAAATGTACCGGTGTTTGCAGGATAAGAAACTTCTTATAACAATGCCACTATTTGTATATTAGGTTGGGATAGAGATGGCTCTCATGTACACTTTAGATTGACCTTGCGTGTTACTTATGTTTTTATAATTATATGAGTAGCCCAGAATTTAGTAGCGTCCCCCCGTTGCCAGATTATATGGCACCTTTCGATTCGGAACACCCCGCGCCAGACTATCCAGAGCGACTGCAAGCAACCGCAATACTACGTGCCGCTGTCGAACAGAAAAAGCTCGAGATATTGAACTCATCAATTCCAGCGAGCAGCTACAGTGATTTGTGGCATGATTTATTGTTGGATAGTGTAGATATTCATGACGACCCAGTAGTGCTGTCGATTGAAAGCGAGAACCCTCTGGACCATCCTGATCTGCAGAAATACATTGTATTGCTTATGGAAGGTCCGAAATATACTAGCGGTAATTATATGCGTAGGCATGACTATTTTATACCTAGACAGTATAGCGACGATGGTACTACCAGACGAGATGATAGACTTGCTGATGCTTCTACATTTCCTGCTCCCACTACTCCGTCTGATGTGCTTAGTCTCGTAGACCCAAAACTGCTCCAAGGAATACTGGATAAGCTTGAAGCATCAGACATAGCCGAGCAGTTCCAGAGACAAACAGGGCTCAATTTTCAACCAATAGGTGTCAGTGAGGCGCAAGCAATCGCATTGATTATTAGCCTTGGGCAAGCCGGTAAATCAAACTAATATCTGCCAATCATTCGACAAGTGAGCTATCGTGCAAAGCCCCCTTCCGCTCCGAAAGGGTCGAAAGCGAGCTTTCGCGTTCCTATCTGCGCTTCACTAAACCGGGGATCTACGCGCCAACTTCGTCGTTGCTGATCAATGGTTCTAATCAAATCAGGAGTCAAAGAAAAAGCCCAACTAATAAGTCGGGCTTTTTCTTTGTAGACATGCACTGATAAGATGGAACCAAATTTGGATGGAGATTACTTATTTTTATGCTTTGTTCTTACAAGCACCAGAGCAAATAAAAACGCTACGATAGAAATTGTCATTAAGATTTTGCCCACTCTGGCATCAGCAAGGGCTTCGTCTGTCGGTTCAAATGAAATCTGGAGCATCACGCCCCATAGAAGACCAATGATGCTTACTATAAATACACCTTGTGTTAGTGCACCCTTTGTCTTGTTCATTAATCTTAGGATAGCACTTAGATCAATAAAATAAAAAAGGCTTCCGAAGAAGCCTTTTAAGCATACGTTTCTTGGTAGCGACGAGTGGACTCGAACCACTGACCTCGGGCTTATGAGTCCCACGCTCTAACCAGCTGAGCTACGCCGCCACATTGGAACAATGCTAAGAACAGATGAGATTGTAGCAGATTGTACGGGACATTTCTAGATGCACTCGCACTGCATTTATGTCCGGTTTTATTCTTTGGCCGGCTTTTCATCGGGGCGATCATGTTTTGCGCAAGGCTTTTCACCTGTTCCACAGCCACACCGTTTGCAAATGATGCTATGCACGACAAAGCTGCCCACAGCGAGTACGACCGCGATACCGTAACCGATTGCCCATAAAAGAGTCAGGCTGTCCATGCGACTTTCGGCACTTTTGAGTGATTGTCCACCAACGACATAATAATTATTTGTCGCAACGATAACGGTGGCAATACGGACGTCTTTGTCTGGTGCCCAGGTTACAGTATGTGGCTTGCCAGATTGTGCATGCTCAACAACGCCGACTGGCAACCTAGCGATCTTGCCGTCCAGCAGGCCAGAGCCAGCTACGAGCTCACCCTTTTTGTTATATACATCAATAAATGGAGCTCGGCTTGTACGCAGATTAATCGGGTTTAGATCTATCCCTGTAAGCTTTGGGTTAGCTTCGACGTGTGCTGCCGTCTCGTTGGCCACGATAGCGGACATGTCATTGGCTTGCTGCCTGTTTTGCTGCTGCACTAGCCCATACATAGTGCCAAAAACTAGTGTTGTAAATGCCAAGATATAAAGTAAGCGTGCGTATCGTTTCATATATACCAGTCTACTCCACATGTCAGCACCCATGTTCAAGCTGCTATATCCCATCCCTGGTGGGTTATTGTGCAATAGCTGACAAATTTACTTCGTTTGCTAGAGAGACACGTACAAAATACTACACAAAATTGCCCCTTGTAGGCTGTTTGACAGCGTCCTTAGGGTTCAAAAAGCTGCTGGTTTACGGTACAATAGACCGAAGCAATGGCTAATGATTTTAATGATTTTCAGCGCCGCCCGCGTGCGGCTAGTGTCGATGGCTTCTTAAGCGGTACCAGTCAACAGCCACGCCGCCCCGAGTTTAGAGCCGCTGGGCAGCCAATTTCTGCTTTTCGTAGTGCCCCTTCAGCTCCTTCTCAGCCTTCGGGCGATATACTGCCCCGACCCCAAAGGCCACAACCCATGCAACAGCCCACTCCCTATACACCGCAACTACAACCGAATCCTGTTGCCGCAGCCGATGAAAGGCAGCGCCAAAGTCCCGTCGCACCAGTAGCCCCTCCGAAACACGGCAAAAAACCGAAAAAAAAGCGCAGCTGGCCCAAGATTATCCTGAAGACACTTGGCATTTTATTACTACTCGCTGTTGTCGCCTTTGGCGTACGCTTCGCCATGGACCTTGCCAAACTCACTGGCAACAAGAATCCCTTTGCGCTCATTGGTGCTTTCCAGAAAGCTCCGCTCAAAAATGAAAATGGCCGTGTCAATATATTGGTTGCCGGTAATTCAGCCGATGATGTCGGCCACAATGGCGCCTCACTAACTGACTCAATCATGGTGCTCAGCATCGACACCAAGAAAAAGACTGCCCTGATGCTTAGTGTCCCCCGCGATATGTGGGTCGAGATACCAGACCATGGTCATGCTAAGATCAATACCGCTTACACCTATGGCGGGATGAATACGCTCAAAGATGTTATCGAAACCAATCTCGACATCCCTATTCACTACACTGCCCTCGTCAACTATGGGGCCTTTAAAGATGCCGTTGATGCAGTCGGTGGCATTAGCATCACGATTAAGAGCGACGACCCTCGCGGTATTTATGACTCGAGCCTCGACTGGACTACTCGCAATTGCTGTGCCCTAGCCAAATACCCGAATGGAACCGTTGATCTGAATGGCAAACAGGCGCTTAACCTTGCTCGTGCTCGTGGTGAAGGCTACGGCTCATATGGCTTTAATGCCGACTTTACCCGTACCGAAAACCAGCGCCTCATGTTACTCGGCATCCGTGCCAAAGCCCTCAAGAGTTCAACGTTATCCAACCCTCTCAAAATCAGTAACCTCATATCGGCCATCGGCAAGAACGTTACAACTGATCTGCAGCTCAAAGAGATCCAGACGTTGTATTCCTACGCCAAAGATATTGATGTCACCAAGATCGACTCATTCAATATCAACGACCTTAAAGGCACAGACACGACAATGCTTTCTAACTACACCTCACCCGACGGCCAATCGGCATTAATCCCAGCAGCCGGTGTCGATAATTACACAGAAATAGCTGTCCAGATCAAGCGCACCTTTACTGCCAGCCCAGTTTCTAAGGAAGCCGCCAAGGTCGTCGTTCTCAACGCCACCGAAACAGCAGGTCTGGCTCGTACACAAGCAGCCGTGCTTGCCGACAAGGGCATGAGCATCGCCGCCCAGGGCAACGCAACCGTACAACCAGCAACAACGATTATCGATATTTCTAAGTCCAAACCCAACACTCTTGCTGCCCTCAAATCACAGTACAAAGCCACCGTAATTACCGACACAACTATGAGTGCCAATTACCCCAATGCAGATATCATCGTCATACTGGGCGAAACCGCAGCCCCCAAAACAACCACTGGGACGAACTAACATACCTAGCACATACCAAAACAGGACCCCAAGCAATTGGGGTCCTGCGTTTTTTTCGACGACTACAGCTTATTCAGCTCATCATCGAGGGCTAAGATCGCTTCGTCGGTGCATGGCACCAATTCGTACGACCAGCCTTGATTTACGGCAAACAACACGGTTTGCGCTTCACCCTTCTCTGACTATCTAGTACTCGGCATGCCGATCGACCTACTAGATCGTCAAATTATTTTGTTTTGATTGTTTTTGTTTTTGTGTACATACATTCTTGGTGCAATTTTTTGGTGATTGAAGTCGAAGCAGCATCCAATTATTTAGTTCATACGGACTTACTACTTAGTTCAAACGCTTCTAAAATGCATTAGATTTGTATGTGATTTGTAGTTTTGAAAACCGTTTTATTTTCGTTTTTGTTTTTCAAGACTACAAATACAGTATAGCAAAACATTAGCACTTTGTCAAGTATTATTGCCTGCTAGTTAAATAGTTTTTGCAGTTTTCTGTATGCAGGTGTTACTACTTCGCGCTCATCATCATAAAAGATTTTGACATGGTAATCGCGCTCAATTTTTTCGGCTGCCCAGCGACGAAATGCTTCAATGCCCCGGTCTTTGACGATAGTATCTTGAGCGAAAACATAAAAATCTGTCTGGAAATGGGCCAGTGCATCAGCCGTTGCCAGCACTTTGCCTTCATCGGACCCTGGGCGCTTATCGCCGTGGCAACTATGAAAGCTCAGCGCATCATCGACAAGGCGGCGCACAGTCGCATCATCATATCCTGCAGCCACAAGGAGTTCCTCTGCTGTGTCTAAACTTACCTGCTCATGCGCTGGGTCGTGTCGTGACGTCACCGCATCACCAATGTCGTGCGATAGCGCAACAGCCTCACACATATCGGCGTCGATACCGTGTCTCTCTGCGACCCCACGCGCATACTTTGCAACCACCAGCACATGGTTTTTGTACAGCCAGTCAGCCCACGCAGCCCGGGCTGGATTTCGTTGTCCATACAGCTCGGCGACAGCAGCTCGTATATGTTCAATCTTTGTCATAACTTTTACTGTAGCATAGTTACATATGGTGGTGCTCATGCTGTGCATGTTGGCTATGGTCGTGGTACTGATGGGCGACGGCATGGCCCTTGCCTCGCTTGATCAGCCAGCGGTTGACCGGTAGTGCAGCGAAAAATGCCACAATGAGTGAGCAGACAAGGCTGACCCAAAAAAGCAGCGTGTTGAGCCCCGCATTGAGCGCACCTGGTACTAAGATGATAAATACATTATCTGCCAGCTCCATCGTCGCGATCGATACTGTATCGGCTGCCAGCGCAACTCTGAGTGCGTGGCGCAGGTCAAGCCCATGCCGCAAGAGCGGTATCATGCTAAAACTGTAGCCAAAGACAAAAGCCAGTGCGATAGACATCACAACCGTAATCGCCCCATGGAGCCCAAATGCCGTGCCAATGATCATGCCCAGCACTTCACCAACCGCACATCCAGTCAGGCAATGCAGTGTCGCTTGGACTGCTGTTTTATTGATCGTATTCATGCCATCAATTGTACCCTATTTGATCGTTAAACACTCAAATATACAGGGGTCGATTAGGTTTAAAACTCGTTTGGGCTCATACTATAGGTATCACGAGGTGCATTAAGCATCTAGATACGACTTAATAGGAGCACTGTTATGGCCAAAGATAAAGGCAGAAAAGAAGTCAAGAAGCCGAAGTCCGTAAAGTCGGCAGTATAATGACCAACGCACAAAGCAGACTGAAATTCCTCGCATCGGACGAGTTAATCGGCATACGCCAAACATTGCTCGATATCGCTGCAGACCCACATTACAACACCAAGAGTGTCTATACCACAGCCGAGCAGCCAGAAAGCTCAGTTTTTGTCGATAAACACATCGCCTACATGAGCAACAACCTCAACATCACACCCGAGCAATACCTCTCGAACCTCCGCCTCCGCACCCGCATCCGTAAATAGTTTTTTGCTTGTTTAAACCGTAGCAAAACCTGCTTAACCGACTGTTATGACAGCTTGTTTTTTGTTCGCCGACACATACGTAATTCGTGTGCCGCCCGCTCCAGCGTACACAACCTCTGATGGTTCTCTAAACGCCCTATCTTCATTCATATAGTAGTCGGTACCCTTAATCTTTTCGCCCTTGGGTGACACGAGTACGAAGGAGCTCCAATCGTATGCACCGTTTGTGCCTGCATTTACCGCCCTCGCATCGACACGCTCTTGCAGTGAGTGCGTTTGACTTGTTTTTTGTGTCTTGTAGCAGGAGAAGTACCTATCTTTGCCCGTATCTGCATCTTTCCAAACCGCACCATCTAGCAAGTCCTCTTCCCTGACACCCTTCAACCGGTCATACAAACTTTTCACAACGACGCATTCTTCTGTGTAACCTGCGCTATCATCCTTATCCCAGGAAATATATAGCTCTTTCCCGGCGGCAGTCTTGCCTATAACAAGCTTGATGCCACCTTTATGCGATATGTCGGTCAAGGTAACCTCTTGACTTGTCGTAGCGCCGTGGAGATCTAAAACTTCATCAGGTCGTAGCAGCCCCAGCTTATACAGTTCGGGCACAGTAAACGTATTAGCCGACCTATATGCCATTAGTGACCACTTGTCAGCTGTTTCGTTAACATCACAGCCCTGGATATTTATGACATCTGTGCATTCCGCCGTGCCAGCGTGAGGAAGTCCAAGATAATGGCCGCCGGCTTCATGCACGATAGTACCTGCGGTACTGCCTAGCTCACCCAGCGCAACAATTGGAATTATATTGGCTGATCCAAATGCCCTAACTCCCATTTGACCTCTTGGAGGATTGCAGACAAAAGCTTCAACAACTGCAACATTGAGTTGGTCAGGTTTTGCATTACTTTTTATGAAGTCGTATAGTGGCTGTAATTTGTCGTCATGCCAATAATCAATACAGCCGTTTTCGAGTGTTAAAGGCGCCGTCTTTTCATAATTAACTGCGCTCGGTTTGTACCTACCATATGTCGCAGTAGAAAAGGCCTTGCGTACTGCCGAGCGCAACACACCTTTTGGGCTATGCAAGTCTTTTACAAGCGTCTTCGCATCTTTATCGATTAATTTATTAGTATCGTTGTTGTCATACATTGCTTGCTGTTTGGCGGTCGTCGCATTTGATATAGGTACATCTATGATATTCACGGCGGCATTACTGCCGAGTAGTTTTTTAGCAGCCTCGGGACCACCATAGAATGGATCCGTTGCCACATGTGGGGTTGGGAAGAGGTCGGGCAGACTTACACCTTCAATCGAGACACCACCGAGGGCAAACGCAACAGCAGTGCATGCAGCGACTAGTTTTTTCGGAAACTCCATATCTGTTCAATTATAGCACATTAGTGTATTTTAGTCAATATATTTGCTCCCCATTCGCCCCGTGGGCAAATCTAAGGTATTCTTGATGATATATGGTTCATGACATAAAGATCGCCGCAGCTACCTTAGCTACAATCATAGGGCTCGTTGCATATGTGCCCTACCTAATCGACATGTTCAAGGGCAAGAATAAGCCCCATCTGTACACCTGGATCAGCATTTTCCTCGTGACGACCGTCGTTGCCTACATACAGCTCGTTGGCGGCGCTGGCGTTGGTGCAATCCCAACAATTTCAGGAGTAGCCATCGATGCCGTAATCTTGTTCTACTGCTTCCGTTTTGGTACAAAAGACGTCGTTTTTATGGATAAAATTTGCCTCGCTATATCCGTTTTGGGAGTAATTGCCTATGCCATTCTCAGTAGCAGGCCACTTATATCGCTGGCTATCGTAACTGCTGCCGAAATAATCTCATTTATCCCCACATTCAGAAAAACCCGAAATGACCCCTACTCAGAATCACTCACTAGCTACTACTTACTTATGCTCAAGCTCAGCCTAATCTTGGTCGCGCTCGAAAAATACAATCTCCTCACCGTCTCCTACTCGGCACTCTGGCTCGTTGTATTCGTTATCTTCCTCGCGTCAGTCTACAGATGGCGACGTTCTTTTGTGAATAGATCAAATCTCACTTGATGCTAGGCAATTGTAACTTTTGTCTAACGCCCAACTGCTTCTCGCATTTCAGGTGTGAGTGTTGAACCATAGTAATCAACGCTACTAACAGGTTCGACGTTCTGCACTTCACCCTCACTTGCTTTAAAACCCCATGAAGGACCGAAGGGTGCGAAACGAATGCCAGCTTTAATAAACCAATCTGCTGCATTTAATCTACCATTCTTCAAGAGACTTAAGATTGCATCAGCCGGTGAAATTTCAACTATTCCATCCTCTCGATACCGTTGCATGTTACGCATGGGTATTTCTACCCCAACCCATTCTTTCCTAATATCTTCGGGTGGAAATCCGCCTGGTACATCTTTGACTGTAAATAAGCCCTCGATTGGTTCCTCTTCATCCAAGGTAACGAGTTCTTGAAATTGCCACGTTAGCATCCCAAATGCCGCGACTTTTCCACACCTCTCACCACGTTTGTCGGCACATGCACCTGAAATCTCAATAATATCCGAATCCATTGGACAATTGTCTTTAAACGCACAAGTTTCCGCCATATTTGACCTCCTTTTAGCTATTGTTGCAAAGAACAATCCCTAGCGCAACTATAAGCGCTATATAAATTATCCCGCCTGCTACTATCTATAACCCTAAATCACCTAAGGCTTGGTCGGTGTCGGTGAAATCCTCGAAAACGTATTTTGCTTTGGCGTCGATGAGTTCTTGCTTGTCTCTGAGGCCGTTCGTGACCCCGACACTATTCTCTACCCCCGCCTCATGTGCAGCCTGGATATCTCTCGCCGTGTCGCCCACGACATAGACATCTTGCAGGCGGTCTGCATACCCTGCTCTCTCGATGGCGACTGTCACGAGATCACCCCGTGTTTTGTGTGGATCGCTCGAGAACCCGCCCAATTCAAAGTAGTCCCAAATGCCGACCGCTGATAGCTTACGCTCGGCAATGATGTGTAGATTACCCGTGATAAGCCCCAGCACGTGACCTTTGGCCTTGAGTGCTTCTAGGAGCTCCCTGATGCCGGGCAGTATTGTTACGTTTTCAGGCTTAAACGTGGTTGCGTGCGCCACATCTAGCTCCTCAATAAGCTTCGGCATCGCATCTTCGATCTGGGTTTCGTCCCAACCTTCGTTCTTGAGCAGGACTGCAAGTATCAATTTATCGGTCAAGCCTTGTATATCGACCTCAAGTTTCGGGTCTATACCGTGCACACTCTGAATGACGCGAGCAAACCTATTATCGTGGCTACCAATTATGAGCGTATTGTCGATATCAAAAAGAAATAGTTTCTTCATTACCTACATAGTAGCAGAACATATTGGCTGCAGGACTAGTTGTTTAGGTGTAGCGTCTTGGCGATCTGTTCTACTGTTGCCGCGTACTGACCATAGTCTGTCTTGTCTTTGTTGGCAAAACTACCGTTGCTACGGTTGAAGTATGATACATCGAGTATCGTTACATATGTGCCATTTGAGATGCCATACGCTACGTGCTCTAGATATGCATTGTCGTTGGATGAGGTCGGAGTGGTAGGCTCAAAGTCATATTTAAAGCCACTGACACCAGCAGTAGTGGTGAAAGTAGAATAGGCAGCCGAGGCGGCTTGGTCGGAGTCTTGCCAATGGTTTGCAAATACTGTTTTAGCAGCATCGCTAGTTTTAATAGCGGATACTGTAACTACGAAATAGTCGGGGTAGTTTGCACCCGCTTCATCTTCATTCTCGGGAACTATCATGGTCTGACCCAGACAATTTGCAATACCGCTATCAGTACAACCTGAGGCGGTTGTGTCTGCATCATCACGCCAATCAGTCGGTTGCGCAAAGCTGACGATGTTTTCGATAACAGACGCTGTGTCGCGAGAATACGTCAGTGGAGTAGCTGTCGACTTTACGCCAGATAATAGCGTAAGAGCTATCGGTTTTACGGTGCTGACCGCTGCTGTGTTTGTCGTTACAGACTTTTCGGTGGTCTTTGCGGTTTTTTGCGTTTGGGCATGCCATACGTAGTAGCCCGCAAACCCGATTGCGGCTATAACTAAAACTACGAGCAACCCCTCAACCACGCTAAACCCTGATTGATTATCTTTTTGGTAGCCCATCCGAACCTCCTAGAATTATGTATTGTCTTTAGCATAAGCTGGGCTCGGTAGATTTGCAACGAGAATTATTCTTTGTTGTTATAACAGAGGCTAAAGCATATTGTTACGGGACCAGAGCATCTCACTTTGTGCTTTTCTGTTCATTCGCCGAAAAAAACTGCCCTGCATGAGTGGCCAAGGCCGCGTCTGCAGCTTTGCCGTTACGAAAAAATCGGGTTAGACTTCACAAAAACTCTTTTGACTTGATGACAGTATATTACTAAGACCCAGTCTGGGGCCTTTGAAAGCTTGGATTTAGCGTGATCTTACTCGCCGCTGATGAGTCTGAGCTGTCAGTCTGTATAAGCACTGTATCCCCAGTTTTGATGTCGCTGACTGCGGCAGTTGAGCCGCCATTATCAACCGTCGTTGTGCTCGTAATAGTAAAAGTCTGTTCGGCGCCAGATTGAGTACCGCTTATTGTGATGCTACTACTAGAGACTGTTTTAACTTCACCGATATTCGGTCTCTGACCATTGCCAAGCCCCATGCCGCCTGAACCATCATTTTGAAAGCCCGACTGACCAAACTGTCCACTATTGGTTGTTGGATTTTTATTGTGACTTTTCTGGTACATCACGCCCCCAAAAAAGCCTAGACCGCAAAAAACAATTGCCACTACGGCTATTATTCCGCCAAGCTTGGCGGGACTCCGCTGATTATTGCTGTAATGCTGAGACGTATCCATCATATGATCATTTTCAGAATGTGAGAATTCATAGTTTATTATTTCTTCTCCCTTAATTTGTCATTCATTTACCTTAAAAGCCTGACTTGGGTTACGGAAGGCATGGCGCAAATAAATACGTTCACACTATTTTCCCAGCTCTAACTACATACTGAAGACTATTCGATAAACCTGAAAAAGCACTGAGACAGCTGCGTTAGATTGATGCGAGGCTCACCTGTGTGTCATCTTTGGAGTGATAACCCCACTATTGAATCTTTAATAGTCCAAGCCCGCAACCAAGACAAATACCCAGCACAGGGTTGGGCACTTTTTGGTTGCGGGACCAGGACAGCGGCTTTGCCTTCTCCGCTTCGCATGAAAGAAAAATACTTCGTGCTTTTCTTTCTTAGCTCAGCTACGCCGAACACTGTGACCACGCCAGCGATGCTGGCTAATCCCAGGTTTGAGGCTTGGGCCAAAGCCAAAGAAAAAGCACCCACCAATGGTGAGTGCTTTTTCTTGGTTGCGGGACCAGGACTCGAACCTGGGACCTCATGGTTATGAGCCATGCGAGCTGCCGCTGCTCCATCCCGCGACAACGGAAATGAGACAAACACTTGTTTTTCTCATCGCGCAGGCAAAATGGTTCACATTTTGTCTGGCTGCTCTTTTCTTTTCCGGATGAGCCAAATAAGTGTACCAGAGATGATTAGCTCTGTCAATCTGCGTTGCGGTGCAAAAAGAAGTTCATCCAGTCACGAAAATTGCGCTGCCAAAATGGCAAAACCTTCTCGACTTTGGCAGCGTTTTCATCGACCGGCATCTCGACCGTGTGTGACATGGCGACCGCTTTGGGCACGAGCAGCTCGGTCTCACCCGGTGCAGCCAGGCCCAAATTCTGCCGTGCTGTTACCTCTAGGTACTGGCTTGTATCGTAGTATTTGTTGGTCAGCTCAATGTTTGCGTTGGTTAGGCGGCTGACCTCATTGCTTTTTGACAATTCAAAGACCTGTTTTTGCAAACTATAGTTGGTCTGTACCGCGCGGGCACCACTGTAACTAACCAACACGACGAGCACAACAAATGCGAGCATGCCGACATTGCGTACATCGCGTAGGCTCAATATATACGTTTTGATCTGCTCGTAGTATCGTCGCATTTTTGCACTGTTTGTTTGCTCATTCAGCATAGTAGTAGTATACCACCACTGCCATCTGTTATAATGCACTCCGTACGTAGCGAATGCGCGCGCAAGCACATACCAATTTGTCTTTTTTCTGGCGGGGGTATAGCTCAGTGGTTAGAGCAGTCGGCTCATAACTGATTGGTCCTTGGTTCAAGTCCAAGTACCCCCACCAGTAAGTAGATAAATGCCGGCTTACGCAACTTGTGGCATAGCCTGATCACTATTAGCCGTAGCCTGTATCGCAGCTCTTGTTATCCGTGCAGCCCTATCGATAATCAGCTTTTTTCTTTCTGTGGTAGTTAACGCGCCCCAAATGCCAAAATCCTCTCCGCGCGCAACTGCAAGATTAAGACACTTTTCTCTTACGGTACAGGTGTTACACAATTTAATTGCCTCACGAGGCGAGTCGCCCCTACCTGGGAAAAATAACTCTGCGTTTGAAGGGTTGCATTTTGATTGAGCCTGCCAGCTCAGCATACCATCACCATAAGAAATGGGTCTTTGGGGCAATACCTCATGCATGTTTGCTACGCTTCATTGTTATATATTATTACATGATTACATATCTGTTGTCAATTCTATAACACTCAACCCCTACTACTATTTAGCTTCTGTCTAGCGCTTACCGATTGTCACCACTTTTGCAATCAGCCACGCAACTAAGGTGTACACCAAGATAGCAATAAGAGTCTCAAACTCAAACCGGCCAGTGTTGAGTTGCGCGGTGTAGCTAAACAAGCCGAAAAATGGGGCTGCAAACGGGTAGCTCACGTTATATATAAAATCAGCAAAGCCGTTATTGGGGTTAGCGGCGAGCAAGCGCAGCAAAAAGCGCAAAGCCAGCAAACCTATGATAATCCCCGCCACAAGCCAAACAATACGCTCAGCTATATTCATGTGGTAATCAGCCCGTGCCGTCACTGGTCGTTCTTGGTATGCTCGATCGTCTAACGCGCTATCGGGTGTTACCTCACGCTCAGTTGTTATAGATCCTCGATCTGGTGAAATATAGGCCATTATACGGTTCCTCCCTAAAGTTAACTCACCCTATCCTAGGGCAAACACCGACAAGGAGTCTGTAAGATTTCGTATATACAACGCCGATCGAAGCTATTCTATCTCGGTTATCAGGGCGCGCAGTCTTTGTTTCAAATCTTCGACAGATGTAGCTGCCATGAGCTGCTCGCGCATCTCTTTGGCACCGTCAAAACCGTTGACATAGATTTTGCAGAACTTGTTGAGCGTATGCACTGGTCGTTCACCCTCTTGCCACGTAGCAGCAAACAGTTCAACATGGCGGCGGTACAGATCGAGCCGTGCAGCTTTATCATATGCCGCCCATTGTATAGGTCCATCCTCTAAAAATACGAATGGGTCGTGAAATACCCCGCGGCCGATCATGATGCCATCGAGCTGGTACTTTGTGGCGAGTTCCTCTCCTTGTTGGCGACTTAGCACGTCACCATTACCGATGATCAGCGTCCGAGCGCCGACATCATCACGCATCTGTCGCACTTGCCCGATTAGATCCCAATTTGCTGGTACTTTGCTCATTTGCTGGCGCGTACGGCCGTGCACAGTCAGCATGTCGAGGTCTTGGTGTAACAAGAAGTCAAACCACGTCATATCGACCTCGCTGAAGCCAACGCGTGTTTTGACACTCAATGGCAATCGGCCAGCTAGCCCTTCACGTGTCGCAGCAATGATCTCCTCCGCTAGCCCTCGACTTTCTGGGCGTATCAGTGCGGCACAGGCACCACTGTGGACTTCACTCTTTGCTGGGCAGCCCATATTAAGGTCAACGCCAGCAAACTGGGCGCCATCAGGCAAACCAAGCTCGTTGTAGAGAGTTCCGTCACAAATTTGCCCGGCAACAGCGCGGAAGTTTTCGGGCTTGAGACCCCAGAGTTGCACTACTACCCTTCCCTCACTCGCAGCGAAACGAAGCTTTTTGAGTAAATGCTCGCGACCGATACTCATCAGCCCATCTACATTCACGAATTCGGTAAAAAACAGGTCGGGGGAAGCGGTATTCGCGACAACCTGCCGAAAAACCATGTCCGTCACGTCGTCCATCGGTGCCAACACAAAAAAAGGCTTCGGCAAATCACTATAATCCATAGCCTACTATTGTACCTTTTTTGTACTATCGAGGACACCGAGGAGTGGAAATACCCATCGTATACGTGCACTCAACTGAGCATTCCAGAATTTTCCGCGGGTTGCTTGGTTGGCGATGGCACCATCTATCATAAGCACGCTGTCAATAAGATTAAACTCAAATGCCTCAGCCAGAACATAATCGAGCATTTCATCCGAGCTATCAAGCACCCTAACCTCTCCATATCGATTAGCTATGCGCATGTTTGAGCCTGCCCGTTGTCGCTTCGATGAACCAACCGTATCGAGCGGGTTGAACGGTGGCTCAACGGCATCATCCCGAAGTCGCTTGATGTCGCGGTATTGGATAAGTGCGACGATACCACGCATGATTACTGCCTGAAGCTCCTTATCGTCCTTGGAAAATACATCCAGTAGTAGTTTCTCGAGCGGCCTGTCTCCGTATTTGCCCGCACTGAGTACATTTCGCAGCACAACCAATGAAGATTGGGCACCCCGGGCATCTTCAATAAAGTCTGCCCATTCGTGTAGCAAATCCTTTTCTATTGCTCCAACCATTTTTTGAACAACCGCACCTGACAGGCCTTCAGTTTTTGTCATCTCATGCATGAGTAACCGAGCAGTATCGATATATTTCGACCCTAGCGTTGGGTCAAGCCTCGCCGCGGTTGTGTCTTCGGGTAACATGCCAGCAAGAAGTTCTAGCTCATCCTCAGTTGAGGGTACAAAAGGAAGCCGGTGTGTCCTATGAAGTTCCAAAAGCTCAAAGCGGTTTTTAGCATTTGCCTCAGATAGTTTGGGTTTTGCAGTCTCGGTCTGCACCACGCCCTTCACCGCGACTGATCCGGGGAAATATTTCGCACGCACCGCAGAGAGCGACACAGCATTTGGGTCAACTGGGGTGTTTTCAGTTTTTATTCTTGTCAGGTCTTTTCCAGATAGCACGCCAGGTTCACTTCCGACATTTCCTATTGGCCTAGGTCTGAATTCAGGGGTTGGAGCGAACGGTACATCTTCTCCTACGTACGGATTACGCAACCCTAAGCTAACCTCTATTAAATGTTGCGGGATACCCCCAGCATCTGCTGCGGCAATACGTGCCAGGTTTGCGGGGTCATCTTCTTCTGGGGTACCTGCAGCTATATACTTGCCGGGTTCTATGAATGGTCTATTCGGGAACTGACCCACCGCGACTAAAGGAGGCTGGCCAGGTTTTTCTTGCGGAAACTTTGGAGTAGAACTCATTTGTACATTTTAGCACATTTTATGTACTTTTGTCAATATCTACCTCTGTTTGTTTATTCCCAACGGAAGATGCGGAAGGCAATGAAGTAGATGATGATACACCAGCCAGCGATGATACCGAATTGTGGCAACAGGTCAACAAACGTCTTACCTTCGGTGATAATCAAACGCGATGCATCGATAACGGGTGTCAGTGGCAAATATGCCGTCATGTGTTGAAGCCACAGCGGCATAAGATACCTTGCAAAAAAGCTTCCCGATAGAAACATCATGGGCATAGTCACGATTTGTGTTAGAGGAGCAGCCTGACGCTCATTTTTTGCCCAGCCACCGATGGCAAGACCAATACCAAATAGCATGGTTGCACTGACTACGA
>Ga0302286_10001191_pt1 | contig 19677 bp, 16 predicted proteins | sample III_Fen_E2_3_FD_198765 | JGI IMG/M metagenome (GOLD analysis project Ga0302286, IMG submission 198765) | Peat permafrost microbial communities from Stordalen Mire near Abisko, Sweden - III_Fen_E2_3 | ecosystem: Environmental > Terrestrial > Soil > Wetlands > Permafrost | place: Sweden: Abisko...
AAAAGGCACTCAACATTTCATAAATCGAACCTGTATCAGAACCTTTATGAATCAAATCAGATGCTTTCTCACGCTTTTCGGGGGTAATGAACTCATTAATATCGAGCTCCCGGCTCACAATAAATTTATCCAGATGACCAATAATCGTTGATTGGTTCAAATTGCGGGTGAAGGCTATTTCATCAATGGTTTTTCCCTGGTTGTACATAGTCAGGGTAGTACGCATAGTTTCACCAACGGGTTTCTTTTCCGTTTTTTCTTTCTTAGTATTTACTTTCTCGTGCATTAACGACTGGAGGTTATGAGCTTTGCTGTAAGCAAGGATTACTTCTAAAAAAGGAGGTCCGTACTTTTCTACTTTAGCAGGGCCAAAACCGCTTATCTGGAGGAGCTCTTTTTCATTCTGCGGCAAGAAGTCAGACATTTCATTCAGGGTCTTGCTTCCTGCCACCAGATAGATTGGCAAGTCATGAGGCTCACAGAGCTTATTGCGAAGCTGCATCAATTCGAAATATAACTTGGGTTGCCTTGTTTCCAACGGCTTGGTGGAAGCATTCTTGGCATAGGCATTTACGCTAAAATCAGGTACCATAAAGGTATTTTTCAGAATGAAAAAATCTTCCACCGTAAACTTCATTCTCAAACCATTCATCAGAAAGCTTTTTTGCGATATATTCGAAAAAATCATTTTAATTCCATCGTTATAATCGGAAGCATGGAGTTTGCTATCGGTATTTGCAGGCGATTGACGCAAGGTTTCCTGCAGGTTATTCATTTTAGTGCTGAAAAAGTCGACAGCAGCTGTGAATCTTTCCTGCAAATACTCTTCGGACACCGGACGTTTATCCAGGATTCCCTGAAGCTGATGTTGAAACTTCAATGCAATTTCCTGTAAGGATTGTGTTTGGCGAAGTATGTCAGTTAGATAAGGCAAAGTTTCTTCGTTAAAGGAAGATTTAGCTTCTGTCGTTTCATGCAATAAACGGGAAGCCTGACCAACGACGTTCAAAAAATCAAACAGCTGTATAAGGATAAAGTTACGATACAGATTGCGTGATTCATCCAGTTGATGTTCAAGTTCTTCAATGGGTAGTTTATTACGTTCGTGTTCGACAATCTGTCTGTCGTTTTGAATGCTGGAGGGATTGATTTTACTCAGCAATATCAAACCATCCAACGAGCGGCATCGGCTTAATGCCACATAGACCTGACCCGGTGCAAATGCAGCACCTGCATCAATCACAGCCTTATCAAAGGTCAAACCCTGGCTCTTATGAATGGTAATAGCCCAAGCCAGGCGTAACGGGTATTGGATGAATTTTCCCAATTCCTCTTCCTCTATTTGTTTGGTAGTTTGATTGGTTGAATACCTTATATTTTCCCATACCCCTTTCCCCAGTTCTATGGTATCAGCATCATCGGGACATTTAATGTTTATTGTATCCTGCCCAATGCTTTTCACTACACCGATCTTACCGTTAAAGAACCTTCGTGGTGTTTCAGTATCATTCTTCAGGAACATCACCTTAGCCCCGATCTTAAGATCCAGTATTTTCTCTGTAGGATAACTTTTCTCAGGATATTCACCCTGTATTTCGGCATCGAAAGAGTATATTTTACCCGGTACTTTAGCCAGTTCTTCCGCATTGATCTGATCAGCTTTGTAATTGTGGGTGGTTAACGTTATATACGTATCATCATGTGGAGGAACAAACAAAGGATTATACCTGCTTTGTAAAAGTTTCAACCCTGAATCGGACAAGCAATTATTGCGTACTTCGTTTAAAACTCTGATAAAATCGCCGTTAGTTTGCCTGAAGATTTTATCTAACTCTATATATACGGGTTGTTGTTGCTGAATCGCCTGGCTATGGAAGAAATACGGGCTGGTATAGTACTGTGACAGCAACCTCCATTCTTCATCCGAGGCAACAGGTGAAAGCTGGAACATATCCCCTATAAATATCAGCTGGACGCCACCAAAGGGTTCGTTATTCCGGTAACGCACATGCCGCAGGATCGTATCCACCGCATCCAGAACATCAGCCCGTACCATGCTTATTTCATCAATTACCAGCAATTCCAATTCTTGAAGTACTTTCCGGCGATTGCCCTGCATCTTCATCTTCTCAATCAGGTTCTTTCGGCCTTCTACCGTTGGGATAAAGGGATTGAATGGCAACTGGAAAAATGAATGCATGGTGGTTCCACCCGCATTGATTGCAGCTACGCCGGTTGGAGCAACAACAGCTATTTGTTTTTTGGTTTCTTTTTTTAGTTTATGCAGAAAAGTAGTTTTTCCGGTACCTGCTTTACCAGTCAGGAAAATGCTCCGGTTTGTATACAAGGCAAAATCGTGGGCTAACTGATAGTAAGGGGATATATTTTCCATAAAAGGGAGGTTTTGGTTTAGATTTTACAAAAATAAGGAAAACAATTAAGAAATGACAAATAAACAGTTGATAAATTTGAAAATGAACAGGCTCTGAAATAAACAAAACTATTATATTCTCTTTAAGCAGATAAATATTCATACAACATTCACATGAAATGAAAAAACGGTCTAAAATGTTTAATAAAAATGATTAAATCTGCACAAATAATAGATAACATTGATAACTATAATAAAAAACAGTAATTTTGTAACCTGAATTAAACCTTTTAATGTTTAAAGCATCTTATAACCTTATGAAAGAACCGGTAGAAAGAATCATGGGAAAGATCAGCAAGATGTCACAGGACACTCTTCAACAGATCTTATCCCATCTTGATATTGATCGTTCATTTTACCCTTTGTTACTGATAGAAGCAGGGAATGGGATTACACAACAGGAACTTGCGCACGAATTATTGTGTGATAAAGTTCAGGTAGTGCGAATTATCGATTATCTTTCCCAGAATGGGTATGTCAATAGATTACCAAATAAAACAGACAAGCGAAAATATGAATTAGTGATCACCGAAAAAGCAAAAATGGTGATACCGGACATTAAAAAAGCATTTCAGGAACTTTCGGCAGTTTCCTTAAAAGGATTCACAGAGAACCAAAAAAACGTATTATATTCAATGCTTGTAATAATTGAATCAAATCTTTATAATAACTAAAAAGCCATTCTTTCAAATGAAAAAGAAATCAACCATCTGGATTGGAGTATTTATTATTTTGCTGCTTGCTTTCTTTTGGAAAGTAGGTTTTAATTCATCGAAAGAGAAATCGAAGAGAGAGGATTCCAAAGAAAAACTACAAAAGAAAGTAGATGCATACGTCCTGGGACCTTCGTTGCTTATCAATGAAATATCTGTTTCAGGTTCATTAGAGGCCTTTGAAGAAGTAACCCTACAGAATGAAGTAGCCGGAAGGATAGTAAAAATCAATCTTCCGGAAGGAAAATTCGTTAAAAGAGGAACTCTTTTAGTGAAGCTTTTTGATGAAGATCTTCAGGCAACCTTGAAGAAACAACAATCGCAACTGGCAATACAACAACAGATTTTTAAAAGGCAATCGGAATTGTTGAAAGTCAGCGGGATTAGCCAGAATGATTATGATCAGACCATTCTACTTTTAAATTCTATCAAGGCTGATATTGAAGTTCAGAAAACGTTGATCCGAAAAACCGAAGTGCTGGCACCTTTCGATGGAATCATTGGATTGAGGAATATCAGTGTAGGAGCTATTGTCACACCCTCCACATTACTCTCCACCATTCGTACAGGGAATAAGATTAAACTTGATTTCAGGGTTCCTGAGAAATACGGTTCTTCAATTAAAACCGGTATGAAAGTGAAATTCACGATGTATAATAATGACACTCCATTTGATGCTACGGTAATTGCCACCGAGCAAGGCATTGACGCTTCGACCAGAAACCTGAAAGTTAGAGCCTTAGTAACCAGCAAATCAAATCAATTGCTTCCGGGAGCATTTACGAATGTGTTGCTTCGTCTGAGTGAAAATAAGAATGCACTGTTGATACCTACCCAGGCCATCATTCCACAGGAACTAAGTAAAAGCATAATTGTTGCCAAAGATGGTAAAGCACACTTTGTAACGGTGATTACCGGTATTCGGAATGCATCAAACATAGAGATTACAAAAGGCGTTCAACCCGGCGATACTATTATTACAACAGGCCTGTTGTTCCTTAAAGAAGGCTCAAAAATCAAATACTCTTCAGTAACAAATCAACTATGACAATATCAGATATAGCACTTAAACGACCGATAGGTTCAATTGTACTAAGTCTTATCATCATTCTAATGGGAGTGGTAGGCTTTAGCTTTCTTGGCATACGACTTTATCCGGCAATAGATCCTCCAGTGATAACAGTTCAAACCAGTTATACCGGAGCCAATGCTGAGATCATTGAATCGCAGATTACAGAGCCTTTAGAAAAAAATATTAATGGGATTGAAGGAGTAAAATCCATTTCATCCCAATCAGCCACTGGCCAGAGTACCATTACCGTGGAATTCGATCTTGGAGCAGATTTGGAAAAGGCAGCCAACGATGTACGTGATAAAACCTCTCAAGCGATGAGAAGTTTGCCTCTGGATATCGATTCGCCTCCTATTGTCACTAAGGCTGATGCCAATGGTGATCCGATCATCATGTTGACTGCACAAAGCACTACCATGAATGGCATTGAACTGAGCGATTATGCCGAGAATGTTTTGCTTGAAAAATTACAAACAATTCCGGGTGTCAGCTCTGTGTCTATTTACGGGCAACAGAAGCCATCCATGCGTTTGTGGCTCGATCCGGGTAAAATGACAGCCTATAACCTGACGGCAGCTGATATCAGTGCCGCCCTTAGCAAGGAAAATGTTGAAATGCCCGGAGGAAAGATAAGGGGGACTGCAACAGAACTGACCGTTAAAACTTCAGGAAGGTTAGTGACCGAAGAAGATTTCAATAATCTGATTGTAAAACAATCAGAGAACCAGATAGTCCGGTTGAATGATATTGGCGAAGCAGTTTTAGGTCCCCAGAATGAAGAATCAGGATCTACCATTAATGGTACTACCGGAGTTATGTTAGCTTTGATACCCTTACCTGGAGCAAATGATATACAGATTGCCGATGAATTCTATAAGCGGCTGGACCAGATCAATAAGAACCTGCCAAAAGGTATGGAACTAAATGTAGGTCGGGATAAATCGATATTTGTCCGGCAATCGGTTACTGATGTGTTAGAGACCCTGCTTATTGCAATTTTTCTGGTTGTAGTGATTATATTCTTGTTTTTCAGAAACTGGATTATTGCCTTACGCCCGCTTATAGATATTCCAGTATCCCTTGTGGGAACCTTTTTTGTTATGTACCTTTTCGGCTTCTCGGTGAACGTGCTATCACTCCTGGGAATAGTCCTGGCAACGGGACTGGTGGTAGATGATGGAATTGTAGTTACAGAGAATATATTTAAACGGATCGAGAAAGGCATGAATAAATTTCAGGCTGCCATGGAAGGAACCCGTGAAATATTCTTTGCTGTTGTTTCTACTTCACTTACGCTGGCTATTGTATTTATTCCCGTTATCTTCTTGCAAGGTTTTACAGGTAGGTTATTCCGTGAATTTGGTATAGTTGTGGCAAGTGCAGTTTTAATTTCTGCACTGGTTTCCCTGACATTAACTCCTGTACTAAATGTATTCCTGGGTGGTTCAGGGACACACCATTCGAAATTTTATGTAGCATCCGAACCGTTCTTTCTAGGAATGGAAAAGAAATACAGACGAATTCTGGCCTATTTTATACAGAACAAATGGATTTCCTTTGCCATTATTGGTTTTTGTATTTTCCTGATATTTGGTATTTCTAAAACCTTAAAATCAGAGTTGGCACCTTTGGAAGACCATAGTTATATCAGAACAAGTATTACAGCCCCCGAGGGTACGGAGTATTCCACCACAAAAGAAATTATAGATAAGGTCGCTAAAATCAATAGTGATCTGGGGCAGAATGCAAAATTTACCTTGGCGCGGTATGGTGGAGGATCCAGTTCCAGTGTCAATACCGGCAGCGTAATGACTTTTCTGTCAGATCCAAGCGAGCGTAAGATTTCGCAACAGGACATGTATAAAAAGCTGTCTAAAATTTATGATTCTATACCGGATGCCCGAGTTATTGCAAGTCAGGAACCAACCATCACAACTTCTAACTCCAGGGGACTACCGGTCCAATTTGTTTTACAGAACCTTGATTTTGATAAGATCCAAAAAATACTCCCTAAATTTCTAGATGAAGCACAAAACAGTCCTGTTTTCAGCAATATCGATGTCGATTTAAAATTCAACAAACCGGAGTTAAACATCAAAGTCAACAGGTTAAAAGCTAACAGCCTTGGTATAAATGAAAAAGACGTTTCAGATGCTTTGGATTTAGCCTACAGTGGAAGCCGTTATGGGTATTTTCTCCGAAATAACAGACAATATTATGTAATAGGACAGGTTGCACGTCAGGATAGGAACTCAACATCCAATTTGTCATCCTTATATGTGCGGTCCAATACCGGGAATATGATACAGTTGGATAACCTGGTTGACATTCAGGAAAACAGTAATCCACCGATATTATATCACTTTAACCGGTATAAATCGGCAACAGTATCTGCAAATCTGGCGGAAGGTAAAACACTGGGGGAAGGAATAACAGAAATGCAGAGAATTGCAACAAAACTCCTGGATCCTACTTTTACGACTGCACTTGCTGGTCCTTCCAGGGATTTTGCTGAAAGTAACTCTAATATCTCTTTTGCCTTAATTCTGGCACTCCTGTTGATTTATCTGATTCTGGCTGCACAGTTTGAAAGTTTCAGGGATCCGTTTATCATTATGATAACGGTACCAATGGCAATTGCCGGGGCAATGCTTTCCCTCTGGATCTTCGGGCAAACATTGAACATATTCTCCGAAATCGGTATGATATTGCTTATTGGGATTGTAACCAAGAATGGTATTTTAATAGTAGAATTTGCCAATCAAAAAAGGGAAGTGGGTATGAATAAACGAGTGGCTGCCTTTGAATCAGCCTCTGCTCGATTCAGGCCAATTTTAATGACTTCCCTGGCCACTATATTCGGAGCTTTACCAATTGCATTTGCTCTTGGCTCGGGTGCATCCAGCAGGATCCCATTGGGTATTGTGGTTGTGGGTGGCTTATTCTTCTCCTTAATGCTTACTTTGTTTGTTATTCCGGTTATGTATATCGTTTTGTCAAGCAAAAATAAAAAAAAGAACAACAATGAACAACCCTAAAAACAAGAAACAATTACTACTAGTATTTGTATGCATACTACTTTCGTTATCCAGTGTTAATGCACAAAAAGCTTTGAATCTGGACGATGCCATCAGGATTTCATTAAAAAACAACTTCGATATATTAGTTTCTAGGAATGATGCTTCTATTGCAACAGTAAATAACACCCCTGGTAACGCAGGGATGTTACCTACTGTGGCTATAAGTGGTTCCGCTGACTATAGCAGAAACAATACCTATCAAAAATATCCAGATGGAAGTTCTGCTAATTTTCCTTCGGCGAATTCTACAATTCTGACAGCTGGAGCTCAACTATCCTGGAAATTATTCGATGGTGGTAAGATGTTTGTTACCAAATCCAAATTGAATGAAATTGAGTCCTTGGGTGAAATCCTGTATAAAGATAAAGTACTTCAAACATTGTTTAATGTCGTTTCAGCCTACTACGATGTAGTCAGACAACATCAGCAACTTAAATCTATACAAGTCGCTTTAAATTATAACAAAGACAGGGTAATCATTGCTCAGGCAGGATTTAATGCCGGATCATTGTTAAAGACTGATTTATTACAAGCAAAAATTGATATGAATGTAATCCTGGAGAATCAGATCAACCAAGAATATATCATCATTGAAGCAGAAAAGACCTTGAATCTGTTGTTAGGTCAGTCAAAGGATTCTGTTTTCGCCATTCAGGATTCAATCCCATTAGATTATACGCCTAATAGAACTGATTTGGTGAAGAAATTGAATTCATCAAATACCAGCATTTTATCGTTTCAAAAACAGATTGATATTGCCGGTTTAGCCACTAAAGAATACAAGAGCGGATACCTCCCTTATGTAGACTTTCGGGCAGGGTATTATTTTTCACAATCTACCAATCCAAATACTACAATTTCGCAAACCCGTTCTGTTGGACCTCAGGTAGGTGGTTCAGTTGTGATACCGCTATTCAGTGCCGGTGAAAACAAACGGAAAGTGGCAGTTGCAAAAATTCAAACTCAATCAGCCGTATATGATCTTCAAAACATCAAATTACAAGTAAATAATTTATTGGATAATACACTGACTGATTATGAAAATCAACAACGGTTATTGCAAATAGAAACTGAAAACAATGAACTTGCTTTAGAAAATATAAAAATCAGTTTAGAACGCCTACGCCTGGGACAAACCACTTCACTGGAAGTTCACATTGCTCAGGAAGATTTTGTTCAATCGAATACACGCTTGATAAATTTCCGTTACAACCTTAAATTAGCTGAAACAAGGCTGAAACAACTGGTTTCTGATTTATAAATAAATAAATTTTAGAATCTAAATATAGCAAGGTGTCATTCAATAAATGACACCTTGCTTTTTTCGTTTTGATCTTCAATGTAAAGAAGCTTATGTGTGAATGTTGTAACATTAAAAAAAAATTATGTAACGCATTGGTTCGCAAAACCAGCGAACTTTGCAACGTGAAAACAAATTCACAAATAAACTTAGAAAAATGAAAAAGCTAACATTCTGTATAATGACTGCAATTGCTTTGTTGTCATTTAATCCAAACCAATTAAAGGCTGAAACTTCAACAACAGGTATATCGAATACAAGTTCAACTGAAGCAACTAAAGCCAGTGTATCAACCGATGTGAATGCTGTGAATGTTTCAGAGGCAGCCGAAGTGGCTGAATCAAATGCGAATATTGCCAGACTGGAAGAAATCAAGGCAATGGATATGTCTGAACTGACTCCTGCCGAAAAGAAAGAATTACGTGAAGAAGTTCATATGATTCAAAATGAACAGGGAAGATATGACAGGGATCGTGAACGGTATAGTAATGATGGACCCAGGCATCATCACCGTGGTGGTGTTGTTTTTGTTGGAGGAGGAGGGATCCTGTTGATTATCCTGATCCTGTTATTGCTATAAGAAAGTATAAGTTTAGATATTCTAAAATATAAAAAGGTCCATCGATTAATCGATGGACCTTTTTATATTTAAATTCTGTCAGAACATCTATTATTCAAGTTCCAATAAAATATCATCTTGCATAACCGCATCCCCGGCATCAACTTTGAAGGCTTTTATAACACCATTCTTTTCAGACAGGATATTATTTTCCATTTTCATCGATTCCATGACCAGTATTAAATCACCTTCTTTCACCGTATCACCTACTTTTGCGACTATACGGATTATGCTTCCCGGAAGGGGTGCTTTTATAGTATTGGCACTTGGCTTATTCGAAGGAGGCGCTGGTGCTGCTTTCCTGGCAATAACATTTTCACCAGGATTAGATTGGACATCTTTGCGTACTAAAATTGGTGTTTTCAATGTATTTACTTCTTGTTCCAATCCTACTGCATAGTTTTTTCCATTCACTTCAATCTCAGCTTTGTTACCTTCTATTGATTTGACATTCACACTATATGAAGCCCCATCTATTGTAAATTTGAATTTCTTCATAATTTTTTATCTGATATTATTGTTTGTACCATAAATTTTTGAACTCCACGGTGAATAGCGTCTTTCGATACGTTTGATAGTAATGACATTACTTTCATCATCGTGAACCTCGTCATAAAACAAATGTAAAGCCATTGCAATGGCAACAACATCGGCTGATGGGATTTCTCCTTTATCCTTGCTTGTTGAAGTCTGCTTGGTTTTTTTACCAAAAAGTTTTTCAAATATCATAAGGCTGATTATAAAGGTATGTTACTATGTTTCTTTGGTGGATTCACCACTTTCTTGGTTTCCAATGCCTGGAAGGCACGTATGACACGAAAACGGGTATTCCTTGGTTCAATAATATCGTCAATATAACCATAAGAAGCTGCCTGATATGGATTAGCAAATTTCTCTTTATATTCATTTACTTTTTCACTGATAAAAGCAGCTTTTCCTTCCGGATCAGTAATAGCTGATATCGCACGACCTTCCAGTACTTCAATTGCTCCTGCAGCACCCATTACGGCTATTTCCGCTGTTGGCCATGCATAGTTGAAGTCACCTCTCAATTGTTTGCAACTCATTACGTCATGGGCCCCACCATAGGACTTACGAATAGTTACCGTTACTTTAGGTACAGTTGCTTCACCATAAGCAAACATCAGTTTAGCACCGTGTGTAATGATACCTGCATATTCCTGACCTGATCCAGGAAGGAATCCGGGTACATCAACTAAAGTCAATACCGGAATGTTGAAGGCATCGCAGAAACGTACAAAACGGGCTGCTTTACGGGATGCATCACAGTCAAGAACTCCTGCAAGAAAATTAGGCTGATTAGCTACAATTCCGGTAGGAGCACCATTGAAACGTGCAAATCCAACAATAATGTTACGTGCGTAGTGTTGATGAACTTCCAGAAATTCATCATTATCTACAATACCGTGGATAATATCCTTCATATCGTACGGCATGTTGGGATTATCCGGAACGATAGAATTTAGTTTATCATCCAAACGAACGATAGGATCTGTATTTTCAAACAATGGTGGTTCTTCCAGGTTATTGGAAGGCAAGTAAGAAAGTAATTTGCGGATAAGCATCATTCCTTCTTCTTCGTTTTCAGCCTTAAAGTGGGAAACACCCGATTTGCGTGAATGTACATCTGCACCACCCAGATCTTCGGTAGAGATATCTTCACCGGTAACTGATTTTACAACCTTAGGTCCAGTTACAAACATGTAACTGTTTTCTTTAGTCATCAATACAAAGTCGGTCAGGGCAGGGGAGTACACAGCTCCACCGGCACAAGGGCCGAAAATAGCTGAAATCTGTGGAATAACACCTGAAGCTAATATATTACGTTCGAAAATTTCAGCATATCCGGCAAGAGAAGTAACCCCTTCCTGAATACGCGCACCACCCGAATCATTAATACCAATCACTGGACAACCCATTTTCATAGCCATATCCATTACTTTACAAATCTTGAGTGCCATTGTTTCTGACAAAGAACCTCCAAATACTGTAAAATCCTGTGCAAATACATACATGGTTCGACCGTCAATAGTACCATGGCCGGTTATTACACCATCTCCGAGGTATTTTTCTTTTTCCAGCCCAAAGTTGGTACAACGATGAGTCACAAACATGTCTAATTCTTCAAAACTTCCTTCGTCCAACAACATTTCTATACGTTCCCGAGCTGTAAACTTGCCTTTGGCATGTTGTGAAGCAATTCTTTTAGCACCACCACCTAATTTTGCTTTTACACGTAATTCGATGAGGTTTTTTACCTTTTCTTGATTTTCCATTTTTTTATGTCTAAAATCACTGGTTGTTGTTTATCAGTACAAAATCACGTGTAAGTACCAATCAACCAAATAACTGATTAACTATTTATTTGTTTGGATTTTCGCAAAGTTCGGTCAAAACGCCGAAAGTTGATTTAGGATGTAAAAAGGCAATGTTTAAACCTTCTGCACCTTTACGGGGTTGTTTATCTATTAGTCTGATTCCCTTTTCTGCAACAAAATCAAGTGCTTCCTGCAATCCTTCTACTGCAAAAGCAATGTGGTGTACACCTTCGCCTTTATTCTCCAGGAATTTTCCAACTGGTCCTTCTGGATCGGTCGATTCCAGCAATTCAATTTTGGTCTGCCCAACTTTGAAAAATGCTGTTTTTACTTTTTGTTCCGGAACTTCTTCCACGGCGTAACATTTTAATCCCAATACATTTTCGAAATAGGGAATAGTTGCTTCAAGGCTTTTTACTGCAATGCCTAAATGCTCAATATGAGTCGGTTTCATAATTAAATATATAAAATAGTTTGATAATTCAGATCCGGAAAATAAACAGAAATAAATAAACTTCTAATGATGTATTAATAAAACTAAATACAGAAATTTTTCCTTATTTTAATTTACTGCAAAATTACATTAATTATTCTTCATTATCAAGCAAATAGGCAATAATTTTTCATATTTTTCCTTTTTGTTGATTATCAGAAAGATAGGATTAAAGTCGTAAAATCACTTTAAAATCCTGCCTAAATACGAAAAAGACAACTGGTTAAGTTAGCCTTTTCTTTCATTTTTATGCTTTTTAGCTATTCATTGTTTAAAATGATAATTAAAGTGGTGGTTCCTACATACTTTTGTAAGTTTGAGGCTGGATCATACCTCATAACATACCTCCTGTTTAGAGCATTTTCTTGTATAAACACTGACGTTAGAAATAAATAAACTGTAATATCTTTTTCAGGCGATTTTTATTCTGGCTATTTTTCCATGCTGCAACGTGCTAACAAAGAAATAAGCATGACAGATATAGGAATCTGTTTTTCTAAAAACACTTTTACTAAAGACGCATAATTTAATGTTCCTTCAACTCTACAAAAAAAAAGCATTCATCGTTGAGATGAATGCTGATTCTGTATTTATAAATATCCAGGTTTACATTTTCAATGGAACGTAGCCCACTTCCCGTACTATCTTTTGACCTTGGGCAGAAATTATATAATTGACAAGCGTATTCAATTTTGGTTCATTCTTTTTATCATAATAGAAATACAGAGGCCGTACAATAGGATAGGTTTTATTCACTGCATTTACCAGGGAGGGTGCGATAAAAGTCCGGCCATTAAATGAAACATGGATCGCTTTAACCGATTTATTTATATAAGCCAGTCCGACATATCCGATGGCACCTTTGGTCTGGCTCACCGATTGTATGATAGCTCCTGTGGCGGGCATACTAAGAATTGCACTCATGTAGTTTTTATTCAACAGAACATGTTCCTTAAAGAATTCATAGGTACCTGAACTTGTTTCACGGGAGTAAGGAATAATTTTAAGGTTTGCACCACCGACCTGTTTCCAGTTTGTGATTTTACCTGTAAAGATGCCTTCCAGTTGTGCACGGGTCAGTCTGGAAACAGAATTTGATGGATTTACTACTACTGCCAATGCATCATAAGCAATAATTTTGGTAACAAGTTTTCTGCCTTTTTCCTGAAACTTCATTTTTTCATCAATCTTCATACTACGGGATGCCATGGCAATATCCGTAGATCCCTGAATAAGAGCTGCAATTCCTACTCCGCTACCACCTCCAATAATACTGACGGATTGTTTGTGCTTCTTCATAAACATTTCAGCCTCTTTTTGAGCCAATGGCAGGACGGTGTCACTGCCTTTAATTTTCTGAGCATAAAATGATGGGGCGAGTGCGCATACCATCATGACAGATAAAATTAGTTTTTTCATTTTTAAATAGTTTTTTTATTTATTGAATTGTTACTTTGTTTTCCCTGTTCAATCAGCAGGAAATATTAGTTTTAGTATAGCTTATATAAGTTTGAATTGGCTCTTTTTATAACCCTTGTAATATACAACTATAAAGGATGTAACTATCCATTCCTTTTGTATTAGTCATGTTTATAATTGAAATGGGCCATTTAAGTTGAAATTTAACCTGATGATGTTTCATTTATATGACAAGATTAGAAACTATTTAAAGGGTATAAAAGTTTACTGAACTTTGATAAAAATAATCTGTTTTATTATAAGAACCTGAATCAGATATGAAAAACAACGGATACGATACTAACATTCAATTATATATATGAAATCCAGAATGCTGATTTCGACATTCATGATCTTAGTAGGCGTTGGATTGTATGCCCAGAAAGATCGAAATGCTATCGGTCTACGGTTGGGGTATGCTGCCCAGGAAATAACTTACCAGCATATCCTGGGTTCTGCTGACAGGCTTGAATTGACTTTTGGCGTGAATAACTTAGGTCATACGCAGCTCGGTAAATTATGCAGGGGATTTGTGCTCAACGGTCTTATCCAAAGGGTGAATGAACTGTCTTTGTTGTCCACCGGGATAAATTGGTATTGGGGATTAGGCGCTGCCGTACTCGATCATGGCAGCTTGTCACATGGAATGTATGGTGTGGGGGTACTGGGGCAAATAGGAGTGGAGTATGCCTTTCATTCCCCCTGGCAGTTATCACTGGATTATCGCCCGGGATTCTACTGGCTTCCCGGATCAGGAAATATATACCGCATGTCATGGAATTCACCATGTATTGCCCTGAGGCATAACTTCTAAATACAAGGGGTTAAAAAACAGAAATGCAGGACTCGTAATGAATCCTGCATGTATTATACTTGAAAATCGTATCATCCTGCATGTAAAAACATCGCTAATAACCCATATCAACGTGTTCAAGTGCGGTAAATGCGATGATTAAACTTTCTTTACCCGTACGGCATTCATTCCTTTCAACCCGCGTTCGAGTTCGAAAACAACTGTGTCGCCTTCTTTGATCTCATCAAGCAATCCGTTGACGTGTACAAAGTATTTCTCTTGTGTTCCGATTTCTTTAATGAAACCAAATCCTTTCTGATCGTTATAAAAATCAATCCTGCCCTTCCGGATTGCCGGTACATCATCCTCGGTTCTTTTAGAAACTCCAATCTGGATACTTTCCACATCAATCACCCTTTTTTTCGAAGGATCCGGTGGAGTACTGGTTAAGTTTCCGTTTTCATCTACGTAAGCAATCATGTTATCAAGCCCGCCACCCTGTGAGTTCTTCTTACGTTCTTCACTCTTCAGCAACTTGTCTTTTTGTTTCTTAAATCTCTTTGTTTCTTTTTCTTTCTTGTTAATACTTTCTTGCGACTTCGCCATTCTACTTAATTATTTTAGGATTGTTTGTTTATTTCTTTTGATCTATGAGCATTACCTGACGGTTAAAGACTCCTCATGATAGTCTCCGTTTACAAAAGTACAACATTTTTACAATAAAATGTCATAACCTGTTCGTGGAATGAATTATAAGTGAAAATAATCTGGTTTTTAACTATATAATAAAGAATAATTATCCGGGCTTAATCCAATATGCTTTTCATTTTAATCTGAAACAGCTTAACTTTAGTCGTATGTCTTTAAAATCATAGTTACTTTTCAATCATTCTTATCCACTATACTCACAACATGAAAGATAGTGGTGTCAAAGATTACAAAATCTTTAAAGTCCTGTTGCTTTAAGATCAATGGTAACTCAGTTCCACCTAATAGATTATTATATTACCTTCTTGTTTCGGTTTAGATAGCTGTGTATCTTCTTTTTGAATTCATAGATTGACAGGCAAATGACTCCTGAGGCAACCGGTAAAATCCAATCTACTGCTTGCAACGGGGCTGTGTGAAAATAAAGATTTAAAGACGGTATGTACACAATAAGCAATATACAGAAAATTGAACCTACAAATGCGATCAGAAGTTTCATATTCGAAAATAAGTATTTCCCCAATGCATTCCCATACGTGCGTCGGGAAAGAATATTGGCATATTGGCCGAAGATGATGGATATAAAGGTAATCGTAATGGCATTTTCATAAGGGTGTACACCATGAGGATAAATGAAATATGAAACCAGAAAAGCACCATAGGCAACAAGTCCCAGGACTATCCCTGTAAAAGCAATTCCCAACATGACCTCATTCGTTAGTATTTTAGCTTTCGGATTCCGTGGATAATCTTCCATAATACTTTTTTCAGGAGGGTCATAGGTCAGCATGATTATCGGAATCATCTCACCCACGATATCGATCAATAAAATCTGTACAGCTAATATCGGAGTAACCAACCCAAAGAAAACCCCGACAAACCCAATCAACACACAAGTAAGCTCTGCTACATTGGATGTCAGATTTGTTTTGATGGCTTTTTCCAAATTTCTGAAAATAGTCCTCCCTTCTTTTATGGCAACTACAATGGTGGAGAAATTATCATCCAGTAAAATCATATTCGCGGCTTCCTGTGCTACCTTTGAGCCGTTTTTCCCCATAGCGATCCCAATATCCGCTCGTTTCAAACTGAGGGTGTCATTTACCCCATCACCGGTCACTGCAACAATCTCTCCCAGTTTCATTAATAAATCCACAATGCGGAATTTATCATCGGGCGATACCCGGGAGAATATAATGGCTCTGTTTTTAAAAACTTCTTTTAGCTCTGGGTCCGTCAGGGAGGCTAAATCTGCTCCTTTAACGACTGCCGGGTATTCACCCCCTTCGTTCATCAATCCGATATTTTTCGAAATAGCTTTTGCAGTTACTTCGTTATCACCTGTTATCATAAACACTTTCAGGTGTGCTTTGAAAACCTGCTCTAATGCCGACTTCACTTCTTTGTGGGGTGGATCCAACATCGTGACAAATCCCGCAAAGATCAGTTCTGTTTCTGCTTCACCGACCGTATAATCCTTTTTGTTTTCCAGATCTTTATAGGCGATAGCAATTACACGCAGTGCCTGTTCCGAATAGGTGGCCGACTTCGCCAGGATTTCCTGCTTTTGGGCAGTAGTCAACTTACTGACTTTTCCTTCCGATAGGACGTTTGTCGAAACATCCAGAATCGATTCTATCGAGCCTTTTACAATGGAAATGACTTTCTGTTTATGAGTCCTGATGATAGTGGCTCTTTTACGGAATGAATCAAAAGCAAATATTTTTACCACCGGATACTCCTTTTCAATAGTTTCCAGTTTATATCCGGCTTTTAGGACAAGTGTGCTGAACGATGTTTCTGTGGGGTCTCCAATTGAATACCAGGATTTATGAAATTTATCAGGAGCGGATACTTTTCCCATCGAAGACAGGAATCCGGAAAGAAAGGATATCTTCAGTTCAGCCAGGGAATCTTTCGTCAAAACGACACCTTTCTCGTCAATAATCTTCCCAACCGGCTCATACCCTAATCCTGAAACTGAGAATGTTTTCCCATTGAAATAACATTCGGTAATAGTCATTTCATTCTTTGTGATGGTTCCTGTTTTGTCGGTAGCAATCACGGTAGCCGAACCTAATGTTTGGGCTGAAGAAATCTTTTTGACAATAGCCTTTCTTTTTGCCAATCGTCCTATTGCCAGGGCCAGGGCCATTGAGATCTGTGCAGGCAGACCTTCGGGCACCATGGCTGCTGCTACACTCACCGAAAAGACAAGTGCCAATGCAATAGAATCATGCAGGACAAGCCGGGTTGCAAAAAGAATAACAGCAATACCTAAAGTGACGTAAGTTAACTTTTTAGAAATATCCTTTATCTCTGTTTGCACCGGTGCATCAGCGGGTTTAATCTGTTCAGAGGTGGTACTGATTTTACCAATCTCCGTTTGTACTCCGGTGGCATAAACAATTCCGGTAGCCTGACCCCTTGCAACTGTCGTACCCATGTAAACACAGTTTTTTATTTCTACAAACGGCAGGGTCTTCTCGGTCGTAAACAATGAATCCTTTTCGGCAGGCAATGATTCGCCGGTAAGTATAAACTCATTGGCTGAATATCCGTTCGATTCAACCAGTCGAATATCGGCAGGGATACCGTCCCCTTCGTTTAATTTTACCAGATCGCCAGGAACAAGGTCTCCCACACGGATCTCTATAATCTTTCCAGCCCTGATCACATTGCATTTATCCACCACCAGGCTTTTAAGGGAAGCCAGGATATTCTCTGATTTCCATTCCTCATAAAAGCCAATCATAGCATTCAGCAGTACAATAACCAGAAGGATAGATCCATCACGGTATTGGCCTAAATAGAATGACACTGAAGAGGCAACGATCAAAATTAATACAAGCGGACTAATGAATTGGCGGAAAAGTATTTTAAAAATACTGATCCTATTCGTTGCTTTCAATATATTGCTGCCATACTGTTGTCTGGCCGATTTAACTTGTCTCTCATCAAGGCCATCCTTCACATTGCTGTTAAGCGCTTTAACTACTGCCTCAATTTTTTCTTTATAAAATTCCATTCTTTTTAAAACGTTATGGTGATGGTATTCCCAATAGGATCGGGTGATAGCATCCCGTTAGCAGAAAACGATACTTTGAACGATTTGTTTCTTTCATTCCTTGCACAAAAGCAGAATGAAAACCGGCATGTTAGTCACTGCCGGTTTTCCCAAATCTTCAGTTCAGTGAATGAATCAATCGCTTCTTCTTCCACCTTCTGATTTCGCTTTGTAAGGTAGACATTTTAAGTAACTGCACAAACTAAAACGACAGGATTCATTCATTTTACCAATAATCCACCGGCTAAGTTCCCCAAAGTTTCAACTATCCCCTGTTGCAGTTCCCTTCATTTTGTACAATCCACCAGCTAAGACCCCAAGTCCCGACCATTACCCTATTGGGATTCCTTGTTGACTTCTGGATTATTTAGTTGCACAAACTAAATCTGGATAGTTATAAACGAAGTGTAGACTTTGGACTGAAAAAACAAGGGAATTTTTAGTTGACTCATAATTTGTAATTACTCCTTACAGTCGTGATGTTGGTTCCAAAAAACAGCACAACCTTTTGCATATATAACAAGCTTTGCAGAAAAGGAGGTCAATAGAGCTTCTTTTTATAACTAGAGTTGTTTTTCGGTCTATTTCAAATTTGAATAACAAGTAAAATACCTTATGATAATAAGTATAGGAATTAATAAAGGAAGTCCGACTGAAAACCAATACCCCATATTATATAATCTTTGTCGGAATTTGTCTTCATTCTTTTTATTAAAGTGTTTGTCTGTAAAAGCGCCTAGGTTATAAAATATATTCGCAATTATTAGTGTAAACAAGAAGAATAATACCTGAAAAACGAAACCGAAAATTGTGATTTCAAATTCACAATCGTAAGGTGCAATTAAAATGCTTCCAAGTAAAACAGAAAGTATGTACGATACTATTCCTGAAATTATTAATCCAGTATTATAGCTATTTCGTCTGGTTTTCCACCAGCCTTTTATATTTGAAGTTGAATTATAATTAGGGGTTTCCATTTTTTATAAGTAGGGGCTGCTGAAAAAGTATAATATTGCTGATATACAACAGAATAATGTCTAATTTAGGCATTCGTGTGCATGCTTATTGAATATAAATGTTCATTTTCCATGCACTCTAGTTCCTTTCTGTAAAGACAAAATCCTGTAAGGATTTAATATGAATAACCTCCCCGATGCATCGGGGAGGATTAGAATGATATGAAAACAAGAACCCTGAACAGGGTTCAACAACATATTATCTTTATATTCAACCCTCTTCGGGGTTGTGGATTTAGGGTAATTCAGAACCCCCAACTCTATCGCTCTCTCAAATACTCTTTTCCTATTTCTTTCTCCTTCAGGAGAAAGTCCCCGAAGGGGGATAGAGGTATGAAGAGGGCAGGGGGAGAGGTCTGATTTGAAGAAGAATAAATGTCTAGTCCTGAAATAGGTTTACAACAAAGTAAACAAAATTCAGGATAATGAAAAGACAAGTAAAGAAAATTACGGACGAATTACAATTCCAAATCGTTCAAGAGTATTTAAACACTTCAACAACTCAAAAAGAGTTAAAAGAGAAGTATAATTTTGGTGGGAATAACAATATTTCCAATTGGCTGCGTAAATTTGGTCTTTCAAAGTTAA
>Ga0302286_10001193_pt1 | contig 19664 bp, 15 predicted proteins | sample III_Fen_E2_3_FD_198765 | JGI IMG/M metagenome (GOLD analysis project Ga0302286, IMG submission 198765) | Peat permafrost microbial communities from Stordalen Mire near Abisko, Sweden - III_Fen_E2_3 | ecosystem: Environmental > Terrestrial > Soil > Wetlands > Permafrost | place: Sweden: Abisko...
AACTTTATCTTGCTCTGCATAAACATCATAATAAGCCAGTGATTTCGAACGGTTCTCCAGAATGTCCTTTTCCTTGCTGTGCTTTTTGGCTTTCACCACCACTTCTTTCAAGTGAATCATTTTACCTTGTACGTCTTTCTTCGCAATTGAGTCGTAGTTGATTTTCGAAATTGCTTTTGCCACCGAATCATTAACTTCCTGAATCGATATGTCTGTTACAGTCGGTTTATCTTCTTCGGAATTGGGTATACGAGAAAATAAGTCGGTGTATCGATATTGTTTGGGCGCGGGGCTGAAAAGCTTGTCTAACACCGTACGGTAATCTTTCTTTTTCCTCTTTTCCCTTACCGCAAAAACCATTTCCCATCTCCCCTGCACATCGGCAGTGAAACTAAACCGACCCAAACTGTCGGTGACAAAACACTCTACAAAACTATTATGCAACTTGGTACTGTCATCTTTCTGGGAGATAAGGGTCGACACGTTTACATTGGCTTTGGGAATCGACTGTACAAACGAAACCACTTGTCCGTTAATCTCAATTCCTTTTTCGGGCTGGTGTTTTAGCTCAAAGGGTTTCTTGCCATTCACCCAGTCCCAGTTGTAACGATGCCAACCTTGTACCATCAGCAACTGGTCGAGTGCCTGACGGTGAATGCTGTCCGTAGATTCAAAGTAATAATCCGGATTGTGCACATACCCTTTTATCTCCGACATAAGCAGCAGATTGGATTGAATATCCTGATCGGGTTTTACATCGTTTTGGTTGTCTCTGACCGAAACCGAGAAAGTGGTTTCCACCGGAATAGTATCCCGTTCGGTAAGGGCAAACTGCATATTGACTTGTTCGTTGGGGTTGTAGGACTTTTTGTCCATTTTCGCCTGAATGTTTAGCTTCTCCTTACGATGAATAAACAAGAGACGGTCTCCCAGAATCTGTCCTTGTGAATTGAAAAGTATAAGCCTTGAAACTCCTGCCGGAAAATTGGTTTTGCAGATTCGAAAATCAATCGGCTTACCTTCCGAGGTATCTATCATTAGGTATTTCTGCAGGGAACTTCCGCTCAGTAGTACCAATCCGAATATACCACGTGGCGTATCGCTGTTTGAAAGTACTCTCACCCCAATGCTATCGGGTGAAGAAAGATTATCTACTTTGAGCACTATACCTTTGGGCTGTACTGCAGGCAAATCGAAGTTGTTTTTTTTATCTTTATAATTTACAACTACTTTTGGAGCTTTATTACTGAGTTGTACTTTATCACTGGGAGTATAACTAAAGACTCCTCGTCCATCATGCACAGACTTAAATCGAACGATTGTCTCTTTATTTTCACCAACCACTTCCCCCGATACTTCAATGGGATTACCATAAGCATCCGTAGCTTCGAAAGCAACTTGCGAAGGCACTCCGACAACCAGGTTTCCACCTTCGGGATAAAACTTCAATGTGACTGCTTTCTCTTTTACAGGTGTTTTACGCAGTAACGGGTACAATCCCCATCCATACTTCATCAGGCTTTTTTCTTCGTAAGCTCCCGGCTTGGTGGGTTTGTCGTAAACGGCAAAGGTGCGTGAGAAAATGGTTTCTTCTCCAAAGTTCAGCATATACTTGGTATAAGCCCGCACTTCATAGAAACCGGAATAAAATGGAAGTTTATTCAAGCTAAAGTTGCCATGACACTTTCCGTTCTCTACTTTCAACGTTTGTTTGTTGATGACTTCACCTCCGGGATTAAGCAATTCCACGTACAGCGTTTGGCTCAGCATACTGGTTTTGTGAAAGCCCGAGGTAACCAAATAACAGCTAAACCAAATATCATCCCCCTGATAATACGTGGAGTTATCAAAGTGCAGATATACCTTTTCCTGCGGCAGGTTTTTGGAGAAATGATCCACCATACTGACGTACCGCGCCAGTTTGCTCATAATGGTATCGTTTCTTTGGGCGGAAACCTGAATTATCAGGCTTAAGCCAAGGAACAGAAGAACTGCTGTTTTTTTGTTTGTGTTCATACTCGAATACTAATTTCTATCTTTCTATAAATTCTCTCCTAGCTAATCCTCTGGTAAGTTTGATGCTACTTCGATAGTTTGGGATTATACACGCTAAACTCAAAACCGGTAGTTCCCAGCATACCTTCTCCGCTTATCCCTTCTATGTTACCTACAAAATGAGTATTTATATCGGAGCAGAAAAATTCCAGTACGGCTTCTCCTTTTTCATCCGTTACTATCATTGGTTTCCACAGTAAGGTATTTCGAAAATCGGGCGAAGGATCGTTTAATAAAGCAGTATTATCGTATTTTGGCTCATAAAACTCACGACGTCTTTCATAGGATTTAATGCGCGAGAGGTTGTATCTCTCTAAAAGCTCTTTTTCTGTAAAGCGTTGATTTTGATTGTGATAAACTCTATCTTCATCCCCAAAATAATAATCATAGGGCCAATCAGAACCTAACACCTCTTTGTTTGGACCTAAATGTACATTATAGATTTTACCATCAATTGGCTTCTTGGAACGATCAGCTTTGTGTTGACTACAATTTAAAGTACCATTTTTACATACATAATCTGTTCCTGCAGCTTCAATTTTAGCCAAACTATCTAACTGTCCGATATATTTATCCCTGAAAGTAGTAATTCCACGCCCTTTCACCGTTACTTCGCCAAGTTTTATCGAGTTATGTCCCTCAACAAGTGGTTTGTTGGTATCATCCGATTTCTTACTGACAGCAAGTGGCAACGGGCAGTTTATTTCTTTTGTTTTTGCGACTTCATTGATTGCATCAAAAGGTTCTGCAATCTTGATACGGGACTTGAATTCTTCCGGAGCCAAAGGTTTGAAATAGACATATTCTCCTGGAAACAACTTTAATTGTGCTGAAGCAATTGTGAATCGACCTATGGAATCGGACATAATCAAATTACTCTGGTTATTTTTTCCGGGATTTGAGACCATAACAAACTGAGGTACTCCCGTTGACCGCTTGATGTGTTTTGTAGTATGAATCTCTCCTTTTATACTGTCAAAGACTACATACTGGTTTTTGTTGTTATTTGCCTGCAAAGCTTCCTCTGACCACACATACCGTCTCCATCCTTGAGTGAGTAGTAGCAAATCGAGTGCGCCTTCCCGGTCTTTGTTTTTGGTATCAAAGTAAAATCCCGGATCGTATATTTTTCCTCTTAACTGTGAACTTAGGTAATAATGGGTGAGAATGTTCTCAGGGTCATCAACATTTCGGTAGAGCTTATCATAGACATTTGCACCAAAGTTGGCTACTACAGGTTGCCCGTTTTCATCAGTTACCTTTATTTTCAGAACCACTTTCTCACGTGTCTCGTATCGGTCTTTGTCCAAATGCGCTTCCACAGTAAGTTTCTTTTCCGGATTTATATACGCCAATCGCTCGGCAACAGGGAGAAGCTTGTCATCAAAGAGCGTGAATTCAGCAATACCCTGATAAGGAAATTCTTTCAAGGGAATTTTTATTTTCAGTTCCGAGTTTAAAACTCCGGTTGCCATGCAACAAACAACTCCTCTGACCTGTGCCCTAAGATAAATAGTTCGTTGCGGTAACGATTTACTTTGCGACACCCTGAATTCAAGAAACTCTTTGTCTCGGTTAACCAGTTGCAAGGTCATACCCTGAGGCATACTCTGAGGCAGCGAGAAAACAGTATCTGCAACCGATTTGGAAAGGCGGATACGATATTGTTTTCCTTCAAGCGGGGTAAAGGAAAGACTTCCCATACCTGCATGACTACTCTTGAACTTCCCTATCGGAAGAGAATCTTCTAACAGCACACCCTCCACTTCTAGGGGTAATCCATCTATGCCTACGGCTTTAAATGCCAGTTTGCTGCGGATTCCTGCAACCAGATTACCACTTTCAGGAAAAGTGCTGAATTGGATGGAATTTTTCCGATTCGATAGCTGTGTTGCCGTTGGAACTGATACTGATAAAGTCTTTATATTCTTATAGATTTTTATTCTGCGTACAACTTTCAACTCTTCGTTATTAGCAAAAAAAGAGTGTTGTGTATATGCCATCAGCAAATAATTACCATCGGATAGAGAGTCCTGTAGGTAAACATGACCGTCGGCAAAACCATTGTTTGTTTCATACTTTCCCTGCCATACAGCTTTCTGTGTGGATTCATTTATCAGTTGCATATACAGGGTTTTGCTCAAAAGAGAAGGCGTAAAATACTGTGCATCGAGCAGGTAAGCCTTGAACCACAAATCTTCGCATGTTTCGTAAATGCCTTTGCTGGGTTGGATGTAAATCAGCTCCGGTGCATTGCTTTTGGCAAGGGTTTTTAGCTGTTCAGATATTTTTTCTGGAATCGGATTTGCAACCTGAGAAAATAGGTTGGAAACGCCTGTTAGGATAAGTCCCATCAGCACGAAATACTTACCGTACCGCTTTATTTTTGAATAAATTTTTAAGGGTAGTATCATATTCGGTTAACTTTTTATCGTTGTCTATTGTTGTGACTTTATCCTTGGTGGTTTTGGTAAAGTCTCGCGATTTGGAAATCGCGAGACTCACATTTCTCCAAACAAGGTTAACAATGATGCAAAGATAATTATTTTTGCTAAATTAGTGTTGTTACACAATAAAAAAAGTATTTTTCCCTTCATTACAAATAAGGGAAGAGAACTCACTGTTCTTCTTTAATAATTTTGCTCCTGAGGTTATAGAAAGCCGCTCCGTTTTTGGGCGATTGAAACTCATGCTCAATAACTTTGCCATCTTCAATCCGGGCAATGCAGGGATAAATACTATTATCAGTATGTATGTTAAATAGATTTTTGAAGTCCACGTAAATATTGGGATAATTTTTTATTTGGACACCTATTTTCTGTTGTAGTATCTTAAGGGAAGAAGCTTTGGTCAATACAAACAATATTTTTGAGTTTTGTACATATTTTTTCATAAATGCCTCCCCTTCCTGAATACAACCGTGGCAACCTAAGCCGGGTAATATAACAATCCATTTGACTTGTTTATTGACCTGTATCTTCGATATTGAAGTTGTCAAATTATCGGTTTCAATATCTTTCACACTTTTTTTACACGAACCGACAAATAATGCAATTCCGATGAATGCAACGACATGTAATTGTTTTAAGAATGTCATATAATTATTTTTTAATATTTTGTTACGGGTACACGGTGCTGGCATGTTCAAGACTTCAGAGTTAAACGCTTGTTTCATACTATATCTTCTTAAGGGTAAATATTTTTAATATCAGGTATTTTTCATTCGTATCTTTTTCAATGTATTCAATATTTAATCCCTCTCTGGTAACAAAAGAGTTTTGCCAGTTCCAATCTCTTATTTTGCCAATCACCGTTTCGCCTAAGTACTTAAAGTTTTCATCCATTATTATAATAGCAACAGGCTTTTCATTCCATTCGGTATTAACCGGAGCCTGAGGTATTGCTTTCAGCAAAAACCGATAATATACCTTCCTGAATTTATCATATCTTATTGCGGTATATTCATCATTTCTAATAGCATGCAACATGACTTCATCTCTTGAAGATTTATTGGGTTGTTTATCAATAGAACTTATCGTTCCTGCAAAATTACTGCCTCCATACACTTTTGTATATACGCCGGTATTTAAATTAGCCAGGTATAAATCATGAGAAACAGGAAAGCTTAATACCAACTTATCTCCATCCGGATGAAGGTCTGAAAATACTTCACTAAAAAATTCGTCATTCCAATTGTAATTATTACCATAAAGAGCCTTTGGATAGGTGTTACTGAATTTTACCTTATTGGTTTTGAAATCAAGTCTGGCAGTAAATTTAAAACCCGATATAATGGAGTCGGGTATATTCCCCGGAATAAAACCGGAAAATATAATTTCGTGAGCAGTTTGTATAAAAGGTTTCACCGCTTGCGGATTATATTGTGGGTAATGCAAGAACCAGTTTACATCACTTTTGTTTCCTCTCAAAGATATCTTGCTCAATATTATGTTCTTACTGTTTGAAAGTATAATCTCTGTCTTTGATTTATCATAAAGATAGATGGAATCCAATGATTTTAAGTGGTAACCGGATAAACCTCGCATGCCTTCCGGTCCATCTTTACTCCAGGTAATTCTTTTTTCGAATGTTTGGGTGTTATAATCATAAAAATAGATGGAATTGTTGAAGTTGTTTAAAAAAGTAAAATACAATTTTCCATCCACAGAATTAAACATTTCCGTAAACTCCGGCTTAGGAGCTGTGCAGCTATCCAATTCAAATTTCTTTTCAGCAATGATTTCCAATTTCACAGATGCTTTCAGTTTTCCTTGATTTTCATTCGCAATTTTAACTGTGCTGGTATTCGTACACGCCGTTGACAATAGCAATACGAAAAAATAGATTTTAGATTGTTTTAAATTCATATCGATTTATTATTAAAGTGAGAAAGATAGGACTGATAAATGCTTATCAATCCTATCTTAAATTAAATAGTTTGATTAAAATCCAACTGTTTCATCACATTCATAATCATAGTCAACATAATAATAGCAACGATTCGTAAAAGAACATTTTCCATGATTCCATCCATAATGATTTGTGAGACACTCTGCACTGGCTTCAGGAGCCGCTGAAATACCGGCAAGGTTTACGTTACCTGTTTTACTGTCTTTGCTAAGAGTAACATTCAATGTTAATACTGCAGCTACGGCTACAACGCTGATAATACTTAATACTTTTTTCATATTATTTAATTTTTAATTAGTTTATAAAGAGTAAAATCTGGCTTTGTCTATCATTTCAAAAGCCCGAAACCGCGTTTCGTTAGTTATTCTGTTGTATCTTTGTGCCCTCCTTTCTTTTTTATAGAAAGGTCCCGGGGCAGGATGCTGAAGAGTCTCCAACACCTTGATGCAAACTGCCCCTCCTTTCTGTTATTTTATGGTATTCTTTCCCTCAGTATTTATTCGATGAATTAATTCTTTCATGGCCTGCACCATTTCATCTGTAGCCTTAGATTCTACTTTTATTTTCCGATTGATTATGTTTTGTGCCATAGCCAATGCCGCTGTTTTTTGCCCTGTCATGTAATAATAATTTGCTAGTTTATAGCGGGGATACAGCTTATTAGGAGCCATAAACAGAGCCTGTTTATAAGCCTTCTCTGCTTCAATGTATTTTTTTAATCCTATGTAATTGTCGCCCAGTGTGGTAAACAACACATCGTCAGTGGTCAGTGCTTTGGCTTTGCTAAGCAGTTGAATGCTTTGGGTGAATTTCTTGTCCTGATTCAGCGCCTTGCCGTAATATTGCAGGAAAGCACCGGTGTATTGTAAAGGTGTGTAGATTGTTGACAAACAGCTGTCCGTCTTTGCATAATCTTCCATTTGATACGAGAATGAGGCGTTATACCAACTACGGTATGCCTTATATTGACTTCCGGCCAGTATGAACGAGTATACAGCTATGGGTATCAATATTATTACTACTGCACCGATAATTATTTTGGGGCTCAGGAAAACATTTGAATGTGCATCGGCATCGGCTACCCGCTCTTTTTTGATTTGGGAGGAAAGCACCCCCAATAATATGAAGAACAGGATAAACGAGGGTAAGGAATAAAACGGGAACGAAATGAACGCACATACCAGCAATGTTATAAATGCCGGCATAACGGTGCTAAACAGCCTGTTCTCTTTTGGGGAACTTCTTAATGATTCGACAATCAGGAGGATAAATAGAACTAATCCCGGAATACCTTGTTCTACCAAAATTTCGAGATATTCATTGAACGCATATTTTGTAGTGCCTGCAGCCATTCCCTTTGTTTTATCCATCTCTTCGGGATTCGATCTGAAATAATCGGCTTGCCAGTTGTTATATTCTGCCTCGAACCGACCTACACCATAACCAAACACTGGTTTGTCGATTGCTTTATTGAGCGTAACTTCCCAGATAAACAGTTTCCCGGTTGTTGACTCCTTTTTCAGATAAAATAAACCGGAGACGGTTAGTGTTATTATGGCTATTGCTGCTACAAGTACTAAGATTTTATGAATGCGGGTGTTCAACATGTGCTTTAGTGCTTCCATAAACCGGTACTTGTAATTCAGCACAACGATACTACCCGCAACTGCTCCTATCCAGGCCGCACGGATCATCGTAGCCGGCAGCACAACAAGTATTGCTATGAGTGTTCCGAGAGAGAAATAGTAATTTAGTAACGACAACACATTTTTTTTCTGTATATCTCTAAATAAGATATTACCAAGTGCTAACGGAAATATTATCGCAAGGTATAGTGCATACGGTGCAGGATTGTAGAAAGAACCGGTAATTTTAAAGTAACTACTAAAACCGGGAAAAATATCGTATAATTGGAGAAGTCCCCAAACCGCTTGTGCTAAGCCGGATAAAATTAAAAAGAATATAAGGATATCGGGAAAACTAATTCTGATTGGAGAAGATAGGTACAATTGATTATTTTCAGGTTTCGTTGTACGGGCAATGAAATATTTTATTACAAAGTATAATACAACACACAAGCTATAGTTTATAAATCGGCCATTGTGTAGCAACGGGACTTGAGGAGTTGTAATGGTTCTTAATACCAGATAGCCAAAAAATATCAGAACGAATTTATCGATTTTGTTGAGAGCGAATGAGGCAGATGGTTTTGTAAATACAAGTGATGCAACAGTACCAAGCATTAACACTGCCATTGCCCCATAAAACCAAAGTTGTTTGGCACTGATGATGCCATTATACAAGCTGTTTGAATAAACAAAGGAAATTACCAGTAGCGGTAAAAATATCAATAAAAAGAATATATTTTTCTTAGCACTCATAAATATAATTTGTTATTGTTTGATGATGGTTTATTTCTGTTAGATTGTTTCATTATTTCATTTTTATGAGGTTGTATCAAAAGTTCATCCTCTTTTCTTTGCTGCCGCACGATTGCATCGTGTGGCATTAACTTTATATCAACTCTGACTTACCCCCTTGCTGCCGCACGATTGCATCGTGTGGCAATAGCCTTATACCAATACAAAATATCCAATAAACTTTTTTCTGACCTGCCACACGATGCAATCGTGCGGCAGCGACTGGGCAATCTTGCGGCATTAACTCTATATCAACACAATATCCAATAAACCTTTTTCTCCAGCATAATCAATAGCACTACTATAAACATATTGTTCCGCTTTGAATACTAAACCTCCTTCAACCGGATTGTTGTGAATATAGTTTAACTTCTCATCGATTACTTTATTACTCCAAAGTTCTATTGGTTTATTATCATGCCTCCATAATTGATAATGTCTTACATTAGACGATTTTTTTCCTGCTTCTTCAAATTGCTTAAGTAGCCATTCTTTTCTACTCTCTTGAGGATTTGCTTTGATTGCTCCTACTATTGCCTTACTGGTAAAACGCTTAAAGCTTCCTAATATCAATTCCGGCTTCTCTTCCTTAATGCTACTAAATATCAAATGAACATGATTAGACATTATACACCAAGCATATATTTCCATCCCTTTTTCTTGCTGGCAATATCGCAAACTATCAAGTAATATATCTTTATATTCATTCCTTGTAAACACATCTATCCATTCAACTACAGCAAAACTTACAAAATAGACTCCTTCCGGATTCCTGAATTTATAATTTCTACTCATTGTATTCTTTCATTTTTTGTTCTACACTTGCCACACGATGCAATCGTGCGGCAGCGAAGATTCAATCGTGTGGCAATAGCCTTATACCAATACTAAAATATTCAATAAACCTTGCTGCCGCACGATTGCATCGTGTGGCATTAACTCTATATCAACACAATATTCAATAAACCTTTTTCTGGCTTGCCACACGATACAATCGTGCGGCAGCGAAGGCAGAACCTATCAATTTGTATCTCCACCGCTTTTTAAATCATCGTTCTGAATGCCTCGCTTAGCTTTTTTTACACCTTGTCCCATTTTACCAAAATTGTATGTTACATTCAGTCGCAAAGCCTGTGCATGGTATGAGTTCTTGCTATGCTGATAGTAATTCAGATCATTGTAAGTCATTGACGTTGAAATATTTTTTTGAAGAGGATTTGAAATTGACATGCTTATATTCAACTTGTTGTTTAATAATGACTGAGTTATTCCCAAACTGCTGGAATAATAAACTGAAGTCTTCCCTTGTAGCATAACCTCGGGCGAGTAACCACTTCCATTGACACTAATCGAACCGTTTTTCCATAAAATGAACCGAGCTCCTACACTTCCACCGTAACCAAAACCGCTATTTGTAATATCATGCCCATTATTGGCTTCCATTTTGATATAATAACCAATTCCGTTGCAAGAAAGAGTAATCTTATCACTGGCGCGGTAGGAACAATACACGTTCGTAACAAGATTCATATTGGTTCCAATGTTATTGAAAGTTGTCGATTTTATTCCATCTGCATTTATGGTGGAGATACTTTCAATGGAATTATCGGTGAAAGCCCCTCTACCCGATAAGTTGATATTGATTTTCTTTGTAAAAGCACTGTAAACCAATTCAAAAGTGTGTGAAACCTCCGATTTCAAGTTGGGATTTCCAAAAGAAATGTTTAGCGGGTCGGAGTTATTTACATAAGGATTCAGGTATCTTATACCGGGACGGGAAAGCCGTTGTGTATAAGAAATCTTAATACTTTTACCGGATTTTAATTGATAGTTCAGTGTAAGATAAGGTACAATGTTTTGAAATTGATTGGAAAATCTGATAACATTCTCCGAAGCAGATGTCGCATTATTCCAGGTAAATTCGGCACGTAGCCCACTTTTCAATGTAAAATCTTTGACTGTATACACATACCCTGCATAAGCTGCTAAAATATCCTGATCGTAATCTAGTTCATTGCTTTTTGAAGCATTATAGTCCCATACATTGGTTATTGGGTTTAATAAATAAGTATTTGAATTCGTGTTATTCTGTCGATAAATGCCTTTCAATCCGCACTCTATCTGTTGCGTTTTGGACAATGGGTCGTAATAATCAATTTGTAATGTTTGTTCCCTTGTGAACGCATCTGCAGTAGAGCGTTGTTGGTAAGGCATATAGTTGAACGTGTTATCGATCGTTGATTCATAGCTCGAATTATTCGGAGCATTATCAATTTTATAGGATATGGTAAATGATTTATTCGGTTTCTTGAACGAAAGCTGATAATCGACGTTCCCTGAAACGGTACCGAGATGACCTTTTCTGATGCTATTATTCTCGAAATACTGTGTATTTAGGTTACTAATATTGCTTGTGTTTGTGGACGAGATAGAATTAACATGGCTATCTCCGTTGTTAACCCAAAACGATGCACTTACTAAATTTTTTGAGTCAATATCGTAACTTACATCTGCAGAAACATTATTGGAAGTGCCTTTTCCATTCGACGTTCCTGCAGCATCGGATGTATGATACGTATCACTTAGATAATTAATTCTTTCTGAACGATACGTCGCTTGGGGTTGTACATTGTGAGTAGCCGAATACCTGGTCGAAAAACTGAATTTATCGATCTTTGCCGCCAGGTACAGACCACCGCTCCAACCTCCCCGGGTATCAAAGCCACCGTTTACACTTCCATTATATCCGGTTGTTTTCTTTTTAGTGGTGATGATATTGATAATTCCGCCTATTCCTTCCGCATCATATTTCGATGAAGGATTTGTAATTACCTCGATGTCTTTAATAGAATTTGCCGGAAGACTTCTGATTACATCCTTAAAGTTGTTTGACATTAAGCTCGAACTTTTACCGTTCATCAACACTTTATAATTGGTTTGACCATTCAATTTTACATTATCTTCCGCATCAACAGTAATCATTGGTACTTTCCGAAGTATCTCCAGTGTATTAAACGTATTGGCATCAGGGTCGGCATCAACACTGTAAGTCAGTTTATCAATATCGACCTTTATAAGCGGTTTTTGTGCAACAACCGACACTTCTTTCATTACAATGCCTTCTATCAGGCTAATTTTGTCGAGTTCAGTTTTTGAGTCAGAAACAGAAACTTTCAATTGTTTCTCTTGAAATCCGATTGAAGAAAGCATCAGCGTATATTTTCCTTTTTCCTTTGCATTGTATACGAATTTACCATTTGTGTCGCTAATCATTCTCTTTACGACTTTGGAGCTGTCGTTTTGTAAAGTTATAGTTGCATAAGGGATGCCTTTCCCTTTTGAAGCATCTACTGCCTGACCTGAAATCTGATACATCTGGGGTTTGTTCTGGGCATGTAAGAGGGTTGCTCCGAAAAACAGGAAAAGGAATGTGATTTGTTTGTACATAGCTTATTATAATGGTATTTTATGTGAATTGATAAATCAATAATTATAAATTAAAACGTAATGGAATATCCTAAGCAACAAAATTATCTTGTATTTCTTAATCAAAAATTATCTGTCACCGCTATGCGGTTTATATTCATTTTCGATTATTATCTCTACCAATCTTACCTCTGCTGCCGCACGATTGCATCGTGTGGTAATAGTTTTATACCAACCTCTGCTGCCGCACGATTGCATCGTGTGGCAATAGCTTTATTCCAACACAATATCCAATAAACCTTTTTCCTGACCTGCCACACGATGCAATCGTGCGGCAGCGTGGTCTTATTATTCTACAGGGATTCAGGTGATCAGCACCTACTTATTTCACCCAATGGAATAATCTGTTCCACTGAAAACCGTCTTCCCCATTCGAGAACAACACCAGAATAGTTTCACCTATAACATTATTTTCAGGCACAAATCCCCAATAGCGTGAATCCATAGAACCGTAAAAATTGTCACCTTTCATAAAATAATAGTTGTTCTTAAATGTATAAGTTTTTTTATATCTTCTGTTCAGGAATATCGAATCCCCATTAACCGTATATTTATTTCCCTCATACGCTAGTATGTCTTTATACAATGCGAGGCTTTCATTCGTCAATTTGACACTCAATCCCCTGCCCGGCACAAATAAAGGACCGTAGTCGTTTATTTTCCAATTGAAAATCGAATCGTGAGGATAAAGTTCGTTCTTTTGTTGCGTCGGAACATTCTCAATTGAATTACTATCATCTTTAATCATTACAGTATCGCCCGGAATTCCACAACACCTTTTTACTATGATAATTCCATACATATCTTGGGTAGTATCATTTAAAGAGTTATAATTTGGCAAGTTAAACACAACAAGGTCGCCTCTCTTAATCGAAGTGAATCCCCTTATGTGGGTATATTCATTTTTGCCATCTTTTAAAAAATGCCGGACTTTCAACATCCTGGAACCATAATTCATTTTACTTACCAATATCAGATCTCCGGGTATTAATGTGGGGGTCATTGATGTTGATAATATTTTATAGGTATCAAAACAATATAGTCGTAAAAGAATCGCTATAAGAACCGGTAAGCCTATAATCAAAAATCCTTTTCTGAATAAAATCCTATGTTTTCTCATTCTGTAATTTAATTTTATTTTTCTCAATCAATTGCAGCCTATACCAGTGAACACAAAATGATAGATACCCGACACCGAAAAATATTTATACAGTCTACTTCAGCACATTCGCTTTTATTTTCAGAAAGTGAGTGGTTGTATCCGTATTGGTAACCATGGTGATGGTTTTGTTTTGAAATCCCGACTTTCCTAATGTATTGAATGAAAACTTAATCATACACGTATCCTGAGGTTCAACCAGTTTTTTGTAAGAGTCAATCACTGTACATCCACATTCGGCAGTTATATCGTATATGGCCAGCACGTTTTTCCCGGTATTTTTTATAATGAAACTTCCATTATACATTTCATCTTCTTTGAGGTCGCCAAAATCATAAACTTTTTTATCTAGGGTAATAGTAGTATTTTCATCTGCGCTACGGCGATGCTTATTCCCATTGCAACTCACGATTAGTATTACTAAAAATATAAGGTAGTATTTATTCATTGTTCAATAAAATTATATCGGTTTTTATTTTTATATCGGAATTTCTAATTTGTTATGTCATTAATTGCTAACTATCAACTATCAATTGTCAACTAACTTCACCACCATACCTGCTTTCCATTCTCATATGTAAAAATTCGCTCTTCAGTTCCTTTTGTCAGATTACGTAAAAGGAAGAGTGCCTTTGTTGGTGCATTCTTGTAAGTCAATTTATATGTTTTACTTGACCCCGTTTGTTGACCCAACGACACCCATTTGTTATTCCAATAAAAAAGCTCATATAATTCTCCATCTCTAATACAGTTATCATCGTTCCTGATTAAATATACAATTTTATCAATTTGTTTGGGTGACTCAAATTCCATCCCAGCCCACACGTATTCTTTAGCCCACTTGTATTCTTTATTCTCCCAACAGTAACGTGTAAGTACATCACCATCAAAAGCATTAGCAGAGCATGAATCCGGCAAAACAGGGTGATTACTCGTTATTTCGTTTAACTGCTTTCTTTTCAATTCGGACTGATAAGTTTTATTTAGTGCTATGTTATCGATAGTTTGTTGGAGGAAGGGTAGTTTTAAAGTTGTAGGCGCACTCAATGCCGGGAAGGTAACGAATTGATAATTTGCGCTTTTATGTGATACTCTTCGAATATAGAATGGAACTTTTAATAACAAATAATCATCTATCACTTCCAAATCAGACTTTGTAAGTTTAGAATTGGACTTCGGTTCATATAATTCTATTTCTGCCATATTACAGCGTGATCTTCTGGATGCTGTGTATCTGAAATATTTATATCTCTTGCATTGCTTTATATTTACTATCTGGTAGCTTGCTTCGGGTTCTTGTTTTATGGTATATAAATCAACAACGTGAGCAAAATCAGAATCGTTTGATACTTGAAATTTACCACCGACTACTTCTCTGCTATACTCATTCAACAGGCTGTTTTGATACTTCCTATTCAGTACTAGCGTTTGCTTCTTATTTAAATCCGGGATAATTTTCGATATTTTTCCTAAGCTATCAATAATAATCGGGTCTGCCGAAGGCATAAAATTCTGGTCAGAATAATAACCCGGCAAACAGAGAATACCTTTATGCAGATTTTTAAATACTGCTTTCCCGTTGGCGATTTTCGTCCAACACACGGGAATCCAATCCCGATTATTAAAAACAGCAAGGTAGGCAAACTGATGATGGTCAGGTAGATTAAAATTAAAAGTCACAGGCACATCCACAGTCTGATAGTAATCTTTAGTCACATCTTTCATACAGGGCGTTGCCAACGTCGAAGGAATTTCTTCCTGCCCGTGAATCATCGACAGGCTTTCTTTTTGCTTCCCAAAAGTTCTACGATATACTTTTGGGGGAATTCTATCCGGAATTACCTCGACATGTCTTCCGAGTTCACATTTATCTTTAATTCCAAAATTCAAGGGCTTTCCATTCTTAGTGATTAAGGAATTCCATTCATGACCCATACTTCGGGTAGCCCATTGGGGAGTATAATCCAATACTACCGGTACACCAATACATCGAGCAGCAAGACTTATTTTTGAACAATATTGCCGGCAAGCCGTTGCCCTTGCCGTCAGCAATAAATGAACATTAAAATCAGGTACAACTTGTGGTGGAGTATGCAAATAACCATCTTTCAATACCCTTAGAGCTTTGCAGAGGTCTTCAGCCGTGATAGAATCTGTTGGTTTTTTTGTCAGTGAAAAAACTTCGGGAATGTAATGCTCGTTAAACAACACCTGCCAGTTCTCTAATGGTTCATTCCCTGCTCTATAAGGCAGGAGGTATTCGCAAAATTCATCAAATGTAAGATGCTTTGCATACGGTGTTTTCCATTTCTCGAAAGCATAATCAATGCTTCGTATCAAAAATCCGGCTTTAATCGTCTCTAAGTCCGATAAATAGGTAACGTCCGATAAATCATATTTCTTAGATATGCTATCAAACCCTTGTGTCAATTTCGATTCTTCATGCTCTTTTTTAAACAGCTTGTCCAGTTCTACCTGAAACTTTTCCCACTGTTCACTTTTATAGGAATAATGTACATCCATATTCTCTATCAAAAAAATAGCTGCTTTCAGCTTCAACGAATCGGCTGCATGATGGGAATAATGTCTGATCACCTTTTTAAGTTCCGATTGATTACTTCCCGCCTTCTCAAAAATAGGGTACAGTGACTTAGGATAGGATCTAAAATCAGGGAACACAAAAAAAAGTATCAATAGAAAAAAGCTAATTGGTATTGCGTATTTAACGAGATGGTTTTTCTTCAACATTTATTCGTGATTTTAGCAGTCTATAACAATTGATTTAAGGTAGACAAATAACGTTGTCCTGTTTTTTTTCTAAAAATGAAGAGAGACTCCAAAGCACCACGGAGCGTATCTCTTTACCCTAATGAAGAACATCTCTCCATTCTAATAGTGAGACTTTCTTCACCCCAACAGTAAACCGTTCTTCATTCCAATGAAGAGAGTTTCTTCACCCTCATAGTGAGCGGCCTTTTATTGTAACGAAGAGAGACTCTTTAGCGTAATAAAGAACCTCTCTCCATTATAATACTACTTCACACCTCTATTTTGAAACGTTTAACACGTAGTCAAAAAGGAAGGTCCGAGGTTCTTTGAGTAAAACTCCCGTTGGAGTATACTGTGTAGCAATACTCAGTTTATAATCCCCTTCTGCTATAGTAGCCGGAACGATAAAAGTAATTTTGGAAGGATCGTTTACTAAAATAGAAGTTGTAGGGATTATGCTTGCTTCGTTTGTTGCTTGGTTTATCAAACTGATACCAATACTTGCATTATCGCCGATAATTTTTATTTTGCTACCAGTAAGGTTTACACCACCTCCTGGGGTTAATCTGCTATTAACTTCGCCGGAAGTCACATCGGTTACCGAATTGATAACTGTACCAATTTCAGCCATACCGCGTACATCTACAGTTGCATTTTTTGCTGCATTGCGCAAATCGGCAGTAGGTGTTACACGAATGGATAAACTGTGTTTGGCTGCATCCCATTTGGCATTGTCGCCAATAAAAACGCCATTGACACCCATGCCAAAATAACCTAATCCAAATGAAACGGAAGACCCGTTTGCAATTTCTTCTTTAGCAATTTCCTTTAGAATATCCATTGATGCACGCATTGAAGTTGCGTTCAAATCCGTTCGCCGCGTCACGGCGATTTGAATTAAATCATCTTCGTTCAAAGATTTTCTTGTTACCACACGACCGAAACGATCGTCTTTCCGTTCGGTAAGTGTCAAATCATACAATTCGACAGTTACACTGTTTTTTTCAGTAGTTGCCATTGAATTTCAATTTTTTATTGTTTTTAATATTTGAGTGATATTTATAATGCAAAACTTTGTGTCAGAATATTATCCCCATACTGAAAGCTTATCGTATAGATTCCACTTTCAAGCCCAACGATAGGAATAAAGAAATCAGTCGAAATATAGGTGTCGGTTGAAGCACTATAAACTATTTCACCCATTTCATTCATGATAGCTATTTCAGTTTCTCCTATAGTTTTGTTGAAATGTATTGCTAAAGTGTTTTCTATAACGTTAATTGAAACAGGAAGAGAGAATGATTGAGCACGAGGAGGTGGAGCCGCTATTGGTGGAATGTCTATTGAGTACATGTTACCACAAATAGTGAATAAAAAAAGAAGCATAATTAAATTTAAGCGTTTCATAATAATTAGATGTTGAGTTATAAAAATAAATGATTATTTTCGCAGTTAAAATTACATGCTTATATTTACACATCCAAATAAATCTGTTGTACGGAACAAAAATAAATAAAATCATATCTAATTGTAATGCAATGAAATACAACCTTAATTTCAAAAAATATCTGTACGCTGCTTTTTTATATTCAAAAAGACCACCGATTTAACATATGTGTTTAGCGTCTTCTTTCAAAAGAAAGTCGCACTAAATACAATTAAAAAGTTTATGAAACTTTACTTGAATTAATTGTTATGAACCATCTTAAATCTGTTTTTTTTATTTCTATTTGTATATTGGCTGTCTCTTGTGGAACTCGTTATACAAACGATGCTACCATACTTCGGGCTGAATCATTGCTTAACTCAAAACCCGATAGCACCTACCGCATACTATCCAGCATTTCTCATCCTGAAAAACTATCCAAAGCTGATTATGCAGCCTGGTGCTTATTGTACACACATGCGCAATACAAGCTTTACATGGATATAAAATCCGATAGCATTATCCGTATAGCTGTAGATTATTATAATCGTACCAAGCTGTACAAGCAAAACGGAACAGCTTACTATTTACTCGGCTGTATTCAAAAGGCAAACAAGCAAAAAAAAGAAGCTTTGATAGCATTCAAGAAAGCAGACAACCTGTTAGAAAGAACAGATGAAACTGACTTAAAAGGAATTATAAAATTCAATATCGGTAATATCTACTGGGAAGATGAAGTTTTTGATCAATCTTTATCCAATTACAAAAAAGCTTTGGAATGCTTTATTACTACGAAAAATATAAAATATCAGGCCTACGCATATCGTGAAATATCCGACATGTACAATCAGTTTGATTACTCTTTTGATACTATAATGCACTATTCAAACATTGCATTAAAACTTTCCAAACAAGCAGGAGATACCATTAATTACTATTCGATACTGGCGCAACAAGGAGAGTTGCTCTATGATAAAGACTATTCACGAGCAAAAAAATATTTGCTGAAAGGATATCAGTATTTTCCGGCATTAAGAGCCAATTATGCAACGCTTCTTTCTTATACTTATTCAAAACTCCATCAACCCGATTCAGCCAAGTATTATCTCAATATTTCCAATAATGAATCTTTAAAATCAAAATATAAGGTTGTTCAATATTATATAGAAGCCTACATAGCTAAAGATGAGGGAGATCTACAGAAGGCATTTAGTCTATATGAAAAAGCATATTCTATCAGGAATGCATTTTTCAAGGAAACCATTAAAAATCAGCTATATCGTTTGGATAAACAATACGATTTAAGTCAGAAAGAGAAAGAGAATGCAGCTTTAAAAATCAGCAATAGAAACAAAGTGATAGTCATTACTTTATTCGTAATTATTTTCCTGATAGGATTAATTATTTTCACTCTTTTATTTCACAAAAGCAAAAGAAATAAGATGGCACAGTCTATGGAAATGCAAAGGCTGGAATACGAAATAAAGGTGAGAAAGACGGAAAACATACAAAAACGCTCACTCTTGTTATCTAAAATTCAACATAAAATCGATAATACCTTGCGACTGAATTTGTTGAATATGGGAACTACAGCATCTGAAAAGATGGAAGTCTTTTTAAAAGAAATTTCCAAACAATCTATCATCACCGATCAGGAATGGCATGACTATATCGATGAAGTAAACCATATATTTGATAATAAGATAAAACAACTTCAGGAAACGAATCCCCAGTTGACGAACACCGATATTAAAGTAATAAGCCTTATTTTTCTGAAATTGGATATTTCAGAATGTTGTAGTTTGCTCAATATGAATAAGAACACGATGTATCATCGCCGTAAAATAATAAAGGAGCGAATGGGTATAAGTAAAGAAACGGATCTGGAGAGTTACCTTATAGACTATATGGAAGCCGAAAGCAGCGAGAAGTAGAATTA
>Ga0302286_10001197_pt1 | contig 19642 bp, 16 predicted proteins | sample III_Fen_E2_3_FD_198765 | JGI IMG/M metagenome (GOLD analysis project Ga0302286, IMG submission 198765) | Peat permafrost microbial communities from Stordalen Mire near Abisko, Sweden - III_Fen_E2_3 | ecosystem: Environmental > Terrestrial > Soil > Wetlands > Permafrost | place: Sweden: Abisko...
ATTGATTTAGCGATTGATGCAATAAAAAAGCAAATAGAAAAAGCAAAAAATAAATAAGAATAAAATAAAAATTGCGATTTTCTTTTGTAATTTATTAAATAGTAATAAATTTGCAGTCCGATTTTGTAGGGATAAAATCGCAAAAGTGACCGTTGCCTATGTAGCTCAGGGGTAGAGCACTTCCTTGGTAAGGAAGAGGTCACGGGTTCAATTCCCGTCATCGGCTCAAGAAGAAAAAATGTAATAAATTAAAATAAAAGTATAATAATTAAACTTAGAAATAATGGCTAAAGAAAAATTTGATAGGTCGAAACCACACGTAAACATTGGTACTATCGGTCACGTTGACCACGGTAAAACTACCTTAACTGCTGCTATTACTACATATTTAGCTAAAAGTGGGTTTGCTGAAGTAAGAGATTTTGCATCTATCGACAACGCTCCTGAAGAAAAAGAAAGAGGTATTACAATCAATACATCACATGTTGAGTATCAAACAGTAAATCGTCACTATGCTCACGTTGACTGTCCAGGTCACGCGGATTATGTGAAAAACATGGTTACTGGTGCTGCTCAAATGGACGGTGCTATACTTGTAGTTGCTGCAACTGATGGTCCTATGCCACAAACACGTGAACACATCCTTTTAGCTCGTCAAGTAAACGTGCCTAAAGTGGTTGTATTTATGAATAAAGTTGACATGGTTGACGATGAAGAAATTCTTGAAATCGTTGAAATGGAAATCCGTGAATTATTAGACTTCTATGAATTTGACGGAACAAATACCCCAATCATTCGTGGATCTGCTTTAGGTGGATTAAATGGAGATGCTAAATGGGAAACAAAAATTCAAGAATTAATGGATGCTGTTGACTCTTGGATCCCAATTCCAACTCGTGAAGTTGACAAACCTTTCCTTATGCCAGTTGAAGACGTATTCTCGATTACAGGTCGTGGTACTGTTGCAACAGGTCGTATCGAATCTGGTATCATCCATACAGGCGACGAAGTTCAAATTATCGGTTTTGGAGCTGACAAAGCTTCAGTATGTACTGGTGTTGAAATGTTCCGCAAATTATTAGACCAAGGAGAAGCTGGTGACAACGCTGGTTTATTACTTCGTGGTGTTGATAAAAAAGATATCCGCAGAGGTATGGTTATCTGTAAACCTAAATCAATTACTCCTCACGTAAAATTCAAAGCTGAAATTTATGTGTTGAAAAAAGAAGAAGGTGGACGTCATACTCCATTCCATAATAAATATCGTCCTCAATTCTATATCAGAACTACAGACGTTACAGGTGAAATCATTCTTCCAGAAGGCGTTGAAATGGTTATGCCTGGTGATAACATCACTATTACTGTTGAATTATTAGCTCCAGTAGCCTTAAATCAAGGTTTACGTTTCGCTATCCGTGAAGGAGGTAGAACAGTAGGTGCTGGTCAGGTAACTGAAATTTTAGAATAATTATAAATATTTTATAAGGGATTGGCCGAAATGTCAATCCCTTTTATACGGGTGTAGCTCAGTTTGGTAGAGCACTGGTCTCCAAAACCAGGTGTCGGGAGTTCGAGTCTCTCCTCCCGTGCAAATAGAAAAGGAATCATGGGACTTAAAACATATATACAAGAAGCTTACAATGAACTTGTAAACAAAGTATCTTGGCCTTCTTGGAAAGAATTACAAAATAGTGCGATTTTAGTGTTGGTGACAACATTTATCTTTGCAATAGTATTGTTAGTAATGGACACAACATTCTCTCATTTGATGACGGATGTTGTATATAAAATCTTAGAATAAATTGCTTTCAAATATGAGTGATTCGCAAAAGAAGTGGTATGTCGTAAGGGCAATAAGTGGTAAAGAAAAAAAGGTTAAAGAACTTATTGATCACGAAATCATAAGATATAATCTTCAAGAGTATATTACTAGAGTTTTAATTCCGACCGAAAAAGTTTATCAATTACGTAATGGTAAAAAGATAAGTAAGGAAAGAAGTTATTTCCCTGGTTATATAATGATTGAAGCAATCTTAATTGGTGAAGTGCCGCACATATTAAAGAATATTAATGGTGTAATTGGTTTCTTAGGAACTGAAAAAGGCGGTGAACCTGTGCCTTTGCGTTCAACTGAAGTTTTTAGAATGCTTGGTAAAGTTGATGAGCTAGCAGAAAAAGAAGAAGAACCAACATTTACCTATATTATTGGAGAATTAGTTAAAGTAACTGATGGTCCATTTAATAGTTTCTCTGGTATAATTGAAGAAATTAATGAAGAGAAGAAAAAACTAAAAGTGAGTGTAAAAATATTTGGCAGAAAGACACCAGTTGAGTTGAATTTCAGTCAGGTTGAAAAAGAACAATAATAATTAATAACGCGTTATGGCAAAAGAAATAACCGGATATGTTAAACTCCAAATTAAAGGTGGATCTGCAAATCCTTCACCTCCAGTTGGTCCGGCACTGGGTTCTAAAGGGGTAAATATCATGGAGTTCTGCAAACAATTCAATGCAAGAACTCAAGATCAAATGGGAAAAGTATTACCAGTAATCATCACCGTTTTTGCTGATAAGTCTTTTACATTTATAATCAAAACTCCTCCAGTTGCAGTACAATTGATTGAAGTTGCGAAAATTAAACAAGGTTCAGCAGAACCTAACAGAAAAAAAGTAGGTAAAGTTACTTGGTCACAAGTAGAAGAAATTGCGAAAGCAAAAATGCCTGATTTAAACTGTTTTACTGTTGAATCTGCAGTATCAATGGTTGCTGGATCAGCAAGAAGTATGGGTATTACTATCGAAGGTGATGTTCCTGCTTATATGACTAAGTAATATAGTTTTTAAATAAATATAATGGCTAGACTTACAAAAAACAGAAAATCAATTCTTGGTAAAATTGAACCAGGAAAAGTGTATACTTTAGAGGAAGCATCTAAAGTGTTGAAAGAAATCAGCACAACTAAATTTGATGCGTCAGTGGACCTCGATGTAAGACTTGGAGTAGATCCAAAGAAGCCAAATCAGATGGTACGTGGTGTAGTAACTTTACCTCACGGAACCGGAAAGAAGGTACGAGTGTTAGCACTTTGTACCCCTGATAAAGAAGCCGAAGCAAAAGCTGCTGGAGCCGAATTTGTTGGGTTGGACGATTATATCGAGAAAATCAAAGGCGGTTGGACAGACATTGATGTTATTATCTGTACTCCTACAGTAATGGCAAAAGTTGGTGCATTAGGTAAAGTTTTAGGCCCACGTGGTTTAATGCCAAATCCTAAAAGTGGAACTGTAACCTTAGAAATTGGAAAAGCAGTAACTGAGGTAAAAGCAGGTAAAATTGACTTTAAAGTTGATAAATACGGAATCGTTCATAGTTCTGTAGGTAAATTATCATTTGATCCTGAAAAAATTATTGAAAATGCGAAAGAATTCATGAGTACAATCATGAAACTTAAACCATCTTCAGCTAAAGGAACATATGTTAAAAGTATCTATATCTCATCAACAATGAGTCCAGGTATTCAACTTGATGCTAAATCGTTTCAATAATATTAATAACTAAGAATTACAAGAAATGAAGACGATTGAAGATAAAAAAGCGATAGTTGCTAATATAGTTGATGAACTTAATAGTGCTAGTCACTTTTATGTTGTTGATATTGCTACTTTAAATGCTGAAGATACAAGTAATCTAAGAAGAAAATGTTTTGAAAAAGGCATTAAACTTATTGTTGTAAAAAATACTTTATTAAAGAAAGCATTAGAATTAAAAGAAGGTGAATTTGAATCTATCTATTCAACACTAAAAGGAAATTCTGCTATAATGGTTTGTGAAACTGCAAATGTTCCTGCAAAACTTATAAAAGAAATTCGTAGTGTTAAAGGAAAGGTTAAACCTCAAATTAAAGCTGCATTCGTAGAACAAAGTATTTACGTAGGTGATACTAATTTAGACGCATTAGCATCACTTAAATCTAAAAATGAACTTATTGGTGATGTTATTCTATTATTACAATCTCCAATGAAAACAGTTATAAGTCAATTAAATTCAGGAAAAAATATTCTTGGAGGCGTTGTAAAAACATTACAAGAAAAGGCAAATTCATAAGCCGATAAAAAATAAATAAGTATACAATTAATTAAAATCATACAAAAATGGCAGATATTAAAGCATTAGCAGAACAGTTAGTTAATTTAACTGTAAAGGAAGTAAATGAATTAGCCGAAGTTCTTAAAAGCGAATACGGAATCGAACCAGCAGCTGCTGCAGTAGCAGTTGCAGCTCCTGCTGCGGGTGGTGTAGCAGTTGCTGAAGAAAAATCAACATTTGATGTAATTCTTAAAAATGCAGGTGCAGCTAAATTAAACGTAGTGAAACTTGTAAAAGAATTAACTGGATTAGGTCTTAAAGAAGCAAAAGATCTAGTAGATGCTGCTCCTAAAGCTATTAAAGAAGGTGTATCAAAAGAAGATGCTGAGTCTTTAAAAGCTAAATTAGTAGAAGCTGGAGCTGAAGTTGAACTTAAATAAGACGCTTCTTTACTGAAGAATTCAGGTTTAAGCCTTAATTAAGGCTTAAACCTTTTATTGTTATTTTTAAGTTCAAACTTTTTTCTTTTACATTATGAATAAACCAAGAATTAGTTTCGCATCTGCAAAGAATCAGCTTGCATATCCTGATTTCCTTGAGATACAATTGAAGTCTTTCTATGAATTTTTCAAGATAGATTCAAATCCCGACGAAAGGAAATTTGAGGGATTATATAAAGTTTTTCAAGAGAACTTTCCAATTACAGATACTCGAAATAATTTCCATCTTGAATTTGTAGATTTTCAGATTGATCCACCACGTTATACGATTGAGGAAGCAATCGATAGAGGTTTGACATATTGTGTTCCTCTTAAAGCAAAGCTTAAATTATATTGTTCAGATCCTGAACACGAAGATTTTGATACGGTAATTCAAGATGTATATCTTGGAACTATACCTTATATGACACCACGCGGTACATTTATTATAAATGGTGCTGAGCGTGTTATTGTGTCTCAATTACACCGTTCTCCTGGTGTATTCTTCGGTCAAAGTGTACATGCTAATGGTTCTAAACTCTATTCTGCGAGAGTAATCCCTTTCAAAGGTTCCTGGATAGAATTTACAACAGACATTAATAATGTAATGTACGCTTATATTGATCGTAAGAAAAAATTACCTGTTACAACTCTTTTAAGAGCAATAGGTTTCGAAGACGATAAAGCAATACTTGAAATATTTGATCTAGCTGAAGAAGTTAAAGTTTCTAAAACAGCTCTTAATAAAGTTGTTGGTCGTAAAATTGCGGCAAGAGTTTTAAATTCTTGGGTTGAAGACTTCGTTGATGAAGCAACTGGTGAAGTTGTGTCTATTGAAAGACATGCTATCATTGTTGAACGTGAAGTTGTATTAACTAAAGATCATGTTGAACTAATATTAGAATCTGGAATTAAAACTATCTTTATTCATAAAGAAGGTTTATCTAATTCAGATTTCTCTATAATTTATAATACATTACAAAAAGACCCTTGCAACACTGAAAAAGATGCTGTAAGTCATATTTATCGTCAGCTAAGGAATTCAGATCCACCAGATGAAGCTACAGCTCGTGACGTTATTGATAAATTGTTCTTCTCTGATAAACGTTATGATTTAGGTGAAGTAGGTCGTTATAGAATAAATAAAAAGTTATATGGAACAACATCAAATAGCGATGTTAGAACATTGACTAAAGATGATATAATCGCAATTATTAAGTATTTGATTCAATTAATAAATTCAAATGCTGATGTTGATGATATTGACCATTTAAGTAATCGTAGAGTTAGAACCGTTGGTGAACAACTTTGTAATCAATTTGGTGTTGGTTTAGCTCGTATGGCAAGAACTATCAGAGAACGTATGAATGTACGTGATAATGAAGTGTTCACTCCAATCGATCTTATTAACTCTAAAACTTTATCTTCGGTTATTAATTCATTCTTCGGAACAAATCAATTATCTCAATTTATGGATCAAACCAATCCATTAGGAGAGATGACTCACAAAAGAAGATTATCGGCACTAGGTCCTGGTGGTCTTTCTCGTGAGCGTGCCGGTTTCGAGGTTCGTGACGTTCATTATACTCATTATGGTCGTTTATGTCCAATTGAAACTCCTGAAGGTCCAAATATTGGTTTGATATCTTCACTTTGTGTTTTTGCTAAAATTAACAAATTAGGTTTTATTGAAACACCTTACCGTAAAGTTGTTGATGGTAATGTTCAATTTGGTGATGATGCTGTACATTATTTTACAGCTGAAGAAGAAGAAGAAAATATTATAGCTCAAGCGAGTGAACCTGTTGCTAATGATGGCTCTTTTGTTAATTCAAAAATTAAAGCTCGTTCAAAAGGTGATTTTCCATTAGCTGATCCAATTGAAATTAAATTAATGGACGTTGCTCCTAATCAAATAGCATCGATTGCTGCATCATTAATTCCGTTCTTAGAACATGATGATGCTAACCGTGCTTTGATGGGATCGAACATGATGCGTCAAGCTGTTCCATTGATGAAAGCAGAAGCTCCTATTGTTGGTACAGGAATTGAGGGTAAAGTTGCTCATGATTCTCGTATTATGATTCAAGCTGAAGCTGATGGTATTATTGATTATGTTGATGCTAATGAAATTCGTGTAAAATACGATAGAACTGAAGAAGATCGTTTTGTTAGTTTTAGTAGTGATGTAAAATCATATATTGTACCTAAATATCGCAAAACAAACCAAAATACTTGTGTCAATTTAAAACCGATTATTAGAAAAGGTCAAAGAGTTGTTGCTGGACAAGTATTAACTGAAGGTTATGGTACTGAAAAAGGTGAATTAGCTATAGGTAAAAACCTTAAAGTTGCATTCATGCCTTGGAAAGGTTATAATTTTGAAGATGCTATTGTAATTAATGAAAGAATTGTTAGAGAAGATATTTTCACTTCAATTCACATTGATGAGCATATTTTAGAAGTACGTGATACTAAACGTGGACCAGAAGAATTTACACCAGATATTCCAAATGTTAGCGAAGAAGCTACAAAAAACTTGGATGAAAATGGTTTAATTCGTGTCGGTGCAAATATTAAACCTGGTGATATTTTAATTGGTAAGATTACTCCCAAAGGAGAATCAGATCCTTCACCAGAAGAAAAATTATTGCGTGCAATTTTTGGTGATAAAGCTGGTGATGTTAAAGATGCATCATTAAAAGCTACACCTTCTTTATATGGAACTGTAATTAATAAAAAATTATTTACTAAATCAATTAAAGATAGAAAATCGAAAGTTGCTGAAAAACCAATTATTTCTAAATATGAGAAAGAATTTGAAAAAGAAATTGCTTCTCTTAAAGATGAATTGGTTAAGAAATTGTTTGAACTTACTAATGGTAAAACATCGCAAGGTGTTAAAGATTATTATGGAAATCAAGTGATTGCTAAAGGGATTAAATTCACTTTAAAAACACTTAATGAAATTGATAATTATCGTGAAGTAAATCCAACAAAATGGCTTAGCGATAAAGATAAAAGCGATATTATTTGTAGAATACTTACAAACTATACCATGAGATATAAAGAGCTTGATGGTGAGTTAAAACGTAAAGTATTTGCATTAACTGTTGGAGATGAACTTCCAAGTGGAATCTTACAATTAGCTAAAATTTATATTGCACAAAAACGTAAATTAAAGGTTGGGGATAAAATGGCCGGTCGCCATGGAAACAAGGGTATTGTATCGAGAGTTGTAAGAGACGAAGATATGCCATTCCTTGAAGACGGATCGCCTGTTGATATCGTACTTAACCCTCTTGGTGTACCTTCTCGTATGAACCTTGGACAGATTTATGAAACTGTTTTAGGATGGGCTGGAAGAGAATTACAAGAGAAATTTGCGACACCAATTTTTGATGGAGCAACACTTGATGAAATCGGAGAATATACCAAAAAAGCAGGTGTTCCTGAATTCGGTAAAACCTATCTTTATGATGGTGGTACTGGAGAACGTTTTGATCAAACAGCAACTGTTGGTATAATTTATATGTTGAAACTTGGACATCTTGTTGACGATAAAATGCATGCTCGTTCAATCGGACCTTACTCTCTCATAACTCAACAACCTTTAGGTGGTAAAGCACAATTTGGAGGTCAGAGATTTGGAGAAATGGAGGTTTGGGCAATCGAAGCATTTGGTGCATCAAACATTCTACAAGAAATCCTAACTATTAAATCTGACGACGTTATTGGACGTGCACGTGCATATGAATCAATCGTAAAAGGTGAACCTATGCCGAAGCCCAATCTACCTGAATCATTTAACGTGTTATTACACGAATTATGTGGTTTAGGACTGAAGATTAGTTTCGAATAAAACATTGTATATTTTGTGTTTTATTGTATTTTTTAATATTTTGAACTTATAAATCTCTATATATGGCCTATAGAAAAGAGACCAAATTCAAAAGTGATTTCGAGAGCATGACCATTAGTTTGGCATCGCCCGAAGATATCCTTAATCAATCAAGTGGTGAGGTTTTAAAACCCGAAACCATTAATTATAGAACTTATAAACCTGAGCGTGATGGTTTATTTTGTGAGCGAATTTTTGGTCCTGTAAAAGATTATGAATGCCATTGCGGTAAATATAAGAGAATTCGTTATAAAGGAATTATCTGTGACCGATGTGGTGTAGAAGTAACTGAGAAAAAAGTTCGTCGTGAAAGAATTGGTCACATTAATTTGACTGTTCCAATTGCTCACATTTGGTATTTTCGTTCGTTACCTAATAAAATAGGTTACTTACTTGGATTATCATCAAAAAAGTTAGATTCAGTAGTTTATTACGAAAGATATATCGTAATAAATCCAGGTATTAAAAGAATGACTGGAATTGAAGAGAATGATTTGTTAACTGAAGAAGAATATCTTGACATCCTTGATAGTCTTCCTAAAGATAATTTCTTACTTGAAGATGAAGATCCCGATAAATTTGTTGCTAAAATGGGAGCTGATGCTCTTCTTGATCTTCTTGGAAAAATTAAACTTGATGAACTTTCTTATTTCTTAAGAGATAGAGCAAGTAAAGAAACTTCACAACAACGTAAAAATGAGGCATTAAAACGTCTTCATGTTGTTGAAGCTTTCCGTGCTGCTGGAACAAAAAATAAACCTGACTGGATGATTTTAAAATGTATTCCAGTTATACCACCAGAACTTCGTCCTTTAGTTCCACTAGATGGCGGACGTTTTGCAACATCGGATTTGAATGATTTATATCGTCGTGTAATTATTCGTAACAATCGTCTAAAACGTTTGATAGAAATTAAAGCTCCTGAAGTAATCTTACGTAACGAAAAACGTATGTTACAAGAAGCTGTTGATTCATTATTCGACAACTCAAGAAAAGCAAATGCTGTAAAAACAGATGCTAACAGACCGTTAAAATCGTTGAGCGATAGCTTAAAAGGTAAACAAGGTCGTTTCCGTCAAAACTTACTTGGTAAACGCGTAGACTATTCAGCTCGTTCGGTAATTGTTGTTGGACCTGAACTTAAAATTCACGAATGTGGTATTCCTAAAGGAATGGCTGCTGAGTTATTCAAACCTTTTGTTATCAGGAAATTGATTGAAAGAGGTATTGTTAAAACAGTTAAATCGGCGAAAAAGATAGTTGATCGTCAAGATCCAATTGTTTGGGATATTTTAGAAAATGTAATGAAAGGACATCCGGTATTATTAAACCGTGCCCCCACACTGCATAGGCTTGGTATTCAGGCATTCCAGCCAAAAATGATTGAAGGTAAAGCTATTCAATTGCATCCACTTGTGTGTACGGCGTTCAACGCTGACTTTGACGGTGACCAAATGGCGGTTCACCTTCCATTAGGAAATGCAGCTGTACTTGAGGCTCAATTATTAATGCTTTCTTCACACAACATCTTAAATCCTGCGAATGGTGCTCCTATAATGGTACCTTCTCAAGACATGGTGCTTGGTTTATATTATATAACCAAACAACGTAAAGGTGCTAAAGGTGAAGGTAGAATATACTATTCTCCAGAAGAAGCTATTATTTCGTACAACGAAAAACAAACAGATTTACACGCAATCGTTAAATTTAGAAGAACATTTAAAGATAGCGAAGGTGTTGAAAAAACTGAAATATTAGAAACAACTGTTGGTCGAATAATGTTCAACCAATCTGTTCCAGAATCGGCTGGTTATATTAACGAACTATTGACTAAGAAGTCATTACGTGATATCATCACTCGAGTATTGAAAGATGCTGGAACATCTAAAACAGCTAAATTCCTTGATGATATTAAAGATCTTGGATATCAAATGGCGTTTAGAGGAGGTTTATCATTTAACCTTGCTGATGTAATTATTCCAAGTGAAAAGGATGAGTTAGTAACTACAGGTTACGAACAAGTTGAAGAAGTTTGGAATAACTATAACATGGGATTCATTACTAATAACGAGCGTTACAATCAGATAATTGATATTTGGACACATACCAATGCTAGTCTAACAAATATCTTGATGAAACAGTTAAGTACAGATAATCAAGGATTCAATTCTGTTTATATGATGCTTGATTCTGGAGCTCGTGGATCTAAAGAACAGATTCGTCAGTTATGCGGTATGAGAGGTCTGATGGCAAAACCACAGAAATCTGGTTCTGGTTCTGCTGAAATTATCGAAAACCCGATCTTATCGAACTTTAAGGAAGGTCTATCGGTACTTGAGTACTTTATTTCTACCCATGGTGCTCGTAAAGGTTTGGCCGATACGGCTCTTAAAACAGCTGATGCTGGTTACTTAACTCGTCGTTTGGTTGACGTATCGCAAGATGTGTTAATTACTGAAGATGATTGTGGTACATTACGTGGACTTGTTGCTGTTGCAATAAAGAATAATGATGAAGTTGTTGAATCATTATATGACAGAATTTTAGGTCGTACATGTGTTCAAGATATTTATCATCCATTAACTGGAGAATTAATTATCAAAAATGGTAATGAAATAACTGAAGAAGTTGCTAAAGCAATTTCAGATTCTCCGATAGAACAAGTTGAAATTCGTTCGGTATTAACTTGCGAATCACGCAAAGGGGTTTGTGCTCGTTGCTACGGTCGTAGTTTATCTACTGCTCGAATGGTTCAAATAGGTGAAGCTGTTGGTGTTGTAGCTGCTCAATCAATTGGTGAGCCTGGTACACAGTTAACACTTCGTACATTCCACGTTGGGGGTACTGCATCGAACATTACATCAGATTCATCAATCGTATCAAAATATGATGGTATTGCTGAAATTGAAGAACTTCGTGTTGTTGGAAGTGAAGATGAAACTGGTCAAAAAGTTGATGTTGTTATCGGACGTTTGGCTGAGTTAAAAATCATTGACAAAAATACTCACATTGTATTAACTACTCATAATATTCCTTACGGATCTAAATTGTTTGTTAAATCGGGAGACTCTGTTACAAAAGGTCAACTTGTCTGCGATTGGGATCCTTATAATGCGTTAATTCTTTCTGAAACTGGTGGTACTGTTTCGTATGAAAATATCATCGAAGGTGTTACTTTCCGTGAAGAAACGGATGAACAAACAGGATTTAAGGAGAAAGTTATTACTGAAACAAAAGATAAAACCAAGAACCCTGCAATCATCGTATTGAATACTGCTGGTGAAGTTCAAAATACTTACAACTTACCTGTTGGTGCTCACATTTCGGTTGATGAAAAAGAAAAAGTAAAACCAGGACAAATTCTTGTTAAGATTCCTCGTGCTGTTGGTAAAACAGGGGATATCACTGGTGGTCTTCCTCGTGTTACAGAATTATTCGAAGCACGTAACCCATCAAATCCTGCTGTAGTATCTGAAATTGACGGAGAAGTTTCTTTTGGTAAAATTAAGAGAGGTAATAGAGAAATCATTATCAAATCGAAAACTGGAGAAGAAAAGAAATATCTTGTTTCTCTTTCAAAACAAATTCTTGTTCAAGAAAATGATTATGTAAAAGCTGGAACTCCATTGTCGGACGGAGCAATTACACCATCAGACATCCTTGCAATTAAAGGACCAACAAAAGTTCAAGAATATATTGTTAATGAAGTACAAGAAGTTTACCGCTTACAAGGTGTGAAAATTAATGATAAGCACTTTGAGGTAATTGTACGTCAGATGATGAGAAAGGTAGAAATTGATGATCCAGGAGATACACGCTTCCTTGAAAAACAAATCTGCGATAAATGGGCATTTATGCTTGAAAACGACTGGATTTATGATATGAAGGTTGTACTTGAGCAAGGTGATTCTCAAAATTTCATACCAGGACAAATTGTTACTGCTAGAAAATTAAGAGATGAAAACTCAATGCTAAAACGTAGAGATTTACGTCAAGTTGAATGTCGTGATGCAATACCTGCAACTTCAAGTCAGATTTTACAAGGTATTACAAGAGCTTCTCTTCAAACTAAGAGTTATATGTCGGCTGCGTCGTTCCAGGAAACAACAAAAGTACTGAATGAAGCTGCTATTAATGGTAAAGTAGATTACCTTGAAGGTCTTAAAGAAAACGTTATTGTAGGTCATAAAATTCCTGCAGGAACTGGTCTTAAAGAATACGACAATATAATTGTTGGAAGTATGGAAGATTACGAAAGACTATCGAAATAATTGTTAGTTTAACATAAAACAAAAAGAGAGTATGATTAGGTTCATACTCTCTTTTTGTTTTTAGTAATTTCAATTGGATTATATGTATTCCCTTTCTGTTTTATTTATTTTAGAGAATGCATATATTATATAACGATAAGTAGACTATTTGATATTCTCTGGTTTGAGATAATTTGTATAAAAAAATAGTTCCACTTTTTTTTAAAAATGGAACTATTAATTGGAAACGTTGAACTTAATTATTAGATGCGTCGGTTTTTTTAGCTGACTTGTGACCAGGGAAACGTGTTGCCATGTCGTTGGCTGCTTCAACTGCACCTGCTACACCATGACTTGCTGCTTGTTGGGTGTTTTTGTAAATAGCCAATGCTGCTATGTATGCTTCCGAACCTGCAACTAATAGTGTATCGTCGATTGCATTTTGCAATTCAGTTAATTGTTTACTTACTTGTAAAAGCATTTGTGCTCCATTAAAGTCTTTTTGTAACTCGGGTAAACTTACAAACGACGGTACTAAACCATTGTAGCGAGTTGCATAATCTATTGCCTTTTGTACAAATGGTGCAGTGCGTTCACCCATTTTTAAGTAGGCAAAACGTTCATCGGGAGTTAGTGTTAAAAGCCCGGGGAATGCTGCTCTGATTTCAGCGATTTTTTGACTTGCAGTTTGCACCATAGCGGTAGTGTAAACTTGCGAAAATTTGTTTTCTTGCATTGTTTTTGAGTTTAAGGATATAATGTTACTTTAATTTAATAAAACCACGTTTAGTTACTAACTCACCATTTGCTATTACATCATCTATATTTGACCAACTAGTGTCTGTAATTGAAGGATCACCTTTAAGCATATAAAATTCAATAAATGGATCATTATCTATAATATGTGCTTTAAGACTATCACTGTTGAATGATGCTTTTAACCAATCCTTTCGATTAATATTTAAGTAGGCTGAGTAAACCCCTCTAGTATGTGAACTTACAATTCTATTCTCATTGTCTGATTTTATATAAGTAGCTACTTCTAAAATATAACCATTTTTTAAAAATGTTATGTTTTTAGTTGAAGTATCTTGTTCGATCGGTATACTCCTAATGTTTGATTTATCATTAGTTAATTCAATACTCGATTTATTTATATATTCACCTTTGAATTTGTAAATTAACATCGTTACTGTTGGAGATGTTGCTTTTTCTTTTTTGCATGAAAATAATGCAAAAAAGCAGCATACTAAAATGATTTGTTTTGTTTTCATAGGTTTAATTTATAATATTTTTGATGTGAAATTATCTTATATTATTATTTAATACGATTAAAATATGTTTCAATTTTACCATCATCAATTATTTTATTAATAAAGGTTGTATCTGTATTCCCTTTCATAGAATCGAATACAAATTCAACTTTCATTTCCCAAAATTCAACAAAAGGATCTTTATCTAATAAATGTGTCATAAGAATATCTTTTGTAACGGTATCGTCATTGTACTTGTCCCGTTTAATGTCAAGAACTCCAGAATTTAATCCTGCTAAACAGCAATATGCGTCATAAACATATCCATTATGAACATCTTGTATAAAACAAGAGGAACTTCCCATACAATCATTTTTACTAGGAAATCCAACTATATTTGTTTTGTTTTGATTTAACAATACGATAACATTTTTTGTGTAATTGCCTTTAAATTTAATTAGATGAGGAGGTGCAATTATATCTTTTTTTGATTTATTATTGCAAGATAATAGTGATATAAGTGCAATTATAATATATAATGTATTTTTCATAAGTTTTATTAATTTTTTATTATTTGTTGATAAGATTCAATACTATCTTGTTTTATTGAAATAAAATAAATCCCCGATGGATTTTCTTTGAGATTGATTTCAATATTTGAACTTGAAGAGAAAGTGCCAGTATAAATATTTTTACCATTTTCATTAAATATATTTACATAAATAGGACTTTTAGAATCATTTGATGACTTAATGTTTATATTATTAGAAAATGGTGAAGGATATACTGTATATAAAGTACAATTGTTTTTAGGGAAAATCGTGTTCTTTAATGTGTCTGATGTTTCTATGTTTGATTTGAAATGATTTTTACATGCATCTGATAAATAAATAACTGCTTCAAAAGTTGAACCCGGTTTGGCATAAAATCCTGGTTTAAGAGTTATAGAATTACCTGCAACTAAACTAAGTTTTGAACCCAAATTTGCTGTTATTGTATTGTTATTTCCACCAGCAATTATATCATTTGAAAATTGATATCTTTTAATACAACCATTACCATAATTTTCATTGCCGAAAGTTAAATCTTTATCTAAATCTGGTCTTATACCTGTTAAACAACAATGGAATATTCTTTGACTAAAATCGTCATCCGCAGTTTTAAAATCTTCAATATCATACCAATTATCAGATAACCCTATCCATCCTAAATTAAAATGAAACGTATGACTGTTTTTGTAACCATCACAAACAACAGCATGACCTTTAACTCCATAAAGTATTGGACGTCCTGCATCTAATTCGTCTTTTAAACGATTAACCCATTGATCGTATATATTTAAGTTTTCAAGTGGATGAAGTAAATCTGGTTCTGGTCTTGAATAATAATGACTTGATATTCCTTCATAATCAAAGTACTCAAATGCACCTTTTGCATCGTACTCTGATAATATATTATCAGCAACCCATGATGAAGATGCACATTTATCACCTTTACAATAAATCATTCCTGATTTATTTGCACATCTTTCTAATAAATGCGATACAGCTTCTCTTTCCGATATATAATTGGTTGATTGGTAATATAATCCTGTTGCAGGCATATCCCACCAATCAAAATCTGCATTTGAACCATAAGAGTATCCCCAGTAATTTATTATTTGACCCATAGCTGTCGCAACACATCCAACAGGGCATTTCCCTCCATTGCAATTTGTGTTTATTGAAGGAACTTTATAATTATATGCACTAACATCAAAATAATCATTTGTATAGCTTTGTCCCCATTTCGAATTTAGTAATGGAGCAACATAAATTACATCAACTTTTAATTTAGTATTTAGGTTTTGTTCTAATGAATTCCATTTATCAATCTTATTTTGTTTTTTATATTTTTTTGTTGAATATAAATCAATAATTGTGTCATGAGTCGCTAATAAGTCAGTTAAACATGAAGGAATTTCTGTTAAATTAATATAACCATTTTCGGAATAACATATAACTGGTCCTGTAGATTTATTGGCTGTTGTAATCACATATCCTCCACCTTCCATATTATGAATATAATAACTTGGATGATTTTTGAAATTATGAATTAATGTTTCTTTTACTTTAATTCTTGTAAGGTTTTTTGACTTTAATAATGAGCTTTTTTTGACTTTTAAAGAATCTGAGATTGATATGTCAAAAAAATTTTCAGCAACTTTTTCAGCAAGTTGTTTATCTACATCTTGACAATAAATAAAAGAAGATAGTAGCATAAATAAAATAAAATATACTAATTTCATATATTTATTGTTTAGTAGTTTTTAACGTTTCAATTTGTTTTTGTAATTCTATAACATACAGTGTTAGTTCTTCCACTTTACGAAGTAAAAGATCATCCATTTGTCCAACTTTGTAACCATCGCGTTTAAATTCGGCAGCACTAGGTACTTCGGGAAGATGTTTATGTGTTTCAACATAGGTTTTTATTTCGTTTAGGCTTTTTAATTTATAGTCGGGTTCAAAAACATAATCTGAAGCTGGAACGTCTGTAATCACTTTTACTTCTTCAGCTAAAATTCCACCATTTACAGCTAGTTTAAAGCCTTGAGTATTGGTTGTTCCAATGCCTACAACACCATTAACCACCATATTAGTACCAATAGTTGCAGCAGCTTTTACCGAAATTCCTGTATTATCGATAATTAGATTTGAGTTCTGAATTATTTGAGCATCGGTTTGCGTTTGTGCTATTGTAGCCGAATTATTGAATGGGATTGTTGAGAAATAGAATCGTCCGTTCAAATCAGATAAAATTACACTACCACCATTATGTGAGCCATCAGAACCTAATGTCCAGACGCCAGTACTATTGTTTCTTTTTGTATTAAGTCCTAGGTATGTGTGAACATAATTTAATTCAGCTGGAAATCCACCTAAACTTCCATTTGTTTGTAATGGAAGTGAGCCTATTGAAAATGTATTGTTTGAAAAGGAACCATTAAAATTTGATGATCCTGATATTGATAATGACGTTGCATTTAATGCACCTGTAGAAGTAACTAAAAATGGTGCTGTATTACTGCATTGATTACATGTTATTGAAATTGCATTTGTTGTGGGATTGTATAAGTTAAATGAATTAGTTGTTAATATTGACATTGGATTTGTTGTATTTGGATTTGAAATGCCAAATTGTATACTTGAATGAGTAAGATTCATATTATTACTCTGATATTGTCCTTGAGCTGAATTATTGTTTTGATATAAATACAATCCAGTATTACTTATGTTTAACTGATTCCCTGTTGTTGGAGCAAGTGGTTTAAGAATAATCGTTCCTGAGCGAAATGTATTGTCTGTTCCTAAACCTGGCCATGTTACTTGTGCAAAAATTGTAATACTTATGATACCTAATGCTATTGTTAAAATACTTTTTTTCATTATTTCTTTTTTTATAATTATTCAATATTTTTAAATTCTCGTTTATTATTTAAATTTCCCTTAGATTAAAAGGAATAAACTAATTACGGTGAACCTCGAATACGTATAAAAAAGTATCTACTCTCTCTCTCTCTCTCTCTCTCTCTACAAATACTGGGCTTGTAGCTGGATATGCATCAAAGAGTAGGGCTATTTTTCTTGTTATTACTGTTTTCATATCTGTTGTTATGAGATTACAAATATAATAAAATATGTATATTGACCAAATAAAATACATATTTAAGTACGGTATAAATGTATTTTTATGAATGGTAGATTTGTGTATTACAGGAAGCATGTTTTCAAATGGTGAACCTGTAACACCTTATTATAACTGATGGTCTAATAATGGTGAAATTTCAAAATCGGACGAGCTGTGAGTCCCTTAATAAAGGAACTTCTTTGCTAAAAATATAGGTTCTTGTAATTTAAAAATTGATTGTCGAGGGCTTTTGTTCCGATGTTGATGCTTTTTTCCCCGACTTTCTCACACAGACCTTCGATGTTGACGGTCTATTACTCGGAGACGTATAGTAAGCCGACAATGATAGAGTAATAAACCGACAACTTCGAGCTAAAAAGTATCGACGTTCTCACATTTACCCTCGATGTTGGTACTTTGAGTGAGGACGTCGATGCTTTTTAGCTCAAGGTCGAGGCTTGAGGGTTGGACGTCGAAGCTTTTTGGGCATTACATGGACACTCTAGGGGGACTAAATGGGAGTGTGTAAAGGGACTATATATAAGATTGTGTAAACTATTCTCTACCTAAATCAAATGTTTTAGAATCTAAAATAAATGTAATGAGATATATTCCTGAGAATTGGATCATTATATTGGTTAAAAATAAATGTCGCTCTACTTCTAAGGCATCTGCACTGTAGAGTAAAAATGCATTTAAGGTGAAGATTATAATTACTGTTATGGAAAATATAATTTGATTTATGTTTTCACGAAATGAAATATAGCAAATAAAAAATAATAGAAGTATTACGCTTAATAATGAGAAAAAAGGGAAAATATAAAAACTTATATAGCTAATTCCTCTTATATCTCCTGTATATCCAAAATCGTATGCGAAAATTCTGTTTAAATCAGTACGTTTTTCATTGAGTAATAATAGAACTTTAGGATGTGTTATTAAAAACTTCATATAAACAACATTTCCCTTTTCGATAGCCCAACGATGGAGTTCGTTTAAGGACGTGTCGTTATATAATGAATATATAGCTTTATAGTCATTGAAATTTATGTTTTTTTGTATTAATATATCTTTACAAGGCATTCCATTTTCAACAAACCATTGAGTATACTTTTCGTTTGGAAGTATTCTATATACAATATTATTTAATACAGGACGTCGATATCGTTGACCAACTTTTGCAGTGTACTGCTGAGTTATAAAAAGTATAATACTTAAGGTTAGAAATATACTATATGAAATTTTAATTCTTTTTTCCCAAAGAAGAGAGTACAATATATATATTGTATAAAAGGCGATTAATATATAAGGCCAACTATCGCGAGTAAATGAAAATAATATAGTAACTAATGAATGTAAAATTAGAGTTATATTATTTTTCTTTTTCTCAAAATATAAAAAGGAAGAAAACCACAAAAACAAAAAAGATATTGAGAGAGATTCGGAAAGAATATTATTTGTCCATCCCAAAATATTCCACCAAATCATTAATAAATACCACGATATGAGAAAAAATATTTTTGCTCTACTTCTCTTTATATATAAAAGAAGGACTGATGCAAAAATAAATGCACTTAAAAAATGAATGATTTTTTGAATGATAATAATTGATTCAGGATTTCCATTTACTATTTTATATATTAAAGGTACCGTAAATGGTCGGGGATAGAAATTTACGTGTTTCGGTATATAAAAATGAATATCTGTTAATGGGATTTTTGATTGTTCAAGGTAATCATAAGGATCGCCATATCCTAACCATATTGGAGGATCTAATTTAATTTGTAATGACGAAAATAAGGTTATTAAACAAAGAAAAATATTTAAGTATATTGGAAGTTTGTTTTTCATCTTTTAAAATTATTCATTTACTATTATTCATTCTTTTCCCAAAAATTGTAGTAATTAAACCATTGCTCAGGATATTTCTTTAGTGTTTCCTCAAATGACGAAGCATAATCTTTCATCATATCTTGCATCTTTAAATCCCTAAATTTTAGGTT
>Ga0302286_10001198_pt1 | contig 19636 bp, 30 predicted proteins | sample III_Fen_E2_3_FD_198765 | JGI IMG/M metagenome (GOLD analysis project Ga0302286, IMG submission 198765) | Peat permafrost microbial communities from Stordalen Mire near Abisko, Sweden - III_Fen_E2_3 | ecosystem: Environmental > Terrestrial > Soil > Wetlands > Permafrost | place: Sweden: Abisko...
ATTCAAAAGCAGAAAACTTGTCTTTCTTAATTCCTCGACTAGACTGTTTCAAAATAATATTAACTCCTTCATTTTCCTCAACTAAATTAAGCATCTGTTCCCGCAAAATAGTGGTAAGAGTGAAGGGCCGCAAATAATCTGCTCTTTTCTCAATAGACATAGCTTGTCCCATTTTAGTAGTCATTAATTTTAACTTAGCTTGGTTTTCATCAATCAAAAACCGCACTTTTCCACTTGAGAGTTGCGTCTGCGCGTAGGTATGAGCCTCTGTGTTAATTGGCGCATTAGCTTTAATAATATACATAGCATCAATAATAGTGTCATTCGTTCTAAATTTGCGATATGTGTTATCATCATCATTCTCAACGCCCCAGTTTTCAAGTAGGTTTCCTTCTTCATCCTCTTGGTCCAAAACCAAAAAGTCAACAAGACCTACTCCAAGTCCGTTCGCGTCAACAACGCAGATTCGCGCATTATACTTCTTAAATAATTTCTTAATAGCAATAGCTTGAATCCCGAAGTGTTCTGCTTCAATAGTGAAAATGTTAACTAAAGTTTTGCGAGAACTTCCTTGTGCTTGCGGCGTAACCTTAAATATCATAATTTCAGTGGTACACTTTAAGCGTCCAACGTCAACACTAAGTAAATAATAAGCATCTTTTCCTGATCGCTTACTATATTCATACTCAGGCTGAAGTAGCACTCTGTGCTTATCGAATTTCTCTGAAGAGAAGAAAGAGTTCTCCGCATCTCCAGACCATTCACTTTCATACTCTCGCGCGAAAGAAGCCTCGTTGAAAGTACCATCATTCTTCAAATCCCGCACGAAATTCTTATCCAGCAATTTTTCAAGAACTGGAACTCTCCAAGAACCACCAAGAATAAAAGCTTCTTTAGGATTGATAATTTGGTTTACAAGAATTTGAATTAATTTTTCATAAGAAAAAGTATTCTTATATCCCGCAGTAGTCACATAAATTTGGCTTTTGTTAAGTACTTCTTCTGGTTTGAACTTTCCATTAACATATCTAGAAACGTTCATAAGAGGAATTAAAATCTCGTTCAAAATCTGCTGCGGAATTGTCACGCACTCTTCTAGAAGTCCACCATGGAAACGCAAACCTCTTGAGCGTTCATTTGCCGCAACGTTCTGCATAACAGAACCATTCTTAAAGGTATATCTAATTTGATCTTTAGCTGTGGTTGATTTACCTGGGGACCAGTCAATCTCATTGTGAAAACTAGGAATAAGACAACAGATCTCTTCAACCTTCGCGCGCACGATCGCCGCAGATTGCTCTTTACCTCCGGTACTAATGAAGAGATGCGCGTTCGGGAAAAGGATGCATCTAATTATTAGGGCGAGAATGCTTAGAAACGACTTACTATACGCACGAGGGAATACCGCATACACATATCGGCATCTCATAACAATTCTGAGGAAAATTCTCTGGTAAAAGAAGAGATTAAAAGTTGAATCCGGACCTTTCATAAAGTCTACGAATACATCAGGATACTCTCTCCAGTAGGATACCACTTTCCGCACATTAGGAATTTGTGCCGCAATTCTCTCCTCAGATAAACCTTGTTTCTTTGAAAGGTTATTTCCTAATTGCAATAAGTCTTTAAGCGCCATTTTCATCATCTGCTTTTTGAGACTCTATTTCTTCATAGAAGTCTTGGAAATCAACATCATCAAGAACAGATTGCTCTATATCTTCAATAGACAAATCTTCATTTAATTGCTCTTCTTCTGTTTCTTCCATTTGCGCTTGAAGTTCCATTTTCTTTAGATGATTTTGAATTTGTTCATCAAGACCCATATCTTTAGTTACTAGATTGTAAGTATACTTATTCATATCCTGAATAGTTTTGTCTATAATATCTTGATCAAATTCTGTTTCTAATCTAGGAATAAAGCCTCCTTCTTTTTCGCAAAGAGCAACTAGCTCTCCAACGGAATCTATTAAGTCTTTATTTCCTTCTTTATTCTGAGCTTCTGTGAACTTACCCGATTTCCGCAATGGCTCATAAACTCTAGATAGCTTTAAGTAAGTTTCTATATCGTTACAGTCAATTGCCTCATCCATCTTCAAAGAAGTTTTGCAAATCATTTTCAATGTAGACTCGCGGTCCGCACCTTGAACATCAAATGACTCAACATATTCAACATACATTTTTTCTAGCATAACCCATTGAGTAGGAGTATATAATCTACCCCATTTCATTGCCAGTTCCATTTTATCTTCTGGTGTTAATTCTGCGGCAATATCTATAAAGTCAATTTCTTCAAACCCTGGATTGTTAGTGGGATAGAAGCCACTGGCCGCAGGTGGTTTCGCATCTGACTCTTCTGACAAGGTAAGAAATTCTGCTTCTGTAATCTTGCCTTCCTCAAAGAGTCGCTTAAGTTCTCCCGCAGGAGTAATCTCACCTATGTCTTGCGCATGCTTCATCTTTAAATCTTTTTCTGCTTGAAGCTTTTCTGAATCTTCCCAAGTATAATCTTGCCATTGTTTTAATTTCATTTTGGAAAGATATTTACCAAAGACTGACATGCCATTCATAGTATGCGGATTTTTAGCATATGCCCGATCACGCAAAGTGTTCCATTCTTCTTTAATAAAAGGAACATCCATTTTCTGTAAGAGCCAAAGATAGGTTTCTGGATCATAATTATCAATATGCATAGTCATACATTTTTTGCATTGTTCAGTTTTAGTTTTATCTTTATATGTGTAGAAACCTCCTTCATCTAGAGTCTTTCTACATTTACTACAAAATTTAGTACTCATTTAGACCTCTTCTCCCACTGCGCTCAGGATACCTATGCTCAAGACTGTCAAAATCTCCAGCTTCTTGGAGAGTATACTTTAACTCTGTAAGAGAAGTAGTAGCTTTTTGCAACTGTGCAGTAAGTTTCTTTAACATAACTGTTACTTGACTGGTATCAAGAGTAACTTGTATAGTTTCAGTTTTCATTAAAATTCACCTACTTCTTTTTAGTATTGCGGCAACTTTTACATACTGAGTAGAAACCATCCTTGGAAGTCTTGTTTTTTGAGAAGAATGTGTTGTGAGCTAGTTTGATCTGGCCGCATCTACTACATTTCTTCCACTTAGCTTTTTCTTCCATTGTGAAATGATAAATTAACCATTCTTCCTGAGCTTTGTTTGCTATTAATTTAGGTATCTTATTGCGCCATAGAGAGGATAAATACTCAAGAGAGTGTTTAATACCAAAATCCGCATCTAACTTCTCTTGTATTTCTAAATTGGTATCTCCATCAATTTTATATACCAAGAGATCAAACAAGAGAGGATGTTTTTCATATAGGGTCCGCATTATTAAATCATCTAAGTCCATTAATAAGAAATGCATATCGTACCCTAAGTCTTCCCATACCTCTTGCTTCAAAGCGGAGTAATGACACAATAGAGCTTCGACATGCGCGGGATTGTATAGATTTACATATCCTGTGCTGCGGACCTCTTGGTTATCATTAAGATAGACTGTTTCTGGTAACTCTGTCTTGGCCAAAGATTTAATTAAAGCATTCGCTTTAGCTGGTTCTTTTGCGCCATTACGGATTACATATTGATCCTGCCGCATTTGAATTAGGTGTTTCTTCAATAGGAAAGCTCTTTTGCCAGTCCCGATAGCCTTAGTTGCCATAGGGGCCATGATTGAGATAACATCTACTAAAGATTTGAGTGCGGGAATAGTGTCAATTTCTTCTTGCGTGATTGGGGCTTTAGGGGAGAGAAGGGTGTTCTTATCTTCCCGCATAAGATTATAAATTCCATCTTCTCCATTTTCTAACTTATCTACTAATGCTTCGTAGGACGTTTCCCTTTTATTCACAGTGACCATGCGGTCTTCAGTTAAAATTTTTCTTTGTCTGCGCTCTTTTTTGTCGGCTGTTAAAATGATATAGTTTGCTAATATTTCTTTATATTGCGAGGTCAAGTGTGAAGAAGGAGTATTTTCTACGATTTGGTGTACGAGTAATGTCCGCTCTTCGGGGGATTCCAAAGAGTAATCGAGTTTGATCTGCTTTTGCATTAAACTCTCCTTTCTTCTAGCTTAACCTAAGTATATCACAAAATTTTCCCAAAGTCAAGGATTTCATAAAGGAAAGTTAAAAGTGAGATAATTGACGGGGAATTTTTATTATAGTATAATAGAATTGTTGGGAAGGTTTTCGTTTTTAGAATTGGAAAATGCTCTGATGGACGGGAATGTCGTGAGGGAAACCAATTGTTAAATTTTTGTGAAATTTGCCCAAATGACGCCCCCCCCTCTACTCCATCGCAGTAGAGCGTTAGAGTTGTGGAGATTATGTGGAGATGAGAATTTCTCTTGTAAGTGTCAGACCAAAAGAGGAGAATGGACCCATCGAAAGAAACCCGCACCACTGGCGAAGGGAAAAGACAATGACAGACCAAGAGACACGCGAGATGCTGCAAGAGCAGAGCGATGCAACCGAGTGTAGCGGCAACTGCGAAAGCTGTCTTGTCTCTGGGAGCTACTTCCAAGCCGAGTGTAGAGTGTTCGCCGCATTCGCCGACCTAGACTACCAGCTTGACATCATCGCGCGCGCCGACGAGCGCGCCGAGGAACTCGCTTATACAGAGGGGCGGTTGTCATAGTGACCAACATAGAGAACATCCGCGCGAATTGGAAGCTTTGCTCCACTTGCCCCTGCGACACTTGCTCAAACTGTATCGTTGCTCTTGACACCGGCGCGCTCATCGCGGCAGAAGTCGCGACCACGGGACAGGAACCCGCGCAAGTCATCAATCACGCCCACGCAGGATATCGCGCCTAGCAGACTCCAAGGGTGGGGAGCAATCCCCACCCAAAGAAGGGATAGACCATGACCGGTATATATATCATCATCATCGAGCGTCAGGGACATATCATCATCAAGAAGTCCCATACCAAGAACTTCGATACCGCAGTCCGTCACGCAAACTGTATCATCAAGCGAGATGGCGGCGAAGTCGTATCAGTGACCAAGGAAGGACGGCAATACTAATGGTAATGAGCATCGGTGTCTGTGTCGCTCTCTTCATTCTCATCTGTGGCGCACCAAGCGCCCCTAAGCACTAGAAGGGACATACCATGACTGCTACAGGACTTAGGAACATCGCGAAGGGTATCTGCTCGGTTCTTGCTTGTATCATCTACTGGACAGTGACGCACACCATCGCTTGGGAGGCTATCATCCCCGTTGTCCTCATCGCCGCAGTGCTCTACTACATGGGCGCACTCGTCCTCTACCTCGCCACAATGGGGCAGTGCAAGAGAGAGGAGAAGGTGGAAACTTACACCGTCCCTCTCCTTGGATACCTCGGCGACCATACGTGGGCGACTCTCCGAGATGGTAAAGTAAGGGAGACACATATCTACCCCAACTCCATTACATACTCTCTCGGTGAAACAAGTGAACTCACCTACAAGAAAACACGCTATCGTCAAGTAGTAGAGGATAACATCTTCGCACGTCTTGCACATGGAGACTCTGACCCAGAGTGGAAGGTATGGTACGAGCGCCCCACGCATATCACCTTGAGCGCCATCCCATACAACAGAATCGTCAACAACTGCCAAGAGAGCGAGGTTAACTAATCATGAGTGCTACCATAGCAGTCTCGCTAGAACATGGTGGAGGAGGAAAGCACCCAACCTTCGAGACTGCTATGGGAGCACTGCGCTCGCGCTTCAAGCGCTTGACCATATCACCTACACGCACATACACAGTGAATGGACAGCTTACTACTTGGTTCATGCTCTACAATGGTAAAACTTGCGTAGGGTCGCTGTATGAGAAGTGTACGAATGACCATAGCGAAACACTTGCCTACCCTCAGTGTATCTTAGGAGAGCGCCTGTTTGAAGGAGGACCGTACAGAGAACAGAACCATGGGATGCTCGAATCAGGAGGTGTGTAAATGTCAACCTTGCATCTTGGGATGATTTGTGTTACTGCAATCATCTGTTTCTGGATTCTGGTTCTTGGTTTGAACTGAGCAAATAGTGTGACAACTCGCTTAGACAGAAGTTGGCACACTGCTTGCTGGCCGCGCGCGGCCAAGTTTTGACTATACCACGAAGGCCACCATTTGTCAAGAGGAAAACTCGAAAAAGATTTCTTTCTTTCTTTTCCCGAAACCCTTGCATCCTCCCATCCAAGGTGCTAAGATGTATCTACGAGGTAAGAGGAACACGAACTTAGGAGCCAGACATGAGCAAGAACACCAGCCCCGCGCACGTTGTTCTCACTGCCGAGAAGGTCATGGAGATTGACCTTAAGAACCTTCAGACGAAGATGGCTTCGCGTAAGGTGCGTGTGAAGTAAGGAATAAGTAAGGGCCGAGCCACCAAGTCCTAAGGGCTTGACTGCCGACGGGCGGTGAGGTACTATCGACGGATGGTACCTTGTGGGGCGTGATTAGTGACCTCGGGAGCGGGAGATATGGTACCCCGCACATTGACAAGAGGATAGTAGGAGAGAAGAGTACACCCGCGGGAGAAAAAGCCTCTCCTGTTTAAACCATTCGCAGGATAGCTAACAGCGAAAGTGAAGGGTCTGACTTCAGTGAGTGGGATTGCAACCTAATCACCCCTTCTACTATCCCCTTGTCAGTGTCAAAGAACTATGCTACAATGAACTTACAGGAAACGCGGTGGGAGCCGCAGACAGAAGGAGCCTGAAATGTCCACAGGTCGCAAGAACAATCTGGCTGCTCGTATCAAAGCTTTCGAGAACATGGGCAAGACCAAGATGGTCGGCGGACGCGTTGTATCTGGGACTACTGACAACGGCGCTTTCCACAAGCCCGGCTCGCAGAAGAAGTAGGCGTAGCATGGAGCACTACTCTCGCGGTTTTGCCGATGGGCGGTACGATCGTGGTTATTATGCCCCTCCGATTTGCGCTTCTGGATTCAGACCAAACCCTTACCACCGGGCCGAGTACATTGAAGGCTACTGGGCGGGAATTCGCGCACGTCGCGCGGCTCAGTACCGCTCCTTCTACTCCGGGTATCGCGCAGGCTACGCTGCGGGGTACTGGGCAGGACGGAGGGACTCGTACTACTACTACTAGTACATACTCCAAGAAAAGCACCCAAGAGACAATCTCAGAAAGTTGAGATTGTCTCTTGACATTTCGACGCGCCGTGGGCGGCGCGAAAATCTGACAGTATCATACAATCGAGTATTTGTCAAGAGGAAAACTCAAAAATTATTTAGAATTAATTTTGCCTGAAACCTTGCTATCTTCTATCTGGTTTGCTATGCTTAGCCTACGAAAAGCTACTAAGAAAGGAATTGGTCATGGTTACTCCTCAGAATGTGATGAGTTACTTGGACAAGTTCTGTGACAGTTTCCAGAGCCTTACCTATTCGGACTTCGATACCGCTATTCAGCCCCTCAAAGATGCAATGGCAGCAGGGGAAGTTCCTCCCTTCGAGACTGCCTTTGGATGCACTAAAGGCGTCCTTATCTTTAAAGGTTGCGACTTCGTTGTGAAGATTCCTTTTGTTGGGGTTGCCAGTAGCTATTCGAGGTATTGCAAGTATACTGGCTCGAATAGCACAAATGGTTGGGACTACTGCCAGCGAGAGGTAGAAATCTACGAAGCTGCTAAAGAAGTAGGTGTAGCCAGTTTCCTCGCTGAGACCAAGTTGGTCGGATATGTCAAAGGGCATCCCATCTATACTCAGTCTCTTGTAGCGAATATCGGCAAAGCGGGATGTTATACTAGAGGTACAACCCCCAAGGTAGAGAGGCAAGCACGCCGTCTGCAAAGAGCAAGAACAACAGGTCAAGCGCATATGTGGGAGAATCTTCTTACTGCCATGATAGACACTTGTGGATTCCGCCTCACCCAGCGATTCATGAACTTCTGTATCGCGCAAAAAACAGGGTCAGATTGGCATGATGGTAACTTCGGTCTTATCCCTCACACCACCGCTATCGTATTCTGCGATTACACTGGATATCGCAGATAACAAAAACCAGTAAAATCCTATTGGCACGGATTTTGCTGGCCCGCACGCGGGCCAAAATTTTTTTGTCAATACTTTAGAGTTAGATTTTTGTGGAGATTTTGTTAACTCAAGATTAATTAGAATTATTCCTAAAATCCCTTGTGTTGGTCAGTCCTGCATGGTAAGATGGTTTTGTTGAGAGGGAAGCATCAAGGAGTTGAGAGCAAGTCCTACTGGAAAATCGGGTCGCTCTCTGAAACAAAGAGACTCGCGAGTAGGGTACTTCTAAGGCGGACTCCTTCTCCTCTCAACACATTGAAAAGAGAATGCTTGCCAATGTGAGAACCCACTCCACTACTAGGCCCAGGGCTGCAAAACTTCCTCCTCTGCTGTCCTCCCCGAACGACGAGAAAAGGCTCACTCAGAAAATACCTCTGGTGACTTGAGGAAGTCCAAGTATGCAAGCATTCTCTTTCTAATGTACATTGACAAGAGGATAGTGTAAGGGGACAGTCTTCCTAGGGCGCGGCCGTGAGTCCCTACCTAACATCACCTAGTTTCTGGAGTCATGCCCAGAGCGAAGTTGCAGCAGAAAAAATACACTATTCTCTTGTCAGTGTCACACCGATGTGATACAATAAAGGCACAGTAAAAGGGCAGGGATGCCCACAAGAAAAGGAGTCAAAATGGCCGACACTCGCATCACCAAGAAGGACCGTTTCGCCCAGATGAAGAACATCGTTCTGGATGGCGTGTTTGTTGACGCCGAGGCAGACCTGCGGGAAGAGCTGGTCGCGTTCATCGACCACGAGGTCGAGCTGCTTGACAAGCGCGCGGGTACGAGCGGAAAGCCCACGAAGGCTCAGATTGAAAACGAGAAAATCAAGGTCAACATCCTTGCGGCTCTCACGGGGTCTGAGGACGGTCTGAGGGCCACGGACGTTGGAGTCCTGATGGACATTCCGGTTCAGAAGGCAACGGCCCTGCTCAAGCAGATGGTGGACGATGGAACCATCACCCGCGAGATGATCAAAAAGGTGGCAATGTTCAAGGTCGCCTAACCTCTACGGTACTCTACAACGGAAGGTAGATCCAAGTACCTGCTGACAGTACGGGCAGGAGCCAGAATTTCGATTTAAGGAGGTGAGTCCACGTTCTAGACAACAAATAGATTTTAGTGTAGGACTCCCCACTTGGTCAAGCCTTGTGGGGAGTTTTGTTTTATTTTTTTTTCTAGAAAGTTGGCATGAAATTTGCTGGCGCGCCGCCCACGGCGCGAAATTTTTACTATAACACACCAGGCCAACTTTGTCAAGAGAAAAACCAGAATTATTTTTCTTTTTTTCTTCTCCTGAAACCCTTGTCGCCTTGCCGCACCTGTGGTACAATCAACAGACAACAGACCACAACAGAAAGCGAAACAATGGCAACCGGAACGAACAACATTACAGAACTGCCCATGTCCGAAGATTCCAAAATGTGGAACTTCGTTGGGTACACTGTCCTATTCTTCATCATGGCAGGCCAAGCACTTTCCGCAGTTAATGTCCTGTGGGGTTCGCTTGCGTATCTTGTGTGCAACGTGCTTGCTATTTGGCGCACATTCTCACTACGTCGCCCAATGGCAGACAAGGTGCGGGACGTTATGTGTTTTGGAGTAACGTCCACAATTCTCATTACGAAATTTCTCTAGAATCTTCTTGACCTCCTCGCGCAAGCCTGTTACACTAGACCAGTCAAAGAAACCAACCGAAAGGTCCATCATGGCTCGCAAGTCTCCCGCTCTCGCACTTGTGGTAGATGTCGAAACCTGCGGAGGTTTTGGCTCTCCTCATGTGTACGACCTTGGATTTGCGGTGGTCAATCCTAAGACTGCCGAGATTGTCGAATCGCATTCCCTCCTCATTCCTGAAGTGTTCTACGGAATGTCTAAGGAGATGAATACCTGCTACTATGTGGAGAAGCTGCCGCAGTATATCGCGGGTATCGAGGAGGGTTCTTGGACAGTCACGCCGTTCTGGACTGCTTGGAACCTCGTGCGAAACACGATGCGAAAGTATGGTATCCGCAAGGTGTATGCCTATAACTGTGGCTTCGACCGTGGCGCACTTGACAGTACCATTAAGGCGATGACGTGCAACAAGTGGTCGCACTTCTTCCCCAAGGGTACAGAGTATTGCGACATTTGGCATATGGCTTGCCAGACCATCATGAGCCAGCGAAACTTCGTTAAGTTTTGCAACCGTCATGGGTATGTCTCGGATGCGGGAAATATCCGAACGTCTGCGGAGGTGTGCTACGCTTACATTACCAGACAGCCACACTTCGAGGAGTCACATACGGGGCTGGAAGATGTTCTCATCGAAGCTGCCATTCTCGCGCATGTTCTTCGCACCAAGCGCGGCAAGGTGGACGAAAGTCTGACCGCTATGCCGTGGAAGATTCCGCAAGTTGTGCGGAAGGAGATGCAGAGAGCGCAAGGAATGTCAACCCTGTTCTAAAAAAGGTCTCCCGAAAGGGAGATTTTTTTTCTCAAAAAAACACTTGACAAATCTATGGGAAAATGCGCGGCGCGTGGACGCGCCGAAATTTTTACAGTAACACACTGAGCCACTTTTGTCAAGCAAAATCCGCAGAAAAGAAATCTTTTTTTTTTGCCCAAAACCCTTGCTATTGTCAACTAGTCAGCGTACACTAGACCTACAAGAGAACAACCCGTCAACAACAGGAGTTAACATGCCGTGCAAGAAAATCTTCTTCGACCTCGATGGAACGGTCTATCCTCTGTATGACCAAGAGGGATGGTTGGACAAACTTCACGCTAGTGACCCTTCTGCTTATGCGGTCGAAGATACTATGGTCCCCTCGGAGGAACTTCTTGACGCTCTCTGCGACCTCATGGGCGCGGGATATGAAATCGGCGTTATCTCTTGGCTCGCGCGCAACGCCTCCAAAGAATACGAGCAGGAGACACGCGAAGTCAAGAGAGCATGGATAAAGAAGTTTCTTCCTATGGCTTCTGAAATCCATATCGTCCGATATGGCACACCCAAGCAAGGTGTTATCCGCAAGCAGCCACTGGCGATTCTCGTCGATGACGATGCGAACGTGCGCGCGGCATGGTGTCATGGTCTTACAATCGACCCGACCAAGAATCTCATAAAGAGGTTGCGCTCGCTCATCTAGTGTGCTATACTCTATACAACGACAAACAAGAAAGAAGGTTCGACAGTGAAAACCAACGAAATCATATTCGCCGCCGATTGTTCAGAGAACATCATAAATGCTCTGGTGGCGGTGTACCAGAATTCAACATACCAAGGAGGTCAGCATGACCTCACCACTTGCCGCATATGCCATGCGGAGCAAAACTGGGGTGGTAATGGAAGGGGTTGGAACCTAACGCACAAACCTCTGTGGAATGGTCAGCCCTGCCCAGTCGGAACGCTGGAAACTCTTCTCCAAGAGTTTTACAAGGAGGGATAGAGATGGGCAATCCCTGCCAACAATGCAGACTCGACAATGGTAAATGCTCCTACTGGGACGAAGACAACCCCGATAACAACTTCTCACTCTCCACCGGCTATGATGAAGATGGGGATTGTATGGCAGAAGATGCTGACTTCCCCGGCGACATATGCGAGAATTACCAAGCTGACCTCGCGGGAGACTACTGCGACCGCTGCGGCAATTATCTCGGGAGTGAAGATGACGACGAAGAAAGCGAGTGTATCTGCAATGATTGATGTCGCTTGCGCCAACTATAACGGGCGCCATCGTTCTTGTGAGTGTTTCGACCTCGCAAGTGAGGATGACATTTCCAAAATGCTCTGCGACCACTTGGGAACTTGTGATGGATGGGGGAGTGAAACCTCCTGCATTAACTTCAAAGAGGCCGAAAGTTACTTCGAAAAAGATGAAGATGATGAATGCGATGGGAACTGTCCTTGCATCGACCTTTGTGATGAGGGTTCTGGAATGGTTCGAGAGACAAAATGGCCTAAGATCTTCTGAAATGCATCAATTTCATGTAATTATGCATGAAATTGGCCCGCGTGCGGGCCAAAATTTCAAATATCGTGCCAAAACCACCTTTTTTCGCCCAAAACAGCGAAAAATCTTGATTAATCTTCATTTCCCGAAATTAATTTAAGTTTATTTGCTATTTGGGGTTGTTTCTGCCGCAGAATAATGCTACAATGGTTTTGTTGAGAAAGAAGGAAGTGAGGCGGGAGCCTCCAAACGAAAGGCGTGACCATGAACAAGAAGATGACCAAGCGCGAGATGTTCACCGCTGCTATCGCAATTGTTGCGGCTGCGAATGTCCCCGGAACCCCTGCTGTGGTGGAGGGTTTGAAGCACGAGCTGGAGTTGCTCAACAAGAAGTCCGCAGATGGCAAGGGCAGCGCCAAGCACGCTGCCGAGGTTCGTGCCAACATGGACAAGGTTGTGACTGTCCTGTCTGATGAGGGCATCCGCGCCGCAGATGTTGGAACTCTCGCAGACTTCTCGATTCAGAGGACTACGGCCCTCCTGAAGAAGCTTGTGGACAGCGGCGAGGTTGTCAGGGACGAGGTTAAGAAGGTAGCCTACTTCTCTCTCGCGGAGTAAGCAAAAAGGGGAGAGAAATCTCCCCCAATCGCTTGTCCTAGTCGTGCCAATGTGCTACAATGAACTTACAAGAAACAACGAACGCCCTACGGGGCAAGAAGGAGAGTTAGCATGGAGTTTACTGTTATTGACACTTATGACTGCGAAACATCGCGTTTCGACACGTTGGACGCCGCGAGAGCGTATGCTAAATCAGTCGCAGAGTGGCTGGTCGAGAGAGAGTATTTCGGTGAAACAGTCACAATCTCTATGATTGTTCCTTTTGAGGCTTGTGAAACTATCAGGCCGACGCCGGCTCCACCGATTGAGTTCTGCACTTGTCAGACAGTAGTGGTTACCACGACTGTCTGCGGATAGCGAGTCCTACCCTACATTTAAATAAATGGTTAACAGGTAGCTGCTGTTATTAAATGTCAGTTGTAAAACTCAGCCCCGCAGTCTCACCCTGAGGTTGAGGGTGAGATTTGTTGGCTCGCAAGCGAGCCAAAATTTGACAGAAAACATCCTATAGGCATTTTTTGCCTTACCTCGTGACCCTTCTATATAGACTATAAAATTCCCAATATAGACCCCATAAGCCTTATATCGCCTAGCTCAAAAGATTTCTATTGACACTTTTTTTGAAATGTGTTATAATGAGATATAAGGAAAAAGGGAATGCATAAAAGGTGTGTTCCACAGAATAAACAGAGAGGTTCGGTGTATTAAGGTGACGAAGGTTACGAAGCGCAACCAGTTTGTTGCTGTCCAGGAGATCCTGACTGGTCTCGGCGAGACGGATCGAGCAGACTTCATCGGTGCTCAGATTGCTCTTATCGACAAGCGCAAGACTGCAGACCGCAAGCCCACGAAGGCTCAGGAGGCTAATGCTGAGATCAAGGAGAGTATTGTCGAGACTCTCATTGGCTTTGATGGTCTGACTGCGACTGAGGTTGCAGGTACCGAGGACATCTCAGTCCAGAAGGCCAGCCAGCTGCTTACGCAGCTTGTGGCTGCGGAGATTGTTATCCGCGTCGAGGGCAAGGGCAAGGAGAAGACTAAGTTCAGCCTCGCTAATCGTGCGGAGGTTGACGCCGCAGAGTAAGTTATCTTAACCGAGAGGTTCCTCCGAAGTCCGAGGATTAAATAGGCAGGCTCCAGGTCCAGCCTCTCCACAAAGATAAGTTAGTTTTTTGGCCCTTAGTTCTACAAGGGACAGGCCATCCCGCCACGAGTCGCGACTCAGTGGAACTAACGGCTAAAAAGCTAACTTAAAAGATTTTGTTTGACAAAAAATAAAAAATATGTTATAATAGAGATAACGAAAAAAGAAAAATCTAAAAAGGAGCTGCCGCATGCGCTACGATCTCGATGGTAAGAATATCAACATCCCTGACAACTTCATTGACACCAGCATGCACAATCTCGGCATCACTCGTCAGGAAGCTATTGACCTCTACCTGTCAGACAATGACTTCATTACTAACGATGAGATTGTCGCCATGACAGTTAAGGCTAAGGCCGCAGGCACTGGTGCTAAGGCAACGGGGGAGAAAGTTGCCCACAAGGCTCCAGAGCGCAAGCCCGATCTCGTTAAGCGTGCAGTTATTGCTGCCCTTTCTGAATTCATCACGGGCACTGAGCACGTTGAGAATGTCACTATTACCAATATCGAGCGAATGATTGCTTTCGAAATTGGTGGAGATAAGTTCGAAGTCGTGCTTACCAAGAAGCGTAAGCCCAAGGAGTAATTACAATATGGGCCGGATATGACACGAAGTCATAGAAGAGACTTTCCGGGAGTAGGAGATCGGTACCCTACAATTTAATTATACCAGCAGGTCCAGTTTGCGACAGAGTAATGGGGCGGAACGATCATCCGCACTCCTGCTGATATAAAATCTTTTAAGTTGGCTTCTCAGTGGTGACGCGTAACCCGCCGTTGTCTCAGCTCTGGATGGCCATTCAACTGAGCCTTTTCAAAAAAATTTGAGAAGTCAACTTAAAAGATTTTCATTGACAACTTTTCAAAAATGTGTTATAATAAGATATAGAAAAAAACAAAAGAAAGAAATGAGGAATACCATGCGCGAGGTCTTCTACGTAATGCCATGTCCTGGCTCATTCACTCCGATTAATCTTGAAGGTGATGATTTCGTTCGACTCCCTGATGGTGTTCATGCAGCCACAGGTATCGGCACAGTCTTTATCGCTATGACACTTACTGGTCGTGCATTCTACGCCATTGAGGGTTGCCTCGTAATTGTAGACTTGGATGAGGTACTCGACTAATGCATGAGTATAAAATCCTCGTCACAGAGTGGGATTTGTCTTGCGGAGACCCTAACTCTTGGGTGAAGTTCCGCATGACAAATATCTTCAATATTCCAGCAAAGACTCTCGGTGATGCTCTTGGTAGGCTCGCAAAGTCTATGGGTTATGGCATTATCGAGTATGAAGTTCTTGCAATATATTAACCATCAACGTCCTCTCCTATAGACCTGAGACGAAAAGGGTTTAGATTATGGAGGTTAAGGAAAGCTGATGTTTCCCCGGGAAGGATCATCAAGAGTCCCAAGTAACTTGACAGGCTTGGCTTTGAAGTGCGGTCCTTGAATCCGCACACTCTTGAGAGAAAAGGTGCGCGAAGAGTAAACTGCGTTGAATGTGGCTCACAGTCTGGCTGCAGCCTATGGGCATGGTAGGGTAGCGCCTTCACCGGTTAAGAAAAAACGCATCCTGATCGCTGGCCAAATGGGAGGCCCGCAGGATATAGTATTAAAGGTGCGCGATAGGCTTTCAGCGTTAAATGTGGGAAGTCAGGTCCACCCGCAGCCTACGGACTGATCTACCCGTTAAAGTGGATCTTGTGAGTGAATCTCCATTATAAAGAGTTGGGATACTAATTATGGACCCAGCAACCGCCAGTAAGCTTGGGATAGGGATGAAGAATCAGGCCCCAATGCGGTTTGGACGCGTGAGCAGCAGCGAATAGCCATATATTGAGCCTTGGCTGCCACCTATTAGTGCGAAAAGGGAACTCTAAGTGAGTCAATTAGCCTACGACTTTAAATGCGGCTCAGTTACTGCTTGAGGAATAGCTACCTCAGGAAAGCACAGCTTCGTTCCCCTGACTTTTAGCTTAAGATAGAAGCCTAGCACAAACTCAGGTTCCGCAAAGAGTAGAAAAGGTCGGAAAACATATCTTATTGGGTGCTTCCTTCGAGATCCTGATGATAAAAATGAAGGGATCGAAGGACTATATCCCGCAGCTTGGTAGTGGTAGTGGTGTATGGTGCATACTATAAACGAGGTGTGAGGTTCGAATCGTCCCTATGACAACGACCACCTGTCTTCGAAGCAGGTGGTCTAGCTACGATTATACCACAAAACCTGCACAATGTCAAGTTTTTTCTTCGACTTTAGTTATTGAATCTTTTTTTCTAAAATTCCCGAAATAACAGAAAGCCCTAGTCTATAAAAGACTAGGGCTTATTTTTATACTTTTGATTCTGTATCTTCAAGTTTAATTGGACTAGACTCAATAGTAAGATTATCTATATGATGTATGTTCCAAGTAGCAGGGTCATTATTATCTGAATCTAAAACCTCAGCTATGCGGACTTGGGGTATATATTTAGCATCCCCAGACATCTCCATCATAGCTTGTATATTCTTATAAGCATTAGGTCTACTGAAGAAGGCTCCGCAGAATATCTCCTGTTTAACCTTATTTTCATTGTCTAAAACAAGAGCATAGGCAATGTAAATCTTTTCCATTGTCATAAAGCCTCCTAAATTTTAATAAAATGTGCATCAGTATACCCAAGAGGTAGTTTACCTTAGAAATTGGAAATGAGATTAGAATTATCTATATTAGAGAGGAGAAAAGTATTTCAAAAAGGAGACGAATACGGTAAAAAATTAAAGTGAAAGTTGATAGGGACTAGTCCTCCACACCCTCCCTATTAGGGAGATTTGTTAACATTTTAGTCTCCAGGAGCCTTATACATTCCCCTACCACTATATTTTCTTACTCTATAACTTCCATTACCTAGTTTTACTACATTATCTAGACAAGAGTGAGTATTAATAGTAGTAGGATTTTGCCCCCATTTATATAAACCATTAGGTTCTTTTATCTTAATCCTAGCTATAACATAGGGAACTCCATGATCATGTCTTATATCAGTAGCTTCCATACCTTCAGTACCATAGCATTTTCCATCTATAGTAATATAAATCTTACCTTCTAATTTAATCTCCACTACTTTACCTGCTCAACAGAAATATCACTAACAGAAAGTCCCCATTCTTCTTCTTCAAGAGGAATAACTTCATCTCTAAAATATTCTTCAATTTGTTCTCTAATTAAATCTTTACCTATTCCAACAGGACTAAAAAATTCTACAGTATATTTATACACATGTTTTGCTTCACTCATTTTAATTCTCCTGTTCCACATTATCTGGCCCTGCAGTATGCGTTCCTTCATCTCTAGGATGTCTTTCATTTTCATCACTTCTATTAATATAATTAGGTTCATCAAGAGACCAAGCTAAATCTCTAAGTCTAATAACAAAATCAGTATTAGTATTTTCTTTATATACATAAATTAATCTTTCAACTAACCATTTAAGAAAATCACTATCTGTCATGTCTGTATGAAGTTTTACCATTTATCCCACCGCACTATTATCAGTATACACAAGAGTAGCTTTCCATCTATTAGTATCAAGATAAATCGGCTCTACAAAACCACAAGAGTAACCAAGATTAACAGGAATTCTCAATGATTCTACATCTAATATGTGCGGCATTATGTCCCCATCTTCAATTTGGTCAGTCATATTCCTCAAATATCTAACCAGTGTTGCTTTACCTAACTCTTCCATATTAGCCATTAAAAATCTCCATTCTTATGAATATCAGTTCTATTTTGTAATAGAGCTTTATATACAATCTTTGCTATTCCTTTGTCTATAAATTCAATACTATAGTCACATCCAGAGATAGGAGAGATAGCTAATCCATGATTCTTTAAGATACCCATGTCATCATCTATAGGAATAGGATCAGACCAAGTTTCTTTAGCAACACTTTCACCTAAGCTAACTTCCCACATATTTTCTTTGGTTCTAGTGAATTTAATAATATCCATAGTCTCCCTATTCTCTCAAAAGGAACAATTTATATAGTTACAATCAATAAGATTGGTGATTCATTATAACTATATTATAACACAAATTTTCTATTCTGTCAATTAAATAAGATTAGAAATTACTTCCAAAGACTAGCCTAAAATCATAAAAGTTAAATCGAGTCGGTAAGATATATTTCATCATGATGAACGAGCCCGAAGGGCGAAGTTCTGCAAATGATGAATTATATCGCCTCTATTATTAAATGAACTGTCTTTTTAACAGATTGACTTTTCTTAACAAACTACCTACATTTTTTTAACATTTTATCTACTTTTTTTTAACACTTTATCATAGGATATTTGTTATGTCAGTCACATACTTCTTTGTTTTCCATACTCCTTTCTTTGTAACTCTCTCATCTCTATGCTTTAGTAAGCCTAAGTCTTGAAGTTCATCTAAAGCATCTATAAGAATATGAGAATTATTGCTTGTATTAGTAGAGATACCAATTTCTTCTTTGATTTTGCTAGTATGATACAATATTTGATTTTGTTTATAAGATAGTTCACAAAATCTTACATACATACTAATAATATGCGGAGTATTTGTCTCTACTAATTTAACTAATACATCATTTGGAACTAAATAAGCAAACTCATTACCAATTAATAGTAATTCAAATTTACTTAGCTTCTTCAATCCCACTAAATACAAATCTTGCAAATTCTTAAATCTCATACTTGCAGTTTGTCTAGATATGTTTAACGCGGAAGCTAATTTCACAAAACTCACATCACTAGCATTTACATATCTGCGTCCATCTCTCATTGGTAGACTGATAGATTGCAAATATCCATACATTAAATCATTATAGAGTTTGTCTGAAGTATACTCAACACTACTAGGTATTTGCCTAGAATTTGGTCTAATAGATAATCCCATCAGTCTCCTTTCTACTATTATCGTAATTCTATTATACAATAATTTTTGAAAGGTGTCAAATTATCTACTTTTTCTTAACAAACTATCTACATTTTTTTAACAGATTATCTACATTTTTTTAACAGTTTGCTTACTTTTTCCTAACAGTTTGCCATAGTTAGTATAATCGAACTTATCTTGCGGCAATAGGTTCTTCCACTCATATTCGGTGAAACTATAATTCTCTATCCAAGTATAAGGCTCTTCTCCAAAATCTATATAACTATGCGGAAAAAGCTCTTGAACACTATAGTAATAAACAGGAGTAAACATTTTTTCTTTCTCTACTATTTCTCCGCTAGACATAATTTTTCCTCTAAAAGTTGCTTTATACTTAATAACTCTTATATCTCCAATTTTCATATTTATCTAAACCTTTCTCCTTTAGGTTGATTATCTATATACCATAAGAAATTTTCTAATTCCATCCATAAACCTTTGTCTGCGGCCCCACCTTGCTGGAGTAATTCTGGCCGCAATTCAAACATATAATAGAAGTATTTATCTCCATCTATACCTGCAACTTCTCTTTCGCAGCCTTCATAATCAGTACACCAACTACCAATGGGGCGAGTAGGACAATTCTCACTTCTACAATTCTTACATCTGGTTCTTATATACCGTAACATTTACTCGCCTCCATTCTTTTCTTTAGTGTAACATAATTTTTCATTAGTGTCAAATCGAACTTCGACGAATTTACGAGAATTACGTGTCCTTATTCCGATTTTGGCTATTTTTTCTGTTTAGGATAATTGTTAAAAAAAAGTAGATAAAAAGATTGTTATTGACATCCTTTTCATTTTGTGTTATAATAAGGTAACGAATAAATAATAAAGAGAAAGAGGCATTCTGTGAGCAATTTGACCAAGCAGCTTAAGCAAGAAATAGATTCAATGTCTTATGAGCAACTGCTTAGTA
>Ga0302286_10001201_pt1 | contig 19618 bp, 19 predicted proteins | sample III_Fen_E2_3_FD_198765 | JGI IMG/M metagenome (GOLD analysis project Ga0302286, IMG submission 198765) | Peat permafrost microbial communities from Stordalen Mire near Abisko, Sweden - III_Fen_E2_3 | ecosystem: Environmental > Terrestrial > Soil > Wetlands > Permafrost | place: Sweden: Abisko...
ACGAATATATACAAGCGTCTCGACCAATCATTGAAATGATAATGACAGCAACACATATACATGTACATAAATAATGAGTTCATAAGATATAATTTACAAAATTTATTTTTCTCATTTATCAGATTCCATTGAATAAAGTCACTGAATATGGAAGCTGAAAAAATTACTTTTTGTTTGTCTTTCGATAATGCAAAGATAAGGGGTCTTTACTTCATGTGAAATACCGCTTTTAGGGTATATTTAAGTAAATATCACTACAGGTAATTATTAATATCCTACTAAATAACGTTGTATTTTAAAATTAGGGGGTAGAATAATTAAATAGAAGTGTTCATTTACCTTACACATACCTATTTATTTCAATCAAAAAATCCTGAAAGGTGGGGTGTCAATAATATGACTTAAACAAAGATATTTGTCCTCCCTTTTCTCTGGTTCGGTGCTACGCACCTTATAATTATCCTTTTTTTATATTATTCTACAAATGGTTCGCAACTACGTTGCTATAAGGTGCGTAGCACCGCACAATTTGTAGAAATATTAAACAATGAAAACAAAGGTGCGTAGCACCGAACATAAAATGTAGATTAAAATAAGAACGTACATTCTCAAAAGTGAACCATGATGTTTTACATCCCACCTAAAAGGATTTAATGAGAATTGAAAATCGGCGTAGCCAATAACCGCTCCGATGCATCGGGGCGGATAAAAATAAAAGATATAAAACTTCATCTTAATAACTCCAAAAATAAAAACAGTCGGAAGTAACCAACTCCCGACTGTTTCAAACAAATAAACACAAGCACTTTTGTGCCGGCATCATAAAAAATAAATTTAATTCTTTGGCAATTTCTTTATTGCAGTGCTCAGTAAAAAATCAACATTCTTGGTTACAGCCATGGCCGTATAGGTTGCACCGGTATGCGCATCTACCTGAACGGCTTTTGCATCTTTCAGTGTTTTCCCCACCCAGGCATCGAAGAAACCTTTTTGTTCCAGCTTATTCACAAATCGCTGTGTTTCCCAATTGGTCAAGAGTGCAACTTTTTTTATCGTCTTGCTCTTATCAACCAAAATCATTACCGGCGTTAGATTATTATACCCCTTTACATCCTGACAAAACGAAGCACTCGACATAGCAAATCCTATCGTTTTATTTTTGTCATTTAGTACCCTAAACCAATAGTCGTTTACCTTTTCAACCTTTACGGCGTCAGGATATACACTCTGAACCACCTCCTTGTTCGACACCTCGTGCAAAACCGGATTCTTATCCTTTCTCTCTCCTGCCCTCTCTTGAGCAAATGCAACATTAGTCACCAGCATTAATGCTAAAAAAACTCTTTTATACATAAAAAAACTCCTATTTAAACGTAAACTTCTACTACCTGTTTTCTTTGACTATAAACGAGCTGCAGGGTTTAATGAGGCTGAAAATTATTTTTGAAGGTATTTACTATTGCTCCTCTCATATGTCCCCTATCAAGGGGACGATCCGTCAGCTGACGGAGGAGGGGTTCAGTTTTAAAACACAAATTGTCTGTATCCTGCGTTGCCTTCACCTAAGTAGCAGTAAAGATATAATGTCGTATTCCCAGCATCAATTGCCGTCCCATTTATGGGACGGATGAGAATGTAAAACTAATATCGGCTTTAGCCAAATAATTGTTTTAATTTGGCTAAAGCCCTGTAGATCTTTATCATTTTATCCGTCCCATAAATGGGACGGCAACTGAAAAAAATACATTTTACCTATAAATTAAAATAGGACATTAAGTAATTGAGAATATTTAACGATACGTTTTCTGTTTTGACCCCCAATCCGTCAGCCGACGGAGGCTTAAGAAAGCATCATCTGTTTGAATAAAAAATAGCTATAATATAGGAGAATATGTCTTAAAGCCCCCTTGGGGGGTTGGGGGTCAGAAATTAATTATTTAAGAAATATATCAATAATAATTACCACTTACTTAAGAACGTATATTCTCAAAAGTAAACCCTGATTTTTCTGAAAGACTATGCTTTCGATTCTTTTTCTTTATTGACATAAAAATACCCCAAAAGTTTTTTGTCTAACTTTTGGGGTATAGTTCATTTTTTGGACACCCTCTTTCCCTTTTCCAACCTACCAATAAGCACTACAATATCAGGCTCGTTTGCAAAGCGCTCCATGGGCCCGACAGCTCAGGATGTTTAGTGTTATACCAACGGAAATAAATATACAGATTCTTACCCGAACTACCGGCGCCAAGGCTCAAAGTGATAATTGCCTTGGTCGACAACTCTTTGTTTAATCCCGGCGCTTCTGCCGAAACAGGAGGCGTGTCGCCCACCTGATACAAAAACTGAACACTATCCGCTCCTCTATAAATAGAAGCCCGTTGTCCCTTGACAGTATAACATTTTAGAACTACAGTACCACCTCCAAGAGGCTGAATACTGGCAACTACTGCTTCGGTCATAGGGGTAACCGGAACCGTGCGGGTTGTTTTTTGCAGCACCCCTTTTTTGATATTAAAGGTCTCCATATCTACTATGGTTACGTTGGGCGATGCGGCAATACGGTCGAGAAAATGAACCGACTGGTCAAAATCCGTCGCCAAGCCGATAATCTCCAACAACTGATCTTTTATGGCAGTGGTTCTGCTGTTCTTTTTATCGCTGTACCTGCTGTACAGCGGTGTCCATTGTCCCAGAAAGTTAGACCATCGGTCCATTTCGGGCTGTAGTACGCCAAGTCGCTCGGCATTGGAGGGAGAGCCCATTAGCAAATAGGCAGTTGTGTTCATCAAGTACGAATTAAAAACATTAATCGCTCGGGGAATTCTTGTGGTTGTTGGCATAGTTATTATTATTTAAGTGAATACTGTGGGTTTAGCCTTGCGGGGACCCTGTTTTTTGAATTGAAAAAATCTATTATATTTAGTAAAACATTTATAGATACAGCATTTAAACAGGTGTGCAGCAAATGTATGGGGCAATTCGTCTATGGGCAATAGCGACCAATGATTATTTTTTTTGCAAACTAAATATCAGACAGAAAGAGCAAACAAAAAATCGAACAAAATTATAAGTTAAATAATATTATCAAAGATTATAAAACCCTAAAATCTCCTCAAAACTATGAAAAACACGAAACAATACTATGATGAATTTATTGCTCACTTTCAGCAGTTAGGCACAGCCGATTATAGCATCGCAGAAATCAAAAAGGAAACTTTAGAGCAACAGGCCGTAGGTAGCAATACCTGTATTGCCATTTACGATTTTATCAAAGACGAGTACGAAATCCTTCACTGGATATTCGATACCAAGGACAACGACAGACCCCGAACTATGAGCCGACAGGCCATGGCGGCATTGATACATCCTTCCGATATTGATTACACCATCCACTGTAAAATGCGAACACTCGGTGTGCTCGAAACACTGCCTCCCGAAGAACTGGGCGATTATAAGATAGCATACGAATGCCGCATGAAAGATCATCGGGGCATCTATCACCGCATCATCCATCAGTATATGGTATTGCAAACCAACGAGCAAGGCAAAATATGGTTATTCCGCTTGCAACTCACCCGCATGGCATCGCAGGACAATGAAGTACCTCCCCGCGGAATGATTATCGTTAATACTAGAACCAACAAAAAACTGATATGGAACAACGAAAACTGCCTAACGCCCCGCGAGATAGAAATAGCCGGCTACCTGGCCGAAGGCTATGATAGTAAGAAAATAGCCAAAAAACTATTTATTAGCAAGAACACGGTGGACAATCACAGACGCAATATTCTACGCAAAACACAGACACCCGATACCGGACTAGCCCTGCTCTATGCACGCACTTTGGGACTTATCTAATTACCACTCCCGCGCTGTTTTTAGCAATGAGATCGAAATCAATCATTTCGTAGTGTATTTGAAATATATTCTCAATAAGAATATAAAAAATCTTGAATTGCACACCGTTTGCCAACGAGTGACCTTGTCCGGTGAACCGAAAAACAAGTGAAGTTGGCGTTTGAAACTGTCCTGTTTGAGCGACGAAGGAGCGAGTTTGGACGGTTTCAGCCAACTGAACGTAAGTTTTTCGAGTGAAGCGGGCGAAGTCTTGACTTTTTTGCTTACTTTTTGTGTTAAGACAAAAAGTAAGTCAGGGTCTGGGGCGGAAGCCCCAACATAACAAAATAACTTTTTATAAATACGCTGCGGGTTTTATTAGTTTTCATTTCCAGTACTTTATAAAAACTACAACTCACCTAATCGTTCAGACAGATGACCTTGAAGCCATAGAAATGTACATTGGAGTTTCTTCAATGCACATTTCTATTTCTTCAATGCACATTTCTATTTCTTCGATGTACATTTCTATTTCATTAATGTACATTTCTATTTCTAAAATGTATATTTCTAATTCTACGATGTACATTTCTATTCCTACAATGTACATTTTCATTTCTACAATGTACATTTCTATTTCTTCAATGTGCTTTGTTGTCATAAAAAAGTGATCTATTGTTCTATTTATACGACTCAACGCCCTATCCTTCCACTCCATTATTTTACCCAACCGACTCGTTCAACCGCCCAATCGCATTAACGCAACAGTACATCCCTTTCTCCCACTTTTAAGGCACTCTATCCACTGCCGAAAACGATGCAATGCCGCTTCTACCCTACCGGATAGAATATCGTAAGTACCAGCTTATTCCGCCACCTATAGCAATAAACAACTATTTTAAAAATTAATTAAAAGATACGTTGTTAATGCGAAAAAATGTTTCTACCTTTGGGGCTGAATTTTAATTAAAAAACAGAATAAATGCATCACCTAAAGTGGAAATATGTGCTATTGAACAGCGCATATACAAATAGAATAGCGCATATATAGGTGTTAGGTGCAACCATAGAACAAAAAAAGATAAGAGCAACAACTAACATATAAAAATTAGACTACCATGAGCTATGTATCAAAGACAATTAGCGAGACAATTACTGATTATTTAAATCGCAACACCTTTTTACCTGCAATTCAGCGGGAATATGTTTGGAGTACTGACAGTATTGAGAAACTATTTGATTCGATAATGTGTGGTTACCCAATAAGTTCATTCTTATTTTGGAAGATTAGAGAAGAACGAAAAAATGACTGGATTGCGTATTCGTTTCTAAATGATTTTGACAAGTCTGATCCACATAACGATGTTGCCAACCTTGCCGGTGTAAATCAAGACATTTATCTTGTTTTAGACGGACAACAAAGATTGACTTCAATCTTAATCGGATTAAAAGGTTCATATAAATTTTTTTATTATCGTTGGTATAAAACAAAACTGTACTTAAATCTACTAAAGAAACCTTCAAACAATGACAATCCCGAAGAACTAACATATCAGTTTAGTTTTAGAGAGAATGCAAATCCAAATCCAAAAGACCCAAATCCTCAATTTTGGTATCTTGTCGGTAACATACTCGACTTTAACTCTGCGAGCCAAGCAAGACAAGATATAAGAGAGAAGCTTCAAGCTCAAACAATTTCAGATGAATTAAGAGAAAATGCAGTTGTTATAATTGAAGAACTTCATTCGAGACTTTTCACAGAAAGATTCATTAACTATTACGAGGAGAAATCTCAAGAATATGACAAAGTTGTTGAAATATTTATTAGAACAAACACAGGTGGAACGAAGCTAGAATATAGCGACATTCTTTTATCAACTGCTACTGCAAAATGGAAAACATTAAATGCTAGAGAAGAAATACATTCATTTACCGATGATATAAATTCAACTGGCAATGGTTATAATTTTGGAAAAGATTTCGTAATTAAAGGTTGTTTGTATTTGACAGACAACTTACCAATACAATACAAAGTAAGCAATTTTACGAAAACAAATCTAGAGTTAATTGAAGATAATTGGGATAAAATACAAGAGTCTATTCAAAGTTCAATTAAACTTGTAAGTAGGTTTGGATTTAATGATAAAAATCTTGTTGCAAAATTAGCATTATTACCGATTGCTTTATATCTGAAGAAACTTAACAACCCGAGACTACTAACTTCCTCAGAAGTCAATGATATAAATAATCAAATAAGTATACAAAAGTGGCTAGTTTTAGTAATGCTCAAAAGCGCATTTGGCAGTTCAACAGACACAACATTAAAAAGTATTCAAGAAATAATTCTAGCACAAACAGACTTCAAGACATTTCCTCATGCCGAAATAAATCAGAAACTTGGTATTCAATCGTCGTTTACAGATGAAGAAATCGAGAATATCTTAACCTACAATTATGGAACTAAATACGCTTATTTAGTTTTATCTTTATTGTATCCAAATCGAGATTGGAAAGATTGTAGTTTTAGTGAAGACCATATTTACCCGAAATCAGAATTCACTTATGCTAAACTTAAAAAAAGAGGCTACGCTCATGAATTAATTATTGAATATCAAAAACACTTCAATAGCATTGTGAATCTTCAATTACTTGACGAAACTGAAAATAAAGAGAAAAGTGCTACTGCATTTGACGTTTGGATTTCAAATAGAGATGTTAATTTTAAAACAAGACATTCTATTCCTGAAATAGATTCTTATGAGTTTGACAATTTCTTAGAATTCATATCACATAGAAGAGATATTTTCATAAAGAAACTCAAAGAATTTTCAATCTGAAAAATGGCTAGCCTATAACACACGCTCTGTTCATTGGCTCCCTGACGTGCATTTAGCGGTCTTTAACTACAAAACTAAAAAAATAACTGTTTGACAAAACATATAGACTAATATTAAATAACAAAACGAATAAAATGAATAATGCGAATAATCAAACAGACGTTGTTAATCAAAGTCACTTTAAGAGAAATGTAATAATATCAATTGTTACAGGACTTGTATTTTCAATAGTATTTGCTATTGTACCAACTATTTTAAGCTCATATTCACAGTCTATAATAATTGGTCTATTAACAGCGATAATTGGTTTTTTAATATCTTTCATTAGCGAGGTATTTTCTCATTTCGAAAAGCAAGATAAAATAGAATTAAAGATTAATGAACTTGATAGGCTTCGAGAGCAATTAGTTAATCATCAGACTCTTGCTGATAATAATTTCAAAGAACTTCAAAACAAACACATATATTTAAACAATATGTTTGAAAGACAAACTGACTATTATCAATCTTTACAGAAAATAATAATACCAAAGCATTTTCAATATTTTTTCGAAAAAAGTGAAAGTATTGACAAAGATATTTTAAGAAAACTACTTCCGAAATATATAGAAAGCTTTACTTGTAATCCTAATCTTTTGTCTATAAGAGGGGAGTTTTGGGCTATTTCATGTTACAGAGAATTATGGAGAAATTTAGTTCAACGTCAGAAAAACAATCCTAATTTGCATTTGCATGTGAAAGCTGTTGACATATCTTATGAAAAGATAAAGCAAGAAGACGAATACGATATGACAGAACTTATTGAACTACAAAAAGAATTTCTAGTTAATGGAGGTCAAATCACAAGAATCTTTATTGGTTCTGAAGAATCCCAAGATAGAATAAAAGAGCTTTTCGAGACTTTATTCATGTTGAAAAACAATAATGATTATAAATTCCAATCATATTTTATTGATAAAACTCATATATCAGATAATTATTACAATTTTAATGATTTCTTAATTATCAAGGATATTTGTACGTGTGAATGGTCGTATGAAGCTGAAGGTATCAAAACTCCGAATATCAAATCACCCAACAACGTAAAGATATATTCAAACAATGTTGATTTAATAACTGAAAAGTGGAACCGAATCTACTTCAAGGTTAAAACGAACAAAAATTTACTTTTAAACTGAAATTTAACAAAAAGTCTAACAGCTAACACACGCTCTTAATCGTTAGCGGTTATTGTAGAAAAAGAAAACAGACGGTCTATTGCATTCATATTAAGACTAACAAATTTCAACCATATTAAATACTATATAGATTATGAAAAAAGAAAAAAAAATTAAAGATTACAAAATTAAAGTACCAGTATATGCGACAGAAAAACAATTAGTAAATTTCACCTATGAAGATGCAATTTCCAGACTTGAAAAAGAATTGGAAGTCTATAGTGAAAACTTGAGTATTCCGAGAGTTGCATTTAGACGAAACAATAAAACCCAACAAAAGGTAATTCAGAAAATAGAAACTTTCAGACACCAAATAGGAGAAGATGCAGAATCGATTCCAGTTATGTTATTGAAAATTACTACTTATAATACAAACCTACTTGATGGCTATACAGAAGAACCTGATGGCTCGATAAAAGTATTCGGAACAAAAACGAAATTAGGGAGTGAAATGAATTATATGTTGTTTTACCCGAATTTTGTAGGAATTGTTCCCAATTTACAAGCTAACTGGCTAGTTTTCACATATATCGACACAAATAAAATAGACTCCGAAATGACAAATACCGCAAAGTTGGTTATTAGCTCGGTGCTAAATTTAAAACATGTCCAGATAACCCGAGAAGATATTCTTTCTAAAATCAAGAAAGCAAAAGTTCCAGTTTTTCAGATTCGGTATACTGGAATAGAGAAAGATATAAACGGTATAAAAGATGAATATATGAAATATCTGATTGAGAGTAAATTGAAAAAGGACAAATCAGAAACTTTTAAAGATATTCCTTTTGAACTTGCACAAGAGTTACTAAATGACGATTATGAAATAAATGAATACCAAATCAGAGAAGCTAAATTTATATATGGAAATAGCGAGTATAAACTAGTCAAGAAACTATCTAAAGTTATATCTGACGAATACAATGAATTTGATGTTCTCGTTTCTGAAGCGAGAAATATATTCGAAGAAGCTGCTGAACATACATTTACTGACCATTTTGTGCTTTTTGAAGATGAAATGGACAATATGTATAGTCACGATTACATAGTAGATAAAATAACACCAATAATTACTAATTATATTGTTAGTTATGATGTCTAGTACTGAAATAGAAAAAGCTTTAAATATTATATTTGGATTCGAGTTTGGCGTATTTAGTATAACGATTACTTTGTTTACTGTAATATATTCATTCATGTTAAGCAAGAGAGGGGAGCTACTCATATTCAACGATATATTTAAAAGAAAAAAGGTAGAGAGTCCAATATTAAATCAAAAAATATCATTTGCAAGGTCTTATATAATAAAATCGAAAAGACTTAATGTTCATTTGATGATTCTTGCAATTATTTCTTTTCTAGTATCTGTATCGACATATTTTTTAATACTATTCTCTATAAACAATTGTACTGTTTATTTAATGCTAGCCTTCACACTCATAACACTAATTTATATTCTGATACTTTTGATTTTCATTTTCATTAAGTTCACAAAAGAAACAAACATATAAACTGAAAGAAACAACAAACCACTAACACGCGCATCGGTCGTTAGGGCGCATAATAAAAAAAGAAAAAAATGAGAGAACGAATTTGGTACGAATTAGGACAAATGAAACACAATCATTTTTATTGTGTGTTTTTGCTTGCACGACAAAGACGACTCGTTAATTATTTTAATATTATTGTGCTTCTATTTTCTTCAGCAGGTATTATGGGGTGGACAATTTGGAAAGAATTTCCACTTGCTTCTTGTGTTATCATTGCTGGAATTTCCTTACTAAAACTTTTAAGTCCTCATATTATACCTTCAGAAAAGCAAATTGACAAATTAGACCATGTAACAGATTTCTACTTCGACTATTTCAACACGCTTGAACAGTTATGGTATGATCATTACAACGTCCGAATCGATGATGAATTAGCTCAAACAAGGTTTTACGAACTAAAGAATACAGAAAGAGAAATAAATAAAACCATAAACGAAATTGTAAAATCAACGAATAAAAAAATATATAACAAAACTGATTTAGAGACAAGAAACTATTTAAAATCAATTTATAACTCGTAAAATTATGTCTGAAAAAACAAGACCAGTTGGAAAACCAGCAACTCCAAGAGTTGCTCCGACAGCACCAAAAGTTGGAGACGCACACAGAAGTAACAATTTACCTACTTTCCAGAATCCACCACCTCCTCCTCCGAAAAAAGAGAAATAGGTTTTGGAGGAAGCGGAGAATTTAAAAACTTAGGAAGTCCAACGGCTATTTTACCCTGTTTGGCGTAGTCTCCAGACTACGTCAGGTTGGAAGCAAGGCTCTTGCCTTGCATATTGAAAATAGAATATGGAAAGTAAGAACTTTCCTTCAAGCTTTGATATAGCGGGACGCTATGCCAAACATCGGTAAAAGTATTGTTTACGCTACGGTGAACGGGTTTTTTTGCGCAGACTCTCGTTAGTATCACTTATAAAAAAAAAGAAATGCATGAAATTTACATTTAAACTAGACAATAAAGGGTTTGTTCGGCAAAGAGAAAGTTTTGACTTGGAATATAAACAGAATTTTCAAGGAGGAGATAATTTGTTGAAATATATCAAAACGCTTGTCGGAATGGCAAATAACAAAGGTGGTGAAATTATTTTTGGTATAAAAGACAAACCACACTTGCCTTTAGGAATGACAAACACAAGATTTCGTGAAACAGACCCAAAAGATATTGATAGTAAAATACGTGAATTTTTCTCGCAAGAAATTAAGTGGAAATCTGAAACAATAACATATAATGGTAATGATTATGGTGTTATATCAGTCGAGGAAAGCTACAACAAGCCAATTATATGCACAAAAAACAAAGATAATATATTGAGAGAGGCCTCAATCTACTATCGTTACCGTGCTGAAACAAAAGAGATTGAGTACGCAGAACTAAGAGATATTTTAGACAAGGAAAGAGAAAAAGAACGAATTCTATGGATGCAACATATTCAAAAGATTGCATTAATAGGACCTCGAAACGTACATTTATTAGACAGCTTTAAAGGTGAAATTAACGTCGGGAACGGAAGAATCTTAATAGATAAAAATGTTATCGATAAACTAATCTTTATTCGAGAAGGAAAATTTACAGAAAAAGAAGGAGCGCCTGCGTTAAGACTTCTTGGTGACATATCTGGAATAGTTGACCCTGAAGTAGCTGTTTCTTCTGATATTTTATATCCACTTTTCACAGAAGACTTACAAACAAAACTTAATTTAAACTCATATCAAATTAGCGCGGTACTATGGAAATTAAGAATAAAAGGCAATCAAAAATATCATACGGAGAATAAACCAGGAAAGAAATCAAATCCAACAAATAAGTATACAGAGAATTTAATACAACTAATTGAAAGAATGCTTAAACGACCAGACTTTCTTAAAACAAGTACTGAAGAATACGCCGCAAACATAAAACAAAGAAGAAAACCCCTTGATCGGCGTAGCGTAGTTCGACCAAGAGAACATTAAAAAAAATTAACCTACACTCAGTTTGGCGTAGTGTAGTTAACCCCCTGTTGAGTGTAGAGTATAATGTTTGGCGTAGTCTCCAGACTACGTCAGGTTAGAAGCAAGGCTCTTGCCTTGCATATCAAAAATAGAATTTGGAAAGCAAGAGCTATCCCTCCGTCAGTAGACAGACAAGTTATAGCTTTGACATAGCGGAACGCTATGCCAAACATCGGAAACAATATTATTTACGCTACGGGGAACGGGGGAAAATCCTAGTAATATATGGAAGTAATGAGTAAAAATCTTCAAAGTAGCACATCTGAATTTATAGAAAAATCAATACAAATACATGGTAATAAATTTGATTATTCCAAAGTAGATTATATTGGTAGCCACATAAAGGTTTGTATAATATGCCCAGAACATGGAGAGTTTTTTCAGTCACCAACAAATCACTTATCAGGAAATGGGTGTCTAAAATGTGCATGGAAATATAAGCGTGGAAAGTATAGATTAACTACTTTAGAAACATTTCTTACTCAAGCTAAGGAAATACATGGTAACAAATATAATTATTCAAAAGTAGAATGGGAAAATACTAGAACTCCAATTACTATTATATGCCCTATTCATGGGGAGTTTACCCAAGTACCCCAAAATCACATTAGGCTAAAATGTGGGTGTAGAAAATGTGGAAGAGAAATAGCTAAATCTAAAGTAAATAAGTATGATACTGTTTATTTTCTAAAACAGGCTGAAAAAACTCATGGAAATAAGTATGATTATTCTAAAATTCAGTGTTTTAATGCCACTGATAAGGTAGAAATTATTTGCCCTGTTCATGGTAAATTTAAACAAATCGCAAACCAACATTTACAAGGTCATGGTTGCCCTACATGTAATTTTGACCAAATGGCGAAAGATAGAGCAATGGGTAAAGAACTTTTTATTGATAAAGCAAAAGAGTTGTTTGGTGAGAAGTATGACTACTCAAAAGTCAAATATATAAATGGACAGAAGAAAGTTTGTCTTATCTGTCCAATACATGGTGAGTTTGAGGTTACACCTAATAATCATTTATCTAAAAAAAGTGGTTGTCCTATTTGTGGCGAATCTAAATTAGAAAGAGAGCTTGCATTTATTTTGGATAGACAAAATGTAAAGTATGAAAGATTTAAGAGGTTTAAATGGCTAGGAAGACAATCATTAGATTTTTATCTTACAGAACACCACATTGCAGTTGAATGTCAAGGGAGTCAGCATTTTAAACCAGTAGATTTTGCAGGAAAAGGTCAAGACTGGGCAAATAAATCATTTAAAGAGAATAAAAAAAGAGATGATTTGAAACTAAAAAAGTGTTTAACGAATGACATAAGAATGATTTATATTATTGACAATGAAGAATATCTTGAAGAGAAGTATCATTTTGATATTGTTGAACCATTTTCAGGAAATGTAAGTTACGAAATAATTCATATAAATCATTTTGAGAATCACCTAAACCGTTTAGTTGATATATCCTCATTTTTGGGGATTATAAATGATGAAGAACAAAAGAATTTACTAATGCTTTAAAACACCCAGTTTGGCGTAGTCTCCAGACTACGTCAGGTTAGAAGCAAGGCTCTCTTGCCTTGCATATCAAGAATAGAATATGGAAAGCAAGAGCTTTCCCTCCGTCAGTAGACAGCTTGTCCGACTACTGGCGGAGACAAGTTCTAGCGTTGACATAGCGGGACGCCATGCCAAACATCGGAAACAATATGATTTACGCTACGGTGAACGGGGGAATTAGAAAACAAAAAGACATTGACAGTGAAGAAGAATTTAATCATTATATTTCTTGGGTTATCGTTCTTGACAACTTCGTTGATTGTCGGAACGCCATTTGAATTTCTGAACCCTACAATTGACAAGTTAGTAACAATCTTTCTATTACTTTTAATCACAGCATTATTCGTTTATCTTTTTGTACTTGCTTTACGACTTGAAAGAAAAATAATTAAAAGAATAACTATCGGACTGATTTGTATTTTGGCAATACCATACTCATTGACAGCTCTATGGACAACTATGTTAACTAGAGGAGATTACCACCCAATGTGGGAAGACTTGTCAATTTACACTAATAAAGACGGCGAGAAGGTTATAAGCGAATGGAGAGAAACTAGTGGTTCTATTTATGACTATCGATATAGAAAAATTATTAGAGATTTCGGACAATTCCGCATTTCACTTGAATGGAACAGAAAAAAGATGAAAGGATTATGGACTGAATATATCATTTACACTAAAAGGACTCAAATAATTGACATTGAGAAAGAGGAAATAATACAAACAACAGAAAAAAACGAAGCTACAAACCCCTAACACCCCTAATTTGTCCAAGTTTGCACTCTGTGACTAGTTCAAGTTTAGCGAAGCGTAACTTGGACTATGCAGCGCATAGGAGCTAAGGTGTTTTGTGTCTTGTTTGAAAAAACAATCTATTCTTCTTTTTTGCTCTAACGAGCAACACACCGATTATAAATCGGCGAGAGCGTGGGGTTTTTAGAAGACAGTTTGGCAAAAAGCGAAAAATAGAAAGTATTTTATTTCGTGATAAAAATTTGATATATAGCAATGAGAAATTTTCTTTTTAGATTCATCTTGATTTATGGGTGTATAGTGGGTAATGTTACCATGGCAAATAGTACAGAAAAGAGTATGAGTATGACTACGCAAGAATCTAAGGTAACTATTCGCTTGGCTGGTTCTGGGACTGCAATCATTGATTGGGGAGATGGAATAGAAAGTGTAACACGAGAACTTTCTACCGATTTAGAACTTCGAACTGATTTTAATGATTATACTCATACTTATTCCGACACATCTTACCATACAATAATTATACGCGGACAAATCATCACGCACTTTGATTGCGTTCTAAATCAATTAACAAATTTGGACGTAAGTAAAAATGACGTTCTAACAAATTTGGAATGTAGTGGAAACAAATTACAAAACTTGGATATAAGTAAGAATACTGTACTAACTCACTTGAGTTGTGGCTCTAATCAGTTAACAAATTTGGACGTAAGTAATAATGTCGCACTGAAACAATTAAATTGTTACTCTAACCAATTAATAAATTTAGATGTAAGTAAGAATATCGCGCTGACATATTTGGGTTGCTCTTTTAATAAATTAACAAGTTTGGACTTAAGCAACAATGTCGTGCTTACATACTTACATTGCAGCTCAAATAAATTAACAAATCTGAATATAAGTAAGAATAAAAAACTTGCATATTTAGAATGCAGTCTCAATCCATTATCGAATTTGGATGTTAGTTGGAATATTGAACTAACAAAATTGAGTTGCAATTTTAATCAATTAAAGAGTTTAGATGTTAGTAAAAATACTTCACTAACAGATTTGGATTGTGGAGGTAATCAATTAATGGAATTAGTTGTAAGAAACAATAAATTATTAACAAGATTGATTTGCTGGGATAATCAATTAACTGAATTGGACGTGAGAGAAAACACTATGTTACGACAATTATCTTGCTCAGATAATCAATTATCAAAATTAGACGCGGAAAAAAATATAGTACTGAAAGAATTGTGCTGTGGAAAAAATCGCTTGAGAAACTTGAAGATAAATAGAAATAACGTACTGTCGCAGTTGCTATGTGAAAATAACGAATTGTCAGTCTCTGTGTTAAACACCTTATTTATATCGTTAAATGACAATAAACAATCTTTCAAAGCAGTGTCAATATTCAATAATCCCGGTACATTCGGTTGTGACCATAGGATTGCAACAAGCAAAGGATGGAAAGTATTCGCATCAGTTTAAAAATGTGTGATTATTATGTAAGTCATCTACCGAAATATAAAAAACCCCGCTGGCGCGGTTCTGTGAACCGTGACAAAACAAAGGGAAACTTGTCTGAACCTGGATTCAGCAGATGAATAAGATAAAGACAGAGGGGCACATTTGTCTGAATCAGAATTCTCAGAATTTTAGAATTTACAGAATAAGAAAAATATAAATCTATTGTCTATGGAAAAAGACAAGTTGACATTTGACATAATAGGGTGTGCTATGAAAGTGCATAACACACTAGGCAATGGTTTTCAGGAAGTAATTTATCAGCGCTGTTTGGCTATTGAATTGCAGCGTGCCGGATTGGATTTTGGAAGAGAAGTAGAACAACCCATTTATTACGAAGGCATACAGGTTGGCACACGCAGAGCTGACTTTGTGGTGGAAAATAAAGTGATTGTAGAATTAAAAGCATTGACGAATCTGGAAGATGTTCATTTAGCGCAAGCAAAAAATTATGTTGTGGCGTATAGATTTGAAAAAGGGTTGTTGATAAACTTTGGTGCTAAAAGCTTACAGTATAAATTGATATTTAATCCCAATCTTAATTCTGATAATTCTAAAATTCTGTGAATTCTGATTCAGACAGAGGATAGCAGCAATTGTAGTTGTAGTTGAACAAGCTAAGGTGTTTTGTGTCTTGTTTGAAAAAACAATCTATTCTTCTTTTTTGCTCTAACGAGCAACACACCGATTATAAATCGGCGCGAGCGTGGGGAGTGAGTAACAAATTGAATTATTAAACAACAAAAAATAAAAATCATGACCAAATTTCTAACTTTTAAACATTGGCAACTATTTGGACTACTTATGGGTATTCCAATGATCTTCCAAATAATATCTATAGGTTCAATTGTTTCGAGTAACGATCCGACAGCAGAATTTAAGTTTTTTCCTGTAATGATGATTTTGTATTTGGGACTTTTCTTAGGTTGGTTTTACTCGCTCGGGACAAATCTACACAAAAAACTTCCGGAGACAGTAAACATGAATTTGAAAAAGTTTAAAATATTCCTTTTGATACCTGCTATTTACATGGTGCTCTTTACCTTTTATATGTCTAGTATCTTCTCTAACGTATCGACAGGTATAGAACCAAACCCAGCCATTTGGGGAATAATATTCCCCCTTCATTTGTTTTCAATGTTTTGTCTTTTTTACTGTTTGTATTTCATTTCGAAAGAATTAAAAGCTGTCGAATGGCAGAAACCGGTGACATTTAGTGACTTTGCCGGTGAATTTTTTCTGATTTGGTTTTTCCCTTTAGGAATTTGGATTATTCAACCTAGAATAAACAAATTATTTGAGAATAACACTGACGGCGAAACAGAAAACGAAAGCCTCAGTTAAGCGTAGATTGGCGGTATTAAGTTCGGCGAAGTCTCTATGCCAAATATCTGGAAAAATATTGTTTCCGCTGCGGTGAAAGGGGGCTCGTTGGCTGAAAAATCGTTGGCAAACTGACCCCCTGTTTGTCGTAGTCTCCAGACTACGTCAGGTTAGAAGCAAGGCTCTTGCCTTGCATATCAAAAATAGAATATGGAAAGCAAGAGCTTACCCTCCGTCAGTAGACGGACAAATGCCCATAGCCTCGGCCATTAGGTATAACCAAAAAAAAAGAAAAGAATGAAACGTGCAATTAGACTCATAATGATTTTCATTTCAGTATTTCTACTATCGTGTGGACTGAAAAATTCAAATGAAAAAATCTTAGTTAGTACTTCGAACAGAACAAATTTGCGAAAAAAATCAGTTGTAAATGACTCACTGATTGCAAAAAACTTTGAGGCTGCTTACAACAACAATAGTACTGCACCAAGTTATATCGTTTTTAAGGCAGTAGACTTAAATACTCGACAAACCAAAGAAATTTGTTGTGTAGCTCCTTTTCTTTCGGGAGCTATGCATAGAGAATACAAGAAAGACTACGATGACAATGGTACTAATTATATTGACAGTTTAGTCCTTAACAACAGAGAAAGACTTTTTAAATTTAGAGACAAATCTGCATTAGAAAACATTAGTTTTTATGACTATCCAGATTCGTTATTTATCGAGAAAGAAAAGAAAAAATATAATTTAGACAAGTACATAACGAAATTTATAGGTACAAACTCAACTGAATCGGTTCGTTTTTCAGACACTAAGAATTTCAAACAAGCAGTTTATGCACATGTTTTGTTTGAATGCGGCATTATTTCCAGACAAGATTGTATTGCTGGAAACTATTTGCATATTGGCGGAATAAAAAACTGAAAAATGGGCTGAAAACAATTACAAAAATGGGCTCCCCCGCTGGCGCGGTTCTGTGAACCGTGACAAGACAAAAGGGAAATTGTCTGAACTTGGATTCTGCAGATAAAGACAGATACTTTAAAAATATGATACATCCTTTTCATCTGATACAATCGTGGTTCAGACAGTATAAAGAAATTAAGCATGAAGATAATTGCCTTCAAACAAGTTTCGTATTTAAAGCTTATTTGAAACCAAAAACGATAAAATAGATACAAAAACGGGAGAATATAGGGTTTTTGCGCAGACTCTCGTTATGGCACAATAATAGAAAACCAGCGAAACTTATAAACGACTTACAACAAAACGATTACAATGATAGACAAACTAAGTGATTCATGGATATGTGAAACCCATTCAAAAGCAATGATTTCAAATTGGGTGAATAATCTCAAATACTTCTATTATAAAAGAGCATGGGGAGGACACGCAAATGATGGGGATGAATTTATTGCACATATAGATTTTGAGAACGACGATGATTTAATGTCAAAACTGATTGCTTTAGGAATCGAGATTAAGAAGATTCCTAATGACTTTCCAAGACCTATTGTAGGGAAAACTTATGCTGGAGACGAATATTCAAAATTTAAACCAGAGATTGCAAAACTTAAGATTGAACAACCTTGTCATACAAGTATTTTTGGAGTTAAATGTTTTGTTTATGTTTCACGAGGTATTGAAATAAAAATATCAGGAGGACTAGATGGTAATTTATATGAGGTTTCTGATGTTGATTTTGAGAATTGTAAACTACTTGAGTCTGGATTTGAAAAAGCTGGAATTAAACCATACAGAGATTCTATGTATGAATCAAACATTTTATACATCTCAAAACTATTATATTCTGACTATTACAAATAATTACTGTGCCTAACACACGCTTTGTTCATTGGCTGGCTGACGTGCATTCCGGCATTTTTTGCTCCCGCATTCACTTTGTCCGTCAGCTGACGGACAGCGAATGCCCCCTCCGTCAGCTGACGGACAAATTCCCATAGCCTCGGTCGTTAGGGGTAAGTGTAGAAAAAGGACGAACCGAAAATCACTTAAAGTAAGAAAGCTTATGAAATTCAGAATAGCATTATTTTTAGTAACTATTATCACTATTACTTTATTGTTTTCTTGTAAAAAGAATAATAAGGAAATTCAAAACGGCACACATAATTCGACAATAATAAAAAGAGATGCTGGAGATAAAAGTCCTTTAAAGATTACCGTTACAATAACAGGAAAAGAACCTAAAGCGTTTAATGGCGTATTCAATAAATATCCATTCAGAATAACAATCCAGAACCAAACAGACTCAGTTTTTGGATTTTGGCTTTACAATTGCTCTTATTATGACTTTTTCAAATTTAACACGAAAGGTATATGGATAGACGGTGGAGTTGGTTGTGATAATAATTCTCTCGACTTAATTAGTCTGAAATCTGGTCAAGAATATAATATTGGAGGTGAGTTTATAGTTGACCAACTTGAAGCCATTAAAAAACAAAAGAATTTACGACTCGGATTGTACGTAGTTGGAAAAGAATACAAATTAAATCGAATTGAGTTAGGAAAGGTGGAAATCAAAGACACACTTATTTGGTGTAAAGAACCAATTAAATACGATTGGTAAACTCAGCTTGACTGAAATAAAACTTGAAATATAATGACAAAACACCTAACACCCGCTGGCGCGGTTCTGTGAACCGTGACAAAACAAAGGGAAACTTGTCTGAACCTGAATTCAGCAGATAAATCAGATAAAGACAGATACCCTAAAAATCTGATACATCCTTTCATCTGATAAAATCGTGGTTCAGACAGGATAGCAGCGAATGTATTTGTAGTGGAACAAGCTAAGGAGTTTTGTGTCTTGTTTTGAAAAAACAATCTATTCTTCTTTTTTGCTCTAACGAGCAACACACCGATTACAAATCGGCGCGAGCGTGGGATTGTAATTTACATTCATTGAATTTGAAAACTTCCAATTGCCGTAATTCATTTTGACAAAAATGACAACTAAGAAACTCATTTATTTAATCTTCTCTTTAGGCGCGACATTATTAATAAGTTCTTG
>Ga0302286_10001205_pt1 | contig 19588 bp, 15 predicted proteins | sample III_Fen_E2_3_FD_198765 | JGI IMG/M metagenome (GOLD analysis project Ga0302286, IMG submission 198765) | Peat permafrost microbial communities from Stordalen Mire near Abisko, Sweden - III_Fen_E2_3 | ecosystem: Environmental > Terrestrial > Soil > Wetlands > Permafrost | place: Sweden: Abisko...
ATGGTGCCTATCAGTTTGAAAAAAAGAACTACGAAGGTGCCGTAAAAACATTTGAGGTGTTTTTGGAAATACCAAAATTGCCTATTATGAATAACGAAATCAAGATGGATTCTACGTATAATATGATTGCTTATTATACTGCTGCTTCTGCTTCTTCGGCCAAAATGCACGACAAGGCAATTGCCTTGTACGAAGGGCTGAAAGACAAGAAATATGAAACTAAATCGGTTTATCAGGCGCTTTATGAAGAATATAACGCTAAGAAAGATACTGCCAATTTTGTAGTTACCTTGAAAGAAGGATTGGATAAGTTTCCAACAGATGCATGGTTCTTACAAAACCTGATCAATTATTATATCTATTCAGGGAAAGTGAAAGACGCATTGTCGTATCTTGACAAGGCCATTGAAAAAGAGCCTAATTTAGCTCAATACCGCTATGTGAAAGGTAACCTTGAAGAAAACCAGGGAAACTATGAAGAAGCCCGTGCAGCATTCGATAAAGCCATTGAACTGGATCCTACCCAGGCTGAATCATATGCCGGTATTGGCCGTATTTATTACAACAAAGCTGTAAAAATACTTGAAGCAAGTGCTAAAATTAAGGACATGAAAGTGTACAATGCCGAAACTAAGAAGGCTGAAGATTTATTCAAACAATCACTGCCATTCTTTAAGAAAGCTTCCGAAGTGAATCCAAAGGAAATTGAATACAAGAAAACACTGAAGACTTTATATTACCGCATGCAGATGAATACTGAATTTGATGCCATTAAAAAGGAAATTGATGCCATGTAATCATTGATAATTCGATTTATAATACAGAGGCTGTCCGGGAAACCGGATGGCCTCTGTTGCGTTTAAATGCAGTCCTGTTATATCGTGAATTTTGATTAAGCCGGCAAACATAGTACTCAATCATTTAAATGGTTCAAAACAGACATATTTATAATAGTGAGACAATCCCTCATTTGTTGAATTATAATCGAATACTAAGCGCCTGATAATGATATAAGGCAATAGTGGCACGCTGGTATCCAAATTAAGGGAATTGATATGCCCGTACTAATATGGTTATTGAATTTCACGCAAGCTTAATCTATGCCTATGGTTCGTGAAGTTACAGGAATACGGTAAGAATCAATATGCGGAATAAGAATTGGATTCTACGGTTTCTAAAGAAGCCAGGGTATGGTTTATCGTGCAGTCAGTGAAGGAAAGGGTTGGTTCTCTATTGGATCGGTAAAATAAATCGGGATATACATTGCCTGATTTCGGGTTTAGGTTGTTTCTTGGGACTAAAAAAGGCTGTCACCGGTAATTGGTGACAGCCTTAATATTATAGATAATTAAATCCTGATCGCTTATTTTTCGTCAGTAATATTGATATTTGAGATTTCCCATGCTAAAGCTGTTCCGGTAGAAACATACTTATATGCAATCGTAATTTTCTTATTTGCATAAGCCGCCAGATCAATTTTACCTGAATTCAGGAACGTAAAGCTATACGTTGTTGGATAGGTGAATGTCAGTTTAGTCCAGGTAGCCTTTGTAATATCAGTTGTATAATCGGTAGAGATATAGGCACCCGTTAAATCGGCTACTGGTAAATTTGCACCGTAATTTACAGCATGATCGAATGCCAGTTTAGGATTCAAACGATCTTTCAGATCAATTGAAGGAGAAACCAACCATGTTTCACAAGCACCTTTATTGTAGGCATTAGCTTGCATACAACCTCCGTTGAAATTACCCCAATACCATAAATATGCACCAACAACCTGTTGTTGAGTAAATGAACCGATGTCTTTTACAAAACCTTCTTTGAAGATTAACAGATCTAACCACTTACCACCTCTGTAAACGAATGATTTTGTCAACTGGCTTGTAGTGTTGTAATTTACCCAGGCAGTGCCATCGTAAACATAAACAGTTGCAATTGATGCAGTTGCTGAAGTGTAATTGTAACGGATTAATTTCAGATCACCTTTAATTGCATAAGGATACAATTTTTTCAGAAAAATAGGGATATAGAAATTAGGATCAATAGTTGAACTGAAAAAATTGCCTTTGCCAGGTTGTCCGGTTGCTGTGCCCATTGACAAATAATCAGCCGGATTTACCAACGTGTATTTGTTTGCAGCAGCAATTTTTGTTGTATCATAACTTTGATTATAGCTGACATTTGCCGAAGAATTGGCATCCACATACAGATATTTTGTACTTAAGAAAGCTGGAATAAGTTTACCTACTTGTGCAGCGTTAATAAATAATTTGTTTGTTGAAATTGCATTAGCAGCAACTAATGTTGAATCAGTGGATAACTTTAAATTAATCCGAGTGATTTTTGCATTAATAGCAGCAGAGTCAGCTTTAGTAGTAGCTGATTTCAACTGAGTTTTAAATGTAGCAACTGAATCCGTGTAAATCTTGGTGAATGTTTGACCAATTGTTGTATAGTCGGCTGATGTCAATGCATACGTGTAACTTACCAGGTTCGTAGGATTTGCAGCCTGATCAAATCCGGGAAAGTTTTTTTCATTATAATCGCATGAAGTAAATAAGGTCAATAATGCCAAACTTACTATATAATATATCTTTTTCATTGTTCTATATTTTTAGTATGAATAATTAATTAGAATCTAATCTTTAAGGTCGTTGACCAGGTACGTCCGAAACCATAGAATACTTGTGCTGTTTTCCATGTATGGTCACCTCCGTCAGTAGCATCGGTTATGTATACCTGATCCAGCAAATTGAAGATGTTTCCTGTAAGAGTTGCATCATACGTACCGATTTTGAAACGATAGTTGGCATTAAAATCAACAGTAACAGCATCTGGTATCATCCATGGTTGAGAGAAAGTTGAAGAAACCAAATTTGTTCCAACGTTTGCAAGGCTGAAATATGAGTAGTTTCTGCCAAAGTAATTGGATTCAAGACCAACACGGAAGCCAGTCAGGATCTGATAATCAAAACCTAACGATGCGGTGGTCTGTGCAGAGTTACCATCTTTAATGCCTTTAAGATTTACAGATACGCTACCTTGTTGAGGACTTAACATTTTAACAACATTGCCTTGTACATCCACTGGTTGTCCCTGAGAGTCGTAAAGATAACCGGTTGCATTATTCTGCCAGGTATAATCACCCAGTGACAACATTCCCTTAACTTCTAAATCCTTTACAGGTTTAGCTACAAAGTCAAGTTCAATTCCCTGATGTAAGGAATTCAATCCTTGTAAGTTGGCCACCAAACTATTCTGTACACCTGCGTTTATTGCACGAACAAGAGTCTTGTCCATCCATTCGGTGCGGTACACATTTAAATTGGCTGTAAAATATTTTGAACGGAATCCATAACCCAATTCAGCTGAAAATGCTTTTTCGTTAACAGCATTTGGATTTGTTTCGTTGCTGTTTGCAACTTGAAGAAATGCACCTCCTGAATAGAAAGGAGCTTTAGAAATGATGCCGATATTTGCGAAAACATTATGGTTTGTGTTGATATTATAATTTGCACCACCTTTTACAGAGTAACCAAGGAAGCTAACTGTTTTTGAAAGAGCCTGAGATGGGTCATAATAATAACGATCGTAACGCCAGTTGGCTGTATTGGAACCGGAAAGCGAAACAAATGCACTTAAGCCATCTTTGTTATATTCTGCTTGTCCAAAAACGCCCTGGTTTGCAACAAAACCATCATAATCACGATAGACAATATCACCAACTTTTAATTTCTTTGTCATCACGCTTTGGTCTGTCAGTAATGGACGTAACGAAGTAGCATCAATAAAGAAATTGCCACCATATAAATCAACAATTTTGTTCGTATGGGTTCCTTTATAGTAACGTAAATCCAATCCTCCGTAAATATCAATGTTTTGACCTATTTTAGTTGTGTATGTTGATAATCCTCCAACCCAGATATGTTGATTGATAGCTGTGGACATTATCATTTTAGAGCCGTTTGTGTTAGTTGGATCAGTATTCAACTTATAAATTGCTCCATAGTCGAACGTGCCATCGGCTGCTCTGAAAGTAGTATTAGGTACACCATTAGTTGAGCCATACCAGTTTGTCCGGTCGGCACTTGTGTATCCTTGACCTCCCCAGCCACCACCATTACCTATTGAAAGGTAAACAACTGTTGACAGACTTGATTTTTCATCGATTGTCCAGGAGTGATTTAACGATATCTGAGGTTTGCTATAATAGTTGTATGAGGATTGTTTGCGTTGGCCATTCATATCAAAACCATAGGAAGCATTGTATTTGTATTTCATAGGTTGTTTCTGCCATTCTGAAATCAGGAGTTTATCACCACTGTTTCGTTGGTTGTGCCATTGGGAAGCAGAAAATGCTGTTAAAGACAGTTGTTGCGAATCACTTAGCTTCTTTGAAATATTAACAAAGTAAGAGTAGTTTTCAACTTCTGTTCCCTGGATATATCCATTATTAACCATTTTAGAACCTAATAATGTAATTGCCCAACCTTTTTGAGTTAAACCGGTAGAAACAGAAAATCCGATTTTTTCATACCCATCATTTGCGATTCCATAAGATACCGAACCACCTTTGATAGCATCTGTCGAACGGGTAACGACATTGATTGAACCTCCAATGGAAGGTGAAGCTACTTTTGAAGCACCTAAACCACGTTGTACCTGCATAGAGCGGGTAACATCACTTAATGCACCCCAGTTTGACCAGTAAATGCCTCCCCATTCCATATCGTTCATTGGAACACCGTTAATCATTACTGCAGTATTTGGAGCTTCGAAACCACGAACATTAACACGTGAATCACCATAACCACCACCTTGCTTGGTAGCATAAATACCCGGGGTTGATTTTAATATTTCTGGAAATTCCTGAGTACCCAGCTTGTTTTCAATCATGATAGGATCAATAACAGATAAGGCAACCGGTGTTTTACGGCGAATAGCAACCGAAGAAGTTACTGTAACGTCGTTTAAGCCGATAGCTTCGCTTTCAATAGCGATGTTCCCCAGATTCGGTTCTTTTGCTGAAACTTCAATTGTTTTACTGAAATAACCAATATAAGTTACTTTAAGTTCTTGTTTGCCTGACTGCACTTTAATCGCAAAACTGCCATCAAGACCCGTACTGACACCTACACCCGATGCCGTATTCAAAACATTTACTCCTACAAGAGCTTCATTGGTGGCTTTGTCGACCACTGTTCCCTTTACCAAACCTTGCGAAAATGAAAGCTGAGCTATCATTACCACAATTAAAAAAGAAATAACTTTCTTCATAAAGTTGTTGAATTAATTAAACGTAGTTTATTTTTGTTAGTAATTTCTACAAATATAATAATTATCCTGTTAAAATCTATTTCGTGACGATAATATTTATCAACAGCCAAGCTCCTAAAAGTAACACTTTTTCTAATTAAGACTTAGAAATTATACTTTAAGTTACAGATTGAAATTAATTTTAGACAATTAACTATGAATAAAGTTAATTTAAGGATAGATTATTTTTAATTGATATTGGGGTGTTGATAAAAGACGATAGTTAATAATTTATGTTATGTAACACATATTTCAGATTCGTGAATAATTTTATTTCAGGCAGCTTTTTTATTTATTGGTTCTGCCTGAAATATTTTGGAAAAATATCTAATTTCCAAGGAGCATACTGTTAAGACCTTTCATGTCGCTCCATGATAACTATGGATTGAATGAATTCTTTTCTTTGATCTTTGATATTCCTATTCAAAGGACCATACATATCTTCTGTTTTAGGGTTGACAGGCGGGTTAAAGGAGATTCAGAGAGGTTTACCCCTCCGAACCCTCAGGCAACCCCCTATGAAGTGTGAAGAAATAATAGAGAAAAAACAGGTTGAATTGTTGTTGGAAAATGGCTAATAGTTGGTTGTTAATCAGTGTTTTTAGCCATTCAACTGTCGGTAGTACAATATGTCTTCCTAAACATATCCGGTTATACCGATTTTATTAAATCGAGGATAATTCTGAAAATCGAAGACTGGCAAGAATAAAAACTTTTATTCAAAAATGACTATCTTTGTACTGTTTTTAAAAATACGAGATTATTATTCATGGATTACAACAAGAAATTTATGCGCAAAGCAATTGCTTTGTCGGTGGAAAATATTAAGAAGGGCGGTGGTCCTTTCGGTGCAGTCATTGTAAAAGATGGTAAAATTGTTTCAACCGGTGTGAACCGGGTAACTGCCAATACCGATCCTACGGCTCATGCCGAAGTAAATGCAATCCGTAAGGCAGCTAAAAAACTAGGGACGTTTGACCTGGAGGGATGCGATATCTATACTTCCTGCGAACCTTGCCCTATGTGCCTGGGAGCTGTTTACTGGGCTCACCTCGATAAAATGTATTATGGCAATTCCAAAACAGATGCTAAGAATATTGGTTTTGATGATTCCTTTATTTATGATGAAATTGATTTAAGACCTGAGAACCGTCGCGTAAAGACAACTCAGCTTTTACCGGATGAAGCCATTGTTGCCTTTCAGGCTTGGACGTTGGCTACTGATAAGGTGGAGTATTAGTTATTGGTTAATTAGGAGGTGCTGAATAAAAGTGTTGTTTTTATAGAAGAAGTTTTATATTCATTCTTTAAATATGACAAATTATGGCAACTGATTTTGAATCATTAGATGTATGGAAAGAATGTCGTTTATTTAGAAAACAAATTTCAAGTACAGTTAAAACATTCCCAATAGAGTAGAAATACAGGTTATGCGACCAGCTAATCCGTGCAAGCCGATCAGTCACGGCTAATATTGCTGAAGGCCATGGTCGTTATCATTTTCAGGAGAATACTCAATTTTGCAGGCAAAGCAGAGGATCTTTGACTGAAATACTCGACCACTTGATATGTGCTTTCGATGAAAATTATATAAGTGAAATTCTACTAGTTGAATTTAGAGGGCAATATGAAAAATGTCTCAAATTATTAAACGGGTATATCGGGTTTCTACAGAGACAGAAGAATAATACCCAATCAACCTCCCGATAGCTATCGGGATAACGACTTAACCAATTAACTAATCAACCTCCCGATAGCTATCGGGATAACTACTCAACCAAATAACTTGATTCTCTCCGAATTTCAACAACTTTATGCCCGGCACCCACAGGTTAAATCCCTTGTATCCTGGGCTTCTACACCCGAACTGAATTTAAAAATATCAGGTTTGAGCGGATCCTCATCGGCATTAGTGGTCGCTTCCCTGTTCAAAGCCAACCCGCATACTCATATCCTGGTACTGGATGATGCTGATGAAGCAGCATACATGTACAATGACTTAAAACAAATGATCCCGTTGGATGATGTGTTTTTCTTTCCATCATCCTTTAAAAAAGCCATTAAATTATCCCAATTGGATACTGCCAATGAAATCCTGCGAACGGAAGTCATGAACAGGCTTGCCAATATTGCTACACCCTGTGTGGTCGTAACGTATCCCGAGTCGTTGATGCAAAAAGTAGTTTCAGCCAACAGCATGAAAACACGTATGCTGAAAATTCATGTCGGTGAAAGCCTGGGAATTGATTTTATTGTTGAAATGTTGCTGGAATATAAGTTTGAACGGGTGGATTTTGTCTATGAACCGGGACAATTCTCTGTACGTGGGGGGATTGTCGATATCTTTTCATTTGCCAACGAACTGCCTTACCGGTGTGACTTTTTTGGTGACGAAGTGGAATCTATCCGGGTATTTGACATTGAAACCCAGCTATCCCAGGAAAAGAAAACTGAAATTATCATTATTCCTGACTTACAACTTGATACGGTATCCCCGCATGTTTCTTTCCTTGAGTTTATTCCTTCAACCTGCTGGTTTAGTTTTTCAAATGCAGCTTTTGTACATGAACGGCTGAATCAACATTACAACGAGGCATTGGTCAAAGCCAACGAGGTGGAGCATAAAACACCGCATCTGGCTAAGACGCAGATTACAGGTGACCAGTTTATTGATCAGGTACAACCGTTCCGCAAAATGGAGTGGGGGACTAAGGCCTATTTTAAATCTAAATCAAGTATCACCTTTAATACTTCGCCACAACCCATATTCCATAAGAATTTTGATTTGGTGAGTGAAAATTTAAGGAACTGGATCAAGGAGGATTACAAGCTTTATATTCTGAGTGATAGCTCAAAACAAACAGACCGTATTGCCGCTGTTTTTGCTGACAGAGGTGATCAGATTCCGTTTCAGCCGATAAAAAACACCCTGCACGAAGGATTTATTGATCATGACCTGTCGCTGCTCTGTTATACCGACCATCAGATCTTCGACCGTTTCCATAAGTTCCAGCTAAAGACCGATAAGACCCGCCTGGGTAAAGTGGTAATGACGCTCAAGGAACTGAATCAGTTTCAGGTTGGAGATTACATGGTGCATGTCGATCACGGGGTGGGTACCTTTGGCGGATTGGTACGAACCAATGTAAACGGTAAGATGCAGGAAATGGTCAAGCTGATTTACAAAGATGATGACATTATTTTTGTAAGCATTCACGCGTTACACCGCATCTCGAAATACAAAGGCAAAGAAGGTGAAGCACCCAGAATAAATAAACTGGGTTCCGGTGCATGGGAACGCCTGAAAGAACGTACCAAGACCAAGGTAAAAGATATTGCCCGCGAACTGATAAAGCTGTATGCAAAACGAAAAGCAGAACAGGGATTTCAGTTCTCTCCCGATAGTTATTTACAACAGGAACTGGAGGCATCATTTATCTATGAAGACACCCCCGATCAGGTTAAAGCTACGGCTGATGTCAAGAAAGACATGGAATCTGTCCTTCCCATGGACAGGCTCGTATGTGGGGATGTAGGATTCGGAAAGACGGAAGTGGCCATACGTGCTGCATTTAAAGCCGTTACCGACAGTAAACAGGTTGCTATACTCGTACCCACCACGGTACTGGCTTTGCAGCACTACAACACCTTCAAGGACCGTCTGAAGGACTTTCCATGTACCATTGAATACCTGAGCCGTGCACGTACAAGCAAACAATCGGCTGATGTACTCGACCGCCTTTCCAAAGGGCAGGTTGATATTGTGATTGGTACGCATAAGCTGGTTAGTAAATCCGTCAAGTTTCACGACTTGGGATTGCTGATTGTTGATGAAGAACAAAAGTTTGGTGTATCCGTGAAGGAAAAGCTCAAGGAACTGAAGATTAATGTGGATACGTTGACTATGACAGCCACACCGATTCCGCGTACCTTGCAATTTTCATTAATGGGTGCACGCGATTTGTCCATCATTAATACTCCTCCTCCTAACCGTTATCCGGTGCAGACTGAAATTCATGTATTCGATGAAGATGTGATCCGTGAAGCCATTCAGATTGAAATGAACCGTAACGGACAGGTATTCTTTGTCAATAACCGCATACAGAATATCTATGTCATTGAAAATATGATCCGCAGGTTAATCCCGGGATGCCGTGTAGCTGTAGGCCATGGCCAAATGCCTGCCGACAAGCTCGAAGAGATCATCGTGGATTTTATTGATTATGAATATGATGTATTGGTGGCTACCACGATTATTGAATCAGGGATTGATATACCGAATGTCAATACCATCATCATTAACAATGCCAACAATTTTGGTCTAAGCGATCTCCATCAGTTGCGTGGCCGTGTAGGTCGCAGTAACAGGAAGGCATTTTGCTATTTAATGGCACCGGAAATAAGCCTGTTGACTCCTGAAGCTAAAAGGCGCCTCCAGGCAATAGAAACATTTGCCGAACTGGGAAGCGGGTTTAATATCGCCATGCAGGATCTGGATATCCGGGGTGCAGGGAATATGTTAGGGGCCGAACAAAGTGGGTTTATAGCTGATCTGGGCTATGAAACGTACCAGAAAATATTAAACGAAGCAGTTCATGAACTCAAGGATGAAGAATTTGCAGACCTGTATGCTGATGAGCGGGCAGCAAGTGCTGCATCCTCAACGACTACCTTTGTCACCGATTGCCAGATTGATTCTGACCTGGAAGTATTGTTCTCCGGTGATTACATCGAAAATGTATCCGAACGTATCAGCCTGTACCGGGAACTGGATAATATAGAGAATGAAGCAGAACTGCTAGAGTTTGAAAAACGTCTGGAAGATCGTTTTGGTAAGATTCCTCAGGAAGGGTTAAGCCTTATCCTTGTGGTGAAGTTGCGCTGGCTGGCTATGAAGCTGGGTATTGAAAAACTGGTACTGAAAAATGAAACCATGACGGCATTCCTGGTGTCAAACCCCCAATCACCATATTATCATTCGGAACCTTTCGGCAACTTGTTGAAATATATGACAGGTCATCCCCGTAAGTGCCAGTTGCGTGAAAAGAACATGCGCCGGTCCATTGTTTTTTCAGAAGTAAAAACAGTGGAGAAGGCTTTCGAAATTCTAAATAGCGTTGAGCGTTGAGCATCGAGCATCAAGCATCAAGTTTAACTTCTCAATACTCAATGCTCAAAGCTTGATGCTTGCTGGCTAGTTTTTTTTCATGTTTTTACGGGTGGTGGAAATAATCTTCAGAAGTTCAATTGCCTCATTCTGAACAGAACTGAAGTTCTCTACAGGTATTAATTGAGCTTCTTCAATTAATTTCAGCCAGAAAACAGATTCATCTATTTCTTCAAGAACAATACATAGTTTGGAAAATTTTTCAGCTTCAGATCTTCCTCTGGTGAAGGCCCTGAAATTTGCTGCTACAGAAGTGGATGAACGCAGAAACTGTTTACCGATAATTCTGAGTTCTTCTGATTTTTTACACTGGTTGACATAGAATAGAATACACTGAACTGCAAAACGCTTAGTTCTTGAATTGTACTTTTCGCTAAAGCTTAAATCTGTCATAATCATATATTTTAAGGGTTAAAAATATACACTTGACGCTCTTTACTCTTTACTTGATGCTCAACGCTCAATGCTCGATGCTATTAAAAGAAAAAACCGCATTGCCATTAGTTGAGAAAACTCCTATAAATAGGATTTGAGGTGTTGGTTTCTTTTGTAATCTGCCGTCCATAAAGGATACCCGAAGGCGCAGCCCGCCATTAAAAACCAGACATGTCTCGTTTAATTTTTTAAACGTTGAGTTTTCCAATCTCAGAACAATGCGGTTAGCTTTTCTTATGCTGCAAATATAAAGGATTATTTTTGAAAGTATCCGGTTTTTAGTCATAATATATAGTTAAAAATGCATCTTTCCCCCTGAATCGCTCATTCATAGAACCTATTTAAACAGGCAGAAAAAAAACAGTTGCAAAAATTTCGTTATCTAAAAGAAAATATCTACTTTTGCAACTCTAACAAAAAACGAATTAACAAAAAGAAATTAATAATATAATCTTATGTCGAAACAAGAGGATAAAAAACACGACGAATTAATTAATGTGGAACATGCGTTGACTTCAACGGAAGTGTTTATTGAAAAATACCAGAAACAAATTATTTACGGTGTTGGTGCTGTTGTATTGATTGTTTTAATTGCCCTATCCTTTCGTAACTTTTACCTCGAACCACGTGAAGTGGCTGCTGAGAATGAAATGTATAAAGCACAGGCTTTTTTCGCCAAAGATTCTTTCCGCCTTGCAGTAGAAGGTTCAGGTTCTGAAACCATCGGTTTTAAAGCTATATCTTCTGATTACAGCATTACAGCTTCCGGAAAACTGGCTGCCGCATATGCCGGTATCTGTTATTACAAGTTGGGACAGTATGATAGTGCCATTAAATATCTTTCTCAGTTTGATGGAGAAGATACCTATTTCGCAGCTTCCGTGATTGGGCTAACCGGTGACAGTTATGTGGAACTGGGAGAAACAGATAAAGCGATCAGTTATTTTGAAAAAGCCGCTGATAAGAATAATGCTGTAATGAGTCCTGTCTATCTCAAAAAGGCAGGTCTAGTTTACGAATCACTGAACAAACCTGAAAAAGCAGAAAAAGAATATACCAAAATAAAAGATAACTACCCTAAGAGTCCTGAAGCGTCTGATATCGACAAATATATCGCTCGCGTTCAAAAGTAATTTTTTAAACTGAAAATACCCTAAAAAGCTACTTCTGAATAAGAAGTAGCTTTTTTGATACTATACTCATTTCTCATTTCTCATTCCTCAATACTCACTCCTCATTCCTAAATTATATGGCAACAAAATATCAAAATCTTTCCGAATATGATGAAGACCTTATGCCCGATGCGGTAAAGGTCTCAGAACAACACTATGCCATTGCAGTAGCCGACTGGAATCCCAACATCACCCATACTTTGTTAGAAGGTGCCATTAGTTCGTTAATCGAAAACGGGGTACGGGAAGACAGGATTAAGGTGGTACATGTGCCCGGTACCTTTGAACTTACTTATGCCGCAAAACAACTGTTGGATTGTAGTGTAAATGATCCGGTGAAGCCCCATAAATACGCTGCTGTAATTGTCCTGGGTTGTGTTATACAGGGTGATACACCTCATTTTGATTACGTCTGCCAGGGTGTGACCAGTGGTATTTCAACCCTGAATATGCTTTCTGTGGGCTGCCCGGTAATATTTGGTGTTCTCACAACCAGTACCTTACAACAAGCACTTGACCGTGCCGGTGGAATGCATGGTAATAAAGGCGTGGAAGCCGCTATAACAGCCATAAAAATGGCAAATATTGTTTGGTAGTTTAAAATTTTAAACGTATCTTTGCACTGCTTTTAAAAACAGAATGGGCAGTTACCAAAGTGGCCAACTGGGGCTGACTGTAACTCAGCTGTCTTTCGACTTCGGAGGTTCGAATCCTTCACTGCCCACAATGCCAATTTGAAAATAAATTGATTTGAAAATTTGAAGATGTCCTGCATTTTCAAATTTTAAAATCTTCAAATCTTCAAATTGTTTTAATTGCGAAAGTAGCTCAGTTGATAGAGCATTAGCCTTCCAAGCTGAGGGTCGCGGGTTTGAGTCCCGTCTTTCGCTCCATAAAAAAGAGATCTTAACCTCGGTTAGAATCTCTTTTTTTGCATTTGTAACCCTTCAAACCCTTCAAACTTTCAAACTCCCAAACTCTTCAAACCCTTCCTATATCTGCAGATGCATTCTGGCCGATAATACATTTACCGGTCCCCGGTCCTTGTTGTAACCGGGATGTATGATGTGCTGGTAAGCAGCCGATAGTGATATGCTTTTAGTCATCTGAAACGAATAGTAGCATTCCGTGACATGCTCAAGGGAATAATTCAGGTGACCATCCCCCAATTCAAACCCGTTACCACCTGCTTTCAAATAATTGGCATGTTCAGTGGAAAGCCCCGATACAACATGTGCCAATCCAATAATATCTTCCGGTCTTCCCCAACGGTTTCCATTAGCTGAAAGTCCGGCACTGATTGTCCTGTCAATTTCTGTAAATACCCAGGTTTCATTTTTCCCATCATTCCAACCTGCCCGGACAAACATTCCCAGGTCCTTGCATAGTGCCTGTTCGGCATTGATCACTATGCCGTATTTTGTACGGCCATCTTTTCTGGTGGCTTTTATATCAGGAGTCGATGGACTAAGTGCCGTACTTTCGCTGTAATTTCCCATGTTGCATATATTCAGGAATGAAGCTAACCTTACCGTCCCTTTTTCACCGCCTAACAAATACCTATGCGTATATTCAATGGTTTGTGCTGCAGCTTTGCTGATATCCCAGTTCATAATCATTCCGTTTGCAACTTTCGGTAGAAGGGAGAAACCATACCTGAGTTCATTTGCCGGACTTACCCATGCCAGTAGAATGCTTGGCGTATATCCCCTGGTATTGGCTGGAAAATCCCAGGCGCCATTGCTCATCAATGCCCAGCTCATAAACTGGGTTCGTGGATCATGGCTGTAGATGTTTATGTCAAAGAAATCCGAAATACATATTTTTCCGACAGTCAACGATAAATAGGAGGTCGGCATGAATCCTGAAAGCTTATTCAGGTCACTTTCCTGAAAAGCCTCTTCATTATTTAATGGAAATACCTGGGTTATGTAAAGGCGTGCCAGTTCAAATGACGGTGCCGTATTGTCGATGCGGTATGTTTCACCGTTGGTGGAAGCCCCAACGCCCAATGAGCCGCTTAGACCTGATCCTGCTGCTACTTCAGGATTCATGAAGGCAGTTGCACCATGCCATAACCGGGCACCTAAAAACAGGGTTAAGGTCGTGGATAGTTGGGTTTCTTCGGTTGGCAGTAAACTGTTGGTTCCTGTGTATGGTGCACTGAAAGCGGGTTTGTATTGTGAAATAAAGGTTGTCTGGGCATGAACGGAGAATGTTTCCTGTTTTAAAGAATCGGTTCCCTGTTGGGCATACAAATGCAGGCAGCCTGTCAGGATAATTATAAGCGTGAAGTTAAATCTATTCATAGGGCTTGTTTTATAATGATTTTGATATAGAACATCTTAAAATTTACAATGTTCAGGTGTTTTAAATTTTATTTTACTTAATCATGCGGGTTGTAAATTCTAATCTACACCTTAATGGTACCGGTTTACAGCATATCCGGCATTCAAAATGATGAACTCTTCTTTCACTCCATAAAAATAAGATCTTAACTTCGGTTCGTATCATTTTCTTAGCATCTGTAGACTTTTCAAACTCTTTAAACTTTCAAACCCTTCAAACTCTTCAAACTAAAAAAAGAGATACAAACCGAAGTTAGCATCTCTCTTTTTTAATATTGTGAAGTTAACTTGTTACTTAAAAGAATGAAGCAGCAAACAAGGTTACGGTAAGTCCTATCAAAACTGAGATGGTAAACCAGCCAAAGATATTCTGATAGCGGTTATTCACATGATCCCCCATCACTTCTTTGTTATTTACAATCAGGATCATGCAGATCAATACTACCGGAAGTAAGAGTCCGTTGGCAACCTGCGACCATAATGTGATCAGGATCAGCGGTGCGTTTGGAATCAATATGATAGCAGCACCAATGATAATGATAAATGTAAACAACCAGTAAAACTGCGGTGCTTCTTTCCATTTTTTATCAATTCCTGCTTCAAAGCCAAAGGCCTCACACACATAGAATGCTGTGGCAACCGGTAATATGGTTGCTGAGAATATGGATGCAATAAATAACCCGAAAGCAAAGGTCGCTGATGCCAGGTCACCGGCCAGTGGTTTTAATGCAAAGGCGGCATCCTTAGCTTCTTCAATTTTAATGCCGCTCATGTGCAGGGTAGAGGCACAGGCAACAATGATAAAGAACGCCACTACTACCGTGATAATACTTCCGAAGATGACGTCGGCCAGTGTGTATTTATAATCGGATATGGTCAGTCCTTTCTCAATAACCGCCGATTGCATGTAAAACTGCATCCATGGGGCAATGGTGGTACCGATGATTCCGATGACAATGGTCAGGTAATCCTTTGTGTACTTGATATCCGGTTTAATCATGGCCTGCCCGATATCATGCCAGTGCGGTTTGCCCAGCAAAGCCGAAAAAACATATACCAGCAGGAATGCACTGAATATCAGGAATACCCGTTCGCTGAACTTGTACGTCCCTTTTACTACCAGCCACCATACCAAAACGGCTGAGATGGGTACGCTTATGTATTTGCTGATATCAAAAACCTGCATACTGCCTGCCACACCGGCGAATTCGGTGGTCGTATTGCCAATATCGGCAATCAAGAGGCCTACAAAGATAAAGAAGGTAATCTTAACCCCTGCATATTCCCGGATTAAGTCGGCAAGTCCTTTGCCGGTTACAATCCCCATGCGGGCATTCATTTCCTGGACTACCACTAATACCAGGAAGGCGGGAAACATGGTCCAGAGTAGGTTGTATCCGTACAGCGCTCCTGCTACCGAATAGGTGGTAATACCACCGGCATCGTTGTCCACGCTTCCTGTAATAATCCCTGGCCCCAGTATGGCCAGGAATATAATGATATTCCGCCATATATTTTTACGCCTTTTATTAAATTCGCTGTATTTGATTAACGCCATGAGCGACTTCCTTTCCTAGTTTTACCTTTATCCATTAAATCTTCAATAATATCATCGATGACAACCATACCTACCAGGGTATTCTGTGCATCTGTCACCGGGATGGCCAGCAAGTCATACTTCAGTATAATAGAAGCTAACCGGTCAATCTTATCCTCATCCTGAACGCTGATAACCTGCTTGTTCATAATGTCTGCAAGTTTTAGCTCCGGCGTAGAGATTACCAGGTCCCTGAGTGAAACTGTGGCAATCAGTTTTTCTTCCATATCGGTGATGAACAACGAATAAATCATATCCGCTTCCGGCTTCTGAACCCTCAACTCTTTCAACGTATCCTCGATGGTCATTGATTCGCGGAACGACAGGTAATCGGTGGTCATTAAACTTCCCACTTCCTTGTCCTCGTATTCCAGCAGTTCGCGTACATCTTCGGAGGATTCTTTTTCCATCTCGTTCAGCAGCAATTCCACCTTTTCGTCTTCCAGCTCGTCCATTAAGTCGGCTACCTCATCGGCAGGCATCTTTTCCAATACATCAGCAGCCTTGCTGATCGACAGGCTTTCAATAATCTGAGCCTGAGCGTATGGTTCCATTTCTTCCAGTACGTCGGCAGCGCGTTCCTCATCCAGTGATTCGAATACCTTGGTACGCGAGAGCGACCCCATTTCTTCAATGATGTCAGCCAGGTCGGAGGGATGTAGCAGTTGCAGTTTGCTGGACGAATGGGACAGCTTGATATTGAAGTTGGAGGTGTCGAATGCTTCCACGTCATCCCACAGGATAAACTGGGTAGGCAGGCTGAGCTTAAAGACATACAGGATCTTATTGATGATTCCTGCTACTCCCAACCGGCGCAACAACCCTTCAGTACTGATATCCACAGCCAGGGCATAGATCTCCGGGTCAATGGAAACCAACCGGATATCGTTCACCCGTACCAGTTTTCGTCCGTTGATATCCACGATCTGCCTGTCGAGGATGTTTTTCACCAGGGGCAAACAGGCATCAATGGTTGAATCGGGTAATTGATCCACCTTGCTGCAGATAAACGAAAAGTTTGTTTTGTTTTTTTCAATTTTGATGAACTCAAAATTCAGGTAACGGATCTCGCCGTTGATCTTGGTCTTAATGCCAATAATAACCGGTCGGAAAGCCTCTTCTTTGTGCTTCCCATGTTGAGCTGTGTTAACAATTACGTCTATGACTTTGCCCAAACGGGTTCCGTTCAGGTCATAGATCTTACAGCCGGTTACCTGGCTTAAGTAAAATGTGATTTGTGATGTCATTTGCCACCTCCTGTTTTTGTAGATTTAGAAGGTCGGCTGTGGGATAGATGCGAACAGGCGGCCCTTTAAATCAGGATGATTTTTACTAATTTTCGTATCGCAGGGTCTCCGTCCATTTTGGATTGATTTTTTTTATTTCGGATGCAAAGGTAATCTATTTTTTTTAGGAAAAGATACCCCCTTTTTATTTTAACCTTTATTTTATTTATTGGCTGCATCCTGCCTCACATCAAGCCCTGGAAGTAGTTGTGTGGTTTTATTTATTTTACGTTCTGTTTTTGTTGACGCTGACAGGTCTTCGACAGTCAACATCCTCTTCGGTATCTGGTCTTACTTCATAGGGGGTTCATAGGGGGTTGATAGGGGGTTGATAGGGGGTTCAATGGGGGTTAGACCCTATGAAGCCCCTGTCAACCCCCTATAATCCCCCTCTATACCTAAAATAAATCTCATAAAGGACAATTGGTAATGCATAATTGATAATGCAAAATTCATAATTGAATATATATTGATCTTTTTTGAGCCGAAAATGAGTGGAAATTAGCTTTAAAGGACTTTAAAATCAATTGGTTATCCGTTAAATATATAGAAACGTATGGTTAACAATTGCTAAGAAAATGAGCAAAAAATGTTTGTAGAGATACAAAATGGCCCGAAAAGATACAAATGATTACAAATACATGATACAGTGGTGCTTTAGGGGTGTTCCAGGAGCTGAAATGTATTTATATTTACACAGTTTTAACAAAAACTTTCCGACGTGGAAAAAATGAGAAACTGGAACCCGATTATTCATTTAAAACATCAACACCATGAGTATCGCAGAAAACCCCTTGACGGGACCCATGAGAAAATCGATGGGTAATTTTACAATGTATTCGTACAATGGTTTGAACATTGTTCGTTCGAAGGCAACTAGACACAGGGATGCCAAAACTGAAAAACAACTCAGTAACCGGGAACGTATGACCGTCGTTGCTGAGATGTATCGTGCCTTTTCAAGCATCATCGCATTGGGATTCCCTGAAGACAGGGAAGGGAAAGCACCCCAGAACATGTTTGTCTCAGCCAATTTCTCTTCCGCCTTTATTATGGCCGGTAACAAGCCGGTGATCAGCTATCCCCGGCTGTTGGTTGCCAAAGGATCATTACCAGCAGTAACAGTAACGGAAGCTTTTACGGATGCTTCCGGAATAACAGTGCGTTATGATGCGGAAGACACGTTTCCGGATGTGACGCCCACCGATGAAATCGTTGGGTGTGCGTGGTTGAAAACGGGTGAATTGCTGATTGCCCGGCAAATGATGGGATTTGAAACGATGGGAACGGTACTGTTGAAATATCCGAACCTGAAAGCCACGGATGTAACAGCTTGCTATGTGTTTGTGCTGAGGGGGGATGGGACAAAGGCATCGAATTCGGTGTGGGTGGAAGTGACGTAATCAAATTGCGCACTCCCGCTTTATTCTTATGGTGGGAGTGCGGTATTTATGCTATTTGTTGCAATTTCCGGTTCGTATTTTATCCAACAGCCTGTTTAGCTCAATCACCTCTTCATCCGTCAGGTTTTGTAACAGGGTATCGGCTTTCTTTTCGCAATCGTGCATGTGGGAGAGCAACTCCAGGCCTTTCGGAGTAATGACGACATCCTTTTGACGGCGGTCAGCTGCATTTTCCTTCCGGTCAACAAGACCAAGTTCATAGAGCTTGTCAACCAACCGGCTTACATCCGAACTCCGGTCGAGCATGCGATCTTTTAAAAAGCCAATGGAGGATGGGCCTTCCGAACGAAAACCGCTCAATACCCTCAGGACATTGTATTGCGGTTCTGTCAGCCCATGCAACTTCAATGACTGTAAAAAACTGTATGTCAATTGCTTTTCAGTGAAAGACAGGTTGATCAGTCCTTTGTGGCGTTCATTCCGAAAACGACCTTTCAGTTCATCCTCGATCTTCATAGGATATTAATTTAGTTTTATGAAATCAGGATTACGAAGGATGCCGGTAATCCATACCAGAATCAATACTGCTGCCGGAGTGACAATGCTCAAACCTCCGGTCATATGGATAATGATAGCCCCGCCCATATAAGAGCTCAACAGGAAGGTACCCAGTTTATTTGTTTTTGGGAAAAGGAACAACAGGGCCGATGTCATTTCACCGATACCGATAATAACCCGCCAGCTGCCTAAGTGCAGTTGATCCATCTGTTCCGGATGAAGGAATAATTTCCCGGATGCACTGAATAAAAATAAAGCGGTTAATGCACCTGAGATTACCCAGGCAATGATGTTGTTTGTTTT
>Ga0302286_10001206_pt1 | contig 19578 bp, 8 predicted proteins | sample III_Fen_E2_3_FD_198765 | JGI IMG/M metagenome (GOLD analysis project Ga0302286, IMG submission 198765) | Peat permafrost microbial communities from Stordalen Mire near Abisko, Sweden - III_Fen_E2_3 | ecosystem: Environmental > Terrestrial > Soil > Wetlands > Permafrost | place: Sweden: Abisko...
ATACCATCTACGTATGGACGGTGCAGATCTATATTTTTTACCGAGTAATTTTCGGCAGTATTTTTTCCAACTTCAAAGTTTTTGTATGGATTTTCGGTCATAAATCCGACAGCGATTGATTTTTCGACTTCTGAAATCAACTCTTCTACCGAGCCAATACAGATTTCTTCAGTGCCATCTTCGCTTCGCCAGATAGGAAGCGGTGTTCCCCAATAACGGCTGCGACTTAAGTTCCAGTCTTGCAGGTTTTCCAACCATTTACCAAAACGACCTGTTCCGGTGGAGGCGGGTTTCCAGTTGATGGTTTCATTCAACGACATCATTTCCTCACGACAAGCAGTTGTTTTTACAAACCAACTATCTAATGGATAATATAATACCGGTTTGTCGGTGCGCCAGCAATGTGGATAGCTGTGCGTGTGTTTTTCTATTTTGAAAGCCAAACCTTGTTGTTTCAACATTACGCAAAGATCTACATCCAAAGTTGCATCATCTTCTGTCAGGCTATTATCGTAAGCATTTTTTACATATCTTCCGGCATATTCAGAGTATAACTCAACATTTACATTTGAGGCGACGAAATCAACACTCAAATCTTCAATTTTAAAGAATTTACCCGTTCTGTCCACCATTGGTTGGCGGTTGCCGTCTTTGTCGATCAACAACATTGGCGGAACGCCGTTTTGCTTAGCCACACGATCATCGTCCGCACCAAAGGTAGGAGCAATGTGCACAATTCCGGTCCCATCTTCAGTGGTCACAAAATCACCGGTGATAACACGGAAAGCTCCTTCTCCGGGGTTAATCCAGGGGATCAGTTGCTCGTATTCAGTGCCGGCCAGTTCAGAGCCTTTTTTGCGGTCAAGAATTTCATATTCATTTTTGCCCATAACTGCAGAAAGCAGATTTTCGGCTAAAATCAAATTACAGGCCTCTTTTGTATATGGATTTATCGTTTTTACTTTTACATAATCGATGGTGGGGCCAACGCACAGTGCTGTGTTTGAAGGCAAGGTCCATGGTGTGGTTGTCCATGCTAAAAAGAAGGTGTTATCCTCGTTTTTCAACTTGAATTGAGCCACACAGGTAGTATCTTTTACATCACGATAACAGCCGGGTTGATTCAACTCGTGAGTCGAAAGCCCTGTTCCGGCAGCCGGTGAGTAAGGCTGAATGGTGTAGCCTTTGTATAGTAAGTTCTTGTTGTAGAGTTGTTTTGATAGCCACCAAAGCGTTTCTATATAACGATTGTCGTAAGTAATGTAGGGATCGTTCATGTCTACCCAATAGCCCATTTTGGTAGTCAAATCTTCCCATTCTTTGGTGTATTTGAGTACGTCGTGGCGGCAAGCTGCGTTATAATCGTCCACACTGATGGTTTTGCCAATGTCTTCTTTGGTAATTCCCAATGCTTTTTCCACACCAAGTTCCACCGGAAGTCCGTGCGTATCCCAACCGGCTTTACGCTTCACCTGAAAGCCCTGCATGGTTTTATACCGACAAAAAACATCCTTAATCGTACGTCCCATTACGTGGTGAATACCGGGAAGTCCGTTAGCAGAAGGAGGTCCTTCATAAAAAACGAACGATGGTTTTCCTTCGCGGGTTTCGATACTTTTATGGAAAATGTCTTTTTCGCTCCATTGCGTAAGCATTTCCTTGTTGATGTCTGATAAATTCAGATTGGAATATTCAGCAAACTTTTTCATCTTAACTGTCTTGATGTTCTGTTTTTTTATTGAGGTGCAAAATTACAAAAAATAACCGAAAGAGGAAAGCATCTCTATCAATGTATTATTTTCATTTTGAAGCGCCTAATTTCTTCATTAAATATGAAATAAAGCTTGTCGTAATTAGCTGCAAAGCTGCAAAATCGATATTCAAGATATCAAACGATGAACCTCAATTCTTGATAATTTTTTGCTGCCAATATAAGATTTTCTGCATTTTTGATCGATACCTTTAAGTGACAAATATCAATACGAATTTCAAAATCGGTTTCAGCTAATATTTTAGCTAAGAGTTGATGAAATTCGTTTCTTTGAGACAGAACTCAGATGTTGGAATTGATAATTTTGAGAACAAAGCAGAGGTCTACAAACTTTCATCTTGTAGACCTCTGCTTCTTTGTTTGTATGGGTTTTAATAATAAATGTTCAATGTGATGACTGAATTATATCAATTCGTAAAATAAAGCAATATATACCGCTTCAGTCATATTACAAACATGATACTTTTTGTAGACACATCTTTTGTAGTAACGTAGTAAATCCACTTTAATATCAAGCTTCTTAGCTATCTGAACTTCTCTATGTCCTTTTGCTGTAAGGCTAAGTAAGTTTATTTCAATTGGTTTTAATTCAATTGTTTCGTGCTCGACAAACTTTCTTCGTAATGAAGAATAGTACAGTTCATTTCCACCATTACTTTCTGTATACAGTGCAAAACGTTGGTATCCTTTCTCTACTATTGGTACAAAAGTAGCTGTTTTGTATTTAGGCGTCCCATCAGCATTGAAACTAATTGGTTTTACAATAACTTTCATTGGTTTATAGTCATTCTCAGTCTGCTTAATTTTTATGTTGTAGGTCATAAATGCTTTTGCAAACGGTTTGTCTTTAAATGTTTTGGCTAGGATTTTTTTCCCATTTTGATTTATTTCTGACGTAATTTTTTGATCTTTCGGATGAATGATATCTTTATAAGTGAATGTTTGGACCGAATTTTCAGTATTTGATTCAAATCCGGTCATTAAAGTAAAGCGTTTGGACGCATATATAATACTGTCGTCGTTAAAATTCGTCAACGTTATTGGTTGCTCATATATCTCTGAAATTAAATCAGTTAGTCGAATTAATTCTTTTAATTCGTCTGCATCTTTTTGGTTCATCATGGCTCAGTAGTTTACGATTGCTGAAAGAATATGTTTCAGATATACTTTGTGTGTAATTGGTTCAGTTGTTTTGTTCGGCTATATGAATCCCTGCTTTTTTACTTTGGCAATAGCGTGCGAGATTGACTTCGCATTTAAGCGAAGAAGCAAACTTGTTTTCAGATATTTCATATTGGTCATGTTCGTGTCTATTTGCTCCGCTATTTCATGTTCAGTAAGCCCATCGCTCGACAGTTGTATGATTTCAATGTCACTCTTGCTAAGTAAGTCATATTTTATGTCGCAAGCTGAATCTTCGGTAATAAAAACAGGGTATTCATCAGATTTATTGATGTCTATAAGTTTAAAACAACCGGGTTGTTTTGTCTCTGTTTTTTTTACATCGTAATATATCAACCACGGTATTCCTTCTTCTGATGTATTTGTGAATTTGTATGGCATTACTTTAAATTTCAACATCTGAACAGTATTGTTTTCTAAGGTAATAGGAAGATTGAAGCTCAGACAGTATGTTCGGTTATTATTCCCCAAAACATCTCTCTTAAAAATAGCATTGACGGTTTCAATTGCCTGAGTATTGAATGTATTATCATTATTTGTTGAAAAGAATCTCTCGATAAATTCATTGCTTAACGGTTTAACCCCCATCGTCCCAAATAGATCCATAAGTTCGGGGTTGTGTGAGTAGAGCGTTGTAGTACGTTTATAGTGATCAACTATAAAGAAAGACATTTGCAAACGCATTGCACCGACTTCAAGATTGCTCATTCTTAAACTATGACTTTTATAGTCGGGAAGCGATGTGAAGTGTAATGTTTCGTCGAAAAATGGATTTGCCATAAATATGTAGATTTAGTTAATTTTCGGATTATTGTTTTTATTCGAAACAAACATCGTGCTATTTTTTCTCGATTCTACGATTATTTTTTCCTAGATATCTCCATAAATCTTTTTTTTAACCTTAATTATACGTTTTTATAGTCGTAATCATCAGATTACCAATGCAATTGCCATTTTTTTATTAAAGTAATATAATTAATATGCTTGTACAAACATACAATTCTTTTTATTAAATCTATATTGTTTATAAATGTTTTATAGCATATTTTATATCTATTTTCAACTTCATTTCTCCCTTCGCTGTTTTTTCTCGTTTTTTTGTAAAATCAATGCAGATATCAGGTCTTATATTGAGCTAGTGTATCCAATTGTTTTTAGGTTTTTTTTCTTTTTTTAAAGTTGAAGGTTAAATATTACAAGATATTTAGTTTTAGCTTAAAGTTTTTATGTAGTAATTAATATTGTGTTATTCTTCCACAATATAATTTTTATGTAGTAATTCATCTTCTCTTTATTTCTCCGATACTACCCTCTTTTTTATGGTTTTGTAATGATTTCATTATGACAAAGGTTCCTAAAACGAATAAATTATCTAAATAAATTGCATATTTATTTAGATTTTGTTCAACTTTTATGTAGTCTTTTTTTGTAATTTGGTTAATGTAAATGTAATTATAAATGTCTGATTGTAAATGGTGTATGGTTTTTTCTTAATTTTGTTTTCAAGATTTACATATCAAATATAGCTGTATTGTTCAGAAATTGAGGTCGTACTCATTCATATAAATAAGTACTGGCGTGACAATAATTAATGAGAATAAAAAAATAGATTGAGAATATAAAAAAAACTGGCAACTCGTTTTTTTATATTCTATAATATATCTGTCAGTTTTTCAATTGTAGAGTTTATTTCAGATTGTAGTAACCTTTTAAATGCTGTATGTTATGAATTTCATTTTATTTATTCTTATCGGAATCGTTGCCGGCTTTTTGGCTGGTAAGCTAGTGAGAGGTGGAGGTTTTGGCCTGGTTGTTAACTTGCTGATCGGCATTGTAGGAGCCCTATTGGGCGGTTGGCTTTTTGGAGCGCTGGGTATCGGCGCAGGTTCGGGTCTTATCGGGAGCTTAATTACATCTACTGTTGGTGCAGTAGTATTCTTGTGGATTCTTTCCTTTTTAAAGAAATAATTCCGAATTGTGGGATTGCAGAGGAAGGCCGGCAGTATCTCCAGTCTTTTTCTGCAACTTAAAGGTCGTCTTGCTTCTCGTGTTTTTTTGATGAATAATATTTTCCTAAAAATAGATAGTATTCCCCCAATATATCGTATTAATCAACATAATCAACATAATTAACAATATTTTAAATATGAAAACAATTAAATTTTTAGTAGCATGCCTCTCTTTAGTGGTATCTACAATGACTGCAAATGCGCAAGGAGACATTCAGATAGGTTACGTACAGCCCACATCTGTCACAACAATGAATGGAGCTAAAACTTCGCAGTCGATGGATGGTATTCAGGCCGGTTTTAATTATACCATATCAGTTCATGAACCAGTTTCGCTTCAGTTCGGGTTGCTTTATTCTTATTTGTTCAAAACGGAAACAGTTTTGGGTATCGATACCAAATTGCAAGGACATGCTTTGGATATACCTGTAGATGTGGTAGTTACTTTTCCTCTTGCTAGTGATTTAAAATTGTATGCCTTTGGTGGTCCTGATCTTTCGTATATGCTTGCTAAAAGCATTAAGGTTGGCAATTTGGATTCATATGATTTTTATAGGAATAATAGTGATGCACATCGCTTTAATCTTCAATTGGGTATAGGTGCCGGCTTGATGTTTAAAGATTTTGGTATCAAATTCAGATACAATTGGGGCATTATTGATTTGGATAAATCGAGTGCTACCAAAACCGTAGGCAATGGTTTTGCAATTTCGCTTACACATTCCATCTGATAGAACTGCGAGCGTGGATGAATGATAGTGACTTTTCTTTTAAATGCTGTATGTTATGAATTTCATTTTATTTATTCTTATCGGAATCGTTGCCGGCTTTTTGGCTGGTAAGCTAGTGAGAGGTGGAGGTTTTGGCCTGGTTGTTAACTTGCTGATTGGCATTGTAGGAGCCCTATTGGGCGGTTGGCTTTTTGGAGCGCTGGGTATCGGTGCAGGATCGGGTCTTATCGGGAGCTTAATTACAGCTACTGTTGGTGCAGTAGTATTCTTGTGGATTCTTTCCTTTGTAAAGAAATAATTGCGAATAGTGCTGCTGCTTAGAAAGAAGACCGGATACATCTCCGGTCTTTTTAGGCAACTGAAAGTTCGATAGATTTTTCGGTATTATTGACAATATAAACTTTTGTATAGATAGATAATTATTCCACATACATATCGCAATAATCAATAAAATAAAAATGATCAAGATTATGAAGACAATTAAATTTTTGATAGCAGTTTTTGCTTTAGTTGCATTTACAGTGAGTGCTAATGCACAAGGAAACATTCAGCTAGGGTATGTGCAGCCAACAACTGTCACAACAATGAATGGCGCTAAAACTTCGCAGTCGATGGATGGTATTCAGGCCGGTTTTAATTATACCATATCAGTTCATGAACCAGTTTCGCTTCAGTTCGGGTTGCTTTATTCTTATTTGTTCAAAACGAAAACAGTTTTGGGTATCGATACCAAATTGCAAGGACATGCTTTGGATATACCTGTAGATGTGGTAGTTACTTTTCCTCTTGCTAGTGATTTAAAATTGTATGCCTTTGGTGGTCCTGATCTTTCGTATATGCTTGCTAAAAGCATTAAGGTTGGCAATTTGGATTCATATGATTTTTATAGGAATAATAGTGATGCACATCGCTTTAATCTTCAATTGGGTATAGGTGCCGGCTTGATGTTTAAAGATTTTGGTATCAAATTCAGATACAATTGGGGCATTATTGATTTGGATAAATCGAGTGCTACCAAAACCGTAGGCAATGGTTTTGCAATTTCGCTTACACATTCCATCTGATAGAACTGAGAGCCTGGATGAGTGATAGTGACTTTTCTTTAGATGATGTGAATAAATATGTGTATACGCTTACTATTTAAATAGCAAGCGTATGTAGATGACTATTTATTATGTATTTACGCCTAATACTTCAAGGTTTTTTTGTGGAAATTGCAAGTAATACAAGCAGGACAAAATAATTTTATACATAAAATAATAAATTATGAAAATTTTTACTAAAATATTTTTATTTTCCCTGGTTTTATTTGCAATAACTTCAAGTGTATTTGCTCAAAACAAAGATTTAGAATTTACCGTTGCTTCTAATCCGGGCAGTGGACCTACCTTGAGCACCACTTTTACGTTTTTGAACAATACGGATAATTATAGTGCTACAGGAACTACATATGTAGCTTACAACCCTGCTCTTACCGCTACATTTACCATTAGCAATCCGAATCCGGCATATACAACAGTAAACTACGGAGCGGGCACCAGTAATAGTCCATTGGTGTTTGGTGTGCAATTGGGTGCTTCTTCAACTCAAAATACATCTTTTGGAGGAAGTCCTTCAGCTGGTTCATTTACAGCTTCTGGTGCACCAGTAGGTAGTGGTATTAATGTTGGAGCAGCAGGAAATACTGGGGTACGGACGTTTATAGGAGTGAGGCCTCTTAATCTTAATGGAGACCCCGCTTTGGGAACTTATTATATGGCAGACCTTACCATTAGCTTTAATAGACCCGTGAACAATCCTTTTTTGCACATCGGTGGAATGGGAGGGAATAGTGCAAATAACGATTATTCGGCAGAATTTGAGTTAATTGGTTTAAATGGAAGCACACCAGCTACTAATACGTTTACTAAATTATCTGGAACAACTCCGCTTTATGTAACCGCTGCAAATTATATTGGAAATAATGCGAGTCCAATGAGTGCATCTTTACTAGGTGTTGCTAATGGCTCTATTCAAGTAAATGGGACGGGTATTTCTACATTAAAATTCAAAGTTTATATTAGAGGAGGTGGATCTGGTACAAATTCTTGGGATAGTACCACTGCTTCTGGTGAAGCTTTAACGATAAGTGTTTCTACATTAGAAACTGATTTAAAGGTTACCAAAACGGTAGATAATCCCACACCTGCTGTAGGCAGCAATGTAACTTTTACTATTAATGCGAGCAATAATGGTATTTCTAATTCTACCAATACCAAAGTTACAGATTTACTTCCGTCTGGTTATACTTTTGTAAGTGCTTCAGCACCTGCTGGTACTAGTTACAATAGTGCAACAGGAATTTGGGATATTACTACACTGAATGATGCTTCATCTCAAATACTAACCATTGTTGCCAAAGTAAACAGTACAGGAAATTATACCAACACCGCTACTATTACTGGTGATAATGCTGATCCAGATCTTACCAATAATAAGGCAACTGCTGCGATAACACTATTTAATCCGTGTGCAATTACAACAATTAACCCAGATTCTGATGGAGATGGGATTTCAGATGCTTGTGATTTAGATGACGATAACGATGGGATTTTAGATACTGCCGAACAAACTTGTTTGGCACCTATTTCTATAGGCGTAGCTCCTGCGAATACAGTTGGCGCTTCTGCAAGTGAAAACTATGGAGGAACTACAGCAACTTATACCAATGTACAAGGGTATGCAAATAAGTATAGTTTTGGTGGGTACAATGGATTTGACCCTAATGGTTACCCTTCCAAATTACGAATTGATTATTCAAAAAATTTAATAAATTATGCTTTCAGAGTAGCAGATTTAGATAATCTTGAAAAAGTTCGAGTTTCAGTATATGATAAAAATGGAGTTTTGGTTCCAAATATTCTTCCTTATATAACTTATCAAGGAGCCAATGCCGCAGCAAGCGTACAAGCAGGTATGAGTGTTTTAATTGAATCTACCACAAACGCTGGAGGTGTTGGCAATTCATTCGCTTCTAATATTTATATAGATTTCAAATTACCATTCGAAGTATCAAGAATTGATTTTGATTTCTATGACAGATCTAATGGTTCACCAGAATACTATTTCTTATCAGGTTGTGTTGTTAAAGATACCGATGGAGACGGAACTCCAGATTATTTAGATTTAGACTCAGACAACGATGGTTGTACTGATGCTAATGAATACTACAACTCTGCAACTGCCGATGGCGGTGATGGCGGAGTATATGGTATAGGAACGCCAACAGTAGATGCAAACGGTCAAGTTACTACAGCTTCATACACTGGCACTTACACAAATGCAGTTACAGCAACACAAGTAAATATAGTAACAAATCCTGCAAATCAGTCAACTACAGTAGGTGGTTCGGCAACTTTTACTGTAACAGCAACAGGAATTACAACGACTACTTTTGCTGCAGGAACTCCAAATTATACAATTCCTCCAGCAACAAATGCAGATGCTGGTTTAACATACCAATGGCAACAAAGCACAGATAATGGTGCTACTTGGACAAATATTACAAATGGTGGTGTTTACTCAGGAGCAACAACTGCCTCGCTTGTATTAACAGGCGTTACAATAGCTATGAATGGCTACGATTATAGAGCGATAGTTAATCATACTACACATATTTGTACAGATATTTCTGCCCCTGCAGATTTATGCGTTATTTCAATTACAGGTGTCTCTAGCGTTTGTGTGGGTGCTACTACGCAACTCACAGGCTCAGGAACCCCAAATGCTACAACACCTTGGTCATCATCTAACACAGCAATAGCCACAATAAGTAACACAGGTTTAGTAACAGGCGTAGCTGCAGGAACTAGTACCATTACATATACAAACAGTAATGGTTGTTCAACTGCTACCACTGTATCAGTAAATGCTTTACCGATTGTTCCAACAGCAAGTGTTACGCTTCAACCAACATGTTCTATATCAACCGGTACGATAGTTGTTACTGCTCCCACCGGCGCAGGCTATACTTATTCTGTAGATGGAACTAATTACCAGGCTAGTACCACTTTTAATGGTTTATCAATCGGCAGTTATAATGTTACGGTGAAGAATAGCGATGGCTGTATCTCGGCTGCTTTGCCATTGACCGTAAATGCACAACCGCTCACTCCAGCTCAACCTTTATTTAGAGCGGTAATTCAACCGACATGTGCTGTATCAACCGGTAGTTTTAGTATTGTCAATTACGATGCGGCAAATACTTATACATTTACGCCATCTGCAGGAGTTGTCAACACAGCAGGAACCGTAACTGCTCCGGCAGGAACGTATACTGTAACTGCTACTTTGGGAGCTTGTACATCTGTAGCTTCGGCGAGTGTAACGGTGAATGCACAACCGGCGACTCCGACACAACCTTTATTGAGTGCCGTCACCCAGCCAACCTGCTCAACACCTAACGGAAGTTTTACAATAACCAATTACGATGCCGCAAATACCTATACGTTTTCACCAGCGGAGGGAGTTGTGAACACTGCAGGTTCTGTCGTAGCACCGGCAGGAACGTATACTGTAACAGCAACTTTGGGTGCTTGTACTTCTGTAGCTTCGGCGAGTGTAACGGTGAATGCTCAACCGGCAACTCCGGCACAACCTTTATTAGGTGCTGTTACCCAACCGACCTGCTCTGTTTCAACCGGTAGTTTTACCATTGATAATTACGATGCTTCTTTTACATATACAGTAACTCCTTCAGCAGGAGTTACAATTTCGGGCAACACTATAAATGCTCCGGCAGGTATTTATCAGGTAGTGGCAACTTTGGGGGCTTGTACTTCGGCTACTTCTTCGAATGCCACCGTATATGCACAGCCACTAACCCCTACTGCTACTATTAACTCCAGTGGCCCATTTTGTGCGAATTCGACTCCTGTTCAATTAACCGGAACACCTGTTGGGGGAATATTTAGTGGAACCGGGGTAAATATTGCCGGACTTTTCTCATCTGCAGTTGCGGGAGTGGGGACTCACACAATTACTTACACCTATACCAATCAATATGGATGTAGTGCAGTAGCAACAACCAATGTGCAGGTTATCACTGCTCCAAGTTTATCTGTAACTCCTGCTACACAAACAATCTGTTCGGGCAGTCAGGCTACAGTATCTGTATCAGGTGATAATGGAGGAACGGTAAATTGGACTTCTAACCTCCTGGGACTAACGGGAACGGGGACTACATTCAATACGGGTGCTCTTTTCAACAAGGGAACCTCTCCCTTAATAATTACCTTGAATGCCTCGGTAACTGCCGGAGGTTGTGCGGATAATACAACTGCTTCTGTTACGGTTAATCCTGAGCCACGCGTACTCGTTGTTCCGACCTCGGCAGTAGTTTGCTTCTACGAGACACCACACTTTACACTTAGCTCGGTACTTACCGGTACTACCATCAACTGGCAACTGATTAACAATGTAGATAGTAGTATTGTCAGCTCAGGTTCAGGCACAGATAATATCACACTGTTTAGTTCTCCTATTCCTGCGGGGTCATATACATTGAAAGTGACAGGCAGTAAAGATGGTTGTACCAGCGCTATTACAAATGTGGCACTCGTGGTGAATTAGAGTAATCTCCGGGCCTCTGTGGTGAAAAATTAAAACCACAGAGACACACAGAATCCAAAGAAATAACCCTACAGCTTTCGTTAGTTGACGCATGTGGATAAAGTAGAGTAAGATAAAACGCAAACACTTAAATATAATTATTATGGCAGTAACCTATGTAGTGGTAGAGAGGGGAAACCCCTTGAAGCCAGAAACCCCTAGAAAATTTTATGCTCAGGCAAAAGCCTCGGGTGAAGTAACGCTTAAAAGGCTAAGTAGGGAAATTGCAAAAGGTTTAACAACAATGAGCGACACCGATGTTCTTGCCGTACTCAACGATCTTACTAAAATGCTTTCGAAACATTTGTCCGAAGGTAGAATTGTAAGGTTTGGCGATTTCGGTGCATTTCAAATCACTCTCTCCAGCACCGGAGCAGAAACTGAAAGTAAATTTCATTCTTCACTTATTAGCAAAAGGAAAGTTACTTTTCGCCCCGGTGTTGATTTGAGGGAGAAAGTGTCGACTTTGAAATTCGAAAAAATTTAGTAGAAAAAAGGGGAGTTCCTCTTGATGAAAAGGAGTAAAGAGGAACGCCCCTTTGAAAAAATCCACTCCGTGCTATCCGTGATAAAAATAAAGATAAATATGGAATTACAAGCGATACAAAGCAAGATATTCACTATACGAGGTACGAAAGTGATGCTGGATAGAGATTTATCAGAAATGTATGGTGTGGAAACCAAAAATCTGAATTTATCTGTGAAACTTAATTTTAAGCGTTTTTCATTGGATTTTATGTTTCCCCTCACTATTGATGAATGGCAAAGTTTGAGGTTGCAAAATGAAACCTAAAAACGTGGAGGAAGGTGATATTTACCTTATGTGTTTACTGAACAAGGGGTGGCAATGTTATCAGGCTTATTAAACAGTGATGTAGCTATTGAGTTGAATATAGCTGTTATGCGTGCTTTTGTGGCTGTTCCTTAGTTAGGATCAAATCATCCGAAAGACAAGATAGAAGAACTTCGACAATATGTAGAAGAAATATTCGCAGACCAGAGCGATATCAATGAAGACACTCGCATGCAACTGGAACTGATAAACCAAACCCTTGCAGAAATGCAGACAGGTAATAAACAATTCAATTACCCGCGACGGCGGATAGGATTTATAAAAGAAGAATAAACTCCGTGCTCTTTGTGCCTCAGAGGTGATTAAAAAACAGGACAGGTGAGGCTGTAGTTAGGCATATTAAACTGGGGAGTATTTATAGGGTTTTTAATAAAAGTCAATTTCTCTGAATTCGATGGGAGCGGGTGGAGTGGAGTCTGTTTTTTAGTCCTTTCAAGCTATTTATTTTAAAGATTAGGGTATGATTTTAACTCTAAATAGTTAATTATTAAAAATAATTTAGATTTGACTTAAAGTTTTTATGTAGTAATTAATATTACAAAATTGTGCCACGATATTATTTTTATGTAGTAATTCAACTAACTTCTTTATTCCTATTCTACCCTATTTATCATGTTATTGTAATGAATTCATTATAATAAGTATTTCTAAAATGAATTAATTATTAAATATTTATACATATTTATTTAGATTCTTTTCAACTTTTATGTAGTCTTTTTTTTATCGTTTAGTTAATTAATAATTTACTGTAAGTGGTTGATTGTAAAAGGTGTATTGTTTTTATTTAATTTTGTTTTCACAATTAGGGCATGAATTATAGCAGTATTACTTAGGGCTGGAGGGCGGCTTATAATCATTATTTATATAATAAACCGAACCCTTAGCAGAAATGCAGACCAATAATAAACAATTCAACAACCCGCGGAGGCGGATAGAATTTATTTAAGAAGGATAATCTCCGCGCCCTCTGTGTCTCTGTGGTGACAAGATATAACCACAAAGACACAGAGAGAAGCAAGCAATCAATTCCGTACCCTTAGGGATACATAGAATGATTGAAACCGAAATAACATCACACTAACAGATGAACCAATTAGTCAATTAACCAACCAGCTGATCAACCATAACGATATGAAGAACTCTTTACTAATCCTTTTCTGTTTCATTTGTTGTACTATGTCAGCCAATGCAGCACTTACTGCAACTGCAACAGTAACTCCCAGTCAGTGCCCGGCCACCGGAGTTATTACTGTGAATGCATCAGGAGGTACGCAACCTTATCTGTATTCTTTATCCGGCACTGTAATAATGTCGGGACAAGCATCCAATGTATTTTCTGCATTACCTGTTGGCACTTACAGTGCTACGGTGACTGACAATGCGGGAGCTACCATTACGGTGAATAATATAGTGGTGGGTTCTAATTATATAAATATGAATCCAACGGCTACCGCAACCACCGAAGTGTGCGGTGGCAGCAATACGGGTTCAATAAAATTGAGTTTGCCATCTGCACAGGGAACTTCGCCATACACTTACCAGATAGTGAGTGGACCAACGAGTCAGGCACCTGCAACCGGTATAACTACACTTTCATACACGTTTCAAAACCTGGCACCAGGTAGTTACCGCATGTCTGTAACCGATGCTTGTGGCTTGGTGCAGGCAAGAGACGTAGTATTAGCTGCCGGACCTAAACATAACGACGACATTAGTGTATGGGCCTATTCTTCGGCTGATTGCAGTACTACAGATTATTATGTACAACCGCAAATAGGGGCTTATTATCCCCACACCTATTATGCCTATCCAAATGGTGACCTTAGCCAAACTCCTTACACTATTACGTTTACCGGTAGTCAGTTAGTTGCTACTCCGTCCAATGGACAGGCAGCTTTCAAGTGGACATTGCCAACCCCATCACCTTGGATGAATGGGAAATATGCTTTTAAATACACCGATATATGTAATACCGATGTTAACAGTGCCTCCGTACATACAGCTATAAATACTTTAGGAGATTATCAAATAACTACTTCACTTCAAAGTTGCACTCCTACTATGACAGTTACCGTTTTAAACGGATGGGAATTAAATGCTTCTTTGACATCTCCGGTTACGGTTACCATTACCCCTCAAAGTGGCGGATCTTCTATAACGCAAACCATTACCGACCCTAATATAAGAGCAACTACCTTTAATGTAAGATCGGGTGTTACTTATAATATTACCATTGCCGATGCATGTCCATCGCATAGGCCAATAACAACCACTCGAACAATATCTTTTACCAAGGATATCGGTAAATGGCCGGGATGCGGATCTGATATTGACGGCCTTACCGGTTATTCATGGACTTTTGGTAACGGCTGGCAATATCCCGTTACGGCTACTTTTTTAAGTGGACCTACAACGTATCATTCTACTCTATACAATCAAGATATTACAGCAACTTATCCTGTTACTTTTCAGCCATTCACCAATGGTATGATATATGTGCATAATCTTGTGCCGGGTACCTACAGTGTTGAGTTTAAAGATGGATGTAACGATTCTATTTATAGTTTGGTTGTGCCCAATAGTAATTTAACAAGTTATAATTTTCCGGCTATCACAACGGGTGGATGTGCCGGTTCTCAGACATTTACGCTGAGTGCAAGTTCAACTTGTCAGAATATAGCTACCGATCTTCGTAAATCACCAAATCAAGTTATTGCTAACGGTACAACCGCAACATGGACACAACCAAATGTTACGGCCGGAGCAACCTATATTGTTTATTATTATACTGCAAAATATACAAATGAAGTTTTTGTAAATCCGAATACATATGGAACAAATAATATTTTTTTGAAGAAAGATTCTGTAGTAATTCCAGTTTTAAGTTCTTACCCAAGTGTAACTTCATCGGGTTTTGCTCAATGTAGTTCAGGAAGTTTACAGGTGACTTTAAATAAAACTGCCTCATCGCCTAATATCTCTACTTATTCTATTGAAAAAACGGTAGGACAGGGAGATTACTATGCACCCCAAACTTCAAACATATTTACTATTACAGATTATGGAGTACATGCCTATAAAATAACGGATGTGTGTGGAAATGCAGGTACAGGATTTATTGATGTTGAACCACCTACGTTTTTAACTTCCGCTCCGGCCGCCATCTGTTCCGGCACTAAATTTACGGCAACGTTCACACCTGCTCCTGCGAATGCTACTATCTCGTGGTCGAATTCACTTGGTGAAAGCGGCACAGGCAATATTGATGAAATACTGACAAACACAAGCTCTGCACCCATTACGGTGACATACACTGTGCTAGCTAATTCAACAACGGGGTGTAGCTCAGGTAGTCAGTTGATTATTGTCACGGTCAATCCTATTCCCGTAATTACCTCCACTGCCGACACGCAAACAATTTGTAGTGGAGAAAAAGCAGCAATGGATTTTACATCTTCATTATCCGGTACTACTTTTAGTTGGACAGCTGACGATGGAACCAGCGGAACAGGAAATGTTTCTGAAATAAAGACGAATACAGGAACAACTCCGATTACTATCACTTATACCATAACTGGTGTGACTTCTGATGGTTGCAGTTCGCGTGTTAGAACATGTCAGGTAGTTGTAAATCCTGCCGTAGCAGTTCCAACCGCCAGCGTAACCACTCAACCAACTTGTGCTTTAGCCACCGGCACGATAACCATTACAGCTCCTGTCGGTGCAGGTTATACTTATTCTGTTGATGGAACTAATTACCAATCTGGGACTACCTTTAGTAGTTTGGCCACCGGTAGTTATAATGTGACGGTAAAGAATAGCGATGGTTGTATATCGGCAGCAACAGCTTTGACCATCAACGCGCAACCATTGACTCCGCCCGTAGCGACCGCCAGTGTCACCACTCAACCGACTTGTGCTTTAGCTACCGGAACGATTACTGTTACAGCTCCTGTTGGTGCAGGTTATACTTATTCTGTTGATGGAACTAATTACCAACCTGGGACTACCTTTAGTGGTTTGGCCACCGGTAGTTATAATGTGACGGTGAAAAATAGCGATGGTTGTACTTCGGCAGCAACAGCTTTGACCATCAATGCGCAACCATTGACTCCGCCCGTAGCGACCGCCAGTGTCACCACTCAACCAACTTGTGCTTTAGCTACCGGAACGATAATCGTTACAGCGCCTGTCGGTGCAGGTTATACTTATTCTGTTGATGGAACTAATTATCAGTCAGGTACTACTTTTAGCAACTTAGCAACCGGCAGCTATAATGTGACGGTGAAGAATAGTGATGGTTGCACATCGGCTGCAACAGCCCTGACTATAAATGCCCAACCGCTAACTCCGGCGCTACCGTTATTAGGTGCTGTAAAACAGCCTACTTGTTCGGTTTCAACCGGCAGTTTTACCATTAGTAATTATGATGCTTCTTTTACTTATGCAGCAACTCCTTCAGCGGGAGTCACAATCTTAGGTAATACAATAACTGCTCCATCAGGTACTTATCAGGTAACTGCTACTTTGGGAGCATGTACGTCTGATGCTTCTTCGAACGTCACTATATATGCGCAACCACTACCCCCTACTGTTACTGTTAGTCCTGTAGATCCCTTATGTGTGAATTCTATTCCAGCTCAATTAACAGGAACACCTGTTGGAGGAATATTTAGTGGAACCGGGGTAAATATTGCCGGACTTTTCTCTCCTGCAGTTGCGGGATTGGGGAATCATACGATTACTTACACCTATACCAATCAATATGGATGTAGTGCAGTAGCAACAACTAGTGTGCAGGTCATCGCTGCTCCAAGTTTATCTGTAACTCCTGCTACACAAACAATTTGTTCGGGCAGTCAGGCTACAATAACTGCGTCCGGGGATAATGGGGGTACAGTGAACTGGACTTCTAATTACTTCGGATTATCGGGAACAGGAACTATATTTAATACTGGTGCTCTTTTTAACAAGGGAGCTTTGCCGTTGATATTTACCCTGAATGCAGCAGTAATTTCAGGAAATTGTACAGATAATGCGAATGCCACTATCACGGTTCTTCCTGAACCGCGCGTAATTGTAGTTCCGAACTCGGCAGTAGTATGCTCTTACGAGACACCAAAGTTTACACTTCATTCAGTGTTGACAGGGACGACTATCAACTGGCAACTGGTCAACAATACAGATAGTAGTATTGTCAGTTCAGGCACTGGTTCAGATAACATTACATTGTTCAGCGCTCCCGTTCCGGCAGGGTCTTATACATTAAAAGTGACAGGCACCAAGGATGGATGTAGCAGTGCTGTAGTTAATGTGCCTTTAATTGTAAACTGATCAATAATATGAGAATCATAAAGAATAATTCCTTTGTTAAAAACCTAAGATATATGAGAAGTTTTTATTTTAAAAATTCGATGGACAGATTAGGGTTAAGAACATTAACTCTAGCCTTATTGTTAGCTTTACCTTTTATGGTAAATGCTGCTTTAGCTCCTTTTACGCTTACGGTAACATCTACCGCAGAAACCTGTACAGGTAATGGTAAACTGAACTGGACGATCACCGGGCAAACGGCAGGATCAACCATGGTGTATGCTATTTACAAATCGCCTAATTTTACTACGGCCATTTCAACTCAGTCATCTAGTTCACTGACGGGACTAACTGCAGGAAGTTATCGGGTGATAGCTACGCAAACCTTAGGAGCTGAATCGAATTCACAAACTAAGGATGCTACGGTAACACTGACGAAGGTTGCATTAGCATATACTGGAGCAGTTACACACGAAATTTGTGGCAATGATGGTAAGATTGTGATTACGGCAACAGCTGGTACAGCAGTTTCCTATGAAATCACTACAGGTCCACAAACTTTTCCTCCTCAGGCGTCAAATACTTTTAGCGGATTAGTGGCAGGTACATATAATGTAAAAGTTGTAGATGCATGTGGCGACGCGCTGGTAAAAGCATTTACAGTAGTTAAATATACACCAGTACTAAACATTGGGGGTACTCAATTTAGTAATAGCAATAGCTGTGGAACATTACAAACAGCTCAATCATTGAGTACTACAGGACCCGGTACCGTTAATGCATATCCTTTAAGTGTGGTGGTAACTGCCTACACACCAGGAACAGGTGTGCCTGTTGTCTTGGCTCCTCAAATACTATCAGGTCCAGTACAATATGACCCTTATGTAACTAATGGGGCAGGTATAACCATTCCTTTTTGGGCTAACCAAGCTTATACTTATGATTTAAAGATTACAGATGCTTGTGGTAAAGTGTATACCAAAACTATATCAGTAAATTTAAATCCTAGACTGCAATTACAGTCTGGAGGTGCTACTTGTAGTGGGGTTTATTTTAGTATGACTCCTGTTTATATGACAGCTCCATATACCTTTACTATTACCAGTGCTCCAGCTGCTTATACTGGTCCAACTACATTTACAAATGCTTCTTATTATGGAACAACCAGTGTTGGAAATTCAACCTCTCCCATTGCACCTGGTACCTATACAGTACAAGTAGTAGATGGTTGTGGTATTACTAGAGCCCAAACTATTACGGTTGCAAATACGGTTTTGCCACCTTTCGTAGCGTCGAGTCCTGGTTGCGGTGTAGGAATAAGTACTTCTTATATTTATGGACCAAGTTCGGTGCATTATACAAGTGCTATTGTTACAGCAGCACCTGCAGCTTATGGCACTGTACCGAGAGATGTTTCATCGTTAATAACTAATAATGGTTATAATGTTTGGTTTGAAAACGTTCCTGCTGGTAGCTATACAGTTAAGTTGATGGACGATTGTGGAACTCCACGAACAATAACGTTTAATGCTATAGGGTATAATCCTGGTACGGTAACAGCTAATGTTATTCAAAATTGTAGTTCTTTTGACATTTTTCTTAATGTTGTAGGACAAAATGGTGCAAATCCAGCTTATGGATTGCAAAAATGGTTTCCAGCTTCAGGAAAATGGGGAAATCCAACTACAGGAGTGCTTTATAATGAGGGGGATGGTTTTTTTGGTAGTGGAGGTTTTTCACCAACAGTACAAGGGCTTAATAATGGTATATTGAATTCAGGTAGCGCTCTTGAAGGTACTTTTAGAATAATAAAGCAACACTACTATGATGCTAATCCAATAGGAATAAGTTATAAATACTGTATAGAAACCTTAAAGGAATTTACAGTAAGCTATACAATGTCTATATCCAATGTAACCGGGTTTCATTGTCCCGGAGGAAGCTCAACGGATGTGGGCATACTGGCTACCGGAGGAGTTCCGCCACTTAGCTATCAAATTACAACTAAAGATGGTGCTCCTTTTGTGGTGAATAATGGGACCAATAATCTGTTTACTGGTCTTGCTGATG
>Ga0302286_10001208_pt1 | contig 19514 bp, 18 predicted proteins | sample III_Fen_E2_3_FD_198765 | JGI IMG/M metagenome (GOLD analysis project Ga0302286, IMG submission 198765) | Peat permafrost microbial communities from Stordalen Mire near Abisko, Sweden - III_Fen_E2_3 | ecosystem: Environmental > Terrestrial > Soil > Wetlands > Permafrost | place: Sweden: Abisko...
TTTAGTCATCACTTGTTTACTCAAGCGAAATCACCTGGCCCTATTCGCGAATTGCAAGCATGGATTCACGAGAACCTATCCAAGGATCTTTCCATTGAAAAACTTGCGGACAAAGTTGCCATGAGCGTGCGTAATTTTACTCGGATTTTTACCCGGGAAACCGGCGTGACTCCGGCTAAATACGTCGAAGAAGTCCGTTTGGAGTACGCCCGACAGCAACTAGAACAAAGCTCTGATAAATTGGAACGAGTCGCACGTGAACGTGGATTTGGTAACAACCTTACCCTGAGGCAAGTTTTTGAGAAAAATTTACAGATTACCCCAAGCGAATACCGCCCGCGATTTTGCAGCATGCAAATGGCTTAAATTGATCGTTGATTGTTATTTACGCCATCACCTTAAAAATGGATCTTTATAAAAAATGGAGGTCTATATGGCAAAAATATTGAAGGCAAGTTCGCGTGAATTCACCGAGGATAAGAATAAAATCGATGGGTATCGGTTATTTACGGATACCTCTAGAGCCTATGCTCAAATTCAACCTGAGAACTTGAACTTTGATTTGAGAAAGCTAAACCCAGGGCAATGCTCTGCCCCACTCCACTACCACCATTACGCAGAAGAGATGTTTTTGGTGATGCAAGGTTCGATGATGTTACGCACAACGGAAGGAAAATTCCCCATTGCAAATGGCGATATTATCTTCTGCGAAAAAGGAGAAACGGGGGCGCATCAATTTTACAACGACTCCTCTGAGCCCTGTATCTACCTTGATATTCGCTCGTTCCTCGAATATGACCTTTGTGAATACCCTGAATCCAACAAGCTATTTATTGCCCCACAATATCGAATATTCACGAAGGCATCTATAGCCAACTATTTTGATGGTGAAGAAAATCCAATGGAAAAATGGCGGGGATAAGTGGAGAAAAAAACGACCCGAGGCGCAACGATTCAGGCTTGCGAGCATAATGGAAATAGAGCGACGAGTGGTTACGTATGCGCTTCTAGTCAATGAAGATTGCTCTTGGATTTTTGCTGCCCAAAGTGAAGATACACAAGCCCAGTGTGATCGGCCTAGTGGCTTGCGACCTACCCCATCCCCACAAAGTGATGATCGCTGGCAATCATGATTTTCTTTGAGCGAAATTTAGCGGTCGTGGTAGTGGTGGAACTTTGAGTTCTTACCCCTTACGATTATCGGTCGGAGTTAATGTTCGTTGGTGGAGAAGATTTGAGCCTTGGTCATATAATTCTTTCCATTCGTAACGATTCAACCTAGCTTCTCAAAAGGGGCAAGTATCCTTCAATGGACAATGATGATGACAAGCACGAACATGAATCCCGCGAAACAACATGTACTTCTTACCGGAGCGACTGGCTATATCGGTGGACGGCTCCTCAAAGCCTTAGAGAAACAAGGACATAGGGTGCGTTGCCTTACCAGGCGCCCAACAACGCTAAAAGCGAAGGTTGGTCCAAGCACGGAAATTGTTATGGGCGATGCACTCGATCAAGCGAGCCTCGAGGATGCCTTACAAGGCATAGAAGTTGCCTATTACTTGATCCATTCCATGGGTTCAAACGGGGCTTTTGAACAGCTGGATCGCCAAGCTGCGCGAAGCTTCGGTCAGGCTGCAAAATCAGCTGGCGTAAGTCGCATTATCTATCTGGGTGGATTGGGCAATACTGACGAGGCGTTGTCGAAACATTTGCGCAGCAGACATGAAGTCGGTGACCTGCTACGAGAGTCGAGTGTGCCTGTACTTGAGTTTCGAGCATCAATTATCATCGGTTCAGGCAGCCTTTCGTTCGAAATGATTCGTTCCTTGGTGGAGCGGCTTCCCATTATGATTACACCCAAGTGGGTCAAGGTTCCAGCCCAGCCCATTGCAATTGATGATGTGCTACAGTACCTAGTCTCAGCACTCGAGCTTTCAACATCCCAGAGTCGGATTTACGAAATTGGTGGAGCCGATATTGTTTCGTACGCAGACATCATGCATACCTATGCGCGGCAACGTAAAATTCATCTGCGCATGATCCCAGTTCCCGTCCTTACTCCTTACATATCGAGCCTTTGGCTTGGCCTCATAACACCACTCTATGCCCGCATTGGCCGCAAGCTCATCGAAAGCATTGTCCACAGTACCGTGGTGCGCGATTCCGCGGCTCTCACGACGTTTCCATGCCGCCCCATTGGAATTGAAGAGGCGATTCGAAACGCGATCAACAGTGAGGAGCATGAATTTGCGATCACTCGCTGGTCCGATGCCTTGTCATCGTCTGGTCCTACGCCCACTTGGGGTGGCGTGCAGTTTGGTTCAAGATTGGTGGACTCTCGCACCATAAGCATTGCCACAACGACAGAAGCCGCTTTCGCACCCATACTGCGCATTGGGGGCAAAAAAGGTTGGTATGCATGGAATAGTCTTTGGCGGTTGCGTGGCTACCTCGACATGCTTGTAGGAGGCATTGGCCTAAGGCGTGGGCGGCCTTCTGACACAAGCCTCGGTGTTGGAGATACCCTTGATTTCTGGAGAGTGGAGGTGATCGAGAAAAACCGCTTACGACTCGTTGCCGAAATGAAATTACCTGGTCGTGCATGGCTTGAATTCGAGGTCACCAACGACAACGGAACAACGACCATTCGGCAAACGGCAACGTTTGATCCGGTGGGGCTTCTGGGGCGAGCGTATTGGTATGCAGTGTTTCCCTTTCACCATCTGGTATTCGGAGGAATGCTCCAAAGAATTGCGCAGACAGCATTGCGTGAAATGTGACGGATGGCGGGGGCGTAGAATACCCCACTCCTCCGCTAAACGAACTTCAACAAGTTTCATTTTGATGTTCGCGTTTTCTATAGAAGTCATATTCTCATAATTTTGCAAGGTGAGAATTAATTCTCCAGAATACGATGTGGTAACACTGACTCCTATACTTAGGAAACATGAATTTTATAACGTGTTCCGACCAGAAATTATGAGCGCAGATTCGGCAATAAACTCATTGACACTCATGTTGTTTAAACAGTTTCTCAAGATTACGCGCTGTCATGACTCCTGTTGCTACCGTTGGCGTAACAAGAGGCTCCATCACATACAATCGCTGTTCGACCCGGCGGACTAAGCGGCACAAGGCCTTGTGGACCTGACTCTCTGTAGCGATTTACCCATGCGCGTATCGTAACTCGCGCAACGCCAGTCTCTGTATGCAATAGTTCTAGGGGAATCTTATCATCGACATGCATCCGCACTATCTTCTCGCGGAAAGCTACTCCGTAGCGCTTGCTTGCCTTATGATTAGCAGAGGCTTTGCCTACTTGCCAACTCTTGATTTCTTCGTTTTCCATTCTGACACTCCTGGGAATACCCACTTTCGAGTGTCAATGAGTTTTCTTACATGAGTGTGCTCATTATCTGGTTGTTAGGACAGCCATAACAATAACCAGCCTTATACCCAGCATCGAATCCCTCGCAGAAGGCGTCTCCACTGTAAAAATGCGGCGGAAATAAGAAGGGCGAGAATGAGCATGATCTTTTTCATTTAAAGCTCCCGTGTGTGTTGTCATCAATAGTTTGATGATCTTTCATAAGATAAGATCGTATTGATGACGATAATTGACACTCTAGCATGCTCATCGAAGCTTTTTATCAAAATCAATAATAAAGGAATCGTTTCCGCTGTTTAGATGAATTGGTTTTGGTTGGAAAAGAATCCTTCTTGCACTATTTATGTCATGCGCCTTGATATGGGGTATGCATTTGACCTTTGAAACGCTTTGGCTGTTTCCTCTGGTTCGCTTGAAGTCAAGGTAGGAACGAATGGATGACTCCTCTACGTGATTCTTGCCACTAACGTACTCAACCCCCCACCAAATATCATCATCGATTTGACCACACTCCTTATCCTCTGTTTTATTTGGCCAATGATGCAATATGAATGGAATCTGGTCGATTGTGCAATTTTCAATATGCGCGAGATCTTTCGACGAGTTTAAGAAGAATTCAAAGCACGGATCTTGTGACCGATCAGACAAAGACTTTCCCGAGTTCACTTCTATTCGTATGGTACGGTTTTTGTGTTTTAATGTGAGTACCGGTGCCCATCTGCGAGTTGGATCAGGAACCAGAATTGGAGAATCGAATACGGATCGTAAATCAACAATTTGCTCTTCATCCCAAACATCTGGTATGGCTAGATCGGCATCCAAGTGCACTGGACAGTTGCACTTATATTTCTTCTTGATTTTGATGAAAGCCTTTTTGTCCTTTTGAAAATCACCTTTCAGCAAGTGGTTAAGACCATTTTTTGCAAGCCAATGAATTCTGTGTTGCTCTGGACACTCGGAATCTAGCACATCCTTGTGCCTAAAGTGCCATTCATATACGTCACCTTGGGCTGGTTTTAATATTCCATCACAAATGGGGCATCGGTATGTCCCTTGAGCTGGTCTTTGATTACCAGTTGGAACATCTTGTATGGAAATGATTTCCCCAGATTCAACGTGTACTGCATCTTGATATCGAATCATAGCACGCTCTCGATTTAGCTTCCTCAATTACAACGAAATGAGTTCTCCATCATGGACAATTCTCGGCACACCACCCAGCCCTTCATATTCTTCAGGCTTCTCTGTGTGTATTGGAATCAGGATAGACGGACTCAAGGCTTTTACAAGACGACGTAAATCGTCGCGAGTCGCATGGCCACTAGTGTGAATGTGATGTATGTGAAAGTCCCTTTGAATCAACATTTCTCGGAATGCTTTTTCTTTAGGCTGACCACTATAGCCGTTCCATTGGCTGTACAAATACAATCCATTGTGGAGATCAATTTTCTCGATGTCCGACGCAAAGGATGGCTTGGTCAAAACAACATACCGACCTGGATTTTTGTGAATAGTCTCCCGCTCCACCTTCCACGGACGGAACTGATAAAGAATCTCTGGCCCATGATGATCTGCGAGCAGAGTGCTTAAGCGCCATGGATACCATACTTTCAGGTTCGCATAGGAATCCGATGGGTAAGGGATTTTCGCGAATGCATGGATGCGTTCCAGCATAATGGCTGTATAGAGATCCAAGCAAAGCACACGATCTGCTTGCAGTGTTGCTCTGTAAATCGAAACGATGCGATCAATATTCTGGCTGGATACTGTGCAAAGGACTGCGCCAGGGCATTTCTTGAATTCAGAGAGGAACTCGGCCTCAAGATCCTCTTCTGCCTTTACTTGTTCCCCTGTTCGCCCCAGCATAGTGCCTTCCATGAGCAGCACATCGATTGCTTGGGGAGGATGAGCTAGCATTCTTGAGAAAAGATTTTTCTTCCTTCCATGAGCACGAAAATCCCCGCTATAGAAAACACGCTTGCCTTCCGCTTCCACCAAGAACGCACAGGCATCAAAGGCTGAGTGATCCACCAAATAGGGTGTTACTTGAAAAACACCCACCTGGAATGTTTTGAATGGTTCAAAGTAGATCCAGTTTGTTGGGTGTTTTTCCCCTGACAACACAAATCCAGACTCCATTAAGAGTTGACCTGCGACCGTTGTATAAACAGGAATCAGGGGATGAACCGCGTGAAGCAGCCCGTAGTGATCTTGATGTGGATGAGAAATCAAAATACCAGCAATTGCTGAATCTCGCTCCTCGTGCTGAAATAGACCTTTCGCAGGGGGGAGTGCAGTTTGAGCTTCGCTTGAATCTGTGTCAAGAGGCAAGCCAACATCGATAATCAATCGTTGACCTTGCGCGCTGATCTCAATACAGCTGCCACCGATTTGATGGGCTCCGCGATGAATCTGGAGGTTCATTTTGAATAGACCTGATCCCGGAAGCGGACCAAGAAATCTTCCAGGGGAATCAAGCCTTGATCAAATAGTCCGTATCCCATGAAGGTTGCTACTGCAATTTTCACACGATAGGGGGCGTCAGGGGTCTCTCTAATTTTTAGGGCGAGCCTCTCCAGTTCACGCAGAAGAATTTCGCTTTCAGGATCGTGATTCGCTAGGAGCAAAATCCAATCGATAACGCCGGAATCGGCAAATGCGATTTTTTCAGTGCGATCCTCACGATCCATTTCACTGATGGTGAGAAGTCCAAGCTCGGCAAGTTGGCGTGTGGATTGTTCCATTTCGAGTCTAAGGAATGCCAGATGATTTCTGGATTCCAACAGGTCTTCCCAGTGCTTCAATATGCCAGCACCATCCGTGGTTTTTCCATCACCCTGCAAGGCCTTATCACCAAATTTCATCTCAATGATGGCCAGTTCCAAATTGTCGAGCTTTTTCCTCTTCGCGGGTTGGGAAGGCCAGTGCGCCGCGATCATATCAAAGCGCATGGACGTGTATTGAGAATGGGTGTACTCCATATCACAGATCAAGTAATCCGTAGCGTTGGCGCTCGAATTTTCATTATTATCTCGGATCACCAGTTGCTGGAACTCCCGCTCATCTTTGGGATGCTCAGAAAGAAACAAGTCGATAGCATTCTTTATATTGGGGATGGAACGGACAAAGACTTGGGCATCCTCAATGTTCTGTATTGGGAAAGGGAATTTTAAGGGAGCCTCTTCGCCATATTTGAAATAGCCTGGATCCACGATCACTTGATAGCCATTTTTTCCCGCAGAAATCTTTGCAAGTGATGAGCCCCTGAAATACAAATTGACCGTTTCTTCGCGGATCAGAAAAAGGAGCGTCCGGTCAACCTTGGCTCTTACTAAAATTGAATTCAATGGGCCAGACTTCAAGTCTATGATAAACTGATTGGAAAGAATTCTTTGCGACATGTTTCCCCGTGATTTTATTCAAAAAGATATGAAAACCGAGATGTTGTCTAATACCAATTTTTCTCGCTTTGGATGCCTTCTTTGGTGATTACCCTGTCAGTACCTCATCCCATACGGCTCCAATCCGATTCTTCAATAATTGGATTGGAGCCGTATTGCGTAAACTCAATCCGAAAGCCTCCCATCATCCCAATAATCGGGCACCATAGAACCACATTACTATACTGGGCAAGTTTGCGAAGTTCTGGAAAAACAGGGGGCGTTTCAAGAAGACCGCCTACGACAGCTTGGACTAGTGCTTCGAAATGATTCTGGATTTCAGCCACTGCAATTTTTCATCTGAACTCATTTTGCACTTCTTTCTATAAGAATACGATGAGATGCATGACAAGAAATGACATTCAAGACGATTTCTATTCTATTACCCTCCTTTTTTCCAGCCTTGTTCGACTTGGCCTAACGCTAAACCATTCAGGACATCCGCCTGCCAACCCTTGATACAACAAGGGATTCGGCTTTTGGGACTGCTCCCTGTCCTGTCCTAGGTAAAAGAGAGAAGAATCGGAGAATTAGAGAGAAAAGTGCCGGTTTGGGAGGGGGGATATTGGGGTGGCCTGTCCCAATTCTGTTTAAGGGCCAATCTCCCCGCGAGCCCGCCAGTACAGGCAGAAACAAGAAAACCCGCCTCCCTGGGTTTGATGCCAGAGAGACAGGTTTTCCGTTTTGATCTATGGAGGTGGCGACCACACTCCCAAAACAACACTCGAACCCCCCGTCCCTTTCCCCATAGGGGCTAGAGGGAAAGGAAAAGCTCTTGATGCTATTCCTCAAAGTCGGAAAGTGTATTGATTGGACTTCATCTTAACCAACCTCAATTAACCTTTTTTTCAATGTTCCTGAAGTATTCCAGCTTTTCCGAAATTCTAGCGTCATCATTACAAGCCTGTTCCCGCTCAAGATCATTTATCCTAAACCGTAACAGCTGTTTAACTGACTTTGAATCATTCAAGAATGAATACTTATCAAGAGAACAAATCAAACATATTTTTGCAGCATCCCTGTAATATTCGATGATTGCCTCGTCTATTGCGCTTTTCATTGCCCAAAGATTAGGTGTACACCCACTGCTTTCAACTTTACGCAGATTCACCATATACTTCAGGGCGAGTAATGGCTTTGTTCTACTTGCTACAATCTCAGCGTCTCTATAGCCGACAAATGCACCCACAAATCCCATTCCAATAATGCAAAGAATGACGAACGCAGCTTTTAAAAACCTTGACATTCTTGCACCCTATCTGATTGACCTTGTGACAATCTAGCCATGCGAGGTCTTTTCCCAATCCCGCAGCTCCAATTTTGAAAGATACAGACCGTAAAGAAGTCCGCCAACTACCGAGACCACCCCGACAAACCATTCATTATGTGTTTTAAATAGCGTACTCGAGAAATGCTTGTAAATTCCCCAGAAACACGATGAACAGATGATTGGAAACACCCAGCGCTGCGAAATCAAAATTCCTCGGACAGCACGCAAATAGAACAATAGCCAAACGATCAACCAAAATGGAATGAAAAACCAAAGCGTCCATAAATAGCCAAAAATACTGGCTCCAATTCCCATTCCAATTGCTTTAGGAATTGAGTCATAAAGCTTGATGTAGATAGGGATCATGAACAGGACTCCTCCAATAAAAGGAATCCCTATCACGCATTGGAAAAAGAGAACGAGACCAATCATAAACGTTTATTTCAATTGCTTATTACAAAAAATTACGGCTTTTTGCAATTTTGAAAGCTCCTAGGACGCTTTTTTGTGATTTCAGAAATATCGAGCGGGGCAGAAGTTGAGTCCTGCTCGTCAAAACTTATTATTGACAATTGAATATTATTGCCCAAGATAGCCTGCTTCACAGCGATTGCATTCAATAATTTTTTTGCTGACTGGCTGTCGATCTCACAAATTGAATTTTCAAGTACAGCGTACTCAGACCAATACAACAGGTATAAAGAAAAAAGTTGCGCAAATCTCGATACAGTAATTTTCCCAATGTTCTGAGTGGAAAATTCTTCGCAAGTGTTATCTGGACAAAAACGAAATGTTATATGAGCAGAGTCGAAAATTCGCTCGATATCAAGTCCATAAACAACGGTATCTTTCTTTGTACTCGCCGTCACAGTTTCGGCAGCACATGTCAAGGACGCCATGCTCAATAAAAACACAAGATTGAGATTGATATACTTCATTTGGCTGACGTCCATATTTTTGGTTCAAAAGATATTGAAATAGCATAGCACTTTCTATAAAAATGTATTTCAATACCCTCTATTTATTAAAAGTAATCAGGGTGTGTTTTCGATAGTTATAGGCCCAATGGTAACCTTACCATCACCTGAATCATCGCTAGCATCATCGCCTGAGTCACCCTCTCCAGGATCATCCGGCTGAGGAATCTCTGGAACTCCATTTCCTGGCGTCAATTGCAAATGATAATGATCCCTTCCTGGGTTATTGGGGAACTGTTCGTACTGTCCATTTGAGTAACCACATAGACTAGCACATGAAAATACATCTTCAGAGCTAATATCCGGATTTCCTTTTGGCCCGGCTATGTCACACGCTTTATTTTGATAGTGAAGGCTTTTCTTCGAATGGCGCGATTGTTCTTGTCCACCTGTTACCAATAAGGTCTTTTGAGCAAGGCATTGATCTACACACGTCAACGCGTCTCCATTCTCTCCCGTAGGAGGAACAGTCCTCGGAGGTGGCCTATTGTACTTAACAGCTAGTCCTGTAGGATCGAGATTATTCACTGGATCACTTGCGCAGTATATATACAAGTTCGATCCACCTGCAAATCGGATAGGATCGATGCTCGACCACCTTCCAGTTTGAGGGTCATAATCGCGTGCACCAAATTTAACGAGACCGGTATGTTGATCGGCAATTCCCCCTCCAAACCCAAATGGTTGGAACCCTGGATTTGAATTACGCAGAACATTTCCGAAAGCATCGTAATCCATCTCCTGTACAACCGCACCTGTAGTCGCGTTGACAACCATCCTTACAGAGCCAAGGTGATCAGTCACGAAACGATAGTTCGTATTATTCATAGTCATGTAGCTTGGTACATTACCCCTGTCTCCATATGTAAATGTTGCTTTTATGCCTCCATTTCCACTAAGCCATACAACAGGCTCCAATTGATCTTTATACAGGAACCCTTCCTGTGGAACTCCATCCACCAATTTTCCGATGCGGCGATCCCTTGCATCAATCCGGTATTCAACAACCTTGCCATTCGCCAATATTGCCTTGAGTAAATTTCCACGTTGGTCATAAAAATACTTAGTCGAACTTGATGCCGTTGCTGTCTGTGATAAAGCACCGTTGGCATCCCAACCATAGTTTGTATTTCCTTGGGTAAGCATGCGATCACGAGCGTCAAATGTCGCCGATCCAGATCCCAATGTGGGGCTTGAGAAAGTGGTGCGGTTTCCTTGTAAGTCATATACATAGGATTCAATGACACTTCCGTTTTTTCTCACCTGGGACACTCGGCCATCAATTCCATAAGCAAAATCGTAGATTGAAACACTACCAGCCCCATCAGTTTCCCGAATCTCGGATATGCGATTTAAGGCATCATTGGTATATTCCCACTTACGTAGGATTTGACCATTGGCTACAGACGTTCGTGTAGCAATTCGACTACCTTGATATATTGTTGATGTCGTAACCACACCAATCTGTGTCGACGTTTCTCTCCCACTTGCCGCGTCTCGTCCAATAGATAGCAACCCCGCCGTTAGAGGCAGGCCATCTCGGTCATAAGTATAGTTGGCTGTGTGTGTCCCTACGCTTATCCCAGAAATCCGCCATGAAGCATCATATGCAAATGAAACTTTACCTGTAGCGAATCCTTTTGACTCTGCAGACAATAGTCTCGATCCATCCCACAAATATGCAATCGTGTCGGAATGCCCTGCGGTATCTACCCGAATCTCATTAGCCTTTCGTTTTGTATTTCCAGCCCATGCAAAGGACAGAGTATCGGTGACCGAAATCCGCTTGGATAATCTGTAACCACTATCGTATTCCATGTTTGAGGATGAACCGTCAGGATGTTGAAATTGAGTGACATTGCCATCCAAATCACGCGTGACTTTTTCATTAAATTCCATTGCACCACCAATATTTGGAGCAACCCAAAGGCTTTCAGCACCCATTGGCTCATAAACGAAATTATGCATGCTCCCGAGTCCAAGTTCCAGTGACTGCAATTGATCTGCAAGGTCATAGCTGAATCTAATGCGACTTCCATCAGGCAAACTACTTTGCACAATCCGTCCCGAAGCATCTCTTTGCAAAACAGTCCTATGCCCCAATGCATCTGTTGTAGCTAGCAGTCTACTATCAGAATTATATTCAAAACTATACTGTCGTCCTGTCGCTCCTGCACGTTCTAAAAGCCCATTTTGATTATATAAATAGTGGGTGGTATCCATACCAGCAGACCATTGGTAACTAATTCGGCCAAGACTATCAAAGCCAGATATGGTCTTTCTACCCATCGGTGACAGGATCTGTAATACTCCGCTTGATTTATCATATGCAATTAAAGTTTTGTCTCCACCCAAATCAAAAGTATCGCGCGATAGTGAAATGATAGGAAGACTATCCTTTGTGCTATATACAACTTCCGAACGTCTGGTTGCAGTCAATTGCACTCCTGACGGAAGTCGCTGAATCGTATATGATGAATCACCAACCCCCATACCTTGACGAGGTGCGCTTCGATGGACTAAAAGTGTGCTATCCTCATTCCATGTAGAATCCGTGTTACCATCAATTGAAGTTTTCGAAATTTCAAGTCCGCCATAAGTTGACTTCACACGACGAACCCACAACCCCAAAGAATCACGATAACGGTCATACCACGTCTCTTTTCCTGTGGCTGTTCGTACCCCAACAGCTATAGTGTCTTTATTTCCTCCACGTAGAATCGTCTTCGAGCCACTACGAGCATTATGATCGACCTTAATTCTACCGTCTGCATCGTAATCAAAACGAGTCTCTGAACCTACCGGATTTTCCCATGATTCCAAAAGATTTCCAGACGCATAAGCAGCCTGATAGGTTGCGCCATCAGCCTCTCGGGTAAGTCGAATTGGTAAACCTGCATTATTGAGATCAAGTTGAGAAGCTTCACCCGTTGGTGCCAACAGTTGAACCTGACCTGGTATACTCCAATCAATAGAAATAGTTCCGTTTCGTCCATCGCGAATCTGAGTCGTGCGCCCGAGCGAATCGTAGCTAAAACCAAGTATGGTATCTCCGGTCAAAGCGCTGACACTCAATACATGTCGTCCTAAACTATCTGCTAGAAGTACAACAGAATTAGCTGTATCAAGGATTCCTGACCCAGGTTCTTGGAACTGCCCCTGCGGTATGGAATCAATCCAGCCTGCCTGATTACCACTTTGCAGCTTCTCCATGAAAGACAGTTGTCCAATTTCATTGGCACGGACTACAAGCTCTCCGCTAAAATGAGACTCAGAGCCAACCGACCAATTTGTGGATGTCAATACGCTGCCTCCACCAGCCAACCGAACCTGCCCCCCTGATTGAGTCAAAGCAACGACTCTCGAACCAGAGGCATCATGAACACCTGCAAATAGTCGGGCTGTGAGATCAGATGCAATGGAAGTAAACGTTTCACCAGCCTTCGCTACTGTGTAAGCGATCATTGAACCGGAAGCAGGACGAGTACCGATAAATATGGATGTTTCTGTGGCAATGATTACCGTCCCATCTGGCCGAACAGCCATATCCACATTAAGGCTCAAGCGGATCCGCTGGCCACCATGGAAACGAAAGTGCCTCACGCACGGAAGGTCATTGAAGACCTGTTGCCCGGTACCCGCTTCCTACGCATCTGGAATGACAAGCGTTACGAGGTCATTGTGCGGGAAGACGGATTTGAATTCGAAGGCAAGACTTACAGATCCCTGAGCGCAGTTGCTCGGGAAATCACAGGCACCCGTTGGAATGGCAAGATTTTCTTTGGATACAAGAAGGCTTAAGGAACAATCATGATTGACGAACGAATGGACAATTCCAAAAATGGCGGCATTATTCGCTGCGCAATCTACACCAGAAAAAGCAATGAAGACGGGCTCGACCAGGACTTCAATTCGTTAGATGCCCAACGCGATTCTTGCGAAGCCTACATTGAGAGCCAGCGTTCCATGGGCTGGAGACTTATGCAAGGACAGTATGATGATGGGGGATTCTCGGGAGGAAATGTAAACCGCCCAGGACTTCAGAAGTTACTAAGCGATGTGGATGCAGGAAAAATCGACAACATCGTTGTGTACAAGATTGATCGCCTTTCCAGATCGTTGCTCGACTTTTCCCGCATGGCCGAGACCTTTGAAAAAAAGAAGGTCAGCTTCGTCTCCGTGACCCAGCAGATTTCAACGACCAACGCTCATGGCCGAGTGATGCTCAATGTTTTAATGAGCTTTGCCCAGTTCGAGCGAGAGGTCGCCAGTGAGCGCATTCGCGATAAATTTGCCGCAGCCAAGCGGCGAGGAAAATACTGCGGTGGATTGCCCATCCTTGGTTACGACGTTGATCGCGAGCAAAAGAAATTGCTGGTGAATAAGACGGAGGTACCTATGGTGCAATACATATTCCGCCGCTTTACTCAGCTTGGGTCTGTGAAACAGCTTGCCAAAGAGCTCAACGAGAAAGGTCATCGCACGAAAGCCTGGATCACCAAGTTAGGAACAAAGCAAGGGGACCAACTCTGGAACATTGCCAATGTTTATCGGCTCATCGAAAACCGCACTTACATCGGCGAGGTCACGCACAAAGAGAATATCTACCCTGGTGAACATCAGGCGATCATTGACCGCGACGTTTGGGATCAGGTACAAAGTATCCTGCATTCCAATTCACGCTCCAAATCAGCAACACCAAGGGAGCGAATGGTTTCTCCTTTAAGAGGAGTCATGCGCTGCGGGCATTGTGATTCAAGCATGGGCGCAACCTATACTCTCAAAAAAGGAAGGCGCTACTCGTACTACATCTGCGAGAAAGACGTGAAGCGAGCCGTGAGCACATGTCCAATCAAACGCATTCCGAGCGGCGATATCGAGAAAGCGATTCTGGAACAAATGGGTTCCATTTTTCGAACTCCCACACTCATTTTCCAAACCTACGAAAAGGTCAAGGAGCTTGAGAATGAAGACCTGCAACGGGTAAATGCACAAAAAGAAGGATCGGAGATCAAACTGGCGGAATTGCGCAAGCAGGTTCTTGCCTTGATGCACCCTGACAATCTCCAGCCCGACAAAGGGAACCTTCTTGCAGAGCTAAACAGGCAAGTTCAGGAAGAAACCCGAAAGGTTCTGAGCATCAACAAGCAGGCTTCAGCACGAATCAAGAACCAAATTACTGAGGCAGAGATCGCGAGCTCTTTTAACGCCATGGATACCTTCTGGGAAGAGTTATTCCCAGCCGAGCAACAGCGACTGATTGAATTGCTGATCCAAATTGTGGAAGTACGCGAGACCGGTCTTGACATCATCTTAAAGACAGGTGGAATTAGCACACTGGTTATGGAACTCGCAGGCATCACTTGCGAGATCAAGTCACGAAAGGAATCAAAGTGAGTATCCAACCAACAATTAGAACAACCGCAGAAGGCAATATGCATGTGCACATTCCCTTGCTTCTCCGTCGAGTGCAGGGACGCAAAATGGTGATAGCCCCAAACGCCTTGGATGGCGAGCTTCCTAATGCAACTTCCAAATTGCAACAAGCGGTGATCCAGGCGATTGTTCGGGCCAACTCATGGTGCAAACTATTAGAAGAAGACGGGAAGGGCAGCATCAGTGACTTGGCTCGGAAGCTTGAAATCGACAATTCCTACCTGAAGCGCATCCTCACGCTATCCACCCTCGCACCCGAAATAATCGAAGCGATTCTCAACGGCGAGGAACCAGATGGACTCTCCCTGAACCGATTGCTAAAGCCGTTCCCTGAGAGCTGGGAGGAGCAGCGCGTTATGTTCGGATTTCAAAATTCCAAAACCGAACAGCAAAGCATCGAATCATAGAGGGCGGTATATAGCGAGAATATTTACATTTGGTTCGCCGACAGGTAAGTCCTCTAACATTCAATCATTGCTCCCCTCCTGGTAAGTTCAGGCACTCAAGGCGTTAGGCTCCCGCAAGGGGGCCTTTCTTAATTTAGGGGGGATAAATTGTAGTCCAAATTCACTCCTTATGCTGCTTCGATTTTCTTGGCACCTTCATCCATCTTCGTAACCTCGAACACCGCCACTGCCCGATGTTTGACCTATCGAACCCCAAAAAGCTACCAAATCAGTCCTAGCCCAACATCTATAAGACATTTGAAGTATTGGACTCTTTTCGGACGTTGTCTAAAAATATCGGAGAATCTCCGGAGAAAACGGAGAATGGCCAGCCAATTTTCAGGCATCAGTCCTAAAAGCAAGTCCGAAACGAGTTCATGAAATACCCGCGAACCCTTGCAAATACTGGCATGAAACAAAAAATCTCCCCAGGGCGTAAACCCTGAGGAGATTGATTTTTATTATCGTGGTGGCGACATTACAACAAAGACTCACAAGCCTTATGAGAGTAAGGAACTACGAAACAAATCATCTAAGATACTCACAATCATACTCACACAGCCTCTCCGTTAAGAAAGGAGGATCACCATGAAGTTGAAAATAATAAACTCACGCGCTTTTAAATATGAAGGCCAATGTAACCCACAGGAACGCTTCTTTGAGGTGTTCGCCAATGGTCGGGTAGAAGTTGACGTGAACCCAGAAATAGGAAACGCCGTACCCTGCAAGGTCTGGCATGGAGAAATTCGACGCTATACGATTCCAAGCAGCTACACGCGCAAGGATATTGAAACATTCTATTCGGCTCACCGTGCGCAGTTCGCAAAAGTTGTGAAAGGCCTCTCGATTGAATGGAACGGCTCTAACCATGTTGGCGTATTAAGTGATACAGCTACACAAGCAGAAGAGGGGATTCAATATGATCTCTATTCCGAATAAACCAATCAAATATGATATACCCACGTTTGAAACTGAAAAGGGTCACACCGAGCCTACCGAAGAATACATGAAAAGGCTGCGCGATTTTGCAAACAACATTAAGCCAGTCGAAGGGAAAGATTATTTCCTAATGAACAACGATTGACATACTAATCTATACCAACCTATTTCTCACGCGCGCGCGTATCGTTCCAAGGGGTGAGAGAGGCCTCGGAAAATTGGGGCAATCGTGGGCGAGACTTCTTTCAATAAATATTTCTCTGTATAGGCTCCTTTTTTGCGGTTACAGCGGTTACAGAGTTACAGCCCTACTCCCATAAGGCTTGTAACCGTAACCGATTTGTAACTGTAACCGATAGAAATAAAAAAAGGCTTTCGGTCGCAAGTTCGTGAAAACCGTGTAACCGATAGCCATTGTTTTTGTAACGGTTACAAGAAAAAAGGCGAAGAGTTACAGCCCTACTCCCATAAGGCTTGTAACTCTGTAACCGATGTAACCGATATTTTGGGGTATATACAGAGGTTTATGTTTTGCTTACGCCGCCTCTTTCTGTGGTGGCGAAAGGTATAGCTTCCAAGCCTCCATAAAATCGCTCTTTTGGTAGCCTTTAGCTACACCATTGAATATACGCATAGGCTTTGGGTGAATTTGATACCCCTTCAAACGGCTTGCAAGTTGCCTTGCGTCCATGCTGCGCCCATTGTTCAAAGTAGCCCATTGCTTTTCAATGTTTGAATTCAACTCTTCAAGCAAGCTAACCGTTGTTATACGTTCGTTGTTCTCTGGCTTATCGAAGATTTCTTTAATGTCTCCAAGTAGCTCAACCCCTTGGCTCACGGTATTCTCTTCATTGATTTTGGAAATGGCCGTTGCCGCTTCACGCGCCATTGTAGGCCATTCACCGCCCGCAATATCGGCAATCGCAAAGAGGGGTTCCCAATTATCTTGCTCACGGTCGTTTAGTCGTTCTAGCGACTCTGGGCGCGCATTTTTCACAGCTTGGGCATTGTCCGTACTCCATCGGGAAAGCTTCGCGCAAATATCTTCAAATAGATTTGGGTTCGCACGGCGTAAGCGTTCCACCTTGTCGGAAGTTTGCTTGCGGCGCATTTCAATAACAACACCTCTATCCATGATCGTAGGGGCTAATTTTCCAATTCCACAAAGCACTTTCGCGCAGTAAGTTGAAAACTGCTTTGGCTCAAAGTCATCTCCCACCGTTCTAATTACATGGGCGGTTTGCCTTGTATGTCCGCTGTTAATGATTCCGCGCAGCTCTTCGTTTTGTTCCATGAAAGCATCGGCTTCATCGACCAGTAGTGTAGGCTTGAATGCTTCGATTGTTCTGTACATTGCGGCGGCGGTAATGTTGGAGCAGTCTAACTTTCTTGCGCTCATTCGCCCCATGACATCTAACATTTGAGATTTACCACAGCGTTTTTCGGGTGCCGTAATAACCGCAATCGGCGCAACACTCACAAAGTCAATGAACCAAGTGAAGGCACACCACAGGGTTGCGGCGGTTTTGTACTGTTCATCGCAGACAATGAAACGCCCAATGGTTGCTTTCATCTCATTCAATAAAATGCAGCCGTCCACAAGTTCAGGCCACGGCGTAACCTCTGGGAAAAGGCCTTCGCCGCTTTCATTGGTTGCCGTTGCCTTTCGCCTTTCCTTAACCGCGCTATCTAAAGTGGTCACCCTTACATTTATCTGCTTCGCCTCTTCCTTGCGGCAAGCATCGTATTCAATCGGTGAGAGGTTTGCTAATCGCTCAACGTCTTTTTCCATTGGGCTTGCTTCACCGCCTTGCTCCGTCACCGCCTCCACTTCACTTGCAACCTCCGTTTGTTCTATGGTCGTTTCTTTATATTCCTCATCGGGAATAATGTCTGCCACGGCTTTAGCAACGCTCGCCCTTAAATCCTCTGGATATTGTTTAATAAGGTTAATTGTTAGTTCTCGCTTTGATACTTTGAGGCCGTGCATAAGCCGTTCATTCAGCTTGTTCAAAATGAACTCCACAGCATCACCTTTAGGCGGTAACCCAAGGCTTGGCGCGTCTATCATGTGAATAGAAAAGCGAAGGGCTAGAAGTTTGCTTGCCGTTGCCTCCATGCCCTTTTGCCCCGCTTCGTCATTGTCAGGCCAAAGTGAAATATTATGGTTCTCTAATGGGGCGAAGTCTGCTTTGTCGATACTTCCAGAACCGCCAAGCGTCGAAACTGCAAGCCAAGGGCTAAACAGTTGCTTACGTCCTTCGCCGTCCGTGTATGCGTTCATCGCGTTCAATAGGTCTGCGCATTGCTCACCCTCAACCAGAACGAACGTAACGAGGGTATTATCTTGGAATCCATATATAGACCCAAGGCCGTAAAGTGGCGTTAAGCCCTGCTCAAAGTCAGGGCGTTTTAGTTCAAAAGTTCCATCGGCATTTTTGCGCATCGGGCGAATTTCCTTTTCGTTTGTTTCTTGATTGCGCAGCCGTAAAACCCAAAACCAAGGGGTTCCTTCGTTGGTGGTGTATTCATGCAAGGCCTCAGATTGAAACCCTCTTTGTTTCAGGGAGCTAGTTAAACGCGCCGCCGCTCTTTGCGGTGTTTCGGGTATGTGAGATTCTATTCCTCGAATTGGTACAGTCATTTGCCCACCCCCTCAACCCATGCGCCAAGGTCGCGCGCAGCTTCTTTGAATCCCATGCGGTGTTTCATCATGTGGAAGTCAAGCGCGCTACCTCCCTTTGCACCACAGACCATGCAACGATAAGAGCCTGTTTCAATCCTTATACGTAGGCTTGGTTTTGTGTCCTTATGGAAAGGGCAAATTGCGTTTCTCCAATCGCCATACTGTGAAAGCGTCAAGCCTTGCGCTTGGTAATAATTCAATACTTGTTCCACTCCATGCGGCAAAAGGTCACGGCGCAAACAAGAAGGTCGCGGCGAGGTTGTGCGCTGCGCTAAGGGCTTGGTATATCCAAGCTCTTTTGTGTTGGTTGTTTTCATTGGTTAGCCCTCCGTATTTCGGGAAAGGCTAATGCGTTCCGCTATCCATGCGTCAATTTCATTTGACGGCCATGCAATAGCTTTTTCACCTAGCTTGATTGGCTTGGGGAATGTCCCTCTATTGATCCAAAGCCAGAGAGTAGACCTTTTCATGCCCGTTTGTTTTAGGACATCTGAGAAACGCTTAAGCGAAATCTCGCTTTTGTTTTGAGTTTGTTCTGTTGTGAAATTCATTTATGAATCTCCATTCAAAAATTGAAACCATGCAAAACACCGAAAAGGTGAATGCGTTGTTTGTCGGATTTTTGACGGATTTCAGAGTGTCTAAACTTCTGCGGCTGTCAATGCCTCAAGGGATTCTTTAACGCCAATCCAAAGGCCACCCCTTTGCTCGTGGGGTCAACGGAAATGGATTCTTTTAAGTCAATCCAAAGACTATTCTCTAATGTAGTCTATTTTCATTTTGTCAACCAAGAGGGAAATAAACAATTAATGTTTTTCGTTATCAATTGCTAATAAAGTATCCAACCAATTCGCCCACTCGGTCATTAAGCGCCGTCTCTCTGGCATATGCGTAGTACGGTCGTATGCGTCACGCAATGCACCTGCTTT